>OFHA01000006.1_pt1 | contig 187291 bp, 172 predicted proteins | sample 1521891 | NCBI WGS metagenome assembly OFHA01 (sample SAMEA3504089, study PRJEB24116) | mouse gut metagenome | biome: mouse gut; feature: mouse-associated habitat; material: faeces | place: Denmark | collected 2011
TGATCTTTAGCTGCTTGTTTTTGTTCATCAGTTAAGTTGTTATCTTGATCAATTGTCTTCTTAGCGTCATCAACAGCCGTATTAAGATCAGTTATGGCTTGTTCCTTAGTAGCTGATGTAATTGGAACTTCAATGCCGTCAATTGCACTAATACCATTGTCTTTAGCTTCAGTTACGGCTGCGTTGGTAGTTGCATTATCGATAGCGTGATCTGCGCCATTTTGTGCTTCAGTAACTTTTTGTTTCAATGCAGCTTTTTCTTCATCTGTTAAGTTTGACGAGTCGATTGCACTGTTCTTGGCTTCTGCAGCTTCTGCTACTGCCTTCTTAGCTGCTTCTTTAGCTGTTGATGTAGTTGGTACGGAAGTTGCATTGATATTCTTAATGCCATTTCCTTGTGCAGTAGTTACTGCTTCTGGAGTAGTTGCATTGTTAATTGCATCTTTAGCACTATTTGCCTTTTGATCGACTTCATTGTTTAAAGCAGTCTTTTCTTCGTCTGTTAATGATGAGTTAGAAATTTCTGCTTTCTTACCAGCGACTGCGTTATCAATGGCTGCATTAGCAACGTCTTTATCAATTGCTAATGTACCGTCATAAGCTGCCTTCTTAACATCATCATTAGTCTTTGCATTGTTGATGGCATCTTGAGCATTCTTAGCATCAGAATCAATTTGATCTTTAGCTGCTTGTTTTTCTTCATCTGTTAAGTTGCTATCTTGATCAATTGCTTTCTTAGCATTATCAACAGCAGTATTAAGATCAGTTATGGCTTGTTCTTTAGCATCTGATTTATTCGGTACTTCAATACCATTAATTGCATTCACACCATTGGTTTGTGCTTCAGTTACTCCAGCGTTGGTAGTTGCATTATCAATTGCTTGATCTGCAGCTGTTTGTGCTTCAGTAACCTTTTGCTTCAAAGCTTCTTTTTCTTCTTCGGTTAAGTTTGAAGAATCAATTGCTGCATTCTTTTCATCAACTGCCTTAGCCACAGCTTCCTTAGCTGCTTGTTTTGCTGCTGATTCAGATGGCACTGAAGTTTCATTAATGTTATTAACACCACTGTCTTGAGCAGTTGTTACTGCTTCTGGAGTAGTGGCATTATTGATTGCTTCTTTAGCCTCTTGAGCTTTTTGATCTACTTCATTGTTCAAAGCAGTCTTTTCTTCATCTGTTAATGGGGTCTTGGAAATTTCGGCCTTCTTCCCAGCAACTGCGTTATCAATGGCTGCATTAGCAACGTCTTTATCAATTGCTAATGTACCAGCGTCACCCGCCTTCTTAACATCATCGTTAGTTTTGGCATTATTGATTGCTTCTTGTGCTTTAGTAGCATCCCTATCAATTTGATCCTTAGCTGCTTGCTTCTCTTCATCAGTCAAGTTACTATCTTGATCAATTGCTTTCTTAGCATCATCAACAGCCGCATTAAGGTCAGTTATGGCGTGTTCCTTAGTAGCTGATGTAGTTGGTACTTCAATACCATTAATTGCATTGACACCATTGGTTTGTGCTTCAGTCACTGCTACATTTGTTGTTGCGTTGTCAATTGCTTGATCTGCAGCATTTTGGGCATCTGTAACTTTTTGCTTTAAGGCAGCTTTTTCTTCATCTGTTAAGTTTGAAGCATCAATTGCATTGTTCTTTGCAGTTGCTGCGTCGGCTACTGCCTTCTTAGCTGCTTCTTTAACAGTTGAGGTAGTTACTTCAATACCATTAATTGCCTTAATACCATTGGTTTGTGCTTCAGTTACTGCCGCATTTGTTGTTGCATTGTCAATTGCTTGATCTGCAGCATTTTGGGCATCAGTAACCTTTTGCTTCAAGGCAGCTTTTTCTTCATCTGTTAAGTTTGAAGCATCAATTGCTTGATTCTTTGCAGTTGCTGCGTCGGCTACTGCCTGCTTAGCTGCTTCTTTGACTGCTGATTCAGTTGGAACTTTAATGCCATCAATTGCAGTAACACCATTATTTTGTGCTTCAATTACAGCATCATTAGTCGTTGCATTGGTAATTTCTTCTTTTGCCTTATCTGCAGCTGTATTGGCTTCTTGTGTCAATGCAGTCTTTTCATCAGTAGTTAAATCATTAGCGGAATTGATCTCTTCTAATTTCTTAGTTAGAGCATCGTCAATTGCTTTATTTGCATCAGATTTCACAGTATCTAAGCTTGTTGGAACAATCTTCTTAATTGCATCCACACCAGCTTGACCAGCTTGAGCTGCCTCATTGTTTGTTGTAGCAGTTTCAATATTTTCTTTAGCCTTATTGGCTTCAGCAGTTACTTGATCAATTAAATCTTTCTTTTCTGCATCACTAAGATTATTAGCTTTATTAATTACCTCAGTTTGAGCAGTAAGAGCATCATCTACTGCTTTATTAGCTGCCTTCTTGGCATCCTCCAAGCTTGGAACAGTAACATTATTAATATTAGTTGTTCCTTCATCTTGTGCAGTCTTAATTGCGTCAGCTGTAGTTGCTTTATCAATGGCTTCTTTAGCCTTATTAGCTGCATCGGTTGCCTCTTTGATTAATTGATCCTTAGTTGTTTGATCAATATTGTTAGCATCGTTGATTTCCTTAGTCTTAGCGTTAAGGGCATTATCAATTGCTTCTTTTGCGGCATTTTGACTATCAGTAACGCTTGGTACCTTTACATTGTTAATTGCATCTACACCAGCTTGGCCTGCTTTAGTTGCTTCGTCATTAGTTGTAGATTTTTCAATAGCATCCTTTGCTGTATTTGCTGCATCAGTTGCTTCTTTAATTAACTGATCTTTTGTTGTTTGATCAATATTTTCAGCGTTATTGATTTCCTTGGTCTTATTAGTTAATGCTTGATCAATTTTTTTAGCTGCGTTAGTTTTAGCATCATCTAAACTTGGAACAGTTACATTGTTAATGTTCGTAATTCCTTCAGTCTTAGCAGTATTAACTGCATCGGCATTGGTTGCTTGATTAATCGCAGTATTAGCATCCTCTGCTGCCTTCTTAGCGTCTGCGATTAACTGATCCTTAGTAGCTTGATCAATATTAGTAGCGTCAGTGATTTCGGTAGTCTTAGTATCTAAAGCCTTTTGAATATCTTCAGTAGCAGCAGTCTTAGCATTTGCAAGGTTAGTATCCCCATTCAAACCACTAATTGCATCAGTAATAGCCTTTGCTGCACTGTCTATTTGCGCCTGAGTTGCATTAGTATTCTTTAAAATCTCTTGCCCAGCAGTAATTGCATTATTAAGAGCTTCTTGATTTGCTTGGTCGGCATTAGTGTAGTTACCAGTTTTCTTAGCATCATTAGCATTAGTTAAAGCTTTTTCCAAAGCTTCAGTGTTAGTAGCCACACCTTTAAGGTTAGCCCTTGCTGCATTGATTTTATCTAAAGCAGTCTTAACGTCATTTGCTGATGGATTTGCCTGATCCAAAACTGCTTGACCAGCGTTAATTGCACTATTATATGCTGTTTGGGCTTCTTCACTACCGTTATAGTATGCAGGCGTATTTCTTACGTTTGGTGCATCTTTGACAGCAGCTTCTAAGGCAGCCTTGTTTGCGGCTTCAGTCTTAGCATCCCCATTTAGGTTATTATTTGCCGTTTCAAGATCTTGCAGAGCTTGGTTTACTTCTGCTTGAGTTGCATTAGTTTTATCTAAAACTGTTTGTGCAGCTGTAACTGCTTTATCATATGCAGTCTTTTGAGTTTGGTCTGCATTAGTATAGTTATTGCTTTCTTTTACAGTTGCAGAATTGTCAACTGCAGTTTGAAGCGCTGCTTTATCAGTTGCTTTACCCTTAAGATTACTCTTAGCAGTATTAATGGCATTTAAAGTATCAGTAATTTGAGTAGCAGTTGCGTCTGGATCAGCTAAAACTGTTTGACCTGCACTGATTGCCTTATCATAAGCAGCCTTAGCTTCATCAGAGCCATTGTAGTATGCAGCATCATCTGATTTTACAGTAGGTGCTTCATCAACTGCTTTTTGAAGAGCTTCCTTACTTGCTGCTTTCTTAGCATCACCATTTAAAGCAGCTTTTGCATTATTAATGGTGGTCAATGCATTATCTACTTCAGATTGAGTGACATTTTCTTTATTTAAAACTGTTTGACCTGCACTGATTGCATCAGTGTAGGCTTTTTGTAAATTAGAATCTGCATTAGTGTAGTTATCGCTGGATTCTACCGTTGATGCTTGGTCAATAGCAGCTTGAAGTTCAGTCTTGTTGGTTTCTTTACCAGTTAAAGCTTTTTGAGCATTTTGAATGGCAGTTACGGCAGCATCAACATCAACTTGATCGTAATTATTTTGATCAGCAAGAATAGTTTTACCAGTTGAAATTGCATCCGTATATGCCTTTTGAGCTTCTTCAGTGGCATTGTAGTAACTTGGCTTTGCTTCTTCTTCGGGAGCAGCATCTACTAATTCTTGAAGAGTAGCAATATTAAGCGCACGTAATGCTGCCACACTTTTAGTTTGAGCTGCTTCAACGAAATCTTTTGTAGCAGTAACTGCAACTTGTGCATCATTAGTCAAACTACTTGCAAGCTTGGATAAATCAATAGAGAAATTACCACCAGTTGAAGCAGTTTGTGCAGCGTAATCAACATTGTTTGAAGTTACTGTGCCTTTAGTGTTGGTATACACAGTATAATTTCCGACTACTGGAATATTAGTGCTTACTCCACCAACAGTAACAGTTACATAAATTGGATTGTCACTACCACTTGAAGCAACAGTACCAGTCAATACATTATCCTTGCTTAAATGAAGGTTAGATAGAGTTACGTCTTCACTAGCCTTAACAAAATCAATCAAGTTCTTGTTAGCAAGACCTTCTCCAACTTGCTTAACAGTATCTTCATTTAAAGAAGTTATTGTATATGTCGTCGCATTACCATTTCTATCATAAGTTACATCAATTTTGCCTAAAGGCTCTGAAGTAGTCCCATCAGTCGCCATCGTCTTAACACGACTAAAATTGATAGTACCGTTTCTAATTAATGATTTGCCAGTACTGGTGTTTTGAGAAAGATCAATAGTAAATGCATCTGGTTGATCTGAGGTGAAGGTACTCCCAGATGATAAATTGATAGCAGTTAAAGCACCTGTACCGTCAGCACTAATCTTAAAGTTAGAGTGAGGCGCAAGTTTAACTGTTCCCTTACCAGAAATTGACATCAAATTATCGCTGTAACTTCCAGTATTGGTAGCACTTAAATTAAACTTACCACCATTACCAACATTAATTGCTGCATTACCTGCAATGTATACTGGGTAACCATTATTTTTAGTACTTGGAGTCCCGTTTGAATTGATATTCAAATTACCATTTACATTAAACTTGGCATCAGAATTTAAATATAAAGCACCAGCTACATCGCTATCACCGCTAGCTTTTTCAGTATTAATAGTTAAGTTAGCACCCTTATCAACGTTAATTGTAGTGTTAGCGTTTGAAGCAATCGCACGCGCAATTGATCCAGTTCCAATACTATTACGATTTTCTGGATTTCCCTTAGAATGTGGGTTAATAGTTACATTAACACCATTTTTAACGTCAATTGTTGTGGTGCCGCCATCAATTTCAAGTACATTTGAGTTGGTTGTCCCTAAGGTCACATTACTATTTTCATCAAAAATAATATGATTTGTTCCACCTACAAATTGAAGAATCTGCTGAGTATTACCACCTTGACTAGGACGTGATTCGCCATCAATTGGACCAGTATATGAGCCAACTGCAGTAGCCGTAACATTATTTTTAAATGTTAACGTAGAATTAATACTTGATTCAGTATAAATAAGCTGAGAACCTGCAAAGTTAACATTATCAAATACATACCCTCCAGCATTATAAACAATACCCCAGTAACTACGCTCGTAAAGATCTAAATCCTTAAACGTTACTGAGTTTTGAGTATTCATACTAAATGAATTTCCTGAGAAATCAATTGTATGCTTAACCCCAGGAGTAGCGGATTGAATTAAAATATCACGTTTATGACTAATGACTCTCTGTCTATAGTTACCATCATATTCTGAAGCTAAATTAAGATCTTTAGCAACATTAATAGTAGTAGCAGTACCATTTTGAATTGCATTAATAAATCCCTTAGCATCGCTAACCGTTACTGTATTAGGATCTTCTGCTATTAAGGATGTAAGAAGCATAGCTCTATTCTTAACAGATGAAGTAGCAATTTTTTCACTTTCAACTGTATTCATATTATTTGTTAATTCATGCTTAGTATCCTTTAGATTTAAAGCAACTGTCTTAGCATCAATATCTTCAGACATTTCTACTTTTTTATTAGCAGTAGGTACTTTTAATTCGATAGTATCTGAATTGGCATTTTTTTGATTAATCTTAGAATTTGCATCTTGTGAAGCAAGTGTAGAAGAATTAGTATTCTTTTGACTTCCAATATCCCTAGCGTTGTTTTGAATTTCAGTAGAAGTTGTATTATTAACTGCAGGTGCGTTTTCAGTTTGAGTAGCCTTAGAATTTTCTGCTGTTGTAACATTAGTAGATTCATGAGTGTTATCAACAATTTTTGGTTCATCAGCAGTTTTAACTGAAGGTGAAGTTTGCTTATCATGAGATTCAATCACATTCTGAGAAGCAGCCTTATTTCCAGTTTCTAAAGAAGAATCCCTTTTTGATTCAGAGTTATCCTTCTCAGTTTTTACAGTATTATCTGTTGAACTAGGTTGTGTTGGTGATTGATTATCAACATTCTTTGTTGCTTTATCAGTAGTTTCAACTGAGTTTTTTGCTTTTTTACTAATTTCAGTTTTCTCTGATTGAGTACCAGGAGTTACATCTCGTTGGGCCTCCCCACTGCCATTTGAGTTCTCCATATTAATTTCAGTATTATTTTTAGAATCATTATTACTTTCCCCTACCTCATTACCATCTTCTTTTGACGGTTCAGTAGCGGATTTTTCAACTACAGGAGCATCATCAGTTGTAGCGGCTGATGCACTTTGTGCACCATACATAAAAAATGACACCCCTACTAAAACAGAGGTAGCTCCAATAGTTAGTTTTCTAATAGAAAATCTTTGTTTTTCATCTCTATTTTTTTCTTCTCTCAATTTAATATTTCTCTTTGAAAACATTATAGCCTTCTCCTTATTACAATAAATAACTTTGATTATTCATTGTCTATATAATAACATCATTTACTTAAATATTAAACAATATTTGCTTGAAGTCATTATTTTATTTTTTATAGTTATAACGTTATTTGAATTTTCTTATGCTTAATAAAAACATAGCTAATAGTTTTCTTTTTCGAAAACTACTAGATCTCCCATTTGCTATAATTTATTTGATATTTAATATTATGAAGGGACGTCGAAGTTATGAATCATCAACCATTAATTAAACTAGTTCTAAAAATATGATGATCTTCTTTATTGAAGAAAAAAGACCAAACGAAACAGGAAATTTATTAATTTACTTACATTATTTTATTCTGTTTGGTCTTAGTCTAATTACAGTATCCCTAAAATTCATTAGTGAAGAGAATGCCAACTCAATTTTTGCAATTTCTTGTTTATACGGCGGAATGTTCCTATTTTATATAGGTTTAACTATTGCAGTTCGCTATAATAAACCCCAATATAATTCAATTAATAAACTTAATTTATTTAGTTGGATCATAACTTTAGTGATGGGATACGTAATCAGCCTCTTAATGCCACAATTATTTGTTATTACCTGTTGTACAGCAATTATCAGTCTTTTTAATGCAGAGATGAAAGTTAGATTACTTTATAAATATTAGTACTTTTATTTAGGTAAGAATCCTAAAAAGAACTATACTAAACTTAGAAAGAAGGTAATCCTATGGCTGCGATAGATGAAGAGTATAGAATCAGAAATGATATCAAAAACATTTTGTATTATGATCCTGAAGTTAAAAAGAATACTGAATTGATGAATATTTTTAGGATCGCTTATGAAAGAAGAGATGCCGGTAAACCAATGCGAGAAGTTGCTCTTGCATTAGATAAATCACTTGCAGCTTACATTACTAGTCATAAGGAAGTTCCTAAAAGTGTCATTAGACTTCACAAGAATATGATGGAGCTTAGTGAAATCGACCACTAATTTTATTTAAAAAACCAGAGCCTTTTTTGAAACTCTGGTCTTTTTTATGGGCGTCGATCTGCTAGCGTTCGTCGCCGAGGTTGTTGCTCTAAAATATAACGTTGAATTAATTCAATTACTTGACTGTTTTGTGGCAACGCCGAATGTTGAGCCAATTTCCCTGTAACAGTAATCTGAGTGTAGCTTTTAGCTGTGCCTTGATAGATATATTTTCCAGCTTCTACACTAGATACAGGCACAAGCCCATCAGCCACATAGTTCTGTGTTCCTGCTACCGAATACATAATTAAATTATCCGGAATATTCTTTCTATTTGCACCCAAAATATATGTGGGACAACTCTTTTTTTAAAAATTAAAAGCGCACATAGGTGCACTTTTAATGAATTATTTACTTATCTGAAACGATAATTAATGACTTAATAGCTTCACGCTTATCCATTGCTTCATAAGCATCTTGAATATGATCTAAGTCAAAACTCTTAGTGAATACCTTTCCGGGATCAATTTCAGCTTCAAGAACCGCTCTTAACAAAACATTCTTGTCGTAAGTTGTGACATTAGCAATACCACCGCGAAGACCGATGTTTTTCCAGAATAAAGTGTTTGAAGATGGTTCAGTTTGAGGGACACCTACACGACCACTAACAGCAGCGGGACGGACAATTTTGCCAGCTTGTTCAATTGCGCTAGTAGCACCAACACATTCTTGAACAGCATCAACACCAACACCGTTAGTCAATTCCATAATTTTCTTAACAGCATCGTCACCACGCTCAGAAACAATGTCAGTTGCACCAAATTCACGCCCGAGCTTAGCACGATCTTCATGATGACTAAGTAAAATAATGCGACTAGCTCCTAATAAACGAGCACCAATTACACCACAAAGACCAACCGCACCATCACCGATAACAGCAACAGTGTCACCTTTTTTAACTTCGGCACTAACTGCTGAGTGGTAACCAGTCGCCATCACATCAGCTAAAGTTAAGAAGTTATTCAATTGAGCATCAGTGTAATCTTCTGGCTTGCCTGGAATCTTAATCAAAGCCCAGTTAGCATGTTCAAAACGTAAATATTCACCTTGGTAACCACCATTTGCACCTTCAGTTGGATTCAAACATGAACCATCAAAACCAGCACGACAAGCTACACATCGACCACAACCATGAGTAAATGGCACGATTACAAAGTCACCTGGGTGGATGGCAACAACATCCTTACCTACTTCTTCAACAATACCAATAGCTTCATGACCAACAAGTGATCCAGATTCTCTCTTAGAAATTCCACGATACCACCATAAGTCAGAACCACAAACACAAGCACGTACAATTCTAATAATTGCATCCGTTGGCTTTTCAATCTTTGGTTTTGGCATTTCTTTAACTTCCATTTTACCGGGTTCTACAAAAATTGCTGCTTTCATATAATATCCTCCTTAAAAGTTGTTAGCTCTTAGTCTATATTAATAACTCAAAAAATACATTATTTAAATCGTATAGGAGTTATACGTAAAATGCATAACAGATTTGGAAAAGCTAAATATTAATTATTAAATATCTATAATTCTTTTTCTAGGTATTCCAAGGGCTATGTGATACTATACACTAAATGTATAGTGAGGCGAAAAAACATGATAGATTTAGAATTATTAGAAGAATTAGTGGCCTTTCAAAAATATGGGACTTTGAGTGCAAGTGCTGAGCATTTAATGATTACTCAACCAAGCGTTACACGAGGGATGAAAAGACTAGAGCAAGAATTAGGTGTTGAGCTTTTTAATCGTCAAGTAAATCGTATAACTTTAAATGAAACTGGCGAGCTTGCTGCATCAGAAGCTAAGAAACTGCTGCAGGCAGAAAATGATTTTACCGAAAAGATTTTAAACTTCAGTAAAATGCAAAACTATATTAATATTGGTTCTGTTACTCCCGGCCCACTATTGTTAACTGAAGCAAAAAAATACGATTTCAAAGAGAAACTAACTTTCAACCATCAATTAGTTTCACAAAATCATGTCTTTTCAGATTTAAGAACATATAAGGAAAGGCTCATCTTTACCGCTCAAGAATTCGATGAAGAAGATATTGAATCTATGTACTTAGGTACTGAAGAACTAGCCGTTCGCATTGACAAAATGAACCCTTTAGCCCAAAAGGAGAGTGTCACTTTCAAAGATTTAGCCGGGTTGAGCTTCTTAGTAGTTCAAGATATTGGGCCATGGGTTCAAGTAATTGAAGATCATATTCCAGAAGCACAATTTTTATATCAAAAAGATCTGCCAGCTTTAGATGAATTAACCCACTATTCCAATTTTCCGGTTTTTAGAACGAACCTAACCTTAGCAACTGGTTATAAAGAAAGAGACGATGATGATCGAATTTTAGTACCTATTAAGGATGAAGACAATTATATCGAATTGTATGGTACTTATCTAAAAAATCAAAGATCGGTCATTCAACTTTTCTTGAAAGAATTAGCTAAGAATTGGCCTAAATAAAAGAAAAAGGAGTTCAAGAAAATTTTCTTGAGCTCCTTTTATAGTTAGAATTTTAGAGAATAGATAAAAACATGAAAAACATTTGGAATGAAAGAATAAGTGTTGTGTTAGTAAACATTTACATTTCTCTTAAGTTAAATAAAAACTAATGCGAGAGCCGCTTTTTACTTGATGTTAGGGACATTTACATTCCTCTTAAGTTAAATAAAAACACAAGGCATACCTTTGCCTACTATACAGTATATTTATTTACATTCCTCTTAAGTTAAATAAAAACCTTAGCCATCGTAAGCCCTGCTATATCACTAGTTTCAAAAGCTATATCTGTCGACCTAACCGAAAAAGCATATATAGATTACTTACCTTATTAGATATAATTCAACAATAGTATTATACGGGCATTCTTTTCATCTGTCGATCTCCGTGTTTTTTCCACATATCTCATATCGACAGATTAATTTTAAAAAATATTCGATGTTAAATCAGTCAAATCCTGTCCCATAAATTCTTTATCAAGCCAATTCTTATTTCTATTTTTAAATATAATTACTGAATCAACATCTTTTCTAATCCATCTATTTAATTCACTTCGCAGTCTTGCAAGCTGTGCCTTGGTTAATTCTCCCTCAAAAACAGAATTTTGAACATGAGTTAAGTATTTTTTACAAATTTTAAAAACATGTCTACTTACTTTAGAGCCTTGTTTATCCATTACAATGTCATAAACCAAAATTATATACATAATTACTACCATCCCATAATGTAAGGCTCATACGCTTCTCCTTCAACGAGAGATTTTATCAATTTATAACATTCTAATCGAATTAAATGTCTATAAGATACATCCCTATGCAAAGCTTTATATCTAACTTTTTGTTTCAAATACTTATCATACTCACCAACAATTAACCGTTTTACTCTATCAGACAAATAACAAAAATTCGATTCTTTATTAAAATCTTTTTCAGTAACCATATTTTTATTAATAAGTGAAAAAATTAACCTATCCACTATTATCGGTTTAAATATTTCCGATATATCAAGACATAAGGAAAATCTCCTATCCATTGCACTATGTAAATAACTTACAGTTGGATTAAGTTGAGTCACATATATTTCTGACAAACAAGTTGTATACATTAAACCATTTAAAAACGAAATAAGCGTGTTTATCATATTATCAGGTGGTCTTCGAACCCTTTTTGAAAATTCTACATCTGGAATAAAAATACGATTCCAAGCTGCATAATATTTTCTGTGAATTGTGCCTTCAATTCCCATCAATTCTTCAACACTATTCGCTTCATTTATCTGTGGAATTAGCGATATAATTTCTTTTATACTTTTATTTAAATCTCTTCCTCTTCTTTGATAATACTTCAAGTTTCTTGATAAATTCCTAGCTGCCCCTAAAACAAATCTTTTAGCATAATAAAGTCTTCTATGAGAATCTGTATATGCCTGTACTTGCTGAATTAAGAGTGTACCAGATACATTTTCTTCCCGGGGATAAAATGATCCACTGTAAAATCCATAATAATTGTAATAATGTATAGGAATTTTCTTCTGAGCAAGATAATTTAAACACTTAGTATTAGTTGAAACTTCACCGAATAAATATATGCTTCTTGTAACATCAATTTTTAGATCCTTATATTTTCCATCCGATCTTGTCAATCTAACTGTATTATCTTTGCGTTCCAATTTTCCTGAAGAAAATAAATAATAATCTTCCATTTTAGCCACCTAAGAAAAGCAATATTCATAAAATGCACATGATTTACAAATTGGCTTAAGCTCTGGTTTGGGCGGAGTAGATTGCTTGCAAATCTGTTCAATTTCTGAAATATAATTTTCCATTACTTCTTCGTCTTTACTTGTATAGTCAATTTTTACACATTTCTTAAGGCGTGGATAATCAAGCAAGCCTTTAGAAATACTTACTCCTTTCTTTCGTAAGTAATAAATATAATATTTTAATTGCCATACGGCTGCCGGTTCAAGCGCATTACTTTTCTTTACTTCATGAATTAATTGCCAATTTTCAACCATATCAATATCAATTAGGTTATCTATCATCACATGATGTAAACCACGACCATGATAGCTAGTTTTATCCAATAATCTTCCTAACATAACGCGTTCACTAGTTTGCTCAAATCCTATTTGATGTTGGAAGAGCCATAGTTTTCTTTTGCAAACAAAGAAATAATTCACCATATTACCTGTTATTCGCATTTTAAAATTCTCCAAACTAAAACATATTATCATCATAATCAATTTCATTATTCAGATTAGCACCGTCTCGATAAGACAATCCAGTTTCAGAATCATAATCAAAGTCTGCTGGTAAAATTCTATATCCAAATTTATTGATTAAATCGTTTTCTATCCATCTATTTTTAGAAACTTTATTGTTTACATAAAACGGAATTGAGACTAAATAATTATTGATTATTTCTCGCGCTTTAATTTTTTCTTGTACAAGAATTTGACGTTGGTTTTTATATGTTACTTGATCCGGAAAATCTTCTTTTTTAAGATAAGTATTCAAAGTTTGAGCGGCTGATTCAATTTCATCTTTATATTCAAGAAATACTTTTTCGGGAATAACATCTACTGTATTAATATCTCTAAAATCATTTATAGCTTTTTCTTTATTGATTGGTGTATTCAAAAATGCTAAATCATCTAAATATTTAATACAACCATTAACCTTCTCAATAAGTTTGCAATTTTCATCATCTAGTAATTTCTCAGTAGTATAGTTCTCATTGATTAGTTTTAATTTATTTGATTCTGTTAAATATCCATTTAGCTTAGAAATAGCTGTTTTAGATAAATTAAAGAGATGATAATCAACAACAGAATGTTTTTCTCCCTTAATTATATTCCTGCTTGCTCTTATGAATTCCACTCGTAGGCTTGTCGCCACCATCAAAAACGTAAACATTTGGATCTTTGCCTTCATAATTGCGCTTTCGATAGCATCTACCCATTCTTTGAAAAAGACCACACATCTCAGAGAGTTCAGTAATCAACAAATCAAAGTCTATATCTAATGAGGCTTCAACAACCTGCGTGCCTATCCAAATTCCCGATTTTTGATTTTCTTTTTGACCAAATTCAAGTATCTCTTTTTCCTTTTTGCTTCGATCTTTTCGAATAAATCTACTATGAATCAAATGGACATTCAATATTCCTTTTTGCTTTAACTCTGAATATAATTGAGTTGCAGATTTGACAGTATTGCATACTATTAGCGTTTTTTGATGACGATCTATCTTAATAATATCGTCTGAGTTAATTTGTTTATGGAGAACTTTAACTTTATGTCGATGGTCTACTTTAGAATCTAAAAATGGATGTGGTGCTTGTTTAAAGCTTAAACCATGACTTTTTAGTAAATCTACTAAAAATGGAGGTAATGTTGCAGTCATAATTTCAAATTTTCCGCCATATTTTTGCACTTCTTTCAGCCCAAAAATCAAATATCCTAAAAGATCTGGAGAATACATTTGAATTTCATCAATTACGATCTTCGAATAAGCAAGAGTAGCAAGTTTAGGTTCATAATTTTTATAATGATATACAAAACTAAAAATCTGATCAAGCGTAGCAATAGACAACTGTTTAGACCAACTTCGTTCTTCATTTACAAATTCATCAAAAGATTCTTCTTTATTAAATTTTTCCGATAATGCTTTAGACATCATATCAGAATGAAGAAGTGCTAAATTTTCATGACTATTATTTTGAAAAACTATTTTAGAAATTCTATCGTAAATAGAATTTATTGCACTTTTTAGAGGTAAGACAAAGAACGATTTAGAATTATCAAGCCATCTAAGTGCTGATTCAGTTTTTCCCAATCCAGTTTGTCCAACTACAATAATACTCTCATTTCGATTTTTATAAGTCCAATCTTGTAAATCATTCCAGTTAGCAGTAGGATTATCTTTTCGCCAATGTTGAAGAATATTTTGACTCAAATACGCACGTGATTTAGATTCAATTTCATAATGACCAGAAGCAGCATAGTCAATGCGATTAAGCAATCCCTTTAGCATTACAAATTCATCAAAAATATTTGGTTCATTCGCATATGATAATCGATGTCCTAAGTGATTCTTCAGATATTGAACTCTTATCTTAGTGGGTTCTTGAGGATGTATTGGGAAATTTAATTTTGAATAATCAAAACCATCAAATTCTTTCCCTAAAGCCACTATTTCTCTCTCATAATGTTCTTTATCTATATTTCCAAGATCACGTTCATGATGCCATTTTATTGCAAAAATTAAGGCTATGAGTTCTTCTTTTGTATATTGTTTTTTCAACTCCTCAATTGGAAGCATTGTAATACTTAACAAGGCATGCGGAATTTCATCTTCACAATAACTTTTCCCGGCCTTTACTTTTTTCTGAAAGCGTAGATTCATTTTACCTAAATCATGATATGCACAAGCAATTTCTAAGAGTCGCCAGTCATCCTTGCCATGAATATTTGGCTGCTCCAACATATTATTGAACTTATTCTGACAAAGCCAAAAGTTTTGAAATATGTCAGGATACGTTTGTTTCAATAAATTATATTGCCTCAACAAATTATTAGTATGTTCTACAATCGTCTCACAGTGATTTCCTTCAGATTGATTTAAAGACTTACCTAAATAGTCATTCATTTTTCCACACTTTCTATTTTATAGAGTAAATGCAAGATGCACTTCAATATACCTCGTATCACTATTCTCTAAATTTTCTTTACTAACTAATATCCTGTTGTTTCGTTTATATTTCCCTTAAGTTAGATAAAAACGCCCTAAATGTTTAGCAAGAAGTACATATTCACCATCATTTACATTCCTCTTAAGTTAGATAAAAACCCACGATACTGGTAGTTTTAAGCATCTGATAGCTGAATTTACATTCCTCTTAAGTTAGATAAAAACATGGCCGACTGGGTCGACAGACAGATTGCGCCCACGAATTTACATTCCTCTTAAGTTAGATAAAAACCTAAGCACAAGTGCTTTTCGAGCATCCCCGTTGCATATTTACATTCCTCTTAAGTTAGATAAAAACCCACAATACTGGTAGTTTTAAGCATCTGATAGCTGAATTTACATTCCTCTTAAGTTAGATAAAAACTATTTAGGAAGGCTATAAGTTCGCGTGATATTGGTATTTACATTCCTCTTAAGTTAGATAAAAACGGTTCCCTTTGACAGACCTTACAAATCAATACTTTACAGTCCCGATTCTGTCGACCATCTTAAATATAATCCTATTTTTGATAAAAATTACTATAAAATTTCAGAAAGGTTATCATATCAAGCTTAATAGTACCTGTCGATCCCCTGTAAAAAATTGATTATTGGACATCGACAGCTCTAAACTAAGAATACTACATTGCCATCTTCATCAACATATGACTTATAAACTACAAAGCCAGAAGCATATATTGCTTCAACTTTATTCCAACGACGTTGTGTCTGACCTTTTCTAATTGTTACCAACTTATAATTCTTATTTAAATAATAATGTGTCCCTTTATTTCCAACACCATCATTTTCTAGACCCACATCTTCAGACATTTGAACTGGTATATACGCGCTATGCTTTACGGGTATATCTTCATCTTTTTCTTCTATATCAACAATCTTTACCTCTTCAAAATTTGCCAAATCTTCTCGTCGACCCAAATTTGGAAATTCGCGAGGATACTTTAAAGCATGATAAATAGTATCCAGTTCACTTTCATCATTAGGCTTGATATGCAATATTAAATTTACATCATAAAGAAACTGAACATGACCAATGCCTCTACTAATTCCAAAACCTTCAGCATTTAACTGGTGTCTTCCTGGATCAAATTTCATACCATTTTTGAATTCATATCGGGTAAAAAAATCACTAGTTGTTGATACATATGAACCTTGAATACTAACCTGCATTGGATGATATTCATGAAAATCACATAAGTAGTGAACCATCCCTATCACTGTAGAATAAGGAGGTAAGGGATAACTTTCACGAAACCCATGACTAGCCGGAACTCGATAATTAGCAGTTTCTTGGTGCAATTTAACTCTAATTACCTTCATAATATTCAGCAACCTTTTTCTTTAAATCTATCATAAACTTAGCTACTGTCACTGCATTCAATTTATCTTTAATCTCTTGACTATTATCAAATGCACCATTTACAAATCCAATATTAGTATTATCTTTAACTCTTGGGTCATCAAGAACACTTTGAATTGATTCAATGTCAATCTTAGCGTCCTTAACTTTGACAGCATTTTCAAACACTGGATTTTTAATATCATAAACCCCACCTATAATGAAAAGGGGCTTTAAGTCCTCACGACGACCTCTAATATCACGATATAAATATTGAATTACATCTAATAATTTGGCAACACGACGATTTTTTTCACTTGCATCCAAATTAGTACCATCATTATCGTCGATTCCAATTTGATCTAAATCGATTGTTAAGGTGTAAACATAATACGAATGTTGAATTTCTGATTGTGCAATACTATTATGGATTGTATTATCACCTGTAGCTTTACGAATTCTTTGAGCTAATGCCATATTAGTTAAAAAATCGGTATCTCCCTCATAAGGTTCTTGACTAATAGCATTTGAAAGACGTACCCGAGCTGATCTAATAGATGAATTAGTCTTTTTTTCAGTTTTCATATAACCAAAGAAATCAATTTCTGGAAAATCTTTAATAGATGCATCCTTAGCAAACTGAATTACCTTTTTATCACCGCTACCTTCAGCCTCTAAAGTTGCTTCTTTTTCACCAAGTTGTTGAACAATGTTATAGCGAATTGCTTGGCGTGAAATGTAAGAGTATTGCTGACCATCCCCACGAGTAAGTTTCTTAAGAGAGGCTACATTGCCTAAACTCTCACCATAGTTAGCGCTTGAAGCTTGAAAAACGATAGTTACTGTTAGTCCCATATTATCTTGAATCATATGTCCATCCTCCATTTATTAATTATTCTGTTCCTTTTCACTATTACCAATTAACCCTGCAATAAATGCAAAAGCATAATCTTTGAATACTTCTGTCTCAGACTGAGTTTCAATAAAAATCTTAGGTACAGTTTTATCTAAATATAAATAGGCATTAAGCAAAAGTTCCATAAATCTATCGATATTATTAGTACGAATTGCTTCAAGCATTTTATAAGCTAATGACTTAGCCTTATTTTCATTATCATAGCCCATTCTCACATGCATCCCGCAACCACGAACTTTTGTTAATTTATTCTCTTCTATTTTCATAATTTTGCTCCCTCGATACTTATGCAATTCGTTCAAGAACCATCCATTCATGCGAATCACAGTCATTATTTGAAAATCATTGTAAAAACGACCCTCTGTGTTGCTCAATTTCAACAATTCCAATTGGTAGATAATATTAAATAAATTAGTATTATTAAACAAACAATTCATTACACCATCTAAAATACCGTAATAATTCACACCCCTGAAATTGCTAATTCCAGCATTGTACAAGCTAGCTAAATAACTCTTAACTTCACCAGTTTGTTTCATATTATTCACCAGTTTGTTTCATATTATAGGTATGTTCCACAGCTTTAGTTAATACTTTAGAAGCAACAATTGGAACAATTTGAAAATTATAATGATCCGTATCATATGTAATCAATTGAATATTGCCCAAAGGAGCGTGTTGTCCACTTGCCTCCTCATCTTTAAAGGCAGCCGAAAGAGCTCGATATGGACTAGTTCGGGTGCTATCGCTAATCTTTCTCATCATATTACTAAAAACAAGATCATTTTTTCCTTGCAAATTTCTAATTGAAGAATTTTCATTAATAAAAATCCCTTGGCCACGCATATTATATGTAAATCCCGCCGGTATTAGTGAATACAAAAATTGACAAATTGGACAAATATACAGGTCATTTTTAAAATTCCATGCATTACTTGTTTTTTTATTTAAATCATAGCCCATATTGTTTATAAAACCATATGAGTATTTTAACTTCTTTACAGGCCGTCCACATGTTGAACATACATACTTATCTTTAGCATGATCTTCTTGTAAGTATTCTTGAACTGGTACTACAAAGTAATTTTGATAATCTTCATAAAAGTCCAAATTTTTTGTCTGAGGATTAAGAAAAGACACACCATTCCATGCTTTATTGATAATAATATAGTTCAATGTCTTCGCTGGAAAATATTTTTTAGCTTGACTTGTACTAAAATATTCAATGATTTTCAAGAGCTGATTAATTAGTTTTTGTAATATTTCTTTAGCTTCATCAGAATTTTTAGTTAAAAAGTTCTTTTTATTTAAAGTTCGTATTTTCTTATTACAACTTTTAACTTCTGCTTTAACATCAAAATCACTATTTATAAATTTAATAACCTTTTTATAACTAGCTGAATTGGCGGAATATTTTACAATATTATCAAACCAATCAGTTAATCTCTTTAAATCTTTTTCGTCGAACTCCCTAAAATCTTTATCTTCGAGAGTTCTAAGCCAGTTTTCCTCATTAATAATTTTTGAATATCTAATGACTTGTCCATAATTTTTAATGAAGAATTTAAAATATAAATCAGAAAAATTATCTAATACTTTCGGATCAAATTTTACAGCGCTTTCACTCATGCTATAGCTATTTAAATATCTAGGATCGTTTTTTAGAATTCTCATCAGTCCAACTATCCCAGCATTTTCCATCCAACTATTTATCCTAAAGTTAACAGTTGTATTATTTGCGGCATCCATAAAAAATCCACCACCTATTCTAAATTAAACTAATCATCCCCGAAAAACTGCCCGTTTTTTCCCCGAGACCAGATGAGTGAATATAGTTTAAAAGGGTAGGATTACCCTCTAACTCAAAAATCCCTTTTGTGCATTCAATATTCAAACCAAATGATTTACGTACAGTCTTTCTCATTTTTAATGGTTTAAACCTTAATTCTTCCACTGTCGAGGCAAGCATCGGGCTATCTTTTAATTTATTAAAAGTATTTCTGCGCAAGGCTTCATTAAATTTAATAATCTCTTGTTCTGTTGTATTAGTGGGACATGAAATAAATCTCCCGTTATTATCTCTAACTACAATTGGAGACATCGTTTTAAAGATTGCTCGATTTTGAGTAATTTTAGGAAGTTCTATTGTATATAGCTTCTTTACATCTGCTAAATATTCGTGCCCAAACGGTAACGTACTTACATCTAGATGATTTAAATAAATAAATGCATTATAAAAATTGATTCCTATATTGGTATTTGCAGTTGAAAAGTATAATTTCATTTCCCCCTCTCTATTCAAAATAATGCTATCTTTTGTAAAAGTAGCATTTGGAAAGAATACACTAGTTGCATAGCACTTTTGTGTAGGTTTCTCAAACAGTTCTTTAAATAAACTAGGATTCTCAGCTGAGAGACCTGTTTTAATTAATGATAAAACGTAAGCATCGTAATCAATGTCTATCTTAATTTCTGTTTTTTCACTTGGATTCTTTGAATGTAGATAAATTGGAATTCCAAATCTCATTTTTAGCTCCTTTCATTCATTACAACTAAAGTATATCACTTATTTTTATACTTACAATTTACGTTTTTAAAATTCCATATAAAAAAGTACTTGTCAAAGGACCAACTTTATCTTTAAGAAATTATTCCTTAGCCGATGTAAAAATTTATTTGAGATAAAATTTTAAGCTTTTTCGGATAGCACATTAGTTCTTTCACTCTTAAAAATTATATCAAAATAAAAGAGCGAAAAACACGCTTCACAAATAAAACGATGAAAACCGTCACTTTCATTATGGAGTAAAATTCTGTTTCTTCAGCGACAGTATGTTCAATATAATACTTATTTTAAAGGTTTCTACTTCAAAGAAGAAATTAAAGATCACGGAATTTCATAAATAATAGAAAGCTTATTTGTTAATATCACAAAAAGAACACCCATCTTTAAGTAGATAAGTGTTCTACAGTAAAGCTCTTTTATTCTTCAACAACTTCAAATTTCTTATTTTTCCTACGCCATAAGTAATGAGCCACGTAACAAATTGCCACAAACGGAATTGTATAATAAAGAGCTACACGTTGAGTTGGATCAAACCAAATCAAAACACAGGATAGCAGACTAGAAATAAAAGCAAAATATGGAATTACAGGATACCATGGCGTGCGATATTTTAATTCGCTTAATTTATGGCCATCTTTAAGAAATTGTTTTCTAAAATTAAGTTCAGCAAGTGCAATTGCCATCCAAACAAAAACGACTGCCAATCCAGAAATAGAAACTAAAACTAAATAAACGGTACTTGGAGCAACTTTGCTTGAAATAAGAGCAAAAATTCCGCCAAGCATGCTCACTACTAAAGCTAAAGTTGGAACTCCATTTTTTCCAGTTTTCTTAAAAGCCTTGGGAATCGTGCCTTCATTACTCAATGACCACAGCATGCGCGTTGAAGCATATAATCCGGAATTGGCAGCTGAAATAATTGCCGTCAAAACCACAAAGTTCATAATATTCCCTGCAAACGGCACATGAATTAAGTCAAGAACATAAACAAATGGACTCTGGGTTACACCTGCTACCTTATAAGGGATCAACGCTGCCATTACAACAATACTTCCAATAAAGAAAATCACCAAACGCCACAAAGTAGTTTTTATTGCGCTGGGAATTGCCTTCTGAGGATTTTCGGCTTCTCCAGCTGTAATTCCAATTAACTCTGTACCAGAAAAAGCAAAGTTTACTGTAAGCATTGTAGTAAAAACTCCCCCAAAACCATTAGGAAACCAGCCATTTTTATAAAAATTAACTAATCCAGGTGCATGGGTATATCCCTTTACTGGCAGAATTCCAGTAATGGCTAAAATCCCTAAAACAATAAAAGCTACAATTGCAAAAACTTTAATAGCTGCAAACCAAAACTCACTTTCTGCGAAAATTTTTACAGAAAAGAAATTGCTTAAAAAGATTAACACCATACATGTTAAACTCCAGATCCACACTGGTACATTAGGGAACCATTTTTGCATGATTAAACCCGCAGCCGTGAATTCCGATCCAAGAGCAATTGTCCATGTCAGCCAATATAAGATAGCTACTATAAATCCTGTTGAAGGACCAATATATTTCTTTGCATAGACATGGAAAGCCCCAGTATAAGGCATCGCAACAGACAGTTCACCCAAGCAAAGCATTACCGCAAAAACAATGAGTGCCCCAACTAAATAGGCAATCACAGTTCCCAAAGGCCCAGCTTCATGAATCGTATAACCCGAACTTAAAAATAATCCGGTTCCAATGACACCCCCTAAAGAAATCATCCGAATATGACGGGTTTCCATTTTTCGCTTCAAGTGAGTTTTATAAGCCATAATTTTTCCTCCTATCTTAACTGATCGAGTGTTTTACGAATCTGCTTAATCTCCTCAGGTCCCGTTGTGCAGCATCCCCCGATTAAGCGAGCTCCACATTCATACCAAGTCTTAGTCAAAGTATCAAAATCAAACTTTTTATCAAATTCCCGCCACTGCTTAATTTTTGGATCATAACTTGCACCCAAATTTGGATATACTACCAACGGTTTTTCAGTATATTTGCCAAATTCAATCAGTACGTCTTTCACCAAATCGGGACTAATACAATTAATTCCAATTGCAAAAACTTGGTCGTATTGATTAATTTTTGTAATAGCTTCTGCAATTGAAGTTCCATCACTAATTTGCTGAACATTTTTTAAAGTGAAGCTGACATACACAGGAACCCGTGGTGCATTTTCTTTTAACCAATCTAAAACTGCCACCGGCTCCGACAATTTCGGCTGAGTTTCTAATGCAATCAAATCTGGCTTTTCCTCTAAAACGAGCCTTAATCTTGGCAAATGAAACTTCAGATATTCTTCTTTGGATAAATCGTAATCTCCTCGATACTCATTTCCATCTGCTAAATATGCCCCATAAGCTCCAATTGTTCCTGCCACATAATTGTGTTGGCCAGTTTTCTTTTCAAAATCATCTCGCGCCTTTTTAGCAATTTTAACCGCATCCCGAATAAACTTTTCCGCTTCTTCTTGAGAATAACCTGCTTTTTCAAATGCTTGTACATTTGCCTGATACGTATTTGTAATTACAAGTTCAGCACCAGCATTGAAATAATCCATGTGCGCTTGATACACTTTATCCACCTGATTAATCAGAGCTGTTGCTGTCCATAAGTGGTTATTTGTATTAACTCCTTGGTTTTCAAGTTCATCAGACATTGCACCATCAAGCACAATTCCAGATTTAGCTTTTTCAATTAAACTCATTCACTCACGCCCCTTTCATTTTTTAATGTAAACAAAAAGCACCCGTCCCAAAAGGACGAGTGCTTCGCGTTACCACCTTTAATTTGTTTATTGCTTGCGCAAATAAACCTCACTAACTACTATCATAGTTTGTGACAAATAACGGTTCACAACACCGTTGCCAGCTACATATCACTGACACTGATATCCAAGCCCATATTCGCTAACTTCATTTGCATTGTCTTTCACCACATGACAACTCTCTGTAAGCAAACTCCATTAGTTACTCTGCTTTTCAAATTCTTTTAATTATTGGTTAATAATATACTATGATGAAAAATGATTGTCAATTAGAATTTATAAATTTTTCATCTACTCTGTACCCTTTCTTCTTCTGGGCATATAAATTAACGGCTCTACTTCTAATTGAAATTCTTTTCTACTAATCGGCATGATAAGGTTATCATCAACATTGAAAAGCTTAAGTTGTCCCTTTACACGAACTGGTTTAATTACATCCGCAAGTTCGATATGCCAATAATAAAGATCTTCCCAAGAAGAATATTCAATGCTTTTTAGATTCACAACACAGAGTGCATAACCAGGGGCGGCACCTGCTACCTTTTTGGCAGTTGAGCACATCAAAAGTGGACCGCGATAGTTGGTCTGCCAGGATCTATATTCAATTTTCTTTTTGCCTGCAATCATATCCATGATGTAATCACCACGTACCGATAATGCTTTCATAATACCTCCATAAATTTTTAAAATTTTATTTCTTCTTTTCTCTAGTCATTGTTCTTGGGACAAATTTTGTACTTAGTCCTAGTTTTTAAAAAATTTAGAAATCACTAATCATGATATTTAATTTCCAAAGACCATAAATTTATTTTCATTTTTATATTAAATGTAAAAAGAGACCGCCAAATAATAGTCTATTCTGCTTAAATAAAGGCATTTCCGACTTTATATCAGAAATCCCTTTTCTCTATCCCCTATGATACTTCACAGTAGTTCCCATTGAATACCAAATAAGATTTTTACCTTTCCGGCTTATACTCCAACCATCGGATTGAGGAATAACGATAATGATTTCTTTACCATGTTTGTAAGCTAACAAAACATGAGACTTGAAAGCAATTCCATTGGTTTTCGAATTTAGAAGATACAGTTTAGATTTATATCCATTAGTTTGATAGGTATTCTTAGTGATCTTGATCCTATCCTTGCCATTTTTCCAAGTTCCACGATATTTCTTTGGCATTGTGAAAGATGGATAATGTGCTTTGGCATAAACTGCATCCCCACTTATCGCACTCATCATGCTAACAGAACTTATCATTATTAAGGCTGCAGCAACAAATTTAATTACTTTTTTCATTTTCTTACTTCTTTAACTATTAATAAAGTTTATTATAACCCTGTTTTAGTTCTATAATAAAAAGAGATTTCGGGATTATATTGGAGGTTTAAGAATGAAAAATCGTAAATTTTTAATAGGATTAGTTATGACTATTTTCTGTATAATTGGATTTGCAAATTTAAATTCTAAGGCGGTTCACGCTAGCTACTTAAACGGAAATAGTTATACAGATATGTGTACACGTTATGTAAAAGTTGTCAAACCAATCAACGTTTATAAAGTCACAACTGGTCACTATGAAGCTCAAAATCATTTTAAATATGTCGGTAAACTTAATAAGGGGCACAAACTTTGGATATCTCGCTGGCTCATGAGCACAGGAAGTGGCTGGGTGATTATTGACAGCAATAAATACTATTCAAGTCGACGTACATTTTTCTTTGCTCATAATCCACACAGCAATCGTGCAAACTGGTACAAACGCATTAGATAAAAATAGAGCTCTCGAAATAATTTTCGAGGGCTTTTTAAATCACAAAACCCCTAATTCCAATTACAGAATCAGGGGCTTTATAATAGCTGTGGAATAGTTAATTATTCCTTGTCCATCAACAGTTTCACAACAGTTTCATGCTAGATTAAATCAAAAAGATGAGGGTTAACAACAATTCTAAATTCTTGAGCTTTTTCATCGGCCATGCAGCTTTGAACTAGTGGAATGTATGAACGTTGTTGTTCAGTAATTTCATTCTTAGGTGCATCAATTGCCTTAAAGACTTCGTCGACAATCTTATCTCTATCAAGGTGAGCAGCCTTTGCCATATCGTCAAAGCTTACTACAACACCATCTTGCAAAACGTCTGCATCAGAAGAATCTTGGTATTCCTTAACCAAATATTCCAAAATAGCCTTAACTTCTGGGCTAACCTTACCTAACTTATAAAAATCAATTTCATAATCGTCAGTATCCATAACAAATTTCCTCTTTTCTATTAAAAAAGCATCCCTGCTCAGGCAGAAATGCTCATATATTAGTATTCAATTGGTTTGTATCCATGGTTGATGGCATCAGCTTTAAGACTTGGCACATCATCAGAGTTTTCATCAGAAGTTTGATCATTATCATCTTCATAAATTCGAACTGGAGATACTCCACGATCTTCTTCTGTAGTTTCTGTTTCTTCAGCGTCTTTTTGCAAATATTTCTTAACAAGAACTCCTGCAGCAATACCTGTAGTAACTGCACCGACAAACATCATAATTTTCTTCATAATAATACACCTCGTCTTTAAATCTACACTTTTATTATACTTCTTCTTGAGCCTTATAACTAGAAGAAAGACCTTTTCCTAAGATTATTTTAGAAATTATGTAAAAAATTATTCAATCACAAGTTGAAGAAAACTTGCCTAATGCTAATGTCGAAATTCATGCAGTGCCAACTAAAAATGTTCAAATTGATCTTGCTAAAGGTAATTTTGACATGAACTACACCTGTACTAAAGTACCGGGTTTCTGGGAACACTAAGTAGTGTTTAGGACTTAAACCTGATGAACAGAGTTATGATGTGGCAGCTGAAATTTTTAAAGATTTGAAAATTAAGCAAGTTGACCTTTTAACCAATAATCCTGATAAAATTGATCAGCTTCAAGACTATGGCATTCAAATTCACCAGCGCATCTCTTTAGAAATTGAGCCTAATGAATTTGATCTCTATTATTTACAAACCAAGAAAAATAAATTCCATCATCTATTAAATTTGAAAGAGGCAGAATAATGACAGAATATAGAGGTAATTTTACAAATGTACATGGCAAAATCGCGATTGTGGTTGCCAAATTTAACCAATTAGTCACCAAGAATTTGGTCAGCGGTGCTCAAGAAACTCTTTATCAATTTGGGATTAGGGATGAAGATATTGATATCTATTGGGTTCCCGGAGCTTTTGAAATCGGCTTTACTGCGCAGAAGCTTTTAAATAGCAATCAATATGCCGGCATCATGAGCCTAGGTGCTGTCATTAAGGGTGAAACTGATCATTACAATATGATCATTCAAAATATCACAAGTGCTTTAATGCCGATGAATTTGGAAGCCAAGATTCCAATTACTTTTGGTATTTTAACTACGGACAATATTGATCAAGCCCTTCAACGCTCGGGTTTAAAGGTTGGCAATGAAGGCTCCTCTACTGCACAAAGTCTCTTGGAGATGATCTCACTGAATGATCAATTAAATTAAGGCATTAAAAAACTAGCTTGGTATTCCAGGCTAGTTTTTTGGTTTACTTATTATTCTTCTCTTGCTTGTCCTTGGCCCAATCAAAATGATCGGCTAAACTGCAACCCTCAGGTCCACACATCATATTGTTGTCGGTACCAATTGAAGTTAAAGAAGTTAACTTCTTCTTTTCATCTTTTTGCTTAGTCTTCTCCATCTTTATCTTCCTCATTTGAAATCTTCTTTAATGCATTAACTATTACTTCATATGGTTGAGCGCCGTTGATTGCGTATTTGTCATTAATTACAAAGAACGGGACGCCTTGAACACCAAGCTGAACTGCCTCCATTTCATCCTTTTTAACAGCATCTTCAAACTTATCACTATTCAAAACTGCTTCAACTTCGTCTTCCTTTAAGCCAATTTCAGTCGCATTCTTTTTCAAAACTTCATGATCAGCAATTGACTTACCATCAACAAAGTAAAGTTGATAAAGACGGTTGATCAACTTATTAGCAAGCTCATCACTCTTAGTATAAGCAAGCTTAATCAAACGATGTGCATCCATACTATTTACGTGCTTAACATCAGCTAAATTCATTTCCAGGCCGCTTTGATGAGCCATTTCTTCAATTTGCTTCATTCTTGGAGTCACAACTTTTGTAGCTGATTCAGGGGCTACCGTTGGTGCCGTAGGATCAAGCTGATAAGCTAAGAACTTAAGTGGAACTTTGTCTTCTAAGTTAAGATCCTTAATAGCTTTTTTCATGTTATGTGAACCAATATAGCAAAACGGACATGCGATATCTGACCAATATTTAATTTGCATTTTGAGGCACTTCCTTCTAAATTTATGTATTTAACTAACTATTAGTAAGTATAGAAGAACGGTTTCAGAATTGCAACTATTTTGCTCAAAAAATAACCCTCAGACATTTTTCGTGAGGGTTACTATTCTTTATAACATCTTGTGCTTTTTCATTCTTTGTTTAAAAATGCCGTTTACTAAATCGGTCATTTCTTGCTTTTGACTATCAGTTGGCTCACCATCTTCAAAAACCTTGTACAGATCTGGATGTTCGCGAGCAATTAATTTGCAAGTGCCTTCAGTAGCATGCTTTCTAAAAATTGCCGGAATTTTCTTCAAATACTCTGGTTTAACTAACGCAATGATTTTTTCATTAGCTGTCATCTCAACGACCTCCCCTTCAAATTTACAAACTATTTTATAGCTACAACTTTCCTTTTTCAACTAAACAATACTCTGAATCACTTTATTATTGTTAACCAATAAGACGACTTCATTAAAGATGACCGCAACATCCCTAGGATATAGCAATACCTCCACAGTTCACAGTCTAAGTCAATCTAATAGTCGTGACCCCATCTATAAAAATCACAAGTCTATCCTACAAAGTTAGTTTAGACTTGTGATTTTTTTGGATCTTTTATCGGTAATTAAAACTTGCCCCTAAAATTAATGCTGGATGTAATCAGCATACTGCTTTTCAATTTTTTGTTCAGTTTCTGGAGCTGTACTAATATGATACTGAAACGCTTCTTTTAATTCAGCTTTATCGTGATTTAAAATTGCTTTCATTATTTGCTCATGTTCAGCAATTGATTTCTCCCAATTACTTTCATCTACTTTTAAGCTTAAGGCAGTTAATCTATAAAAGTAGATATTGATTCTCGTTAACCAATTCCATAAAAAATTATGATGAGTATCCATATAAAATTATTTGTGAAATTGATCATTAAAATGTAAAAAAGTAGTTAAATCACGATCGATAGCAGCCTGGCGTTGCTCTTCAATAGTTTGATTTATTCGAAAGATTTCTAAGCGAGAATAATCTTGATCACAGGCTTCTTGTAAAACTTTATTTTCCATACTGTTTCTTACTAAAATCGAATCAAAAACTCGATCTAAATTAATTTTAGAAATATAGGTTCCTGACTGAGGAACTACATATATTAATTCTTCTTGGCGAAGACGTAAAAGCGCCTCACGAACAGGAGTACGACCTATTTTTATAACATTTTCAATTCCCTTTTCTGAAATTCTTTGACCAGGTTCAAATTCAAGTGAAATAATTTTATTCAATATTTTTTCATAGGCTTGTTCTGTTAAATTTTGTTGCATATAAACTCTTTCCTATTACCTTGTTACACATACAATTATAACCTTTTTCCAATAGCAATTATAGTATTTACACGACTAGAAATGATGATTTTAAGAAATCAAAGTGTATATTATACAATTTGTTATTCTATTATGTCAACTTTTACTCATAATTTACTAGAACTATCTTTTCTAACAATTAATTAGTAATTATAATTCATAACTTTAACGTTCTTTTAAAAAGAAGTAGTTTTTATCAAATAATGAAATTACAAGTTCAATAGTCCTATTAATCCCTTCTATTTCAACCTATTTTTAGTAAGCCTAATAATATTTTTATAAAAATCGTAAATTGCAATAATAACTTGGACACTTTATGCTGCTTGATAGATGTTGTCTAATTCTTTTTCAAAAATTTCATCTGTAGTGTGATATGCCAATTGCTTTCTAGGTAAAGTGTTCATCCAAGTTTCAATGCCAATAACTTCTTGAAGTGAATAGCTTTCAATACGCTCACCTTTAGGAACGAAGCGGCGAATTAGTCCGTTATGTGTTTCAATACTTCCTTTATCACAAGAAGTATAAGGATGAGCATAATAGACTAGAGTCTTAGAAACTTTCTCAAGATTAGAAAGGTCCGCAAATTCTGATCCATTGTCAGTAGTAATTGTTTTGAAGATATCATTCCAGTGCTCTTAGTAGTTTTCATGCAGATCCTTAAAAGCCTGCATAACACTAGCAGAGGTCTTATCTGGAATACGAATGATTAAAAACTCACGGTTCATTCTTTCGCAGAGAGTCAATAATACTTCATCATCTTTTGTCTTATGACCTAATACTAAATCACATTCCCAGTCTCCAAAGCGGGGGCTCTGGTAAATTTTTTTAGGACGCTCTTCAATACTTCGTCCAAGTTTCTTTTTGTTCCGGCGAACATGCTTGGCCTTGGTATTGCGTTTAAGCTTCTCAGGTAAATCAGCGTTTCTAATGCCAATTAATCCTTGGTCTACGTAATTATAAAGCGTTCTTGTGCAGGCCACTTCCTGACTAGAGAACAAGCCTTTGGAAGTAGCACGGCCCCAGCAAGCATCTAAAGACCAGTGATAGCTGTGAAAGTGCTCTGCTACATAATCAATAAATACTTTGGTTTCTAAGAATTTGAGCTTACGACTAGAATTAAGCCTGTGTTTTCGATAAGCTTCTTAACGAACTTCTGCTTTATAGCGTTTAACTGACCCATGATAAAGAATTACAGTGCCACGTTTAATTTCGTTTGAAATAGTTTGCGGTGAACAACTTAATTCACGTGCGATATAGCGCATAGATTTATTATCTTTACGACGAATCTGAATCAAAACACGTTCTTCATAACTTAAATGTTTTCCACGAGAATGTTTAATCATGGAAGAATTATTAGAAAGGTTCATTTGAATACCTCATTTTCTAGAAGTTTTTGTGGTTATTAACATTCTATCAAACAAGGTTCAATGACCTTTTTTTATTTAAGCCGAAATGTCCAACTTCATTTTACAATCGGTGTTTTTATAAAAATAAATATTTTAGTGTGATTGAAAACTGCCAGTAACCACTAATCATCAAGAATGATAAAATTGAAGTAGAAGTTTATTCAGATTCATCAAAAAGAAGGTACCTATTATGACCAAAATTGCAGTTATTGGTGTCGGCCACATGGGAAGTGCTATTATTAAAGGTTTAGTCAAATCTTCCCCAGACAATATCATTATCGGTGAAAATCCTACTAATCCCCGAGTTAATGACCTTGCCCAACAGCTCGGCTTTGATTTAATCGACAACTTATTAGATTTAAACAATCTCAAACCCGATATCGTAATTTTAACTACACCAGCGCCCCTTACTCTACAAGTTGCAAAAGGACTAGATCTTGATAAAAAGACGATCATCATCTCGGCAGCTGCTGGAGTTTCCTACGAGGACTTACATACTACTTTACCTAATAACCCAGTTGTTCGTATAATTCCAAATATTCCTGTATCCATTAATTCAGGAACGATCGGTTTATTTTTACCTGAAGATATGGAAAGTGATATTAAAGTAGAAATCGAAGACTTTTTAGCTCAATTAGGCGATATAATCACAGTAAAAGAAGATCAACTTAGCATTGTAGGTACGATTGCTGGATGTGGGCCAGCATTTGTAGATGTGTTTTTAGATGCTTTAGGGGATGCAGGTGTTTTAAACGGGCTTTCAAGATCAGTTGCTAATAAATTAGCCGCCAGTATGGTTAAAGGTTCTTCAAGTCTAGCTTACGATAGCCCACTTGCGCCAGCTCAATTACGTGATCAAGTATGTTCACCTGGTGGCACTACCATTAAAGGTGTTGTAGATTTAGAGAAAAATGGTTTCCGTTATTCTATAATTAGTGCAATTAATAAAGCTAACGAAAATTAATTATAAAAATAAGACTATAGTTCAAATGAGCTGTAGTCTTATTTGTTTAGATAAAATATTTACATTTTTTCAAAAACTGAAGTAAAACTCTTGGCAATTTGTAAAGGTCTGGTAATTGCGCCCCCTACTACAATTCCTGTTGGATTAATTTCAATCATTTTCTTCAATTGTTCTGGGCTATGAATCTTACCTTCTGCAATTACAGGCATCCCTGCATCAACCAAACTCTTAACCAAATCATAGTCTGGATGATCAGATTTAGGGCTTTCTTCAGTATAACCCGATAACGTCGTTCCCACAAAATCTACGCCTGCATCATATGCATTTTTTGCTTCTTCAAAGTTAGAAGTATCCGCCATTAATAAACGATCAGGATATTTAGTCTTAATCTCATCAATGAATTCTGCTACTGTTTTTCCATCATGACGTGGACGAAGAGTACAATCAAGAGCAACCACTTCCACGTTGGTTTGCATTAATTCATCTACTTCTTTCATGGTAGGAGTAATATAAGGCTTTTCAGGAGGATAATCTCTTTTAATAATTCCAATCATGGGCAAATCTACTACCTCTTTGATTTGCTTAATATCTCGAATGGAGTTCGCGCGAATGCCGACAGCGCCGCCCTCTTGAGCTGCCTTTGCCATAAGAGGCATAACTCCTCCCTCTTTTGTATAAAGAGGTTCACCAGGAAGTGCTTGACATGAAATAATCAAACCACTATGTACCTTTTCAATAAATTCTTCCTTTTTCATTTTTATTCCTTCTTAGTTAATTACTCATTAGGCCCTTCAGGAAAGTTAGTTCCCAATAACCAATTAAAGGCTGTACTATCAACATAATAGAACATTGCTTCATGTTCATACTCTGGTAGCAAAATATGTTTTTTCTCTGTTTCGATTCTATTATAGATCGCATATTGAGTTGCTGGAAAACAGACTTTATCCTCCAGACCCGTAAACATTAAAACTGGACAACGAATTAAATGAGCAAAATTTTTAACGTCGATATAAGATAAAGTTTTTAACAATTTAGCTTCTGTTTTATGAAACGGATCATAGAACTTGAAATATCTAAACAATTCATCATATGGAAGCCCCATATCTCCCATTTCTAACACATACTTAAAGTCAGACAAAAATGGATATTGAGTTGCACATCGTCTAATTCGATGGTTAAGAGCGGCACCGATTAAGGAAAGAGCTCCTCCTTGAGACCCACCCCAGGTGTAAAGATGTGAGTTATCAACGCGCTCCATATCAGCTACTACTTCAATTAAGGAATATACGTCTAAATAGATATCTTTGTAAAAAAGGTGATCTTTTCCTTCAACCGCACCTCTAATAATATGGCCTAAGACGGTATTTCCTTTGTAAATTCCATTGTCAACTGATTCTCCTTGCTGTCCACGCACATCCATGGCAACCACTCCAACTCCTAAAGGAATATACTTTAGAAAGCTAGTCCAATCTGGTGCTTGACCCATGTAGCCATGAAAATAAAATACAACTGGGATATTTTTTTGATGATGAGGGAAAATACACTTAGCATGAACTGTTCCATCATTAGTACCCTTAAAATACAGATCAAAGAAATCTATATTCTCCGCACCAAAATGTCGAGGTTTGATTTCATAAGGAATCGATTCAGGAAGAGACGCTATTTGCTTATTCCAAAATTCATCAAAATCACTTGGTGGATTATCTTTTCCCATGTAAGTTTCCATCTTTTTCAAAAAATCTGCGTGTTCCATCTTTCTCACCTTATTCTTTAAGCATCTGCATTTTCAACTTCTTCAGCATCAACTGTAGGGTTATAAGCATCTTTAATAGTTTTAGCAGTTAAACCAGTTACGTCATGACCATATTGTGGAGTCATTAATCCAACAATCCAACTTACTAAAAATGCAAGAATAAATGATACACATGGTTGAACTAAAGTTGCTACACCCTGAGTTTGGAGGTAGTAAGTCACTGCAGCACTAATAATGACACCAACTACTACACTAAATCTATTAGCAGATTTAGTAAAAATACCAACAGCAAAGATACCGGCGATTGGAACACCGAACAACCCAGTAACTGATAAGAAGAGGTTCCAAGTTTGTGCAGCATTACCAAGCAAAAGATAGATAGCAACACTTAAACTGATTAAACCTGAGACAACAATCACAATTCTAGCTAAGGCCACGTCGCTTAAGTTCTTGAATTTATTGTTAAAGAATCTTTGCTTGAAGTCCGTAATAGCACAAGATGAAATGGCGTTCAAACTTGAAGCAATAGTTGATTGTGCAGCCGCAAAAATCCCTGCAATGATCAATCCGGCAAGTCCAGCTGGAATTTCTTTAATTACGAAATATGGCACAATAGCACTTGTGTTGAAACCACCAGGTAAAGCTGCCTTTGAATGGTAGAAACAAAATAGAAGTGTTCCCATTCCAAAGAACAAAGGAATAGTAATTAATGCAAGCCATCCATTAGTCCAAAGAGACTTAGCGGTAGCTTTCATGCTTGGGGTAGTTTGATAACGTTGAACTACATCTTGACTACCGGTGTATTGATACATACTGTTAAAGAATTGTCCTGCAAAAATAATTGGAATAAATTTAGATAAATCAGCAGGATTCCAATCTGCATTAGAGAAGAATTTGTGGCTAGAAACTGCAATGTGAGCAACGGGCCCAAATCCACCAGTTTTAAATATTGCCATTCCACAAATTAACAATGCACTTCCTAAAAGAAGGAAACCTTGAATAACATCTGTCCAAATAACCCCTTCGATACCACCAAGAAAGGCATAGATGATACACATTGCACCAACTAAAACTGCTATTAGTATTGGATTGATATTAGATACCGATGTAATTGCTAAAATTGGAAGGTAAATAACAATTGCCACACGCCCAATGTGGTATAGCATAAAAAGCCCACTACCTAAGACACGCATTACGGGACCGAATCTTTTTTCTAGATATTGATAAGCCGTAGTTACTTGCAATTTTCTAAAGAAAGGCACGTAATATCTAATCAAAATAGGAATAATCAAAAAGATAGTAAAGCTACCTACGGAATAGCCCCAGTCCGTTAAGAAAGACTGCTCCGGCGTTGACATAAAAGTGATCGCACTTAATGTAGTAGCCCAAATACTGAACCCAGCTGCCCAGGCAGGTATCCGTCCATTTGCCTTAAAGAATGAATCTGTACTTTTACTTGCACTTTTAGTGAAATAGGCACCTACGCCTAACATTGCAACTAGGTACGCCAGCAGGACGACACAATTCCAAAAACCAAACCCTGTTTTAGTCATTTTTTTCTCCTCTCCACTTTTTCATTAACTATCAATAGATACGGCATCCTTTGCAGCGACTTTTTTATTACTCTTCAAGATAAAGAGTTTCAAAATCAGAGGTGCTACTAATGTCGTAATTACAGTTACTAAAATCATTGCTGTATAGTGATTTTGATCAATTAAATGTGAACTTAAGGCTACATTGGCTACAACTAATGCCATTTCTCCTCTAGAGACCATACCAGCTCCAACCACATTTGATTCTGTCCAACTTAGATGAAACATTTTTGCAGCAAGTCCACAACCAATTTGCTTTCCTAAAATTGCCGTAATAATCAAAAGAATGATAAAGATAATGTCGTTTTGCATCCCTTTGAAACTAATTTGTAAACCAATACTTACAAAGAAAACCGGAATAAAAACTGCATAACCAATAGGCTCAATTTTATCTTCCAAATGATCTTCAAAATCAGTTTCTGAAATTGCCAATCCAGCAAAATATGCTCCTAAGACATCACTCATTCCCATCATCACAGCCAAAGCAGCAGTTCCAAAACAAAGAATCATGGCTCCAGCGGTATCACTTTCAGTAGCATTTAAATCTTGGAAAATACTCAGAAATTTAGGAACGATAAATTTTCCAATTAAAAGTACAATTACAAAGAACAAGAACATCTTTAAAACCATCAACCAAATTGATTCATGCTGGGATGTTCCATAAATGCTACTGGCAATCCCAAGTAAAATTACACAGATAATATCGTCTGCCACGGCTGCTCCACAAATAATTGCACCTGCACGAGTATTTAATCGATGCATCTCTTTCAGAACTTGAATAGTAATGCTGACTGAAGTTGCACTCAATACAAGACCCATAAAGACGGACGCTTTAACTGAAAAATTGAATAAATTGTGACATAGAAGAAAAGCTGTTCCTGTAGGCACAATTACACCCAATGTTGCAACTGTTAAAGCCGGTGCCCAATATTTAATAAGTAACTTCAAGTCTCCTTCAAGCCCTGCAATAAACATCAAAACAATTACACCAAGTTCAGAAAAATAATTAATAAAAGTTGTTGGGTGAATCCAATTTAACATCGCTGGTCCAATTACGATTCCCACTAATAATTCACCAATTACACTTGGCATCTTTAGTTTCACAGAATAGTGAGCAGCAATTTTAGTAAGTAGCAAAATCACAAACAGTTCTGCCAGGTAAGTCATTTAAATCACCTACCGTTTATTGATCACACTATTAACTAGCTCAACCTCATGCTTGATTTGTTCATCTGGAATCCCATATTCTAGGAAAATAGGAATATTGTCTAAAAGGCTTAAAACCATCGGTTGCCAATCAGTATCGCCTTCTCCAAGCATGACTGTTTCTTTATCTTTAATGTCCTTTAAATGATAGTTTGTAATCTGATTTTTTAATTTTTTGAAGGCAACAGATGGATTTTCATCCACCCAATACCAATTACCAGCATCATAGGTATAACCAATATTTTTGCTATTTTTAATGGCTTCCAAGCCTTCTTCTACTTTTTCTAGTCTTCCAGAATCGTTAGATAAGTTCTCCAGAGTTAGCTCTATTCCAGCATCAGCCAATTTTTGATCTAACGCAGCAATTTCCTTGGGGTCTACATTTTTTACATCGCCAATGAAATATTTGAGATACTTCAAGTCATGTTTTTTAGCCATTTCGATGTTGCTATCAATGCTAGAATTAATCTTGCCTTTGTTAAATAATTCCTCAGGTACTGAATAATAGAGGCCCCAGCCATTGTTTTGACACGCTTTTTTAATATTTTCTATTTCTTGATCTTTAGTTTTCTCATCAAAAAATTCACCACGAACTTGAATATTATCAATTTCATTTTCAAGCCCATCTAAAATTTTCAAGCTTTCCAATTGGCTCATGCCATTGTTCAAATGATCGAGAAATACTGCAGTGTTAATTGAAACTTTCATGTCTGCCTCTTTTCTGTCTATCAAAGGACAAAAAAACCGCACTTAATATGTGCGGCATTATGTCTCACATAAGTACGGTTGAATTTTCATTAACTATTACACTTTTTATAATACACTAATTTTTTATTTATGCAAGCGCTTTCTAAAATTAGTCAAAAAACTTCTCAATCGCGCCATATAATTGGGCCTTATTACCAAGGGATGCCATCTTGAGTTTGGTTTTACATAAGTTAGGTGGCAAAATTTTCTTTAACTGTTTTTCAAGCAGTTCCTTTAAATAGTCACCCTGTTTTGATACGGCCCCTCCAATGATCAAAACTTCAGGATCAAATAGTAAAAGAATATTGCTTAATCCTTCAGCTACTTCTAAACTCCAATCTGCAATGATCTTCTTTTCCTGAGAACTTCCTGTCTTTGCCCGTTTAAAGCCTTCAATAGGATCAATGCCTAAAGGTGCTAATTTAGCTTGTAAACTAAGAGTAGACGCTCTTTGTTCAAAATTAGTTTTGGTTTTGACATCATACAATGTCCAACCAATATTATTTGCAGTCTCATGCGCACCGCTGAACATTTTGCCAGCTTCATAATAAGCTCCACCAATTCCAGTTCCTAGAGCCACACAATAAATCGAAGTATAACCTTTTGCGTTTCCGGCTAACTTTTCACCAAGTAAAGCAGCATCGACATCATTTACAACATTCGTAGGCAAATTAAAGTCTTTTTCAAGCTCGGCTTTAATTGGAGTGCCCCTATAATCTAAAATTGTTGGACCCGCATAAGCAATTTCTCCATTTTTTCCAACAATACCAGCAGTGCTAACGCCGATACCTATCAAATGATATTCATTCTTAAACTGAGATGTCACTTTCTTTAGCATTTTTAGAATGTGACCATCTTTATTCTTTTCAGTAGCTACTTTTCCAGTATGAGAAATATTTAAATTTTTATCTACTAATCCATACTTAATCGTCGTTCCACCAACATCAAAAGCTAAATAATAGTCTGTCATATTTTCACGCTTTCTATCCATTAGTTTTATATTATCAAGCGCTTACATAATATCATTTGAAAAATATTTTCTCAATAACAACAATATCTATAATTTTTTTGATTACTTCTAATCCTTTATGTATCATGGCTTGCGTTTTAAAAAGAAAACTTTTTTCAAGTTTTATTATTTGCAATAACAATTTTCACGTGGTATATTTGCGATGACGGTTGAGTTAGAAAACTATTACAAGTTGGAAAAAATGAATATATTATTTCTTAACAATCGGAGGATTCAAAATGCAAAAGGTATATGCTGCATTGATGACAGCTTTTGACGAAAATGGCAACATTGATGAAAAAGGTACTCGTGAGATCATTCGCCATGATATTGACGTTGAAGGGGTTGACGGTCTTTATGTAGGTGGTTCTACCGGTGAAAACTTCATGCTAGGCAAAGATGAAAAGAAGAGAGTTTTCGATATTGCATGGGATGAAGCACACAATGATGATGTAGACTTAATTGCTCAAGTTGGTTCGCCTAATCTTCATGAAGCAATGGAACTTGCTAAGTATGTAACTAATGAGCTTGGATTTAAGACAATTTCTGCAGTTACACCATTCTATTACAACTTTACCTTTGATGAAATTAAGCATTATTATGATGAAATTGTAAAAGACGTAGATGCAAACTTGTTAGTTTACTCAATTCCAGCATTAACAGGTGTCTCACTTTCACTTGATAATTTCGCTAAATTATTCGAAAATCCTAAGATCATTGGGGTTAAGTATACTAACGCTGACTTCTACCTTTTGGAAAGAATTCGTGAGCGCTTCCCAGATAAGAAGATTTTATCAGGATTTGACGAAATGCTTTTACCAGCATTGATTGAAGGCGTAGACGGCTGTATTGGTTCCACTTATAATGTCAACACTAAAGTAGTTAAAGAAGAAATTGATGCCTACAATAAGGGCGATTTTGAAAGAGCTCGAGAACTTGAACACCAAAAGAATGATGTCATCACTGCGATGCTGAACAACGGTATTTATCCAACTATCAAACTTATTTTAGAACATATGGGCGTTCATGCTGGCTATAATCGTGCTCCAATGGCAAAATATGATGACAAAGTAATCAAGGGCGCTGATGAAATTTATAACAAATACTTCAAATAAACTATATTCCACTCCTTCCCCTATATAGTAAATACGTTTTAACTTCCCTTTAGATAAGCTATAATAATTAGTAACTTTATAGCCTACTCTAGATCATTAATATAAAAAATACGAGTACGGAAAATCATCTTACTCGTATTTTTTTAGATTAAATTGAAAGGAATTGCATATGTCATTTCTATCACATTTAGAAAATTCTATTCCCACTCTTCCCTCTCAAGAACGAAAAGTCGCCATGATTATTGCTCAAGAACCCAAACGTGTACAAACGTTGAGCATTTCTAAACTCGCTAAATTAGCCCATGTTAGTAATGCAACCATTACCCGTTTTTCTAAACGATTGAATTGTAAAAATTTCGCTGAACTAAAACTTAATCTCGCTTCCAGCACGAATGTTGCTCCTTCAGAACCTAAAGTAAAGGTCAAAAAAGAGACTCCACATCGCGTATATGACTTTTATAATCGCGTCTTAAAGGAAACTTCTCAAAAGCTTGACATCAATCAATTGAAGAAAATCGTTAAATTAATCAAGATTTCTTCGCGTGTCTATATTTTCGGAATTGGGAGTTCTGGCTACACTGCTCAAGAAATGTCACAAAGGATGCTCAGAATGGGTATTTCAACTTTTTCCATGACTGAAAGTTCAATTATGTATATGACTAGCAGTATTATGGATAGCAATGATCTGATTTTAGCAATTTCTTCTACAGGAAATACTACCGAGATCGTTAACGCCGCTAAATTAGGCAAGAAGCGTGGAGCGATGGTTATCGCTATTACCGGGATTGAAGACAGTCCTTTAGCTAAGTTGAGCGACATTGTGGTTGCCGTTCAAAATACCGACTTCATCAATGATGCGCGTTTTATCAATTCTCAATTCTCGATTATGTATGCCATTGACGTAATTACCACCATGCTTTTAGATGATCCGAAATATCGTGAACATATGGCACAAACTATTGATACCATTTTGAATCGGAAAATTGTTAAGAATAATAAGCGATAGAAGAAAAAAGACAATAATTGCAAGCCGAGGTTTGATACAATTATTGTCAGAAATAGAGCTATTTCGCTCTTTGCGAAAATAAACAAAAACCGCTATTGACTTTTGGAAGAGCTTAGCGGTTTTTATAATATAAACTGTTAACATCCACCGTTTACTAACGGCTTCTATTTCTAGAGGGATGCTATTTGCAGTAGCATCTCTTTTTTATTTCAAAGATATTTTATCACATTGATTTAGAAAGTTGAAATGAGAATCATGAAATGTAGGGATTCTTTTTCTAATCTCTTAGAAGCCAAAACAAAAATAGAGCCTATAAAAGACTCTATTTCGAGGGTAGAAATTTTTGAATTATAAATTAAATGTGAAATATTATCGCAAGCTTAACTTGCTTGCTGGGATCCATTGATTCTTGCCGTAAATCTTGTAGCAAAGACCCAAGCCACTAATGTTCTTCTTTTGGTTTAAACGGTAAGTGTGGTGTCCGTAAACGTAGTGTTTGCTGAATCTGCCAGTTGAGGTATAAGTTCTTACTCTACTGTTGCGCTTGCGAGTGTTTACGTAGCCTTTTGCGCTAATCTTAGTTGAAGCGGGCTTGGTGCCATCTACGTGAACTGGAACGAGGAGAGTTGCGTCATCGGCTTCTTGACCGGGATACGTAACCATATCACTTAAATCATCTTCAGGATTATAATTTGCTTGTCTAAAATAAGTATATTCGGGATTATCCTTTTTATCTGGGAAACCTGATAAAGTAAATCTCAATGCAGCAACATAGCTTTGACCACTTTGAAGTGATTGACCTTTCTTCAGTCTTTGACTAAAGTCAGGACGACCTTCGTCATTAGCCTTATAAACATCCATTGAAGTCATCTTAGATACATGACCATAATTTGAAGTTACATCCTTAACTTGCTTCTTGGATAAACTACTTACTGTCTGACCTGGATATGCAGTTAAGTATGGTGTCTTTTTAGTTAACTTAACTAACAAATCATCTCCAGTATATGAATTGTAGTAATCTTGCATCAATTGACTAGGGCTCATTTCTGCAGCCTTAACTGTTTGAGTAGTTGCAATGTTAGTAGTTACAGTTGCGATTGGTGCAACAGCCAAAAGTGCTGAAGCAGCCATAATTGCTAAACGTTTCTTCATTCTATCTTCCTCCAAATTACTTCTTCAAATTCAACTTGCTTGCTGGAATCCAGTTGTTGGTCCAAGCGATCTTGTAGTAAGTCTTACCGTTAATTACAGCTTTTTCGTTAAAGGTGTAAGTGTGGCCACCCTTTACAGAATGCTTATTAAGCTTGCCTAAACGATCATATGCTCTAACAGCTTTCTTACCCTTAATAACAGCCTTAACGTGAACTGCATGAGTGACGATCTTAGCATTAGCTACCTTGATGAATTGGTTCTTACCAATTTGGTAGAATCTTTTACCTTTGATAGTTACAATCTTGGCATTCTTCAAAGCCTTAACAGTCTTACCGCGTCTTACAAGCTTGAAGTGAAGGCCACTTCTGATTGCCTTACCAGATTTAGTGTAAATAAAGGCATTGTGAGTTAAGCGAACATGGCTAGAAACCTTCTTTGCCTTCTTAGTAGACTTGGTTGTCTTTTTTACAGTCTTGGTAGTCTTCTTTTCAACTGGTTTTTGATCTGGAGTTGAAATAATCTTTTGATCGTTTTGAATGTTGTTAAGAGCTTCCTTAGCCTTAGCCAGTTTATCTTGGGCACTCTTCAAACGAGTAAGTGCTTCGTTATAAGTAGCTTGTGCAGTAGCAACTTGACCATCAGCAGTTGATTTTTCGTTTTCAAGCTTCTTAATTTGTGCTTCGGCTTCATTAAGAGCCTTTTTGGCTGCATCATATTCAGTTTGAGCATTAGCTTTTGCGTCGTTAGCATTCTTCAAAATTTGAGGAGCATTCTTCAAATCTTCAACATGCTTTTGAGCAGTTTCAAGAGCTGTTTGTGCTTGTTTAACTGCATCCCCTTTAGATTGAGCATCTTTTTGAAGAGTTTCAAGATTCTTCTTAGCATTATCTAAAGTCTTTTGCGCATTGTTGAGTTCAGCTTGAGCGTCAGTTAATTCTGATTGAGCTTGCTTTTGGGCAGTTTGTGCCTTTTCCAAGTTAGCAGTCTTAGTCTGGTTGTCAGCGGTTAAGATCTCTAATTTACCCTTATTTTGACTAACTGTAGCTTGAGAATCCTTCAATTGGGTATTAAGAGTAGAAATCTGCGTATCTAATTTATTAATTTGATCTCCGATGGTATTAAGCTTATTTTGTAAATCTTTAGTTTTAGCATTAGCTGCATGTGCTTTTTCTTTGGCAGGAGTTAATAATTCATTTTGAATTTTGTTCTCTTGATTAGATGATTCTTTTTCTTGCTTCTGCAAATTATTTAATTCATTATTTTTAGTTTGAATTTGATTCTTAACATCTTCAATTTGTTGAGCATATGATGGAATTACAGTTAAATCATAAGGAGAGTTCGACTCAGGAGTACATCTTAAGAAGTGATAATCTACGCTATTATCATCATACCTAGTCACTACTACAGAAATATCTCCTTGTTTTGTTTCCTCAATTTCTTTCTTTAATTGAGCGGCTACTTTATCCAAATCAGCATCCCAATTAAATTGAATCCCTTGAGAAGCTAGTTCTTTAGCCATTTCTTTTTTATAATTAATCTCATCTAATTGATCCCTTAAATCAGAACTATATAGATAATCTCTAGATTTAATTGTTTCTTTTCCATTAATAATGAAGGGTATAGCACCTAATAATATTTCTGCATGTCCTAATTCATAATGAGATTGACCACCTTTTTCATCTATCCCGTTACCTTCGGTGAAGATCATAGAATTCATTAAATCGTAAATTCCTTTTTTCAAATCATCCATGGTTGCAGGATAACCATTATAATCAGGCCCCATTGCTTCACCATCACTATTCAGTTTTTGATCATTTACTATTTGTGTAAGTGCTTTATCGTCATGCCAGTTTGGACGCGTTTTATTATCAGCCAAGTACCCGGCAGCTACTGCTTTACCGAAGTTAATGCTTCCGTTTGTTACAACATCAGCTTTCCAACCAAACTGACTTCTTAATTGAGTAGTCAAGTGTGCTGCAAATAAAGAAAGATCTTTTATTTGATCATCGGTCATATGATTCAAATCAACTTTTTCTTTCTTATCTTCCTCTGAAGAAATGTAATGATTCTGTGCTCTTGCTTCATTCATATAAGTAATATCTTCAGAAGTTAAAGGATTAGCTTGCTTTTCATTATGAGCATAATCTAACAATGCAGTTTTATATTTATCTAAATCTGGAATAGTAATTTTATTTCTGCTAGTTTCAGTTAATTCTTTTAATTGATCATTTAACTTTTGAATTTCACTTTGCTTAGAATTAACTTGAGTTAAAGCTTGATCTGATTTGTTTTTAGCATCTTTTAATTGCTGTTGATAATTTTTCCACGTATTAGTCAATGTTTGACTATTTTTTAAAGCACCAGGCAATTGAGCTTTAATTTCATTTTGTTGTTTTTCTAGATTTGTTTTACTTTCCGAATCCTTAGATAGTTGGTCAGAAATAGCGGTTTCTTTACTCTTTGCATCGTTATAAGCTTTTTCAGCTTCCGCAATTCCAGTACCCTTCAAAGCATCTTCGGCAGTCTTAACTTGAGCATCAGCTGAATTCTTAGCAGTTTGCTTTTGATCGCGAACCTTAGTTGCAGAATCTACTGCAGTTTGATCCTTAGCAACTACTTTATTTTGATCGCTAACTTTTTGATCAGCGGTCTTTTGAGCGTCTTGAGCAGCCTTAACAGCAGTTTGCTTGTTAGTGACATCGTTATTAGCTTGCTTTACCTTAGCTGAATCCTTTGAATCGTTAACTAATTGTTGAGCCTTCTTTTGAGCATCTTGAGTCTTATCTAAAGCAGTCTTCTTATCATTTTCATTCTTTTGAGCTGTTTGAGCTTTATTGTTTTGATCATTGTAAGCTGAGTCGGCAGTCTGAGCACTTCCTTGTGCTGAATCTAAGTTTGACTTAGCAGTGTTGACGTCAGATTGAGCGCTGTCGACTTCTTTTTGTGCGCTTTCAACGTTGGCTTGTGCGTTATCTTGAGCAGATTGAGCCTTTGCACTAGTTCCTTCTGGCACAGTAGCTGCTTTTACTTCATGATTTAAATTTGCACCAGCTAATACCACTGAAGTAAGAGCAGCTGCAGCTAAACTTGTTACTTTCACTTTTTTATTCATTGTTTCTTTTCTCCTATATCTATTTCGGAATCAGTTTCGTTACTATTATGCTCGTAATTTCAATTACATATAAACTGATCTTCAAAAATGCAACACAATATGTTGATTTTAATTTTTGTCTCATCTTTTCAAAACTGTTTCTACGTAGTAACCATAACCACCTTCTTCCAATACTATTTCAATTTCCTTTAGAGCTTCTTGATTATTGCGTATTTTTGTAGAAAAATATTCGCCAGCCATTTTTTCAAGCATAATTACGGGTAAATTAGGTAACTCCTTCAAATAAGTTAACGCTTTTTCAATTTCATAACTGGCTTCTTTCTGCTTTAAACAAATTTGAAGATAATTTACCGTTATAAGAGCGACCAATCTTAAAACTTGGTCATCATAATCTTTCGGATTTTTAAACTTATTAAAAACAGATCCAACTAATCCTTCTAAATCCTTAAACTTATAAAGAATCATCGAATGAGCCAAGATCCAGAGAGAATTGGTATCCCACTCTCCAATCTGTAAAACGTTATATTTGAGTTCGCGTTTAATTCTGCTTGGAAAACGTCTTACATCATCATTAAGTTCCGCAATCATCAGACCCATCACATGTTTAACCTTGACAGCTGGATACGTAGGATCATTTTTCAAAGAAGTAAGCAATGCTACATCCCCGCGCAAAAATGCATCTGTAGCTGCATTCTCGTAATCGCTATTTTTCGCTTTCACTTCTCCCCATTCACCAAAAAAGTCTAAGATAGAAATCTGATTCAGTTCTAAAATTTTCAACAAACTTGAAATTCCAATCAAAGTCTTCCCACTTTCAATGCGAGAGTATGAAGATCGATCCATGACACCTTCCACCATTTCTTTTTGACTTAATCCTAGTGAAAGACGAATATCCTTTAATCGCTGGCCTATCTCTTTATTCATTTTTACTTTCCTTTACACAATCTCCATAACCACACTTTTTAAGTACATCTTCTATTCTGATGGCCTTCTGCACATTTTCTTCCAGTAAAGCCAGATAGTAATTAATCAAGATCTTCGGCAAAGCCAGCAATGTACTAGTCGGCAACTTATTCAGATCTACTTTAACTTGCTTGATTAAATCGAGTCGACCATTTTTATAGCATTCCTTTAAATAACCAATCATTAAATTTGCTATGGCAATTAGTTCATCTGCTTTAAATTTTGAATCTCGATAATATTCAAAAACTGATTTAATTAAAAAATCAAGTTCATCTATGTTGTATAGAGGAAGAGCAATCCCGAGTTTCCACAAAGATTCTGTATTCCAATTACCAATCTGAAGAAGATCAGTTTTTACTTTTCTTTTTAGAGCTGGCGATAATTGATTCACTTGATGAGTCAATTCCGCGTTAACCAATTTATAAACCAGCTCCAAATTATACTTTTCAATGCTTTGATAATTTATCTTTTTTAAACTTTTCAAATCTTGTCTATTAAAAGCAACTATCAATTTTTTCCATAGAGCCCGTTTTTTTGGTAAGAGATTCTTCTCCCCCTCAAAAAAGTCCCGAAATGATACTTGATGTGCATTCAAGATGGTCGTCATATCAGCAGCATTAATATCAGTTAAATTACGCTCAACTTTTGAATAAAATGATTCTGAAATCGCATCTGCACTCATTTCAGTTTGTGTTAATTCCATTAATACCCTAGTCTTTTTTAATCTATTACCTATCATTCTTTATCGTCCTTACTGCCCAATTTGCAAATTCATGATATTAGACTAAAAAGACGATTGCGAATAATCTTCCATATCGACTATTTTGCATAAAAAAGAAGATGTCCATCTAGACATCCTCTTTTACAGTATCTTGAATTAATGAATAATAACCAATTTCCTTCAATAAATGAATCAAACTCTGTTGAGTTTTCCTATCTCCATTAAAAAGAGCTTCATAATAAAGTGCTAAGACTTTGCTAAAACCTAGATCAGGAGTAATAGGAAGAGATTTCAGAAATTTGATTGAACTTTCTGTATACTTTTCACCTGCATGATGGTGATAGCAATAATTTAAAAAGTTTACTCCTACAAACGATATCCACTGTAATGTAAAAATATCAGTTTGGGGATTCTTATCATAAGCCTTGTATGCGGAATTTACTAATGAAGCAGCATCATCAAAATCCATCAAAATCATACTTTGACTTAAAAAGTAATAAGCGTTTCGATCCCATTCATCGCCTACGATAATCCGCTTCATCTTTTCCTTCAATTCTGGCGAAACTTGATCCTGGGAGTGGGTTATCCAAGCATAAGCTAATTCCAACCGAAATTCAAGCCAATAGGGGAGTGCTGTACCCCCCATTTTTGAGATCTTTCTTGATTTTATCCAGCATAGCAAGGTTTTTGGTATTCTTAGCAATAATTATTTTTGATTCTATATCAAAATATGAATTCACGGGTTTTATCACACGTTGAAAAAATGCAATTACATCAAAGTTATGAGCTTCTAAAATTTTGATCAATAATTCAGCATTAATTTCATGAACTCCTCGTTCTACTTTCGAATAGAATGATTCTGATACAAGTCCTGCCGCCATTTCAGTTTGTGTTAAACCTGCATGTAAACGATATTCTTTAAGTACTTGTCCTATTTTCATAATTATCCTTATTCTATTGGTATCAATCAGTTCTTCTAAAGTACTATTCTACACTTTTTGGGTGTAATTATGACAATTCAACCATTTTTCGCTTTAGTGAATGGTAAACTGTGAGAGCAAATTTATTCGTAATAAGGAGTAAGAAAATGAATCTAAAAAAGACTTGGTTTACTAGCATGGCTGCGATTACATTGGCTTCAGTGGGTGCCGCTGTAACTTCAGCTAATTATCATGGGGACAGCGTTTTTGCTTCTACTACCTCCAGAAAATTGAAACGCAATGCAATCATTTACACGAAGAATGGTAAACGTACTAAGAAAGCTCATCTTAAGAAGGGCAAAAAAGTTACAATTTTTTAACCAACAAAAAAGGCAATTCGCCTTAACGAATTACCTAAAAAGTTATCTTTTTATTTGTCTTTGCGTTTTCTAGTTCCTGCAAGTCCGAATAATGAGCCGACTGCAGCTAAGAGTAATCCGAAGATTCCTACTTTGCTTTCTTGTACACCAGTCTGTGGCAATGTTTCCTTGGCTTCTTGAGTATTAGTATTTCCATTGTCATTGTCCACTTCTGATGCTGGCACATTTTCATCAACAGTTGCAGCATAAACCATTGGCGCTTCTTCAGTAGATTCTGTGTTTTCAGATTCCGCAACTTGATCATAGCTTGTATTATCAACAACTTCAGATTTTAAAGCTTCACCTACAACAACTTCATGATCTACTTTATTGTTGCCGTCTCCAGTATTACCATTATCGGTGTTGCCTTTATTACCAGCGTCACCCTTGTTTGAAGAATCATCTTTATCCTTGTCATCCTTATCTGGAGTTGAAGGAGTTGGTTTATCTTCGTCAGGTGCTGGCGTTGGCTTTTCATCTGGGGTGGGCTCTGGGTCTGGTTCCGGAGTCGGTTCTGGATCTGGTGTTGGTGTCGGCTCGGGGTCAGGAGTGGGCGTTGGATCCGGAGTTGGTTCTGGATCTGGCTTATCATCTCCACCTGGAGTTGTATCCTTCACCAAGTATACCTTGAAGATATTCTTTTGAGCATCTTTTTGGTAAACTGCTCCTTCAGTGTAGTCATTAGTTACAACCTTATAACCTAACTTGATCAAGTTGGCGATTACTTCTGCAGGGTCCTTGCTGAATTTGATTACTTCGTTAATTACTCCATCAACCTTATCACTATCTAAGACTTCACCAGTAGTTTGATCAATATATTCGATTTGAGCAGTTAACTTATCTGCTTTGTAAACTACAGTTTCGGTTAAGTCACCATGATCAGCACTAATGCCATCAACTGCTTGAACCTTATCTTTATCTGGCGTATAGCCATCAATACTTGGAGAAACGACCTCTTCAAATGTGGTACCGTCGCTTGCTACCCAAGTAATAGTTCCTTGGACGATCTTGCCGTTTTCATCAACAACAATCTTGCCGTCCTTAACTTGAACTAATTGACCAGTAACTTTATCAATGTATGCAGTACCCTTGAAGTTAAGCGTTTGAGTTACAGACGGCTTAGCTATTGTACCGTTTTCATATACATAATGGATTACACGGTTGATGTCCTTGTTTAATTCATCTGCACCGAATGGATAAGTTGGACCATCTGGATCGTCTGGATTAATTGGATCATCGCCCTTGATGTTGTCATCAGGTTTGATTTCTACATAACCGTGCGTTACACGAACTACGAAATGGTTAACTTGAGCGTCTTTACTACTGTCGCCGTACTTAGTTTCACCATTAATAAATGTGAAACCACTTGGATCGACTACTACGTAACCCATCTTTTCAAGCTCTTCAATAATCTTACGTGGATCATTTTCGAAAGTGATTGGGTTCCCGTAGACATCGTATGCGTAGTCAGTTCTAATTACTTGGCCAGTAGTTTCATCGATATAAGTAATTTGGGCAGTTTCTCTGTTAGCGTTGTAAGTAACTTTAACAGTTTGATTTGCATCTTCTGGATTTACCACTTGAGCTAAAACTTCGCTCCTATCTGGAGTGTATCCATTAATCGTTGGGGAAACTTGTGCATCCCAACTACCTGATACAGGTACCCAAGTTAATTTACCTTCAACGGGCTTACCATTTTCATCAAGAATGATCTTACCATCTTGATCAACTGTAATATATTTACCCGTTACTTTATCAATGTAACCTGAACCCTGGAACTTCACTACTTGAACCACACTTGGTGCAGCAGTAGTGCCATCTGCAAAGACATATTCGATTACACGTTCAACATCTTTATCAAGAATGATTGAATCTGTCGGGTAAACTGGACTATTTGGATCGTCCGGATTGATTGGAGTATCTGGCTTACCTGGATTTTCTGGGTTAACGTGAATCACACCATGTTTTACTCTTACTTCAAAGATGTTAACATTTGGATTTTCTTCACTATTACCATACTTAGTTCCTTGAGTAAAGTTGTTTGAAACTAATTCATAACCTGATGCTAATAATTGCTCAATTACTTTACTTGGAGCAGTTGTGAAGTTAATATCTTCACCTAATTTACCAAGTACACTATCAACACTTAAGATTTCACCAGTAGTTTCATCAATATAAGTAATTTCCGCGGTTTGTTCTCCAGCATAGTAAGTGATTACTTCTACAATGTCATTTGAGTCCTGGTTTACTACCATTTCTTCTACAAATAATTTGTTTGGTCCATAGCCACTAATAGTTGGAGAATCAACTTTCGCAAATGTATCGCCGTTATCAGCTGTCCAAGTTAAACCACTGGCTTCGCCGATAACATCTCCGTTAGCATTCACAATTACATATTTGCCAGTTACCTTATCAATCATTCCTTGACCTGTAAAAGTCAAAGTTACGACATGATCTTGAGCCGCCATCGTACCATTTTCGTATTGGTACTTGATAGTTTGAGTAATAGTCTTATGATCTGTGACACTTTCAGTACCATGCTTTACTCTCACTTCGAAGATATTGTTATCGTTATCATGTGAGAAGTTATGGTTAAAGTCACCCTCATAACTCTTACTTACTAAAACATAACCTTGCGCTTCAAGTTGTTTAATTAATTCCTCTGGATTATCAGTAAAGATAATCTTGTCACCGTAGTTACCTACTACTTCGCTTGAGGAAATAACTTTATTGTCAGTTACATCAATAAATGTAATTTGGGCACTTTGCTTGTTAGCAATGTAAGTTACCTGTACTTCACTATTGCCAGCAGTATGTTGCACATCAGCAACGCTTTCAACAATTAAAATATCTGGACTGTAACCTTGAATCTTAGGAGATTCTACTTCATCATAACTACCTGTAGTCCAAGTGTAGCTACCAATTAATTCACCTGTTACGGCATCAATCTTACCAGTTCCTTTATAAGTAATGGTTTGAATTACAGAAGGTCTGGCAGTTGAGCCATCTGCATAAACATAGTGAATTACACGATTGGTAGTAGCAGTTTGTTCTTCTGCATCTTTAATACCATGTTCTAAGTATACCCAGAATTCATTAGGACCTTCAGTAAAGATCGCATCTGGACTAAAGCTGTCACTTACTAATACATAGCCTTTATTAACAAGTTCATCGATTACACTTTGAGTTGAGTAGTTAATCTTGTCCTTGTATTTACCTTCTACACTATCAACCTTAATAGTTTGACCTGTAGTTTTATCAATATAAGTAATGGTTGCTTGTTGAATATTAGCTGCATAAATGACATCAATTACCCGATTCGTATCTTCATGAGTAATTGCATCAGATTGACCAACTACTTTGATAGTAGGAGTGTAATTAGTAATGTCTGGCGATTCAACTGCGTCGAAGTAGTTCTTGTCAGTAGTCCAAGTGTAACCAATAGTTTCACCGGTGCTTGGATCACGGATTAGTTCTCCTGTTGTTAAGTCAATCAAACCAGTTCCTGTGAAAGTAATGGTTTGAACATTACTTGGACGAGCCGTAGTGCCATCCTCATATTTGTAGTTAATAGTTTGACTTACCTGAACCGTCGTTGTGTCTTCTTTAGTAGCATGTGTAAAGTAAACATAGAAAACATTTACGTCTGGATTTTCTTCACTATTACCATACTTAGTTCCTTGAGTAAAGCTATTCGAAACTAACTTATAACCTTGAGACTCATATAATTTAATAATATTTGCAGGATCTAGGTTAAAATTGATTTCTTCACCGAATTTTCCTATTACAGAATCACTACCTAATTGAATAGGGTCATTAGAATAATATGTTCCAAAAAAATCATACATCTCCCGCGGATCATTTTAGACAAGTAAGTACCAATCCGAATATTATCGCTGCAATTATTGGACTAATTGTATTCATCACTCAATTCAAAATTCCAACGCTCATCGCCACCCCGATGAATTATATCGCCGACATTAATACGCCTTTGAGTATGATTGTAATCGGTACTAATCTAGGATCTATTAATTTGAAAAAAGATCTAGTAAATCCGAATGTTTGGTTTGGTGTGTTCATTAGAAATATTTTCTTTCCTTTATGTGTACTAGGTATTTTAACCATAGCCCCATTAACGCAAACGGCAAAAATAGCAGTTTTGATTATGGCAGCGTGTCCAGTTGCTGGCGTAGTTGTGCTTTTTAGCTTGATGAGTGGATATGATGTAAAATTCCCCACAAAGCTCATGTGTATTTCAACTTTAGTGGCAGTAATAACCATTCCATTAATGATCTTTCTAGGGATGCTGGTGCTTTAAGAGAGAAACATGATAGAATAGTAAATAATTGATTAAAATTGAGGTGCATTATGAAAAATCAAGCTAAGAAATTAACACCAGAAATGATTGAAAAATTTGATCAAGATTTCCTTAAAGATAAAAGTGCGTTGCTAGCTGGCCGTAGCATTGCAAAGAATGGCTTTTTAGCAAGTAGCGAAGATCCAAGTGCAAGCAGCCGTAACAACATGACTTTTTCTATTGAAGTACCAACTGGAAAAGTTACTAATCAACGTCATAGTGGCAGATGTTGGCTTTTTGCAATGCTTAATACTTTACGCCAAGAATTTTCCCAAAAACATCATGTAAAAGACTTTGAATTTTCTCAAAATTACTCCTTCTTCTGGGATCGTTTGGGACGCGCAAATTTATTCCTCCAGCGAGCTATTGAGAGTGCCGATAAAGATATTGATGATCGTTATGTGATGTCTTACTTAAGTTACACTATGGATGATGGCGGTGAGTGGGATAACGCTGCAGCTTTAGTAGAAACTTACGGTGTGGTTCCTAGCTATGTAATGCCCGATACACATAATACAATGAATACTCATGAGTTTGATCAAATCAATGCCAGTTTGCAAAGAAAAGATGCTCTAGAACTACGTAAAATGGTTAGAACTGGCCAAGCTGAAGAAGAAATTGAAAAACGTCGCCAAGAAATGTTAAGCGAAATTTATCGTTTATGTGTGCTGGCTTTTGGCCAACCACCTAAGACTTTTGATCTAGAATTTAAAGACGACAAGGGGAATTTTCACCAAGACCTTGATATTACTCCTCAAGACTTTTTTAAAAACTATGTCAATGTCAATTTAGATGACTATGTAGAGCTTGTTGATTATCCCGACCATGAATATAACCATATTTATTGGAATGAAATGCAAGACAATGTTGCTGGAAGTTTCCAAACTGAATATGTAAATGTAGATTTCAAATATTTAGAACAAGCTGCCATTGATCAATTAAAAGATGGTCATATTGTTTGGTTTGGCTGTGACGTCGATATTGACTCTGATGCGCGTAAACGTGGTTGGCTTGATGACAAACTTTACCAGCCAGATCAACTTATTGGTATTGACTATAAGATGAACAAGAAAGAGCGTCTACAAACTCGTCAAGGATCCGCCAGTCATTGTATGGCAATTACTGGGGTTAATTTAGTCAATGGAAAACCTACTCGTTGGAAAGTAGAAAATTCATGGGGCCCAGAAATCGGAACTGATGGTTATTTATCAATGACTGAATCCTGGTTCAAGAAGTATTGTTTCCAAGTTGTAGCTAATAAAAAATACTTACCAAAAGAAGTACAAGAGGTATTGAAAACTAAACCTATTAAAGTTGAACCTTGGGACACACTATATTAATACACAAAAAAGGAGCTGAACAGCTCCTTTTTATTTTTAGCTAATACCATGCAGGCTTATCACCATCAGTGTTAGGTTTATTAAGTCCTACATTATCACGAACATCTTTAGTGGGATTTTAGTCGTCAAATAAGAACCTAATATATTCTTATTCCATTCACCGAACTTTCCTGGAACTTCATCATACACCCCAAGTGATGAGATCCAAATCAAGCGTTTGACATTTTCATCATCCATGGCTTTTACAACAGCCTTAGCCTGCTCTTCAATATTGCCACCAGCTAAATTAGCATAAACAATATCGACACCTTTAATTGCATTTGCTACTTCATCGCTACGACTTGCATCCCCAATAACGATTTTTTCACATTTTTCATCAATCTTAGACTTATCAAGTTTATTAGGATGGCGCAAAAACAAAACCAATTCGTTACTGTCATCTTCTAACAACAATTCTTCTGCCAACTTTGCAATTTGTCCACTAGCACCTAATACAGCAACTTTAGTCATTTGTCTTCTCCTCATTAAACTCATCACTAACTAAACATGGATCTAATCAGCCAATAAGTTTTCGGCTGATTAGCGTGCTGTGCAAACTGGAATAATTTCTGCCAAAAACATGTTATCCTTATATTTGTAACCGTTTTCTATTACTTACAATTAAATGGTAACGCTAATGATTTGTAAGTCAGCCCTCTTTATTAAAAATATTAAATTTTTGGTAAAGATCTGCTAAGATAGAAGATGGATAGATAACATTGTAATAAGGAAAACATTATGATTAAAAGTGCAAAGCAAATTTTAAGAAAGCCCTTTTCTAGTCGAATGTCTTATCGGCTATTTCGGGCGATATCCGTGGGATTAGTTACAGGATTAATCGTCAGTGTATTCAGATGGATCATTGACCAAACTATGAAATTCCTTGATTTCATTTATCCTCAACTTGCAGCTCAACCTTACCTGCTACTTCCATATGTACTAGTAATGATTGGGATTTGTTTACTTTTAGGAAAAATCACTAAACCCTATTTAGATCAAGTTATTGGATCAGGGGTGCCACAAATTGAAGCAATTTTCCTAAAAGAAAACCAAATGCCGGAATGGCAGATTTTATGGCGAAAATTCGTTGGCGGTCTCTTGGCCATTTGTCCAGGATTAATGCTAGGACGGGAAGGTCCTTGTATTGAAATGGGCGCTATGGTAGGTCAAGGATTAGGAAAAAATGTCTTTAATTTTAAGAGTGAGTCCGATGATTTAACTGAACTACAAGAATGTGGAGTTGCGGCCGGCTTATCGGCAGCATTTAGCGCTCCATTAGCCGGAGCCCTTTTTTTAGTAGAAGAAATCACTTTTAATTTTAACCCTAAACGCGTAGTCTCAGTTTTAGCGGCAAGCTTTTCAGCGGACTTTATGACTTTTCTATTTTTTGGGAACCGACCATGTTTATACTTGCCAGTACGTGGATACTTCCCAGTCTATGCTTATTGGACTTTACCATTAATCGGAATTGTTTTAGGCTTATTAGCTTATGTTTATCAATATGTGCTTTTAAGTTTAAAACCATGGTTTAGCAAAATAAAGAAAATTCCGGCTGCCTATCACAGTATTATTCCTTTTATTTTGATTATTCCAATCGGCCTATGGAAACCTGAACTTTTAGGCGGTTCTCACGTCTTAATTACTGAATTGTTCAATCACGGTTTAGATACCCAACTTTTAATGGGACCATGGAGTTTAGTTTTAATCCCCATCGTTCTTTTCATTATTCGATTTGTCTTTTCTATGCTTTCTTATGGGGCATCAGTTCCAGGAGGAATCTTTATGCCGATCTTAGTATTAGGAGCACTTCTTGGAATGATCTGTGCAAATGTAATGATCAAAACTGGAGTCATCCCATCCACTTATTTTGTTCATATTTTGGTGATTTCAATGGCCGCTTACTTCGGTGCAATTGAAAAAGCACCCTATACCGCAATTATGCTCTTAACTGAAATGGTTGGTACTGTTCAACAAATTCTTCCATTAATTATTGTGACTTTTGTTTCGTATTATGTTCTGGATTTACTTGGCGGCCGTCCAATTTACGAAGCATTACGTTTACAAATGAATTACAAAAAATAATACAAAAAGATCGCTATCATCGATTAGATAACGATCTTTTTTTGCTATATATTTCTATCCTTGTTTCAAAATAATATCAGTTGGTTTAATATCTTTACCAAAGTATGGTCGTAATTCTTTATTGTAATCTTTTACAAAGAAACTTTGACGATTAAGCTTCATAATTTCCTGATTGGTCCACTTCAAAAGCGAACGATTTCCTTTTTTCACAGCGGGTGAAACATATTGACGTGGTCCGATACTCTTGATACCTACAGTATAATTTGGATTTTGTTTAACCCATGCATAGAGATAAGAATTATCATCGGCCAAGGCTGCCCCACGGCCATTTTTCAAAGCATTAAATTGTTGAGTTTTTGAGTCAAACTTCAGCAAATTCACTCCCTTTTGTTGAGTGAAGTAATTTTCTGCTGTAGTACCCTTAGTAACAATTAATTTCTTTCCTTTTAATTGAGCTGCACTTGTAATTGGAGCCTTTTTAGGAGAAATCACCCCGACAGATACCTTCATATAAGGTTTGGCAAAGTCAACAACTTCTTTTCGCTCGGGAGTAACGGTAAAGTTGGCGAGTACAATATCAGCTTTATTAGAATTAAGAGTATCAACACGATTATTCGCATTTACTTGAATAAAACGAATTTTGACGCTAAGATCATTTGCCATTCGATGTGCTAAATAAACATCGTAACCCACACGCTTTCCACTTGAATTTACCCAGCCATAAGGAGGCAAATCTCCAAAAACTGCAACACGTAAATAGCCCCGTCTCTTAATCTGAGACACACTATTTTGATTACTCCAGCGGCTAGCAGAAGTCCCACTATTCAAATTAGGCTCTGTAAGTCCAAAATATGCCGATACAATTACCGTAATAATGGCTAAGATCCCCACTATCCAGCTAAATATATTTCTTTTCTTCATTTTTATTTAGCCTTCCTAAAAATCCATACTATCTAAAAATTCTCGTGCTCTTTGTGTTTTTGGATTTCTAAAAAATTCATTTCCTGGAGTATCTTCTAAGATCTTACCATCTTCCAAAAATAGCACTTCATCCGCAATTTTAGCTGCAAAATTCATTTGGTGAGTAACAATAATCATTGTCATATGATCACGCTTAGACAAATCTTCAACAATTTCCTGAACTCCACGCACCATTTCTGGATCAAGGGATGCCGTTATTTCATCAAAAAGCATAATTTCTGGATTCATTGCTAATGCTCGCACAATTGCCACACGTTGTTTTTGTCCACCAGAAAGTTCGCGTGAGTATGAATTAGCATAACCTTCTAGACCCACTCTTCTTAAAAGCTCTCCAGCTTCTTTTTTTACATCAGCTTCATTACGCTTTTGTACTTTGACAGGAGCTAAAATAATGTTTTCCATCACACTCAAATTAGGGAATAAGTCATAACTTTGGAAAACCATTCCAATCTTTTGCCGTAAAAGCTGCCAATTTTTAGGACTAGGATCAATTTTCTTTCCATGAAAATAAATAGCTCCACTTTGATAATCTTCTAGACCATTTAAAGTTCTTAGAAGGGTGCTCTTTCCAGAGCCTGAAGGCCCAAGCAAAGTTAACACTTCTCCTTTTTTTAAATCAAAATTGATATCATGTAAAACTGGCCAGTCCCCATAAAATTTATTTAGATTTTCAACTTTTAATACTTCTTCTGCCATATCTCTCACCTATCTATTTTTAGTTAATCGCTTAGCCCAAGCGGATAAAGGATAATCTAAAATAAAATACAAAATAAAGATTAAGCCATATACCCAGAAAACACCCGTTGGATACTTTTGATTATTAGCTTCAATGATTTGTTGACCAACATTAATAACTTCCATAATACTGATGACCATTAATAATGAAGTGGTTTTAATTACACGAGTAGCTAAATTAATCGTTGCTGGAAGTTCTAATTTTACTGCTTGAGGTAACAAAACATAACGATAAAGCTGGACTCTACTCAAACCTAAAGCTAATCCAGAATCTTTTTGACTTTTTGGTACTGATTCTAACGCTCCTCGGACAATATCACTAAATTCGGCTGCAACCCACAAGGTAAATGCGAGGACAGCCATCCACGTAGCAGACCAATTTACATGGAAAGTTCGTGGCAAAATATAATAAACCAAATATAGAAGAACAATTGTGGGCACGATTCTAAAGAACTCAAGATACAATCTCAAAATAAAGCGAACAATTTTATTAGGTAAAGTTCGTAAAATCCCAAAAATTGTTCCCAAAGCTAAACCTAAAACTATTGAAATAACTGCTATCCAAATTGATGTCCACAGTCCAGCCATCAACCGTGCAAAGTTACTACCTTCAAATAAAACGTTAATCCCCGAATGCACCATAGCGAACTCTCCTTTCAAGCCAAGTTAAAAGTAAAATAATTGGTATCAAAATAATTGCATATGCAACCACCAGCATTAATAAATATTCATTTGAACGATAGTACATGCCGATTAAATCAAGAGCAGTGTTGGTTAACTCTGGGATAGCAATTACTGAAAAGATAGATGTTTCTTTAATTAAAAAGATAATGTTTGCCGTCAACGCTGGCATGCTTAGCGCAAAACCCTGAGGAAAGACTACATACCGGGCTAATTGAAAATTATTCATTCCTAAGGCTTTACCACTGTTAATCTGACTTTCACTCACTCCATTAAATCCACCTGTAAAGCCTTCAGCCATGTATGCTCCACCCAAAAAGATTAATCCGATGATCCCGCACACTTCAGCTGACATTTTTAATCCAAATACAGGAAATGCATAGTATAAAAAGAACAATTGAATTAGCAATGGGGTGTTCCGAGCAAGTTCAACATATCCTGTTAGGATCTGATTAAAGACTGGTACTTTAAAATATTGTACTAAGCTTACAATCGCTCCTACGATAATTGATCCAATAATTCCAATTAATGAAAGCCACAAAGTTAATTGGAAAGCTTGGCCAAAAGTAGGCAGCGCTTGTTGAATTACATTCCAATTCATTATTTACCTCCACAAAACAAAAAAGATCTACGAAAACTCAGTTTCGTAGATCTTAAAACAGTTATTTCTAAAATAGCTATGAAGTACGGTTGCTGAATTTTTCTGCATGACAAATATTGCTGTAGCAACGACAACATACCTTTACTGATTTATTTACCAAGTTTAAATTCAACATTTTCATACTCCCCTCTAGCTACTTACATTAAGTAACTCATTAATCGACTTCTAGTTTAGAATTAAACTTACTTTTTGTCAATTATTTTATTTAAATTTATTAATATTAATTTTCTATCGATTCCTATAAGAAAATAATATAGTTAGAAATTACTCATCGATCCTATAATAGCTCCCATTCTCATCAACAATACCTTTTAATTGCCTACTTTCGCCGTCCTTAGAATGAATTTCTCCTAAATCAATTTCCCCATAAGCCTTATCATAATTAGTTACAGTAATATTACTAAAGCTATGTTTGAAAAACTTGCGGCTTATTTTACTTTTAACGCGCACATCTTTTGATTTTTCATAAGCAGCAGCCAGAGTATATCCTTCATCTAATTGATCCTTTATAAAGGCAATCAAATATACGGTAGCCAAACTGTAACGACGAACCCCTGCGTTTTCATCATCAATAGGCTTAATATATCCCTTCTTTTCCCAATAACGAAGCTGTCTTTGAGAAACTCCGACTATTTTACTTACTTCTCCAATGCCGATTGCTAAATTTTTAAAAAGTTCATGAATAGCTTTCGCTTTATTTGTTGTCATTTAAATTCCTACTTTCTAGTTAAATTTATTTTAAAATGTTTTGTTATATAATTCAACATTGATGTTAAATTATATAACTTTTATGTAAGATTATTTGACAAAGAATAATTTTAGGGCTATAGTTTTTACAGTCACTTTTTAGAAAGAAGGAATTTTATGAATAAAGTGCCCACCGATATTCATGGAAATAAATACAATCGGAATTTACTTGTTTTGGTTCTAATCATCGGCTCCTTCTGTACGGTTTTAAATGGGACCCTTTTGTCAACAGCGCTTCCATCTATCATGCGCTCTTTTAATATTAGTACAGCAACCGCCGAATGGCTTTCAACAGCATTCTTGCTCGTTAATGGTGTGATGATTCCAATTTCTGCTTGGTTAATCAATCGCTTTGGCTCAAGAAAAATGTATCTAAGTGCCATGTCAGTCTTCTTTATTGGAACTGTAATTGCAGCTATTGCTCCCAATTTTCAATTACTTCTTCTGGGAAGAATTATTCAAGGATTAGGAGTTGGAGTTACAATGCCACTTCTTCAAACAATCATGCTTTCCATCTTCCCCGCCGATAAACGTGGGGCTGCGATGGGAACAGTCGGAATTGTTATTGGGCTTGCACCAGCGATTGGACCAACTTTATCTGGTTGGGTAGTCGACAATCTTTCATGGCGTTATTTATTCAGCATTATTGCTCCTATCGCCGGAATTGTTATCATCTTGGCTTTCTTTTTAGTAAAGGATGTCCTCCCCACTAAAAAAGAAAAAATCGATATAATTTCAGTTACTACTTCAACTTTAGGATTCGGAAGTTTGCTTTATGGCTTTTCTGAAGCAGGAAACAAAGGTTGGACTAATCCAGAAATCCTTGGCTTTATTGCCTTTGGAATCGTATTTGTAATCCTATTTGGTTTACGTCAACTTCACATGAAGGATCCATTTTTAGATATTACCGTCTTTAAACATTTTGAATTTTCATTAGCGGCTGCTTTAAGTGGTATCACTAACCTTGCCATGGTTGGAATTGAAATGGTTCTTCCTTTATACATTCAAAACTTGCGTGGAGTTTCTGCCTTCCATTCAGGTTTAATGCTATTACCTGGGGCTTTGATGATCGGAATTATGTCCCCAATTACTGGTAGAATTTTCGATCGATATGGTGCAAGAAAAATGGCCATCACAGGGATGACCTTGCTTACTTTAGGCACCGTACCATTTCTATTTTTAACCACTCAAAGTTCTTACTTGATGATTACTGTGTTATATGCCGTCAGAATGGTCGGGGTAGCTTTGGTTATGATGAATGTTACTACTTCCGGGATGAATTCACTTCCTCTAGATAAAATTTCTCACGGAACTGCGGTTAACAATACCTTTAGACAGGTACTTAGTTCAATTGGGACGGCTATTTTAGTTTCAGTATTAACTACCACCACTAATAACAATATGCCAAGCAAAACCATGCTTCACACCCTTCCTCTTCAATACAAGAATAATGCAATTAACGCAACGCTTGATGGATTCCGAGCATCGTTTGCAATGAGTATTCTCTTTGCTTTAATTGCATTAGTCCTTTCCTTCTTCTTGAAAAAAGGTAATCGTGCTCAGCAAAGACTTGAGAGAGGTGAAAAATAATGATTATTCTTATTTTAATTATCGCCGCTATTTGTTTCATTTACTTTAATGTAATTCCCGGAAAAGGCCATACAATTTGTGCGTGGATTTCGCTAGCATTTGTCGCTTTGACTATTGTTGGAATTGTAGAACACGATTATAGTCATTATGGTATGAAAACCAAGGTTGAAACTAGCAGTCATCAATTAGTTTCGAGTGTTAGTCCTAAACTACCTATCTTGCTTTACCAACCCTTAGGAAACGGTACAGAAAAAGTTTACCTCTACAAAACGGACAATCTTCAAAAAAAGCCAAAAACTACCAGTACTGATCATACTTCTATTCACGTTACTCGCTCTTCTACTCCAAAAGTAGTAATAAAAACTACTCGATATGTTTACAAAGATAGCTTTAATGCATTCATGTTTGGAGTATTTGGTCATAATAATGAATTCAAGAAACGCCAATATAACTTTTATGTGCCCAAAAATTGGCAAGTTCTATCCACTTCCCAGTTGAAAACTCTTCAAGCACGAATGAAGAAAATGGAAGCACAAACAAAACTTATGCATAAATAACAAAAAATCTGTCATCTCTCAGTGAGTTGGCAGATTTTTTATTGGAACTTTAGAGAAGACGAGATCAATGAAAATTAATTCTTTCATTATAAAATGATATGATGAACAGAAATAGGAATGTGCAAAAGGAAGGTTCAATATCAATGGAGCAAAATAATCTGATTTTAGCTATTTTGTATTAGATTTATAAGTAAACTACGAAATTAGAAGACACTTTTCTTTTGAATATTCCTGTACTAAATAATATCAAGCATAAATTAGAAATATAAAGAAACACTTTTTATGGAGGAAACTATATATGGTTAAATTAAATCTTGATGATCCGAATATTATGGCGGCAAATAAAGCATCAAAAATTTGGGGTCATACTGAGAACTATGTTCGCTTATTCATGAAACAAAATCCCGATAAATTTCCAAAGGGATCAATCAGAAAATTTGGAAAACAATGGGTAGTTACAACTGAAGGAATGGAAGCTATAACAGGTGTTAAAGACCCCCGCAAGAAATAATATTCGAAAGACTGCATTAAAGTGGTCTTTTTTATTGTTGAGAAATTTATGGTTGTTTAATACTGATGATAATTCGAAAATTAAACAAAAAGTTTGGAAGGATCCTTCACGAAAATTGAGCCATGAGTATACCAGTATTAATCATTTCATTAAGGATTACAAATATGATTATACAGAAGCTCAAATACATGGAGATTTATCCGCAAATGATGTTAATTATGTATCAGTGTCTAGAATTAACTGAAATATTACAACCAGAACTAAAACAAGACGGTATAAAATATAAAGTAATTGGAGGTAAATATGATGATTAAACTATTAGCTAAAAACAACGAATATTATGTTTTTGCGGTTGATTATTATTTTTATACCGTCAATAGGTCTACTGGTAAAATTTTACCCCAAGAATATTTAGTTCCATTATTAAAATATGGCGCTCCCTATGAATACGGTGATTTTACTAATGAATGTTCTAAGGAGTATTTAGAAGAAATTAGTAATAAAACATCTGACTATAGTAAAAAATATATTGAAGACCTTGTTAATATTGGAGAATTACCACGTAACGAAGTAATGCCTTATATGATTAAGCGTTATGAACAGATACTTGCTAATTTTAATTTAGCAATTGGTAAACAAGTATATAAAAATGTTAAGTATGATCCTGATTGGATAGATGACCTTGAAGGATTATAATTGAAATTCTGTTTTCAAAGTAAATCATAAAAAAGCGAATCCTGATATATCAGGATTCGCTTTTTGGTATGTAAATAATTAAGGTGAAGTTATAAAAAATATGGATGAGACTTAAATATAATAAATGGCTTTTAATAATATTATCTATTATGTTAGCGATAATTCTTACAGTAGTAAGAACATTGCTAAGTGTTTGTGGATCACCCCATACATATGTGGGGAATACCTTGAACAAATAGTATTAGTTACCCATAATCAAATTGGCAGATCTTTGTGAAGCACTAGTTACACGATCCATTTGTTGTTCAAATTGACCACTTGATAGTGGGGACCAAGTTCCACCTCCGGCAACATTTTTAATCATCCCCATATTCTTCATTAGAATCTGTTCAGCTTGAGTACGATCATTACCAGATAAACTTTTAACAATTTGCCATTTCTGCATTAGACTAATATTACTGTTAAGCTGATTAATAATGTCATCACTTAATTCTTGGGTTTTGTAACGATCTGGATATAGTTTTTTTAAGTCTTCGAGAGTAGGTTCAGGACCTGTAGCTTGATTGTCTTCTTCATCTCCTTGATTATCTTCATCATAAGCCACTGTTTTAGAAGATGTTACAGATTTTTTAGTGTACTTCTTTACATTACTTTTACTGTAAGTAGCAATCCATTTACTATTATTCTGAACAGCTACCCAAGTATATCCTTTCAAAGAAGCTGCACCTATGGATGGAATTCTACCTCTAAAAATCCAAACTTTAGATTTGTTTCTGGTTATAAAAACTATCGTGCCTTTCCTTAAAGTTTTAGAATTAGACTTAATTACTTGTCTTGTAGCAGTACGCATTTTATAGATCTTTACATTTCTAGTCACGATTACTTTGCGATTACGCTTCCAGTAGCTTGAGTTAATTGACGGCGTACTAGCCTTTACACTTTGAGTACTTGTTGTACCACATACTACTAAAGAAACTAGTGCTAATAAAATAGCAATCCACTTTTTCTTCATCTGAAGAAACCTCCAAAAATATAATTTTCCACAAGTTTAGAGTCATTGGGAGACCAGAATTACCCTCACTTACGTGGGGAATACAGAATTCTTGCCTGAAGCTGTTGTTGCTGGTTAGGATCACCCCCACGCATGTGGGGAATACGTTAATCCTTATAAGATGGTGCCGGCTGTTGAAGGATCACCCCCACGCATGTGGGGAATACCTTCATCGATAGCCTGAAACAATCTTCCATTAGGGATCACCCCCACGCATGTGGGGAATACACTAAACAAAGGCCGATCTATAGCCATTTCTATAATTCAAAATCTCTAATTTTCATTAGTTTCTTTCATAATACTAGATTGCATACCTATATTCCGATAAAATTATAGAGATCTAATTACAAATATTTTTACTTCTTTAAGTGCTTTTTCAAGTTATAGTATTACTTAAATGTAAACCTATTTTTAACTACTCATAATTCCGGAATACTCAGAAAGACCTCTCCCAATTGATCGTATACAATGGTTCAAATTAATTTTGAAAATTATCTAAAGCTAAATTCATTACCGGTGAAAACTTTAAAGCTTTAATTTTCCTCCATCAATCAATTTCAAGGCTAATTGATACGTACTTTTTGCATCAAAATCTGCATGATGCGGGTTTTGATTTTCAATTTTATATTCTGACAATACTGTACTCAACTTATAATTATCAAGAAACTTATTATTCTTTTTAATTATTGGAAGTAAATCTTTAGAAGTATTAATTAACCCAGAAATTTTATTTCTTTTATAGGCTATATCCAAAAAACTAATATCAAATGTCAAATTATAGCCTAATATAATTCGATCACCAAGAAAGTCTTTCAACATCCGTAAAACTTCGATTAAATTACTTCCTTTCGATTTTAATATCTTCATATTCAAACCTGTTAATTTACTTACATCGGCCGGAATACAGTTTACATCCCTAATTAATTTATAAAATACATCAACTTTTCCATTCTTCAAATACTTAACAGCACTAATAGAAAGAATTTCGCTCTTATTGGGAGCTAAGCCTGTAGTTTCGATATCAATTACTGCAAACTTTAACAAAGTTGAATTATGCAACACAGATCGTGAACATACCTTAGCTTTATGGTATTTTGCAGCATTACTAAACCCTAGTTTTAAATTTGGCGTTACATTAACATGTTTTAATAGAGGAATACCATCAAAATCTACTATTTTTCTGTCTAATCGAGTGGTTCGAAAGGTATACCCTAATTCATTATTCGTATTATAAACGAGAGTAGCTTCTCCTTGACCGATATTTTTTTGAACACGCTCCCACAATAAGTCTCTAACTTTTGCATTAACATTTCCAACATAGATTCCCGTTTGAATTTCTTGACACCATTTAGTTAAATCACCACGTAAGGAAGCTGGTGTCTTAGATAGAGTAATTACAATCATTAAAATTACTCCTCAAGCTCATGATATTGGACTCCAAATTTTTGAAGTCCTTTTCTATTGTCCCACAAGTTCATTACTGCATGCACTTCGCCTAGATCTTTAACATTCAATAGATATTTGAGATCTTTTACCATTTTTTCTATTAGTTTCCCATCTTTAAATGCATCCCTCATTGCATGTCTTGTATGTGTTGCAATGTCATCTTTTCCATATTCCTTAACCATTTCAAAAGCAATAGGAATTGAATAATCCGCCTTATACAGATCAGAAAAATCATATACAAAGGATAAATCATGGCCAGTATGAATAAATCCCAGTCCAGCGGATGCGCCTAAAGCAACAATTACACTATAACTTAATCCATACAAAGCTTGATGAGCTGCTGTTAGGGCTTGATTAATTGGAGTACTCGACTCAAAATCATCGACCTTATATTCTCTCCGGGACCAGGCAACTCCTGTTTTTTGAGATTGGTCTTGATAAACTCTTCTAATACGAGCTCCCTCTTTACCACGCAATTGTTGCATCGTTAGCCCAGAAACATCCATTCCTGGAAAACGCATTTGATACATTTTCCGAGCAACAGCTAAGCGTGTCCTAGTGTTAGAAACCAATTTAGCCTGTGCTTGAAGTAAGAGTGATGAGTGATTCAGTGAGCGTCCATAGGCATATTGTCTTACTCCATCTTCACCTACCCATACTACTGCCATTCCTGCGTCTCCCATCAGTTCCATTGCGCGATGAGTTACATCAACACCAGGCCCAAGCAGTAAAACGCTAATAATTGCAGCTGGAATATATACCGTTCCTGTACTATCAGCCACACTAATCGCACTGTCAATACGATTTAACTTTGCATGCTCTAAATATAAAAAAGTTATCCTGTCACTAACCTTACTTAGCTCACTAATTTCTGGCTTTTTCGCTCCAAATTTTCTTTGCATGATTACATTGGGATAACTGTTAGTAATCCCATTCCGTACGCTTTCTCTCTTCCAATACCATTTATCATTGCATTTTTGAATTTTTTCAAATCTGTTATTTCTAAAATCCCTTCAAAGGTGACACAACTAAGTCTGGCTGTTCCACTTCCTTTATGACGCAATAATTTCCATTCACGATTAACAATATCAAATTCTGGATGATTTTCTTGAGTTCCTACTATTTTAAATCCGTTACTTTTGGTCCGATCTAAAAACCACTTTTTTTGCTGAGCAATAGTAATATGCGGCATAATTCGGCCCTGTCTTTGACCAGGAACACTTATTTTTCGAGTAGGATTTGCTGTTAAACGAAATCGTAAGATTTCTCCCACATATAATTTATCGAGAAAATCGTCATACTTTTTCGTTATAGCTGTTCCTAAAACTCCATACCTAGTTAGTTTTTCTAAATCTGGTTTCTGTTCACTTAAAACCAATAAGTAGCTTTTTCCATTTAAAATATCTATGCGCCATAGATTTCTTGGACGATTATCCTTGTCTTGATATTTTGGAAAACATGATTCAACCCAATTGTGATAAGCACCTAGATGAGATAAATCACTTATTTTTCGTCTATTTTTTAAATCAATTTCAACTCTTGATAAATACATTATTAACCTCTTTATATATTCGACATTATGTCATGCGTCGTTTCAGCATGCGAATTCATTTGATTTTTCATTGGTATATATGTACTTACCACTTCACGGTAATTATGAGATCGATTTCTTTGATCAAAAGATTCCACATTATCCTTTATTTGAAATGTAAAATTATCTTTTGATCCAAGATTAGCATCATAAATTAGCTCTGCATTAAAATTACAATGCTTCCTTTGATACCATTCAGCCGCTTGCCAATCCATCGATTTTAAAACATTTAACGGATTTTGATTATTAAACACTTCAATTTCAAGTGGTCCAGCAGGAGGACATGAGCGTCTACCTAAAAACAATGAAAATTTTGGATGCTGCAAAGCATAATGAATTTTTTCTATTAGTTCATCATCGTCTGATCCAATCGCTACCATAAATAACGCATCTTGTAGATAATAGCGGTATGTTAGTTTGGGCTTGGTATTCTTTGTATATTCAACAATTTGAAAATCACTTAATACTTGTCCTGGTTGGTCACTTCTTACTGCAAATGACAAATTATTCAATTCTAAGATTCTTTTGTCATTACGACTATATCCTAAAGACGCGGAAATCATTCCAATTACGGCACTTTTAGTAGGATATGGACTCGTAGTTCGTCTCCTAAAAGTAACCTCATTACCATAAGCCTGAAGTGGCGCCTTCAACTTAATTGTTAGTGTCTTCATTTTCTACCCTCTTAGCCACTACAGTAGAAAGATCATCTAGTAATTTATTAATATCTGATTCCTTTTCTCCCACCGTTGTTTCAAATTCTTTATTTGCATGAACAAAACTAGCAATTGGCTTACCAATCCATCCGCTAATATTATCAAATTCGTTTTCTAGTCGCTTAATTGATTTTTCAGTATAACCACTATTACTTTGAACAGCTGCTTCAAATGCAGAAACTAAGTTTACAGGAGTATCTTCTCTTAGAGTTACTAAAATATATTGAGGTAAAGTTTTATTTGCATAAGAGTTTTGATGACCACTAGGCATTGTTAAAGCAAAATTTTTAATAAATTCTTTTAATCCAATTTGAGCCAAATCTATTCCTAAATTATGAATTAATTCATCTATATTGATATTTGCATATCTATATAAAGTAGAAGAATTATATTCAAGGGTTCCAAGCATAGCAGAACCTGATTCTTCGGATGTTTTAGCATCATCTACTGCTGTAAAGAAGTCAAATTCTGGTACAACTTCATGAGTGGAAATAGCATGTGCCACTTGAGAAGAAGCTTCAACATTTAGCTCTGGATCATCTGCTACCATCCTACCAAAAAGTGCTAAATCTAATGATTGATTTTCAACCAAAAGTTTTTTTACCTCTTTTTTGTCAATTTCATTGCCATTTAATATGTATTCTGCCAATTTTCTTAATTGACCGGGGCTAAAGAAAAGTAAAACTTTAGTTTCAAAGTCTTTATCATTATTTTTATCAGTTTTCTTTGCCTTATCAAACTTTAATCCCATACCAATTAAAACTTCTTTAGCTTTTTTACGTGCATCATCAAAACTTAAAGAAGAATCTTGTTTCATTAACTCTTTGGCCAATAAAGTAGCCGTTCTTTTAGTACGAAATCCACTAAGCCAATCATACTCTCTACTATCTTTTTCAAAGCCTTCTCTAATAGCTTTTTTCCAGCTTTGTGAAGACACACGTGATCTAGTAGTTCCCCCGTACACAGCAGTTTTAGGTGCTCCAGTATCGTCTCTATTAATATTTGAAGATGGAACAGTTTGTAATACATGAATATCTACATATAAATTATTTTTTGTCATTTTTTAATCCTCGTTACTTTCTTTATCGTCGTTAATCCAGAAATATTCTCTTCCCCACTTAATGGCTACTTTTCTAGCAGATTCAAAGCCTAATTGAAAATTATACAAGTCATTTGCTAATTCAGGATAATTAATAATTGCAGCTGAATTATTAGCTTTTATAATTTTAGTTAAACTTACTAGGGATCGAGTAACAGCTTCTACATTGGTTGTACTTAATACAGTCTGGGCACGTCTATCTAAAGCGTCTCGTAGCCGTTCATCTTTACGCAAAAATGATAAATTTCTAAATAATGATTTTGCATTTTCATTATCATATTCTCGATCTCTTTCCATATCATTACCTTGCTCAAAGACAGCATAGCAACGCAAAGCAGTGAAAATCGCTCGTTCTGAAATTGTTTGCTTACTATTTTCACCAAAAGTATCTTTATCTTTGATATATTCAAATAGCACAGGCCAAACAACAGTAGCTTGACGACTTAAAATAGAATTGGAACGTCTAAGAGCAGCCAAGATGGCTTTATCATTGCCCTCTCGTTCATGTAATTTCGTTATAATATTATTGGTATCTCTTTCAATCTTTGTCATCAAAATAATCATCCCTCCTTAAAAATTATCATTTAATATGACTAAATATATTTAACTTATAGTGATTAAATATAGTAAAAATATTCTTTATTCCACTTGGCTCGTCTTTCTTATCATGATTTTTTTGGCCAATAATATCTCTTGGAGAAGCATTTTTTAGAATCTCTTCAGCTTTTGTTATCGCTATTGTCTTTAAAATTTTCTTCCATTCAGCTGTTTTATCTGCCCGTTCTTGATCATTTCTTAAACTTGCTAGCCAATTAAGAAAAGGAAGATTTAGACCTTCATAAAATTTAGCGGTTGAATTATCAGCGAAGTTGGTTCGAGTCAAGCCACGCAATTTACTAATGTTATTAGTAAAAATCCAAAAATCCTTTCCAATCTCTTGAGTTAACTCAATCATATTTTCGATATCTGCTGGCCAATAATCTTTCTCATTTTTATCAAAAAGCACATTTGCTTTAATCTTAAAGCTATCATTAATTTCAAATGCTGGTAACTGAGAAGAAGGGTTTCCATCACTAATTAGTACTGTAGTTTTCAGAGTTAATGAAGTATCTGTCGGAAGATATTCGTTATTCTGTACCTCTCTCAGCCACTGAATTATTTCTGGTTCATGCATGTCTTCTAATTCATCAGAACTTGTAGTTTTAACATATTGCCCGAAATTTCTCCACATTGCCTTTGTTAAATCGTTTAAATGCTTGGTGGCTGGATAAAATTCTCCCGTTTTTTTATTTCTATGCCAAGTAGTCATTGGTTCGACAAAGGCTTCTGTACTATCCAATTTTGGTAATCCAGCAGTAAAGATAACAGGCTTTTCATTTACCCATTCAATATGTAGCATTCTTGACCATAGCGTATACAAAGTGCTAATTGAAAGATCACGAGCAAAAGGCTCATCTTTTAGAAACTCAATATATTCAACTATATTTTCAAATTCCCAAAAAGGTTTTTCGTCTTCATATTCTTCTGAAAAAACCAAGTTTAACATTAAGGTTTGAAATAAATTTTCTCCTTGAGCAAACACGGGATTTAATCCATACAGCCAACCAGCCGAAACGGAGAATTTCTCTTTACTATTTACTTTTGTTTTATCAGTAACTCCTGTAAAACTTTGATAAGTTATGATCCAGCGGACTAATTGCGCCAAATTTACTTCATTTTTAGTATGCCTGGTTCTAGGTGAAAAAATTGATGGACTATTATTACTTTCAGAGATAGTTCTATTTATTTGTTTAATATCAACGGTGCCTTTTGGTTTTTTAAGGTTAATTTTTTTATTAGCTGGTACTTCCCGATCATAAATTTCCTTATTAACCTGATAGAAAGGATCATCCCCTAAAAAATCAAATTTAGAGCTATTTTCTTTTAAATATTGAATAACAGACTCAGAGAATTCCCCATTTTTATATAAAAGGTGCCAGGTATTTATCAGATCATTACGATCATAATCTTCTTCTTCAGCTTCCTTAAGATGCATTTTTTCATCAAGAGTTATCCATTCATAAGCTTCTCCGTCCATATCAACTCGTGAATATACAGTAGTCAAAATAGCAACAAGTAAACGTAATATTACTAAATCTTGACTCGCCATATCACCAGCTAAACGCTGATAATCAGCAGCGTTTTCAAAAACGTCTAATAATGAAACTTCCTTTGGATTGCCATCCTGATCTAAAACTTGAATCCAAGGTTCAGTGACGAGATTAAAACTTGGTTTATTCATCTTCCTCCTCCTTTTCATACATTAATCCTAACTTTGAAGAATATTTTAAGTTAAATCCATTTAAAGTCGTTAAATTATTCTCATTAAGTTCTAGAACTAAGGCGCTACGTAACCAAATGTCCTCTTTCCATTTATTATGTAAAGATTGCATATTAGTCTCTAATTCTCTAATTGTTTTATCAATTGGATCTTTACTTTTTGAACTATTTACTATTGCAAAAGGTAATCGAATAGTTTGACCAGCTATTTCCTCACTGCTTACTTCTTCAATATTACGACCATCCATCAAAAAGGTTCCTTCACTAGTAGTTCTTAAAAGAATCACTTCAATAGTTTCTTTTATATCTCGAACACAAGCAGCGGCATGATTGTCATCGTTAACATTAATTTGTCCATCACTTAGCCATCCAAACAAATTATTTTTTCCTTTTTTATTCGGATTGCCTATTTGAAATACCCGAGCTTTCTTCTTAGATTTTTTTAAATCCTTTTCAAACTTTGCCTTAGAGTCAGAAATATCTTTAATATCCTTATCTACATTAGGATCATATACTTGTTGCACTAACGGAGACACATCCTTAGGAATATTAATTTTATCTGTTAGAAAATGATCAGTTTTCATCAACAAATACTTTTCATAGATAAACTCATTGCCCTCATCATAATCACCGTAGCTGTTGATTCCTGTTATATAGACGGTGGGCTTAGCCAAATGGATAGGTCGGGAAATTTTGTGACGATGCAATCTACCAATTCGTTGAATAATTAAATCCATAGGAGCAATATCAGTGAAAAGAACATCAAAATCAATATCTAAAGATTGTTCTAAAACTTGCGTTCCGATAACTATCATTTTCTTAGGACGAGTAGCATCTTTTCCAATATTTGCTTGAAGTCGTTCTTCAATTTTTTCACGTTCAGGTGCTAAATAAGCAGAATGCAAAAGCAATACTTCAATATTTGCAGGAACTAATCTTGCTAAATCTTGTGCTCTTTTAACGGTATTAACAACTACTCCAGCTATACCGCCGTCTTCTATTTCTGCGACAGCTTTATTAATAATTTCTTCTTCATTTCCATTAAACCGAACCACATTGATAGTTTTATTTTCATCATTTACAATTGAAAAGTTACTTACTTGTTCCAATTTATTTCCATCTAATATACTGAGTAATGGATAACCTTCATTATGTTCCCAATTATCACTAGCTTTTATTTTCGAACTACCGTATTTTCCTTTCAAATAAGCTTTCAATAAATCATTTCGCTTTTCTTTAGGTAAAGTTGCCGATAAAGCAATTACAGGCACATGATATGCTCCTAACCACTTAATGGCTTTCTCTAAATATGAACTCATATACGAATCGTATGCATGAAGTTCGTCAATTATCACCACTTTGTCACTAAAACCTAAATGTCTTAGAAAAAGATGTTTTTGCTTTAAGGCAGTGAGTAAGAGATTATCAATTGTTCCAACTGCAAAATGAGATAAACTCGACTTTTTTCCCGCAAACCAACTATTAATTACCACATCTCCATCTGTATCATCGTAGATATTTTCGGCATAAGGTAAATTAGTATATGATTTATTAAATTTGGCTTTACCTTGCAGTAATTTTATATCGGGGTGAGCAGCTTGTTCTTTCGCCATACTATCAAGCCAGTGTTTAACTCTCGAAAACATAGCATTAGTTGTTGCTTGCGTCGGCAATCCCATATATAAACCAGTTTTTCCTTGCGTAAAGGCTAATTGCTCAGCTGCTGTCAACGCCAGCTCTGTTTTACCAATTCCAGTAGGCGCCTCAATAATAACTAACCCTGGATCACTAGATTGAGAAATTATTTCCGACATTTCTTTTTGCACTGGGCGAGGAACAAAATTAAACCTTAAGCGGTATTGTTCAGCAACAGAAGCTATCTTTTCAGGCATCCACTGATCACTAATATCCCAGTTTTGGATAGCGTGTTGATAACGATCTTTCATATTTAATGAATCAAAATCTTCTTCTAACGGAATTAATGGGAATAACGATATATTGCTGTAATTAGTTAATTTTTCACTAGAGGCAAGCCAGTCAACCATGATTAACATTCCCTCTAAAATTACGGCTTGGGGCAAAGTCACTTCCGGAATATCCTTAATATTATCGTAGTGACACACTTCTAATCCATATTGAAAAAGATTATTTTGAACTGATTTCCATTGGTCCTGAATTTCAGTATCTCTATCTCGACCCCAGAGATTTGAAGCATATGTAGTCAATTGGTTAGAAGTTAAATCTCTTTTAGGAGGGAGACCATGATGGCCGCCAATAATTGAGCCTATTGATTCATTTAATCCAAAAGATTCTAAGAGAGTCTCACCAGCAATGGGGTGAGGTGATTTACGAATTCTATAGTTATCCATTTGGATTGAAGAAAAACCAGCTCGTTTTAAATTTTCATCTATATCTTCATCCAAATCTTTATGTCTTGGAAAAGATTGTTTATATTGGAAAGCTGGCGTAGATTTACCAAAATCATGGAAGAAGCCTAGAAATCCTACCAACTTATAAACATCATCAGAAGACAGATTTTGTTGTAAAATTTCTCTAGTACCTTCACTAATCCAATCATTATAAAGCCACTGCATTACATTCTTAGTATCAATTAAATGTGCAACTAAAGGAAGCCAAAATTCTTGATCGTCATGAACTGCTTTCTTTCCCCATAAAGCCTTAGTGGCTGGGGATAAATTTGTCATTAACTATCATCTCCTTTTTGAATTTGATTTCATTATATCACTTTTAAATTTACTCTACACAATATTGTTTATATTTTTTATTAAAACTCCACATCTGTGGAGAATACTTTCCGAACTATACACTATATTCGGATCACCTTCACTACAGTGAAGAATACCTTTTTAATTATAATCTTTTTATTGAAAATAATTCTAACTTTGGAACTATTTGTGAAATAATGCAAGATTGGCTTCATTCTTTTGATTTTTTGGCTAAACACCTATTCTTTAAATTAAAGATAAAATATAACCCCAAAAAATTTGATATAAAATTGACAAATTCAGCCTTAGCTCTATCATCTTAAATACTTTTAGATTCTGAATTAATTAGTTATTAGTTTTTTAATTACATATTTTAGCTAATTCTCTTCTCCATCTTGCTTGATTTTCCAAAATTGACATAGTAAATATTTCTTATCTCCTTTCCTTTTAGCAAACTACCATAAAATAGTTAACAATAATTAGAGAGCTCATCTACCGTAATAAATACCAAGTCTTGGCTTGATATGTTCTAATTTGGTGGGGATCACTCCCACGTGTATGAAATACAATATGTGCATGCTGACAATGGTACGAGGAAGGTTAATAAAGAAGAATCTTCTTTATTGAAAAAATGATGAATCAATGGAATAATAAAAGAAAGACGTAGTTTATGAAGGAAAACAGGGCTCTGCATAATACAACAGTATTAAGCGATCGGAAAGAGTGGGTATATAAAGTGCCTATATGGTACTTGTATATTTAAATGAAAGACGTGTGCAGGAAGTCAAGTAACTGGTGCAAATCCAGTCGTTATAAGGCATTCAGCATTTAGTTGAATGCTTTTTTGTTTTTCAAAAAATTGGAGGAGGTGAACCAGCTTTGAACAAAAATCGTAAGAAAGCAAACGAGTATAAATTAACCGTCACGCAAAAGAAGTTTGCCGATGAATAATATCAAGACTGAGAATGTCACTCTATCAGCTAGAATCATTCCCACGTATTGTGGGGAATACTTTTGGATATAATCATTCAGAAAATGGTACCTATTATCCAACGGAAAAATAGAATCAAATAATTGCTAAGGTTAAGAAAATATGGAATAATAGAAATTGAGAATAAGTCGTCTAACGGGGAAGACAGCCCTAGTTTTTAGGGAAGATATGGGTTCAATTCCCGTCGTTCTCATATTAAAATAAAAAGTAAACATTTGAAGACGCTGAATAATCAGCGTCTTTTTTTATACCAATCTTTATATATAGTTTGTGAAAAATTTTTGTATTACCCTTGTGAGAAATATTTATCAAACTACTGGTACATAGGTAAATTGTTGTTTGTGAAGTTTTTTAAGAAAAGAGAGTTAACGATATGAAATTAGGATCACCCCCACGTGTGTGGGGAATACCTATAAGTGTTTTCTGAATTACTCATATGGTTAGGATCACCCCCACGTGTGTGGGGAATACACTAAAAGAATCCCGTGATATCAACAATTATTTTTTATTATACTCTTAAATTCATTCACTTTGTATTTAAAATATTGCATTAGTTTTTGTCCTTTTCCCAATCAAAAAAGAAATGAAAATTTTAACACTACTCAATTCTGTATTAATCTGATAACCGGTTATAACAAAAAACCTTCAAAACTCAAAGAGTTCTGAAGGAAAACTAATTATATTAATAATGTCGTACATATATTCTATCAATTCGGTGCCCATAACTCTTATGCAGGATTACATTCGCCCGGCTTTTAGTGGGAGCAATATATTCACGCAAATTTACCAAATCAACTGTCTGCCAAATTTTTTCCGCTCTGTCGATAGCCACATTTAGCGGTTCATCAGCCCAATTATAATAAAAATTTTCAGGATTATTTTTATTAATCTTCAGTAAATGCTTAAATCTATCCATAAACCAATTTTCAATTACCTCTTCATTTGCATCAATATAAATAGAACAATCAAAGAAATCACTTGTTACTACTACCCCATTTGGAGGAAGCTGTAGCGTATTAATTCCTTCTATAATCAATACATCCGGTTGAGAAATTACACCATATTTTCCTGGAACAATATCACTTAACTCCTGAGAATAAAGAGGATAGTAAACATTTTCTTTTCCACTAGTTACATCAGATAGAAAATCACACAACAATTTCATATTGTAACTTTCTGGAAAACCTTTACGACTCATCAAACGTCTTTTTTCTAATTCAGAATTAGGATATAAAAACCCATCCGTAGTCATCAGTTGAACATGAAGATTAGAATAACAACGTTTTAATAAAATCTGCAATAGTCGAGCTGTAGTCGACTTTCCCACAGCAACTGAACCAGAAATACCAATAATAAATGGATGATTTATTTCATCAACTCCAATAAAGTGACTCTGTAATTGAGAAAGCATCTTTTTATGTTGAGCAAAGAGATGTAAAAATTTAACTAATGGGATATAGATTTCATTTACATCATTCATATCAATTACATCACCTAATGCAGCTAAATCTGTCAATTCATTAGCAGAAATATATTCATTTCCATTTGAAAGACTAGACCACTGTTTTCGACCTATTTCAGTAAAATCATCCATTTTTCTCCCCTCCTTTATTAAGCTTTCTTCATTACATAATTCAAAGGAGTAACTATCATCGGTACAACAACTGCCGTAAAGATAGCTTCTACTAAGCCGTTCATCCCTAAAGAAATCATCAAAATAACAAATAAAGATGTGCCTTGACTAAAATGTCCTAAATACATGGTTAAACTTGCTGGATCATTCATAAAAAACAAACTAGCTAAAGTAATAACCAAAAATGTATTGGTAAGTGAAGTAACTGCACCGCTTAAAGCATATCCCCATCTTTTCACTGTATTATCTCTTGTCATGAGAAGCTTAGTGATAGCCCCTGGGAAATATCCAGCTAAAATACTTGGCACAAGTGAGATAATTGGATTTTGAAAAAGCAATAAACTTACCATATCTCCTGGTTGAGTATAAGCAACAATTAACCTGGTCAACCCCCAGACTAGCCCAAACATACTTCCCCATTTTGGTCCCATTATCGTTCCATAAATAGCAATCGTAAGAGGAATTGTAGTGATAGCTGGAAGAGCGGGTAAGATTCTTACATACCCAATATTTGGGACAAAAGTTTGAACAATTAACAGTGCAATAAAAATTGCAGTAATGGTCATATTCGTTATCTCTTTACGTTTCATTATTAATCTCCTGTTTTGAGTTGCTTTGATTTTTTAGTAAAGCTTGATTGACATTCTTTGGTACAACATTGGCAACTTTTCCATTAAACGAAGAGATTTCTCTAATTAGACTTGAAGAAATATAAGAACATTCGGGAGTAGCAAACAAAATAATAGTTTCTACTGTAGGATCCATTCGTTTATTCATTAATGCAATTTGTTGTTCATAAATGAAATCTTGACTATTTCTAGCCCCTCTAACAATGACATCAGCTTTAAATTTGTGAACTAAGTTAATTGTTAGATCTGTTTGAACCAATTTCACTTCGACATTTTTAATATTTTGAACTGCTTCTTTTACAAGCTGATATCTTTGAGTAGGAAGGAATAATCCATTTTTATGAGTATTTTTGGATATAACAATAATTACTTGGTCAAAAAGTCGAGCAGCTCGCTTAATAATATCTAAATGTCCATTAGTGATAGGATCAAAGCTACCAGGAAAAATTGCTTTCATAATATATTCCACTCTTAATTAATTGAGATCTTTTTATATTTTGAAAAATATTTCAAAAACCAATCTTTAGTATAGTCAACAATTGAGCTTTCTACCGAATTCATGGTATGACAAAGTGATATCCGCCATGGAAATGAAGGCGTCATTTCCTTATTTTTAATTTGATGATCACTGTAATTGCGCCCAATCGGGGCTGCTACAATACCAACCAAATTAGAATCTCTTTGAACTAGATTCAGAATTAAATCCCATGATGAAGTTTGCAAGAAATAATTTGGTTTAATTCGATCTCCTTTAAACTTCTTATTCAATTGAAATGTAACCATGAAGTCATCAGTTAATGTAACAATTTTTTCACGTTCAACTTCAGCAAAAGGAACTGGGCCATCAATGGTATTGAAGCGATGATCTTTATTAAACCAAACACGGACAGTATTTTCGTAGATTAGATCCTCATAAATTCCCTCAACAGTCGCAGGAGACACAATCACTGCTAAATCAATGTCACCTAGAATCAACATACGTTGAAGCTCATAGGCTCCTCTTTCGACTAACTTAAGCTGAATGCCAGGATTTTCATTAATAAAGGCGATTAGCGCATCATTGAAAACAGTAGATATAATTACAGGAGCAATTCCAATTCTAACCGTACCATTAATCCCTTCGGACATTTCATTTAACTTGGTGATCATCATACTATATTGAGAATATACTTTTCGTGCTTCGGTAACTAAGGTAATTCCATATCGAGTTAATCCAATCAAGCGCCCTTTTTTACGATTAAAAATTGGGGTTCCGCGTTTAAATTCAATATCCTTTATTGCTTTGCTAATTGCAGGTTGAGATACATGCAAGATCTTAGCGCTTTTAGTTAAATTAAAGTCATTATCAACCACTGTTAATAAATACCTAATATTATCAATGTCCACCAGTACCTCTTCCTTTCGTCAAAGTTAAAAACTACTTTTACTTATCATTTTTAATATTCATTACCGGTTCTTCGAAAATTCTAGCATCCATTTCCTTCAAGTTTTTACTAATAATAGGTTTAAAGTCCATTTGATCTAGAACATCTTTTTGTAAGTCGATTCCCGGTGCAATTTCCACTAGTTCGAGTCCATCTTTAACTAATCTAAAGACTGCACGTTCCGTTACATACCAAACTTCTTGCTTGCTATCATAAGCAACCTTACCTGAGAATGTGATTTGCTGAACATGTTTTACAAACTTCTTTACTTTACCTTCTTGAATAATGTGTAACTTACCATCTTTAATTTCTTCTTTAAGTCCACCAGCCGTGAAAGTACCAGTAAAGACAATCTTTGGGGTATATTGTGTAATATCAACAAATCCACCAGTACCAGCAATCTTTGGACCAAATTTAGAAACATTCAAGTTTCCTTTTTCATCGGCTTCAGCTAAACCTAAGTACGTAGCATCTAACCCCCCGCCATTATAGAAATCAAACATATATGGTTCATCAATAGTAGCTTGAGGGGCAATAGCAGTACCAAAGCTTCCACCACCAAGTGAAGTACCACCAAAAGTACCGGCTTCCACGGTAGTAACGATATTATCAGATAAACCTTCTTCTTTCATTACCATTGCACAATACATTGGATATTGACCAATACCAAAGTTTACACAATGATCTGTTTCTGGATTGAAGATAAAAGCAGCTCTTCTAGCAATTACCTTCTTCTTATCAAGAGGAAGATCTAATTGCTTAGCATCTTTTACAATATTAGATTTGATAATATCGGGATTATAGATATAATCTGTAGTTTGCTTAGTCATTTCAGGATTATCAGTTGGAACTACATAATCTACCAAAACTCCTGGAACACGAACTGCCTTAGGGTCTAAGCTTCCAGCTTTTACTACTTTCTTAACTTGAACAATCACTTTACCGCCATTATTATGAGCCGCCATGGCTACAGCAGTTACATCCATCGTTAATGGTTCATCATCAAAAGTGATGTTTCCATTTTCATCAGCATAAGTACCACGGAAAATAGCTACGTCAGGTTTCGGGGTTTCATAAGCTAAATAATCTTTACCATGAATCTTAATTCTATTAACTAAAGTTGAATTCTTAGCAGCTTCGTTCAAACGACCTCCGTCATTTTCAGGGTCAACGAAAGTTCCTAATCCAGTATGAGTTACCAAAACCGGTCTGTGAGCTGCAGCATCTCTAAAGAGCTGTGAAATTGTGCCTTGTGGGAAGTTAAATGCTTCAAATTCATTTGCTGCAACCATTGGAGCCAATTTTGGAGCTAAGGACCAAAGTCCACCAACTACTCGACGTAGCATCCCTTTTTCAGCAAAATTTTCAACTGCTGATCCATTATTGTCTCCAATACCGCATCCATACCAAACATCTAATGCCTTTGGATGACCAGTTTCTTGGTATCTAGCCTTCATCTTTTCCAAAATTTCTTCAGCTACATCTGTGCTCAAGCATCCATCAAGAGCAACAGTAGCGTTATCTGGTACTAATTCGGCTGCGGTCTTACTATCAATAACTTTAACTGACATAAAATTTTCCTCCTAGCTATAAGCTGTTAGTAATCCTACATTTCTACTGAATTGGAAACCAGATGAGTTAATGATGATTTTGAGAGCCATTTTCAACTAGTAGAATTTTAAATTCTCGGATTTCTTCTTTACGTTTATAAGATAACGCTTACATTATAGATTGTGAAGTCATTAATTTTCAGTATGGATATAACCATAAGTTATAGCTTATCAAAAAAATAAAGGCAAAAGTACTTTTACCTCTATTTTTTTAACTTTTAATATTAATAATTACATAATTTCGATCTTTTGGTCTAAGATTCTTTGAGCATCATCCATTAAGTCTTTAACAATTTCGGCAGCAGGTTTAGATTCCTTGATCATTCCAGCTACTTCACCAGCCATAAAGAAGCTCTTATCTGGATCATCTTCTCTAACCCCTACATACAAGCCTTTATTTAATGCAGAGTTAAATTCGTCTCTTGAAACTCCGGTCTTTTCAAGTTCGAATAACTTACCCGCTTCTTCATTAGCGATACCACGAGTAGCACCACCTTTAATAGTTGAACCTACTACAGCCGTACCAGTATCAGTTGCATTAATTACAGCTTTACGCCAGTTATCACCTACAGGACTTTCCTTAGCAATTGAGAAGATAGTCCCACACTGTACTCCTTCAGCACCTGCTATGAAGGCTTCGACAACTCCTCGACCATCACCAATACCACCAGCTGCAATTAATGGAATGTTAATGGCATCAGCAATTTGAGGCCATAATACCATAGAAGTAGTACCGCCAATATGGCCACCGGCTTCCATACCTTCAACAATGACTCCGTCAGCACCCATTTCTTCCATTTTCTTAGCAATCTTAACATTAGGAATAACTGGCAAAACTTTAATTCCTGCTTCTTTTAAATCTTTCATATATGGCTTAGGAGTACCCGCACCAGTAGTTACTACCTTAACGCCTTCATCAATAATAACTTTAACGTGTTCTGGGGTATTTTTATCCATTAACATCAAATTGACAGCAAATGGCTTATCGGTTAATTTCTTAGCTTTTTGAATTTGTTCTCTTAATTCATCAGGAGTTTTACCACCAGCTGCAATAATTCCTAATCCACCACCATTTGATACAGCAGCTAAGTCAGCCGTAGCAACTTCTTGCATAGCACCTTGAATAACAGGATACTTAATACCTAATAATTCTGTAACACGATTCATAATATGTTCTCCTTTTAATATGCTCAACTATAATCTTTATCTTATGTAACTACTTACCAGTAAAATGCTTAGGTCTCTTTTCAACGAATGCTGCCATACCTTCTTTTTGATCTTGAGTATCAAACATTTCACCCCAAATTTGACTTTCAAGATCGATAGCAACATCAAGTGGTAAGTCAGCTCCGCGATCCACTGAATATTTAGCACGGGCTACTGATAATGGGGCATTCTTCATAATCTTATGAGCAATTTCAATTGCTTTATCCATCAATTCCTCAGGTTCAGCAATTTCATCAAATAAACCGATTCTATAAGCTTCTTTAGCGTCAATCATATCACAAGTAGCAATTAACTCCTTAGCTTTTCCACGACCTACAACACGTGTTAAACGTTGAGTTCCTCCAAAGCCTGGGATAATACCTAAACCAGTTTCTGGTTGACCAACTTTAGCATTGGTAGAAGCAATTCTCATATCACATGAACATGCAAGTTCACAACCACCGCCTAATGCATATCCATTTACAGCAGCAATTACAAATTGTGGTAAGTGTTCAATTTCACCAAATGATGAGTGAGCTAACTTAGATAACTTCAAAGCTTCAGTTACATTATCATTTTGCATTTCTTTAATGTCAGCACCTGCAACAAATGACTTAGCACCAGACCCAGTGACGATAACAACTCGAATATCTTCTCTACCCTTTACTTCTCTTAAAGCATCACCGATATCCTTTAAAGTAGCTAAGTTTAAAGCGTTTAAAGCTTTAGGACGGTTAATAGTTAAAACAGCAATACCTTCTTCAGGTTCTTCTAACAATACGTTTTCATAATTATTAAAACTCATGATTTTTGTCCTTTCAAAAAACAAACTCATCTTTTGCTCTCATCGCCATTAATTCTTGTTCAAGTCTACACAAAATTCAAATTTGCTATTTTAACTATTAATTTTTACTTATTGTTACAATTGCTTGTGACTGTAAGAATTAACTCATGTATAAAAAATAGTTATTGGTTTTATAACGCTTTAAGAAATTCACTAATTTTTTCACATTCCATTCTAGAAATCGCTTTCACAGATAGGGATGAGCTAACTTATAACTTTTATTAATTCCTAGTATAACAACTTGTATTAGACTCCTTTCGCGCGTTTAAAAGCGTTTACTGTGCGTGGTTATAATCGCAGTAGAAATATGTTTAAAAAGGAGTGAAAGTGTATGTCTGGTCCATGGATATCTCGTTATATTGCAGAATTTTTTGGAACTGCAATTTTAGTAATATTAGGTAATGGTGCAGTTGCCAATTCGTTTTTAAAGGGAACTACAGCTAATGGAACAAATGGTCAATCAAACGGTGGTTGGAATTTTATCGCTTGGGGTTTTGGCTTTGGAGTAATGCTTCCAGCTATGTTGTTTGGTTCAATTTCTGGTAATCATATTAATCCAGCTATTACTATAGGTGAAGCTGCTTGTGGAATTTTTCCTTGGACTCATGTAGTTCCTTACATTATTGCGCAAATGTTAGGAGCAATAGGTGGTCAACTACTTGTAGTAGCGATTTACTGGATTTACTTTAAAAATACTCCTGATGATCCGGGAGCAATTCTAGCTTGCTTTTCTACAGGGGATGCTTTAGATAATAAGTTAAATGGTTTTGTAACAGAATTTATCGATACAGCAATTTTAGGTTTTATTGCGATGGGATTATATCGCGGAATGTTCTTTAAACAATCTATTGATATTGCTAACATTGGTATCGGTTTAGTGATTACGGCGTTAGTAATGGCCGGAGGAGGCCCAACCGGACCAGCTCTTAATCCCGCTCGTGATCTTGGTCCACGGATTGTTCATGCAATTTTACCTATTCCCAATAAAGGTGGTCCAAATTGGGACTATAGTTGGATTCCCGTAGTTGCTACTACTTTAGGGTGTATTTTAGGAATTTGGCTTTATAAAATTTCATTTGGATTATAACTATTTTTATATAATATAAAAAGAAGGCTTCTTCCCCTAGAAGCCTTCTTTTTTGATACTATAGGATTTTATTCCATGCACTCATATAGAGTACGACTTGAGTCAACGTTGTCATCGTGTGCCATGTTTGGAATTTCAATCCACGCACTCATACAGAGTGCGACGATCTTGTACTTTTTTATATATTTTAGTTGCAAAAATTTCAATCCACGCGCTCACACGGAGTGCGACCGCAATAAATTGTTACAATATCCATAACACATCAATATATTGTGGCTTAACAACTATTTTATTTTAAAATCCTATTTATTTCAAAATAATTTAGCAAAAAAGTAGTGCGAAGGTCTCATATTTTTATGTTCACTTATCCTTCGCACCAATAAATCTATAGTTATAAATTCAACTCATACATTAAGTAATCCGAATCTTAGGAATTAGTATCTGGAACGATTCTCCAATATCTAAAGACATTCTCTACATTCAAAGTTAGCATCCAAATATTAGAATTATGTGTGTCCATCCGAAAATTTCTAATTTCTTCAATTTTCTAATTCATCCGACGCCTTTTTCAAAAGATAATCTATTATTCTTGCATTGATGAATAATTTGTGTTAGTTCGACTAGACTTAAAGAATCTGTATTTAGAGTTATCCTCTCTTTAATTATTTCAATCACGCCCCAATATAGATTATATGTCACATGGCAATCCAAAATTCTTACTCTACCATCTTCATACTATGCTTTATTTTAATATCCAAGAAGAGATAGCCCTCCTTTATCTTCGCATTTCATTGATTTTTTCTCTTACAAAATCATCCCCACATACGTAGGGAATACATAATGACCACTTTTTTAAAAGTTGATGATGAGGGGATCATCCCCACTTACGTGAGGAATACTACCAGAAGGATTTAGGAAATTACTTCCATTTAGGATCATCCCCGCCTACGGGGGGAATACCGATTCCCAGTTTCCGGCGAATCGTGTCCATCGGGATCACCCCTACCTACGTGGGGAATACGTTTGTGACACGACGACGACTGACGATGCAAAGGGATCATCCCCACCTACGTGGGGAATACAAGCAGGAGGGGTTTTGATCGCTTTGATGCTGAGGATCATCCCCACCTACGTGGGGAATACCTCTTTTTGACTTCTTTGCTGAAATCTTGTCCAGGATCATCCCCACCTACGTGGGGAATACTGGAGGGCATGTCGAACAAGCGGGCACTCTTGAGGATCATCCCCACCTACATGGGGAATACCGTACCTCTCAAGGGTTCTAGGCAACAAAAAAAGGATCATCCCCACCTACGTGGGGAATACCAAATTTAAATCATGTTCAATTTGATAAATTGAGGATCATCCCCACCTACGTGGGGAATACTTCTGCTTAAATTACCAAATAAATAAGCGTTAAGGATCACCCCCACCTACGTGGGGAATACTACTTAACATGTGGATAAAGCTTCATTTGTGGAGGATCACCCCCACCTACGTGGGGAATACATTTCTTGCTTTTCGGTCTTTTCCATTTGCTGAGGATCACCCCCACCTACGTGGGGAATACGCAAGAAGAATGAAGATGGAGAAATAGTTAATAGGATCACCCCCACCTACGTGGGGAATACACTAAAAAAAGCCCGTCATATCAATAATCATTTCTTATTATACCCTCAAATTTATTTACTTTATATTTAAAATATCATATTTTGCTCTTTCTCCCCCTAAAAAAGAAGTGAAATTTTTCACTCCTTAGTCTTATTCATCATCTTCAATTTTAAATACTTCATGCCAAGTATAATCCAAAAGGCTTTTACCATCTATACTAGGCAACGGTTCTAGATGTGACCACCATGCATTCTGATATTGAGTAGACAATTTCTGATAAGATTTAAAATCTCTCACATCTAAAGTGATAAAAAGTTGGCTACTCTTTTTATCTAAATATATAATTGATTTTTCAATTCCTACTTCTTGTAGTTTAGCACACTTTAACTTATCAAAATTCCAATTATCAATGTTATCAACTAAATCTAAATTTACTTGGGCAACTTTTCCTAGTTCCATAATTATCATACCTTTCAATTCAGATTAATTTATTTTTCCTTATCGCCATAACGTTCTCTAGTAATTTCATCAAGAGACTTCCCACGCGTCTTCGGAGTCCAAATAGTCCCAATAATTAATGAAATTGCTAAGAATATAATCATTAAAGTCCCCGCAGCCTTGAAACCCATTGAGGTTAAAATAGTGGGAAAAACAATTGACCAAATTCCGGCACTTCCTCTTACTGTAAAAAACATAAACCCTTGGGCACCGGCACGATATTTTGTGGGGAAGAGTTCAGTTGACCATAATGCGTACCATGCTTGCGCACCAATTCCTGCGGAAATCCCCCATAAAGTTACGAAGGTGATTAAAGCTGGCCATCCCATACCAACGTAGGCTAAAATAACCCAGGAAATTAAAGTCATTAATGCGCCTACACAGAAGAAAATTCTATGATTCCACTTATCTCCATGAAGAGCAAAACCAAAATATCCTGCTAAAGCAGTAAATGCCCATAAAACAGCTTGAAGAATATTAGCTTGAGTATTGCTTAAACCACCTACTGTTTCATATACATATGGCATGAAGAATCCCATTGCACCGGCAACTAGATTCCAAAACATGTAAACACCAATTAAGAATAAAACCAATATTATCTCTAAGTTTCTTCTTGCTAACGATCAATATAGTCAATACATTATTTATCGAGCTAAAAATACTGAAGGACAAGTTCAAACCATCACTAATCAAATTATTAAAGAATATTACAATTCAGGTGAATTTTCTAATAGGTTATTGGATAGTTACTTGAATGCATTGTTAATTTTGCTTTCTAGGAATACAGATCTTAACTCTAGTATCACCATAAAAAAGCAACTCTCAAATCTGGTATTGTATATGCTTAAAGAGATTTCCCAGAACTACCAATCAGTTTCTTTAGAATCATTAGCTAAAAAGACTAACTATAATCGTTCTTATTTAGGTACTTTATTCAAAAATGAAACCGGTTCTCCTTTTTCTAAAGCATTAACTGATCAACGATTACTTAGCGCATATGGTCTTTTATGTTCAAGTAACCTATCAATTAGTAGTATTATGATTCAAGTTGGCATCAGTAATAGAACTTTCTTTTACAATAAGTTCAAAGAAAAGTTCCACCTAACTCCAAATGAGGTTCGTATTCAAATGACACGGAAAAGATGACCTTAGAGGTCATCTTTTAAAATTAAGCATCTTCAATGTTGTTTTTGAGATTTCGCAGCAAATTTTCTACAACATTTGAAAAAGTTAAAAATGATAAATTGGATCTCTCTTTAAAATTGAGAGCTATTCCAACTAATAAGATATTGGCTGCCAAAGTAGTAAGTAAATTATTAGGAAAGTAGTTTTGAGATATCTCTGCTAGAGTCCGAATTACTTGTTTATTGTTTACACTTACCTCTTTTACCAAGCCTGGACATGATAAAAGAACATGATAAAAATACCAATAAGGTTCATGATTAGAAAATTGAACTTCTTCTGCCTTAACTTCAGTGTCTAATTTTTCTTCAAAATCATGATATGCAAGTTCTAAGACTGCTTTTTGCAGTCCTTTTTGTGATTTGAATTAATAATATATTGGAGTAGTTGAACAATGACAAGCAGGAGTAATGGTGTATACTTTCAAATTATCCAAACCATTTTTATTAAAGAGTTTGTAAGATTTCTTCAAAATCATTTTTGCACTATAGCGAACTGTCATTATTTCTCTCCCTTCTTTTCATAAGAAGAGACAAGAATGTATCCAGATAAGCCAACTAAAAAAATCCCAATAGAAGTTAAAGTGATTTCTTTTTGGTCGTCTTTTTTTAAAACAGGTAGTTCTTTTTCTTTAAAGGAAACACTTTTAGATGGTAGAACTACTTTATAATTAAAACCAATATATGTAATTAAGCTGAGAGTTGTAACACTTACAATCATAGATTTGATAAACTTCAAAAGAAGGAAAAATAGACTTTAAAAAGAAAACGATGAAAAGAGCCGTTTTCATCATGGGATTAAAATCCCGTGTTTTCAACGGCAATCTATTCAATAAATATTACTCGGACAAAAGTGATGTTTTAAAGGACTTAGAAAAGGAGTTATTGGAAGAATTCAAAATTGCTTTAAATGCCGATGGCAAAAATTGGGTGTCTGTAACTCATGCCCCAAATAAAAAAGATATCAGTCGACTAATTGATCAAAATGTTGATAAGCTTGTCAAATATTTTAATGATCATCAGGATATGCTAGCTCCCCTCATTTCTAAAAATGGTGATCCTAACTTTAGTTATCAATTAATTGACTTAACTACAAATACAGTCAAAAAACTGATTATTTATTATTTTCACCTATATCATCAAGAGTACATTTTGAAAAAGGATACATTAAAATTAGCAATCGTTGCTAAAAGATATGCACTTTCTTTTTTAGGTCCATTATTCATGTGGGTAGAATATTCCGACGAATTCACCCTTAAAGAAACCAAAAAAATTATGAAGCTGATGGTGTTAAATTCGCCCTATGATATTTCTACTCATGGTTTTTGATTGTCAAAAAGGAGAAATCAATGAAAATCTTCAATATTATTGGTATTAGCATTTACTTAACTATAGCTATTATTTTAGCGATTCGACATTTTCGACTTAATCAAGCATTTCGGCAGAATAAAATTAAACCTGATCAATTTAACCAGTTAGCTAAAAGAAATATACTTGAATTAATAGCGGTGGTGATTTTTGCATTGCTCTTTGTTTATACCCCATTCAAGCTTTTTATTATCTAAACAAAAATAGCGCGAATTCTCATTATAAGAATTTCGCGCTTATTTTATGGGGAAAAGTATAAAAATTATAAAGTATTAGCGACTTTTACATATTGATTCTTACCAACTTGATAGTAAGTCTTATTCTTGAGCTTAAACTTTTCAGCTCCATTTAAGGCCGAAAGCACTGTGCCCTCCTTTAAAAGCTTACTCTTTTTAACTCGTTTGCCATTTTGATCATAAACAAAGGCATTATGAGTTAACTTAAGTTTCTTAGCTGGTTGAACGACGGTATTAGCAACTTTGATATATTGATGATCAGCAAGTTTATAGTAAGTTACACCATTTACTTTAAACTTGTCTGCATTATTTAAAGCTGAAACCCACTTATTTTTTGGTAAAAGTACACTCTTGCCATGCTTCTTAACCAGCTTTCCTTTTTCATCATAAACAAAGGCATTATGCTTCAATTGCAATCTCTTAGGTCCTTGCAAAACTGTGTTAGCAACCTTTACGTACTGATTCTTACCAACTTGGTAGAATTTTACACCTTTAATTACGTAAACATGTCCATTTTGAAGTGAACTGATTGTCTTACCTTTCTTCAAAACAGATTTCTTTTGTGGATCACTAGTTAAAACAACTTCCCCATTTTCATCATATAAATATGCATCATGAAGAAGTGGGAATGATTTAGCCGTTAAAACTACATCATTAAGATTATTATCTTTTGTGACACTAGTTTCACGTGAAACAGGCACAGCAGGAACTTGACCAGAATTTTGATCTGTCGTATCTTTTGGAACTTGATTAGTTTGCTCACTATCTGAATGTTTGGTTTGATCAACAGCTGGAACTTCAGATGTGTTATCTGGAGTGGCAGGCTTATCTACATGGACCGGTTTATCGACATTTACTGCTGGATTTGTTTGCGGTTGTGCAGTCTGACCAGAATTTTGATCTTGATCCGTTTTTGGAGGTTCAGCCACATAGTTTGGATCATAATTAACAGCGATCTTCTTTTCTACTTTATTACCAACTTGGTCAACTACGTAAATCGTAAAGACATGAGTAGTTGGTTGATTGTTGTCATCATTTAAATTGAAACTTTCTTCAAAGTTATGCGGACCATATGGGTTTACATCTGTCCCATCAGTATTTAAACCTGCTAATTTATTGTAGCCAGAATTTAAGAATTCTCGATAAATATTATTGCCATTTACATAAAGTCTATAGCCATCTAAATTATCATTAACTACTCCTGAAAGTTTGAAAAGAGGATTGTTAGTTTTGACTTCAAGTTCGTTACCATTTACTTGATCTACATTTAAGGTTGGCGCAACTGTATCTAAGACAACATTTAGGGTACCGCGAACTTTTTGACCATTTTGATCAGTATAAATATAAGCTACGGGACGTTGGCCTACATTTTCAGTAGTGAAACTAAAACTGAACTTGCCATCTTTGCCCAACTTGACTTGATTTTGAGGAGCATTTTCATCAGAACTATCTCCTAAGACAGTAAGCGATTTAACTTCTGGATCGACATGTCCTGTAACAGTAAACTTTTTAGTTACGGAATCATAATATCCATCAGTCACTGCATTTTGTCCAAATCTAGTAGTGTCATTATCATTCAAATAATCAAAATGAATTGCTGGATTAGGATCCGTTCGAGCAGTTAAATCTGCTAGAGCATGTCCTGGGTATGCAGTTGGGCCAAATGAACTTAAGTCAGCTGCTTCATCTTGAACATCTACACCTAAATCAGCGCGATCAGTATAAACTTTTCGATTAACCTTATCAGTGGTGTAATAAACACCTAAATGATTTGAACTAGCTACACCGGCTTTACTGGTAACTTGTTTATCATTATATGCCGGACCGTCCACTTCACTCCACCCTGTTAAAAGCGCACGTTTAAATATACCGTCTTCGCCTTGATTAATAGAAGTATGCATATGGAAAGTAGCTACTCCATTTTCTACTTGGCCTTTATATACTTCACCAGTGAAATAGTCTTGAGCATAGGCTTTGACATTTTTACCTAGAGGAACTGCTGCTTGCACAACTGCATTATTTGGATCATTAGTCTTCACAGAATAGATATTTACTCCAAAATTCCCGTCAAAGCCATCGACATTTTGCCAATTAAAGAATGCCTTAGGGGTAAAAGTAGTGAAAGACTTTAAAACATTTTTACCTGCTTGATCAGTAGAAAATACCAAATCTTGGGTAGTCGTTTTTACTGGAACCTCGTATTTGCCATCTCGTACTTGCACTAAGGCACCATTTAAATAGAAATCTTGGGCCGCTGAACCATATAAAGTGTAAGTATCATTTTCTTTATTGTAGTCTTTAGAATTTTTATTAAATTCTACCCCTTCGGTTGCATTCCACACAGAAACTGCTGGTTGATCTTTAACAGCAGGAACATCAACAGTTTTAACTGTCGTGTTGTTAGCTACATCACTTAAAGTTACAGAAACTTTATTCAAACTACCACTTAAAGCAGCCAAAGCATCTGAACTTAAAGTAAAATTAAAATGACCTTTTGTTTTTTCACTGTTGTCAAAACCGGATTCGCCCTCATTCAACTTGTAACCAAAGACTTTATCATTTACTTGGACAGTAGCATAAGAGTAATCCGTAAAACCTGCACCCTTATCTTCATAGTTACCGGACAAAGTATGAGTAGCCGAATCATATTTAACGCTTAAACTAGGAGCTTGTGTATCTACTACAACTGGAAAATCTGCAGTCTGTTTTTGATTTGGTCCTTCATTCCAGAGAGTAGCAACAAAGCGATAAGTATATTGTCCATCGGGCGCCGTTACCATTTGACCAGTTTTAGTATCGTAAACTTTACCATCCCATTCAAAAGCATCGGGATTGTCTCTCATGGAGACTGAAAGACTAGCATCTTTAGTTACTCCACTTTCATCGTAAGACTTATCAACACCTTGAACATCAGATACTACGCGCACTACGTTACCCTTAGCGTCTAAAATTTCAACCTTTAAGTCTTTTACATTTTGCTTTAAATAAGCATATGGCTTGATAAGGTCACTTTGATGATCATCATTTGGTGAAAAAGCAACTTTTCCACTTTCGTAAAGTTTAGCAACTTCTTGCCAATTGTAATCACTGTCAACATTTACTAATTGTTTTAAAGATTCTTGATCAGTTACTCCAAGTGGATAATTGTTTTCATTAACGAAACGATTACCTTGAATATCTGGCTTTTCTTCATTTGCATTTTGATCGAAGACATTTTCACTAGTCAAATCACCATAATATGCTAAATATGGCACTACCACAGTCGATTTATCTTTATCATTAGTAAAATGAAGCCATCCTTCTACTGGCTGATTTTTATTTAATCCCTGTAAATCTAATGTATATTGAAGGTCTTTAACCTCTTTTGGTGCTAGAGTAAAATTGCCTACACCATTCACATGAGCTCCTGCTAATTGAACCTCATGAAAGACCCCACTATCGGGATCACGTTGTTCAGTATAACCTCCCCCCAAATCATTAAAGCTGTAGTTTTGTTCTTGATCTGTTAAATTATGAAAAGTAAGAGTAAAAGTAGTTTTTTCATCAACTTGACGTAAAGATAAGGAGCTCGTTCCATCAGCAGCAGTTACATAAACTGGATTGGCCGTAGCAGCTCCTACATCAATTTGACCTGCACCTTGTCTTCTTGGAGAAACAGGCGCGGTGTATCCATTTTGCGTTTGCACTTTAGCGCTATTCATCAATAATGCTTTAGTTGCAGCAACAAGTTCTGCTCCTTTTAACTCTGGATTAGTTTTCTTTAACCGTTGAATTACCAAAGCAGCACTACCAGCTGCAAATGGACCAGCCATTGAAGTTCCACTCATTGTTTGATATTGATTATCATTAACAGTTGAAACCACCTGATAACCAGGAGCCGAAAGATCTGGCTTTAAACTAAAATCAGATAATGGTCCCCATGATGAAAATGAAGCCATGTCACTATCTTTGCCAGTTCCAGAAGTTTCCGCAGCAACAGTTAAGGCATTCTTAGAAGCACCGGGGTTGGCGACCGTTCCAGAATTCAAAGGTTCATAATTTCCAGCTTCTGATCCTGACCCATAACCTTTTGCGGTAACTTTACTTGGATTATCTACTGAAGCAGAATTTCCATTATTAGAAGCAGAAATTGAAACAAATACACCATGGTCAATTGCATATTGAACTGCTTTTTGTTCAATGTTAGTTAATTGTTGATCTGCCACACCCTGTCCTAAGGACATCTGGACAACATCTGCCCCTAAATTAGTTGCATCATAGATAGCTCTTGCTACATCATCTGTTTTTTCATCAGAAAATTGCCCAAATACTCTAAGTTGCATAAGCTGAGCTTCTGGAGCAACTCCGACAACATATTGTTGATCACCCTCAGGGTGCCCATCTGCCGCAATAATTCCAGAAACATGTTGCCCATGAGGACTATCATTTTGATTATTATCATCCGATTTAATATAATCATTGTCCCTATCGGCATAATTATAAACATATGGAAATTTTTCATTAACATATTTTCCATATCCTTGCTGATCAATCTTACTTTGAACATCTTCTTGCTTAAGTTTTGGATTAGATGGCATTGTTTGGAAATCTTTATGACTGGTATCAGCCCCAGAATCAATTACGGCTACAACCGTATTTTCACCTTTATAACCCTGGTCCCATGCAGATTGAATATTTCCTTTTACATGATCGGCCTGATTAGCTGATTCAGGAATTGATGAAGCATTATTTTCTTCTGTGTGAGCTTGAGTTACCTGAGATTGAGTAGTTTGTTGGTTTTGTAATTGAGTTTCAGTATGGTCATTTTGTACTTGTGACCCATTTTGATTAGCAGCTGCTGCTTGCGGAGTTTTTTGTTCAAAGTTCTGACTATTATTAAATTTTTGTGAATCACTTTCATTTTTAGCCACAGAAACTTTAACATTTTGGACAGAAGTCTCTCCTGTTGCTGCTTCAACAGAAGATGTCTGACTCAAAAAGACAGTCGAACCAGATGCTAAAGCAATAATAGCTGTAGCCACCCATTTCTTTCGCATATCTGAAACGCTCTTCGCACGTTTTTGTGTTTCAATCTTGTTTAAGCCTTCTCTTGTTTTGAAAACATAAGAATACTTATTGTGGCTCTTTGGCCAGCTATAATCACTCATACATTCATCCTCCTATCTTGTATGTCTAGTGTTATGAGTTAATTTTCATCTAAGATGAAATTGTTATAAGAATATCATTATATTTATAAAGTTTCAATAATTATTTTAAAAATATTTAATTTTTATTTTATAAAAAATAAAAAAAGCAATATACAGCTTAAATTCGTTTTAAACTGTATATCGCTTATATTTGTTATATTGTCAAAATTAATAATATGTCATATTTATTTAATATTCGAAATAATATATATTATCTATGAAGCATATACCACGTTACCTTCTCTTCTTTGTAGTTTTGCATGAAAAGCTTCTGCATTATGTTTAACTTGAATATAATCATCCTTAAGTCCAGGACCTCCTAAGCTTCCTCCTACAACAACATATGCTCCATTTTTAAACCATTTATTTATATTTTCTAGAGAAACACCTCCACTAGGCATAACATTAACATATGGAAATGGACCATGAATTTCTGAAATAATTTTTTGTCCCACAATAGAGCTCGGAAAAATTTTTATTACATCTGCTCCATAAGTTAAAGCTTGCTGAACTTCGGTTGGACTAAAGCATCCTGGAATATATGGAATATCATATAAATTACATGTTTTAGCAGTTTCTTTATTAAAGGATGGACTAACAATAAATTGGGCACCAGCTATAATTGCTATTCGTGCTGTAGCACTATCCAAGACAGTACCAGCTCCAATAACTACATTAGTATTTTCATATTCCTTACTTAATTGTTTAATTGTTATATCTGTATTGGGAGAAGTAAAAGCTAATTCAATGGCTGTCACCCCTCCTGCAATACAAGCTTTAGCGGTCTTATAAGAGTTTTCCTGGCTATAACCTCTAATGACGGCTACTACACCAGCTCTTTCAACTTTCTGTAAAGATCTAAACTTTGACAACATCATTTTGAATTACTCCATATTCTTTTTCAATAGAACAATCCGCTTGGGTTGAGCAAAATACGACAAGAGGTTCGCCCAGAGTAATAAATTCTGTCATTTTTATTCACCTCGTTAACCGGAAAATCCTCGAAGATTTCACCTCAAGGATTTCACTCCATTACAAACCTTTCTTAATTTCTTTCTTGTTCCAAATCATTAAAGAAACTACAATTATGGTTAAAATAATCGCACCAATAAATAGGAAGATTTATTAAAGGAACTTACTCAGATCAAACAACAAGGATATGCAGTTGATAATATTGAGAATCAAGATGGAATTTATTGCATTGGCTTCCCTCTTATAAAAAATGATCATATTTTTGGTGCATTTAGCATCAGTGCCCCAGTCTTTAGAGTTGATAATGATAAAGTCAAGAAATGGATTGAGTTAGGTATGGAAACACAAAAGAAAATTTTAGCGCATTTTTAAAATAAAAAGTCTACAGCCATTTGTGTAAACTAGCTGTAGACTTTTTATATATGAAATATATTCTATTTAATTAATATTGTACAAATTATAGATATTAATAATATCATTCAAAATATGCATGGGTATAATCTACTTCTCCCACCGGATGCCATAACACACCTTTGAGGTTTGATTTAACCAAGTGACTTTCTGTCATGTTATAAAGAGGTAAGACCGCATTATCTTTACTCAATTGACCTTGAGCACTGCGCATATTCTTCCAATAATTTTGTTGACTGGCGGCATCCTGACTTTTGGCATGAGCAACATAGCTATCGTAAGCTTTACTACTATATTTTCCATAGTTTTGAGAGTTATTGGTTTGCATAATATCAAAGTCACTCATTGGATCAGCATAATCAGCCAACCATAACGCATAATGCATATCAAAATTACCTTTTGCTACATTACTTTGAGCATTTTTATTAGGAACTGAATGAACTTCAACATTAGCTCCTTTGAGTTTGCTTTCTAATTGGGATTGAACAAACTGCCCCACATTTTTATTGATAGTTTGATCATCAGTGTAATATGTTAGATTGACGGATTTTTTGCCAGTTTCTTTTAAACCTTTTGCCCACAATTCTTGAGCTTTTTTAACATTGTAAGTTTCTTTGGGCTTCATTTCAGTAGCAAAATCTTTCCCCGTCGTTGGATCCTTGGCTAATTTTGGTGCAACAAAAGTATGAGCGGCCTTAGATCCATTTGATAAAACCTTCTCAGCCAAATGATCTTTATCCAAAACTAATGACACAGCTTTTCGTAAGTTAGAATTAGATAGTGGATGTCCTTTAACCTGATTAAGTTGTAAGTAGTACACGCCAGCTCGATCTAAATGCATTAAGTTTTTATTCTTTTGTAAGCCTTGAGCAGTAGTTCCAGTGATAGTTGCATCATCTAAGTCACCTTGCTGGAATAATTGATGGGCAGTATTAGCATCTTTAACCACTTGCATCGTCATCTTTTTAAGCTTTACATTTTTCCTGTCAAAATAGTGCTCATTCTTTTCTAAACTCCATGATAGATTACTTCCCGTCCATCCTTTTACCTTAAAGGCACCATCATAGTACATTTTATCGGAGGAAGTGCCATATTTATCACCAAATTTTTTAAGAGCAGCTTGACTTTGTGGGAAGAAGGCCGGCATGACCATCATCCGAGTAAAATATGGCATCGGATATTCCAAATCTACTTGTAAGGTATGTTTATTTAAAGCTTTAACTCCTAATTTATTAGCTGGAAGCTTACCCTCATTTACTTTAGTAGCATTTTTCACACCTGTAAAAATATATGAATACCCTGATTGCGCACTAGGACTCGTTTGTCTTCTCCAAGATGCAACAAAATCTTGAGCTGTAACAGGATCGCCATTTGACCATTTAGCATCCTTTCTTAAATTAAACGTATAACGTTTGCCATGATTAGTGGGTTTGACGACTTTGGTAGCTAAAGCTGGTGCAGGATTTCCAGCTTTATTAGCACGATAAAGTCCTTCCATTGAATTTTCGAGTACGTTCCATTGACTAATATTAGCTTGATTGGCAGTATCTAGCGACATAATTTCACCAGTTTGCATCAAATGTAAAGTTTGATTTTCTTTAGACGCGGAAGAACTATTCTTTCCACACGCACTGAGAGTAAACGCAGCTAATACCGCACTTGCCGACAACAATAAATTTCTTACTTTCATAATTCTTCTCCTCTTAAATCCCCTTAGCTTTAGGTAAGAAAAAAGCGCCCCACTAGATCGAATTGATCTAATAGGGCGCTTTTGCGCTGTACCACCTATTTTTCGCTGAAAAAAGTTCAGCCTCATGCACGTGCGGCCCACAAAGTGAGCGATACGTCGCCGCTATAAAGGGCGGACCCTGAACCTACTAAATATCGTAAATTCTGCTCAAAGGTGATTTTCAGCAAAACCATCATTATCCCTTTTCACCACCCAGGAACTCTCTGAAAATTTAGGCTTAACTTACTTTTCCTTATCAAAGCTATTGATTAATTCTTGTTGCTCAATATACTACGCTCTTAAATTTAAAAGTCAACAATTTTTTAAAAAATATTTTTGGCTAGTGGAGAACCATTGATAAATCAAGCTTTTGATACATATTTAATTTATATTAAATATCAATAGTATATCGTATGTTTTAAATATCTATAAAATATGTAATATAAAGTAAAAAACCGAGTCTACTGAAAACCCAGGTTTTTAAATGATATTAGAAATATTTATTATATTGCATAGATTAGAGATATCATTCTATTGCTTTAACATTAATTACTGCTTTAGTTGAAATCATTTCTAACTTACCTGTCTCATAATTTTTAACATGAAGAAAATGATTCGTCCATTTTTGTGCCGCTGTTGATTCAATATAGTGACTTGCTTCTGACATATTCTTAAATTCAGTATTTAGATATTTAGCATCAAAAGTTTCAACTTGAATAGAAATAGTATCTGCTTTATTTTCAACGACGGCTGATACATTCTGAAGCTTTTTAACTTCAGGAGCAGCTGTCTCCTCTTTTCTTTGATCTTTGGTATTAACAGCCACAGGAACTTCTTGCTTCTCTTGCTTAGGAACAATTTGTGGTACTGGTAAATTAGGTGAAACGGGCTTCATTTCAGGTTTAGAAGTAAGCTCTGGAGCAAACTTCTTAACATAATTTTCGTCACGTGGGATTTCCTTATGAACCTTTACCCTTTGTCGTGGAGGAACCAATTTTTTAGCTACAATCCGAGACTTAAACATCTTATAAACGTTAGGTCCATATAGATTAATCTTATAGTGCCATCCATTTAAAGGATCATAGTTACTTTTACGAATTCTATCACGCACTTCATCCAAAGGTCTATCAACCAAGTGCGCAATATCATCTGTACTATAAAGAGTGTATTTTTCCTTAACGGCTTCTACAGAACGCAGATCTTGGGCAGACAACAAATCTATAAAAGTTTGCCAAGCATTAGCATCATACATCCTAATTCCATCAGATTCATAGGTCTTAACGACACCTTGTTGAACAGCGTTTTCAATTCTAGCAGTTGAAATTCCTAATTTTTCAGCAAGTTCCGATTCTGTAATTGGCCGGACAGGCGCTAAACTAGCTAATTGATTCTTTATTTTATCAACATGAATTCCATGAGAAATTGCCCAAGTTTGATAATTTAAAACTAATTCAGGAATACGATTTTCATCAGGATGAATCCACATAATATATCCCAAAAAAGTATTTGGATTTTCTGGTAATTCAATATAGGGATGCTTAGGTGGCTTAGTTACAACTCGGAAGTTATTCATATAACCAAAACTATTAGGCATCACATCATTGGCTTTACTTTGGAAAACCACAATATCTTCAGGCTCTACTTCTCCCATTTTTTTAGCTTCATCGATATAAGGTAAATCAACAATCGGCATAATTAAGCGCCCATGAGGATTGGTAATTCGTTTTAATTGAAGTTTAGGTTGATTACGAGGCTGGTTAATCTTATTGTTACGAGAAATATAAACTTTCTCTACTTCTGCATGATATTCCGTTTCCTTTTCATTAATTAGAGGCAAAACCTCTTCAGAAGTTTCTCGTTCAGTTTCTTGTAAACGATCGCGATATTTCTTATAGCGGCTCGGTTGATATCTTACTTCCACATGACCTGGTTCTTTTTCAAGATCTGTCTTATCTTGGCTTTCTTGATAATTTTCCCATGCACGCATACTAGAAGTGGAATTTTCAATTTCAATTACCCAATCATCTTGACGATCATAATTGCTTACCAAGATATCTGGCTTGTCCACTCCCTTAAAAATCCCAGCTTTTTCAATAACAGTAGTATCAAGGCCGTATTTATTGCCATTATAGCGTTTAATCTTACTAAATCCTTGAACAATATCGCCAATACCTAGTTTTTGATTTTGAGATTTGATGTACTTAACATTTTTCAAATTAAGCCATACATGATAATCTAAGAGTTCTTTATTATCTCCTGTGGTTAATTTATCTAACAAAAGTTCCCCATTTAAATTGTTGGTAGTATTGGGCAAGGTTAAGTCACTTAGCACTCCAAGCCAATGTAGCCAAATTCCAGAATCATAGTAAGGCTTTAAACGAATGTGCTGAGAATCGGGATGATTATATTTATTGAGAACATTTTTCGTATTCTCCCTTCTAATCTTATTAAAACTAGTCGTCATCCCATCTGACTTTATTTGATTAATACTTACATAATTTAGTTGCAGTCGGTCATCAACTTCATAATCTGTTTTTTCTTCATATTGAAGTCCTTTACGAGTGTGCAATAATTTTTTTAGTTTTTTCTTTTGCATAGGAATACCTCCTTTTTTCATGCAAAACATTATTTTTTATTTATAAAAACTTACCCTATTATATCAAAGTTCCATCAAATTTTAATATATGGTTCATATATAGGGTATATCTAGAATATAAAAAATATATCAAATATATAGAATGTTTTTAATATGATAAATATTTTATACATTCCATTTAGATTTGTTAGATTTTTCTAAGAATTTCAATACATTCTGAAATTCTTCTTTTCGATCGGTTTTCTTAATTAGATCCAGAATAGCTTTATTAACCACTTCATTAATACTATCTCCATAGTACGCAGCCATAATTCTTAAGTCACTATCAATTTGTTTGGTAACTGATAAAACGCGCTTTTCTGAACGCAATTCTTCTGTAGGCTTTTTACGATGATCAATTTCAGAACTTTTTGATTTTCTTTCAGATCTACCGCGACTAATAGTATCAACTAAAGCGTCTGCCGGATTCATTTCTTGAGCTGCACGTTGAACTGATTTTGGTTGTTTAATATTAATATTTTTACTCATTTTCTAGCTCTCCTAATAATTCATCAACAAAATCGCTAATATCATGGGTAACTTTACTTTTTGGATCATATTCAAAAATAGATTGAAAAGCATTCTGCGATTCTTTTACAGAAATTGCTTCTCGAATTTTAGTTTCAAAGACATGAGTTTGAAGTGATTCAGCTGCTTCGGTAAGTGCAGTGGTCATTGCTTTACTGAAGATGGTTCGTGAATTGTAACGTCCTATTAAAATACCAGCAATCGTTAATTTTGGATTACTTCTCCGTTTAATGGCTGCCACGGTGGAACCTAAATCACCTAAACCTTTTAATGAAAATAGATCAGCTTGAGTTGGCACTACTACTGCATCTGAAGCCGTTAACGCATTCATTACAGCCATACTTAAAGCAGGTGGAGTATCAATAATGACATAATCATAATTGTTTTTGTAGCCCTCTAATTTATCTGACAAAATAAATTGAGCATCTAACATATGGTCTTGGGTTAATGTTACATCAAGTTTGGCCATTTGATTACCAGCAGGTGCTAAGTCAAGTTGATCATTAACATGTACTAAAATATCGTCAAGATTTAAATCTTGTGTTAACAATTCGTAAGTCGTTTGACTAGGATCATATTCTACACCTGTCCCATAACTGGCATCTGCTTGTTGATCAAGATCGATCAATAGTACTTTCTTCCCTTTTTCAATTAGAGCATCTTTTAGAAAGAGAGACGTGGTAGTCTTACCCGTCCCACCCTTTTGATTAGTTACAGTAATGACTTTCATAAGCATTCCTCGTTATATAATATTAATAATTTCTACTATAATAATGATATCATTAATTTCTATTAAATATAAGATACTAAAAATACTTTATATGTTTTGTATTTAACAAATATATGTAATATCTACTACATATTTGAAATTATAAGTATACTAGATATATTGAATTGTGTATTTCAACAAGAGTTTATATTGTTTTAAAGATAATTCTCTGAAGAAAAATTAGCACAGAAAAACAAAGATCAAGACTATGTTTAGTAATAAATAAAACATTTTAACTAAGTCGATTTTAAAATTTCACTATTAATTTTCAATTTTTACGCGTAAGCGTCTTAGTTTTTTTATTTTTTTAAAGTCCTTTATACCCTTTATATATACCCTTTATATATACCCTTTATATTACCCTTTAGCGAATCTCTGAGCCCAGTAGTGATGGGCGATTCCGCGTTTGAAAAACGACGCGACGTGGAGCATAAATTAAACCAAAATGTGCCTTTATTACAGTTGTATCAAGGGCTGAGGAGGATTTTTTAAATAAAAAAATAAGGGTGACGTAGCGTGGAGCTTAAAAATGAGTGAAAATACGCTTTCTCCTAGTAATACCAAGGTTTGAAGTTAGTTTTAATAAGAGTGACGTGACGTGGAATTATTAAACGACGCCACGTGGAGTTATAAACGACGCCACGTGGAGTGGAAAAGTACCCTAAAAAAATAAGGGTGACGCTTTATGGAGAAAAGTTATCCACAGACTTTGTGAAATTGTTTTTGGACAAATTATCGTGAAACTAAATATAAAAATTATAAAAGTATAATAAATTCGCTTTCATTGTTGAAATATTTAGATTTACTTAAGTTTGATTAATAAGGGTGACACTTTATGGAACCACTACATATAGTGGCTTAATATGTCATTTATTATTAATAAGCCCTATATTTTGCGAGGTGACTTAAGTAGAAATAATAAGAATGACATCTGGTGGAGTTAATAAGAGTGACACATCATGGAGGATATTTTGAAATTTTTATATAAAAAATTAAATATTTTCACTGATTTATTGTGAAACATATATTTTTTGAATAAATAAGGGTGTCAGCTCATGGAGCGTAAAAGTCATTCTTTTGAATAAGGGTGTCAGCTCATGGAGCGTAAAAGTCATTCTTTTGAATAAGGGTGTCATGTTATGGAGATAAATAGACTAATTTTGAATAAGAGTGTCATTTCGTGGAGCTTATTAAATAAGAGTGACATCTTCGGGAGAGGTGGTGTAATGGGATTTAATAATAAGGGTGTCAGGCCATGGAATAAATTTTAAATAAGGGTGTCACATCATGGAGGAAATTTACAAAAAGCTCTTGAAGCTTGGTCTTAATTGATTTATAGTGTTTTTAATTAAAACAACGACGTGACACATTCTTTGTGTCGTTATAAAAAAGGGCGGTAAAAGATGCCAGCTAAAAAGAGACCTATTCAGAAAATAATTAAGATTGACAATCGTTTTAACGATGATCCCATATTTGAACCTATCGATAGTTTGCCAGAAATTAATAGCAATATTTTTTGGCTTATTGCTGCCCAAGTGAAAGATCAGGGCAATAATTTAATTACTCTGTCACCAGAGCAAATAAAGCGAGAAGTGGGCTACAATAGTCATATTTCTAATAAACAAATTGCAAAAAACGTTGACGATACTTTTAGTAAATTGCTGACTATTCAGCTATCCAAAGAGGATATCGATAAAAAAACTGGCCATATCACTAAAACTAGAGAAAATATTTTTCAAAAATCGATTGTAGACACTGATACCCTTGAAACTAGTGTAGAAGTAAGCAATAGTTTCTTGTATTTATTTAATCATTTAGAACATTGGACTCGATTTTCGATTACACAATATGTACGCTTGCATTCCAACTATTCAAGAAAGCTTTTTAGATTATTGAAACAGTGGCGTACAACAGGGAAAAAAGAATACACCATCGATGAATTTCGTAAACGTCTGCAAATTCCTAAATCTTATCGTCCCACGGACATCGATCGGCGCGTTTTGACGATCTGTAAAGAGGAATTGAGTGCTAATTTTCAAAATTTTAAAATCACTAAGAATTATCGTAAAGGAGTTCGTGGTCGAAAGTTAGAATCGTATATATTTACTTGGGTTCCTGAACAAAAAAATCAACAAGATATTTATTATGATTCTAGTATTGAGGATACAAATTCAGTCTATTACATTAAGTCAAATCCATTTTTAACCGAGAAAGAGAAATTTAGGGCCCTAGACAGGTTTTTCGGCTTTACCCTAGGTACATCACTAAAAGAGTATAAAGACGGTCATATGCGCTCATATTTCCTTCCTAATAAACTTCATAATCGAAAAAAGCGAACAGTTTTCCACAGAACTGATTTAAAATCACTTAGTCAATACAAACATGTCCAGTTTGGTCAGTTAATTGATGTGTATAAACAAGTTGGAGAAAAAGGTTTTTTAACTCAAGAGGATAAAGAAGATTTAGCTTTGCTAGAGATGGGATTTGCCAAAACTGAAAAAGATCGTGAAAAGGATCAAGAAGAGGCTAAAGAACGTTTGAAGCGTTTGGAAAGTCAAACTAAAGATTTACAAGCAAGGGCCGATAGTAATGTTACACTTGATTTTGGTCAATCCGGTGTTGAAACTGTGTCATTTTTTGATGATGAAAGCAATGAATAATATAAAAAGCATAGCTAATATTGGCTATGCTTTTTATATACTTAATATTGTATATTTTATAGATATTACATAAATTAAATATATTAATTATATTTTAAAAATCAAAAAGCTTATAAATTGCTTTCTTAAGCCAAATGATCTATTTTTAAAAGGGAAAATCTAATTATTAGGGAGGTAATAATTATGGACAATAAAGAAAAATTTTTAAGTGATGAAAAAGCTATTTTTAATTTTGCGACAGATTTATATTATAAAAACAAATCTATGGAAGATTTAGTCGAAGTCCAAGAACAAAAAGATCTTTTGAGCTTGAATCATAAAGCTGCACAAGAATTTAATGAAATTAACACAGCTCTTGCATCATATTGTCAGCCTCAAGTAAAGGCAATTTTGCAAGTTAGCAGCAATGCAGAAGATATTAGCCCTGATTTCAATATGATGAAGGTTCAAGTAGATCAACTTATTCAAAACTATGATAATTTGAGGAAATTGATTCAATTGCAAGAAAGAATATTAGCTAAAAAAGATAAAACTTTGTCTAAGTCTTGGCAAGATATGAAAACTCAAATTGATCAAATGGATATTGACAAGATGAAAGCAATCCAGAAAGGTTTGGAAAAATAAGCAGTTTTAAAAATTGATAGAAAGATCTCGAAAACCTTATACATAGGGATTCGAGATTTTTTATATAAATATATAACTATAAATAATATGTATATTTCTTTATATAGGTGTTGTTATAATAGCAATTGCGTTTTACACTAAGACTATAATAATTATGAAAACAAAGAATATAGAAGTTTATTTTTTATAGTTATAAGTGTAAGCCTAAAGAAGTAAAAATTGAAGCTTAATCTTTAAAAATAAGTAGCATTATAAAAAATATATTTAATATTGAACAAATTATTAATATATATCATATTTACAATATCACGTTTATTTAATAGAGAAAATAATCAGTAGTTTAAGGAGAAAAACATAACAAATGAATGTAAAGAATGGGACTGAGAAATGTCTTGATTGGATTTTTAAAAACAATAGGGATAGAAAGTCTTTTTTAGCAACTATCACTCAAAGTACAGGAACTGGAAAAACTTATGCAATTGAAAATGCTGTATGTAAACAAATTAACGCAAATGGTAATGAGATATTCTTTGTTGTAACTAATAATAAAGAAAATCGAAATGAAATATATAATGAACTATGTGCCCGAGATCCTCTCAATAAAGATAAGATTCTACTTTTAGAAAGTGATCATGATGCAATCATTCGTTATTTTAATTTTATATTGAGCAATGAAACTAATGATATATTTCGCCGTAAATTTGAAATATTAAATAAGTGGAAAGAAGGCTTAAATCCTCAGTTAACATCAACAAGGGAAGTTTTAGAGAGTTTAATTCCAAAATATGTATTTAATACGAAGTCGTCAAATGATTTTTTTAAATTAAAGTATGCTCTAAGAAAAGACTTAAATCAGATCGCAAGTAAACAAGATAAAAATTTAAGTACTCTTCAAGATAAATTAGACTTTCGAAGAGAAATTGCTCCTTGGAGTTTTAAAATGTTTCCTGACTCAAATATTCATCAATATCAGGTTATTGTTTTAACTATGCATAAATTTATTAGAAAATACAATCCGATTTTAGGAAATAGAATGTATTTTTGGAATATTAATTTTGATAATAAAAAAGTAACCACTTTTATTGATGAGTCTGATGAAGAAAAGAAAATAATGCTAGATATATTAGTAGATCAAGATGAATCTTCTAGTCGTAGAGAAGATGTTATAACTTTATTCAAGCGTGTATATATGAATTTAACACCTTCAATCAATCAGCCTTCTAACTTCGTCCAAAATGTGGTAGATGAAAGAGGACGTAAAAATCAAGATCGTTTTAAAAATATGTATAAAAAATTTAAAGAAGTGTATGATCAATATCATCTTGAAAGTGGCTTACGAATTTCTAGTGAAGTAAAGGAAAACGAAATTAATCGTTTTATTTTTAATTGCGGTCAACAAAATTATCTTTTTAATGGAAACAAGCAATATTTAGTGTGGGAGTATGATAAAAAGGCAAATTTAAATGTACTTAAAAATAATAGGGCTCAGTATTTAGAAAAGAAAGAATATCGCTTGACTACTATAGTTCAAAAATTAGAAAGATTATTGAAGTTCTTTACTAGGAATATGTATTCCATTACTAAAGCTGTATACAAGGCAACTAATATTCATACAGATGATTTTGAATCAGAATTAGTTCGTCAATTAAATAATGTTCTTCTTCCAACGCAAAATGAATTTTTAGCCGACTATTTTATTGAAAACTTTCTAGATGATATACCAAATAGAACAATTCCAAATATTAGAAACAATTTTGCTAAAGATACTACTTTGTACGCAGAAGGAATTAATGTTTTCAATATTATATCTAATGAAAAAGATGAAAATGTGCATGTCTATCTTTATTTACAAAATAATTTTCCAGAAAAAGTATTAGTTCAAATTGCTAATCATATTAGGACCATTCTTTTATCAGCTACGGGAGATAATCCTTCACCGATTTCCAACTTTGATTTAAATTGGGTAAAAAATAATGTTAAACATAATGTAAGCTTGTCTTCTAAGCTCGAAGCTGTATTAGATAATGAAAATAAAATACGAAATAAGAAGTTAGAAGAAAAGACAAACTGGAATATTAATGAAATAGGGAAATCGTTGATAACAGCTCATGGAACCTTAGCTCAAGTTATGATTAATACTTTAAAACAAGAGCTTAATCTAGAATTATCTTTAGAAGCAGCCAGAGAATTATTAATGGAATTTCCCACTTCTCATATTTCTGACTATGAACGTATTGGCATCAATTCCGATATGAATTTTATAAATGCTGCAGATAAAAGTGATGATGATCTCGCTCAAAACGTTTCTTTTAATTTTGCTCGTCAACTAAAGTGGCTATTAACAACAATAGCTTTTTATCAAAATTATCAAAAACATCCTTATTGTAATTCTTACGTTATCTTTACTAACGTACAATTAACTGATGAAAATAATGATCCTGATATGAATGACAAAAAATGGTTATTGGCAGCTTTAACTCGATTAGGATTTTCTACTAAGAGTTCAGATTTTGAGTTTATAAATGCTCAAAATAGAGAAAATATAAAAAGTATAAAAGAAGAATGGGGAGTAGGACAGTTTAAAATTTTGTTTACTAATAGAGAGGCTTTCAGTAGAGGAATAAATTTAAGTTACAAGTTAAGTGATAAGTTAGAAGAAAAATATGGTAGACATTATCAAAAAATCGATGAACATAGCGATACGGCTCAAGTGGATGTGACTGGAATCTATGAAGAACAACCATCTCATTTAGCTGTAGTTTCTCAAAATAATGCGCAAAATTCTGTAGATGATGACATTAAATTTATATATGAACAATATATGTTACACTATTCAAATTTAACTGATTTAACTCAAGATGATATTAAACAGCGAATTCGGACATTTTTTAACCATAAAGGGGTACCTTTTTGGAATTTAATTCCTATGAAAATAGCATCGACTGTTAATGTTGAACAAGCAATGGGCCGTTTATGTAGAAACGGTCGTAAAGCCGATCAAGTTCTCGTTAATTTAGATTATTCAATGACGGACCGTTTAGATTATAAGTATTTAGCTTCAAAGAGAACCAATATCATTATGGAGAAAATTCTAAATAATCATCTTCCTTTGTTAGAAGATGATTATCAACAACTATTTGCTTCACCCGAAGAACAAGCAATGATAGATTTAATTAATAAAAAAGGGATATTTCTTCAAGATTTGGCAAATAATTTACGTACCTTGGGTATTGGAAAACAATGTGAATGGATATTGTTGAGAGAATTTATAGGAAAACATCCAATAATTCAAGATTCTAGTCAAATTCCTTCCAATTTAGATAATACACTGTATGGTTTTTATTATCAAAACGAGCATCAAATCAAAAATTACTTTTATTGTTTTAAAGATCGAGAATATCAACTTGCTTTTATTACTTCAACTGAAGAAGATGCTAGTCAAAAACTAAAAAGTTATAAGGCTCATTATGGAAACAATCCTTTACTTAAATATCATGAATTTAATTTAAAAAATGAATTATCATATTTGAACAAGATTTTTGACAAAAATCCCTGGATTAAAAAGGAGCTTCAACGTGAAGGATATGATTTAGATTTTTCTAAAAAAGGAGAATTGCTTCTAACTCCATTAGCTTTTAATAATTTATACAAGGCTGCTATTAGTGAAAAGATTTTTGAAATTGTAGCGCATCATTATTCTTGGAATTTCCATTCTATGAAAGATTTGGCTAAGTCAGAATTTGAATTATATGATGGCTTTCTCAATATACAAAACTCTATTTTATACGTGGATGTGAAAAACTATAATTCAAATAAATATAGTATGAGCAAGAAAAATCTTAATCAACAAGTTATAAAAAAAGAAAAAGAACGTTTAGGTGTATCTGAAGGACAAGCAGTAGTAATTGTAAATTTGTATCAATTTGAAAGTGATATGGAATATAAAGCCGTTCGAATTTTAGATAAAATTAAATCCGACGGAGTTTATATTTATCCAGCTTTGTTTGATAATGATGGAACTCTAAATAATGATTTGATTCAGGATTTGGGAGAATTAACTTATGGAGATAACAATTAATCAGATCGAAAAGCCAATTATTAATTATAAAAAATTGAATAAAGATTATATTTTATTTCAACTAAATTGTACGATGAAATTTATACCTAAAAGTTTACTCAATCGATTGGTACAGGAAAATCCTCAGATTTTGGCCGTCAGTTATAAAAAATCAAAAGAAGGAATTTGGATATATCTTTTAACTGATATAAATAATTCTATTGATGTATATGAATTGAGAGCCAAATTAGAGAAAATGGGCGCACAGTTTTCTCAATTACAAAAGGTAGATTTTAATATTTTAAAGACAGATGCTATTTTAAATATCTTACTTTGCTTATTGAGCAGCTTTAATATTGTAAAAGGTAGCAATATTCTTGGTAGACTTTATATTAATTCATCATTAACAGCCCAAAAGCAGCTTACTCTTAATGAAGTAGAATTTAGTAAAGAACTTAATTTACAAGTACATTCTCGGCAATTTACTAAAATTGCTTTATTTAAGACACGTAAAGATAGAAGGGGTGACTTGTCTAAATTTTCTAAAGGAGGATTAGGGAAGAGTGCCCGTTACAAAATTGACGTTAAACACAATTCTATTAGCCAAATTTCGGGATGTTATCAAGAAGGAGAAAATGATGATTTATATTTGCAACATCCTTTAGTAAAAAATGGTAAAGGTAGTCTTACTAAATTCTGGAGATCCGATGCTAATTTTTCAAGGTTGGAGTCGAGCATTGTCGGTATAGAGTATTCGATTTTAAATAAAATGAATGAAAAGTTTTCTGAATATCTTTCTAAGTTAGCTTTTAAAACAATTGAAGTAGAAACTTTGAAGGATCCTATGGGACAACCTGCTCATAGGAAAGAACTTGAAGCATCTATTCGAGATATTTTTAAAGATAAGACAATCTATATTAAAAATATGACCGAAAATGATGAAAAAGTAGAAGAATTACTGAAAATATTTAGTGATACTACCCAAATATTTCCAGCGACTAAAAAATATAAACATCAACCTGAGTCTTTGAAGGTAAAGCTCTTTTCACCCAAAATGCAGAATAAAAACGTTCCTACTTTAGTATTAATTCATGATATTGATTGGTACGATCATAATAAAAAAGAAGATCAGTATTTAAAATATAAAGGTGATATAGTACAGCATATAGCCGTAGAAAATTTAAATGGGAAGGAAGTTCCAGTTTTACTTTTAAACGCTGTAAAAGAATTAGTAATAAAAGAAATGCTAAATACACAATCAACTTTAGGATGGGAAAAGATGGTGGATGTATCAAACTTTTCTTTTTATAAATATTATCCCGATCAGGAAGTAACTCTTCAATATATTTCCCACGGAGATACTTTTGAAATAAGGGAACTACATCCTTTTGAAGATATAGATCCTTATAGAAAATTTGGTTTAGTTTCCGGCAATATAAACGCTGTTGAATGCATTATTAAAGATCATCAAAATGGAACATTTTTCGAAGTGAAGGCTACCGACTTACGAACTATTCCTAACAAGAATTATTATGAAGCGCTAGAAGAAGGAAGAAAGGTTGGAAGAGGTGAAGCTAATTTAGAAAAGTATTTGAGTGGAATGGTAAATATAAATTATTATATGAGAAATCAAAGTATTTACTACAATGTAGGTGAAATAGGTAAAGGGATGAATAAAACTTTGTCACGTGCATCTGTAATTAGGAAAATACATCCTATCAATTCAACACAAGCAACTATTAGTTCCATTGATCTTGAACAACTTCTAAAATCAATGAGTATGACATGGGTTAGATTCAAGCACTATACGGTTTTACCATATCCGATCAAATTGCTTAACGAATATTATTTATCTAATATTAAGTAGATTGGTTATATCATTAATACCTAAAATATATAGAATATAAATAATGTAAGGGATAGATTGTTTTTATATAATCTATTCTTTTTTTGATTGACTCATAAAAATTGTGAGATACTTAGTAAGTATTACAAGATAAATAGAATTATCAAGGTGAATTATTTCAAAAATGGATTACAGTAAATATTTTGATTTAAATTTAGATGACGCTAAACAATATGTAGTTGACCATACGGACTTCTTTGGAGACGAAAAAGCGAGTGATTTAAACATCAAAGAAGTTAGCGATGGAAATATCAATCATGTTTATCGAGTGGATGATGGCAAGAAGTCATTAATTTTAAAACAAACTGGTAAAACTATCAGAACATCCGGCAATCCTTTAGACCAACATCGTGGTCATATTGAAGATCGCACTTTAGAAATCCAAAGAAAGCTAAGTGGAGGTCAAGTTCCTGAAGTTTATGATTATAACGAAACCATGCATGTCATCTTGATGGAAAACGTAGCGGATTTCAAGAATTTACGTTATGAATTGAAAAAAGAGAAGATTTTCCCTAAATTTGCTGATCAAATTTCAAGTTTTGTGACAAATGTTTTGCTGCCCACAACTGATTTAGTTATGGATCGAATCGAAAAGAAAAAGATGGTTAAAGATTTCGTGAATGTGGGCCCATGTGACATTACTGAAAAATTAGTTTTGACTGAACCTTACTATAATTATTTAGATAGAAACGTTTTTGATGATAAGATCTTGCCATTTGTTAAACAAAATCTTTATGAAAATTCTCCACTTAAGGTTGAAGTAGGAAAACTACGGAATAACTTTATGAATAATGCGCAAGCACTTTTGCATGGTGATTTACATAGTGGGTCGATTTTTATCAATCAATCAGATATTCGAGTATTTGATAGCGAATTTGCTTTTTACGGTCCAATGGGATATGACATTGGAAACGTAATCGGAAACTTGATCTTCCCATATGTAGTTCAAAAAGCATATTTAAATAATGAAGGAAAAGGTAACAAAGAATTTATTGAGTGGCTACAAAAGACGATTGCCCAAGTTTTTGATATGACCTTTAATAAAATGGCTAAAAAGTATGATGAGATCGTGAAGTTCCCATTTTATAAAGAACACGGCTTCAAGAATAGTTATCTTCGCAGCGTAGAAGATGATACTTTAGGCTACGCAGGTACTGAAATTATTAGAAGAACGGTTGGAGATTCTAAGGTTTTGGAGATTACGGATATTGAAGATCAGAATTTACAAAACTTGGTAATGAAAATCTTTGTTAAAATTGGTAGTAATTTGATTATGAATCGCTCGGTTTACAATAATGGTGAAGAAATTGTTGCTGATATTGATCAAATTTTTGATGAAATGATTACTAAAGATGAAATGATTACTAAATAGGAGAATTAAAATGAAGCGTGAAGATGAAGGAATGCCTTTTCTTCTAAGGTATGAGAATGTAGCTTGGTATGAAGATGGAAAAGTAAGAATTTTAGATCGGCGAGTTTTTCCACGTGAAAAAAGATTTGTGATCTGCACAGATTATCATGAAGTAATTAAAGCCATTCAAGATATGGTTACTCAAAGTGCGGGTCCATTCACAGCTGTGGGAATGGGGATGGCACTTGCAGCTTATCAATGTAAAGATATGCCAGAAGAAGAGCAAGTTGAGTTTTTGACTAAAGCAGCTGATGAATTGGGGAATGCGCGTCCTACTACTGCCAACCGTTATTCTGCTATCACGCATCGGGCTTTAGATAAACAATTAAAAGCTCTTCAAGCAGGAAAATCAGCGGTCGAAGCTGCTTTCAATGATACGATTGATTCATTAAACAGAAGATATGCAACTGAACAAAAAATTGGCGACAACTTTGTAAGAATGCTTTCTAACAACTCAAGCATTCTTACTCACTGTTATGCCGAAACGGTTATTGGTTGTATTATTCGAGCTGCCAAGAAACAAAATAAAACTTTGAAAGCTTATGACACAGCTACTGAGCCATTTTTCCAAGGTGCAAAATTAACTGCCAGCTGTTTTCAAGAAGGTGGTTTTGAAACTACAATGGTACCAGACAATATGGTTAACTTTGTACTTGAACGGGGAGATATTGATGTCTTTACGACAGCTGCTGATTCAGTGACGCTGGATGGCTATTTAGTAAATAAGGTAGGAACTAAACAAAATGCCATTCTTTGCAATCGTGTCGGGGTTCCATATTTCCCAACTGAAATTCCCGATCAAGATAAGAAGAGTCATGAAGATATTAAAATTGAAATGCGCAATCCCGAAGATAGTCTAAAGTTTGAGGGGAAAAAATATACAATGGATGGTGTAAAGTCAATTTATCCTGCCTTCGACATTACTCCTCCATATTTGATCAATGCTTTAGTCACAGATCGCGGAGTATTTTCACCATATGATTTGGCATCATATGCTAAGCTTGGTGGCGAAGATTTTTATTAATAGGATGGAAAAATAATGGATTATATTGAAGAACGTAAAAAGATTGTAGAGTATGGTAAGCAGATGATTACCAATAACTTGACTACAGGGACCGGCGGTAATCTCAGTATTTATATTCCTGAGAAGAAAGTTATGTTAATTAGTCCTTCGGGAATTGATTATTTTAAGACTAAACCAGAAGACGTCGTTGTCATGGATTTGGATGGAAATGTATTAGAAGGCGATAAAAAGCCGTCCAGTGAGTATGAATTACACAGTATTTTTTACCGTCATAATCCAGAAGTCCGCGCTGTTGTCCATGCACACGCAGATTATGCGACTGCTTGCGCTTGTCTTAGAATTAACATCCCACCACTTCACTATATTATGGCTGATATTGGGGATGAACTTCGTTGCACTGACTATAAAATTTATGGGTCCCCTGAAATTGCCCAAGAAGCTTATCGCGTAATGGGTAAGAATAAAGGAATTCTTCTAGCAAATCACGGTTTGCTGGCAATTGGCAAAGACATTGATTCTGCCATGGGAATTGCGCGCAATATTGAAATGATGTGTAAATTGTATATTCGCGCTTCAAGTATTGGCAATCCAGTTATTTTATCTAAAGAAGAAATGGCTGCAGTGAAGAAGAAGTTTGAAACTTACGGGCAGGTAAAAGATAAGAAGTAAACTTCTATTTTTCGATTAAATACACCCAATGGCTACGTGGAAATTCACGTTTGAAAGCGACGTTCACTATATGTTTATCATCTAGATTGTTGAAATTTAATTTTTTGACTTGATTACAATATCCTTTTTCTGTTAAAAAGTAAAAATCGGTTGTAGTTTTGATAGTTAAAGAACGATCTTTCTTTTTAGTCAAAAATGTAATTTTTCGTGGCTTGTTGGTTTTAATGGATTTTTTTAAAAGTTTTTCAGCTTGCTTAATTGAAATGAGTTTCAATTTATTTCCCTCCTCTAGACGAATTCATTATACCTTGAAAATAACAAAAGTATTTTATTTATTTGTTATCTTTTTTAACCTAAAAAGTGTCTTAGAACCCCATGATGTCGGGCTTTAAGGCACTTTTTATTTCTTTATAAAAATACTTGCATTTAATAACTAATGTTATATAATATAGTTGTCAAGAGGAAATGAAGAGTTTTAGAATCGAAGGTATTTGATTAAAATGAAGAAGTTAGTTAAAGTTGTTTCAGGTTTAGTTCTTGCTATCAGTTTTTTAGGTGTTGGTTCTACTGTTAGTGCTGCTACTTTTACTGCTCCAAAATTGGGTGTTGCCGAAGTTGCTCCAACTGATCCAGCTATCAAGAAGGGCGAAAAGATTTTTGTAACTGTCAAAGATACCAAGAAGCAAACTGTTGCAGTTTACAACAAGGATGCTAAGAAGACTTCAAAGACTGTCAAGATGGGTTCAACCTTTACTGCAAAAGACGTAAAGAAAGTTAACGGTAAGAAGATCGTTAAGGTTTCATCAGATAAGTGGTTGAACACTAAGGACGTTGTAAAGGACTAATTGTTTTAAATATTTTTGATTCAAAAGAAAACGGAAGGCATTAACTTAATGTCTTCCGTTTTTGCTATACTAAGAAAAGCAGAAAAAATTTTGGGGGCATAGAATGAAAAATATAAAGAAAATTACTTTTTTAGCATTAGCGGTGATAATTTTAAGTGGATGTAGTCATCAATCAAAAAAGAGTGAAATTCATTCTAGTTCGACTAGTACTGGCAAAGGTTTAGTAGTTGTTAATAAGCACCATACTAATAAAGTAGGGCACTTATCAAGCAATGATTTATCGCCTCAAAAAACTGTTTCAGTGGTAGTGGCTTATGCCGGAATTAAATTTCCTGCTCAATGGGGACGCGCTTTAAATGATGCTCAAAAAGATAAATTGACAGTTGACTTAAAAAATCAATCTAACTACCCCTATATGCAAGATGGAAGTGGTGTAGCCTATATGGTAACTCCAAGTTTGGGTTATACATTACAAGAAGTTGATGGTGATAATAAAATTTACCTGTACGCTGATAAAAAGAAGATAGCTCAAGCAACTATGAGCCAAATGGTGGACTATTTAAATCATAATGATGGTGAAAGTATAGTCAGTAAATTGGCTCCTCAAGCTAATGTTAATGATGAAAGAAATAATGATTCAACTCCTGGTGATAAATCTACGATTTCGAAGACGAAGTTGCCGGGAGATGCGGGATTAGTAAATGTCCCACAAAATTTGCAGGGAACGTGGTATGGCTACAATGAAGGTAGCGATAAATTGGATAAGATCACTTTTTCTGATCATGAATTTATTGCAAGCGGTCAAACTGTAGAGCTACATAAAATAGATAGTGGATTTTTTAATAGTCATACCTATTCAGATATGTCAGACTCTTATCATAAAGCTACTAAGAATTGGGGAATGGCTACTATAGTTGATAAACCTCTTCATGGAATTCGCTGGCTAAATATTAAAAGTTGGATGCAAGGAGCTGGAGATGGTGGATACTATGGTGCTCATACTGAGGATGGCCAACCAGTCATGGTAACAGCTTACGGTGCTACTTGCGCTACTGGAAGTGTTTATTGGAAAACACCTGCTTTAGCTAAGCAACATAAAGATAAAAAGTTTGATGATTTATATTACGGAGATTAAAATGCAAAAATATACCCGATTAGCTACAAATAATGATTTAATCTCGATTATGAAAATTATTGATAATGCCAAGGAATTTTTGAAAAAATCTGGCAGTACTCAATGACAAAATAGTTATCCTGATGAAGAAAGTATTCTTGAGGATATTAAAAATAAAAGCGGATATGTTTTTATAGTTGAAAATAAAGTAGCCGCTTATGCTGCAGTGATTATAGGAATTGAACCTACATATCAAGAAATAAATGGAGCTTGGAAGAATGAGCTCGAAGATTATGCAACAATTCACCGAATATGCTTTAGTAGTGATTTTCAAGGTCAAGGATTAGGCAAGATGTTCTTGTCAAACATTATTAGTTTGAAATATGGTCAAGGTATTTCAAATTTCCGTGTTGATACTCATAAATTGAATGCTTCAATGCAGGCATTAGCCACTCACAATGGTTTTGAATATCGTGGAATTATTCAATGTAATGAAGATAAAGATCCAGCTCGTTTAGCATATGAGTTGAATTTGTAGTAAATTTAATATTTTTGAATCATTAAAATCCTGATAGAAGATAAATGTATTTAAATGTATAATAAAAATAAATTACTGTAAGGATGGGATTTATTTAGTATTTCCCACGTATGTGGGGGTGATCCTGTAAATTGTAATTATGGGATTTTTACAAAATCGTATTCCCTACATACGTGGGGGCAAAACTTATAGTAATTAATGCATTATAAATCTTGGATATTAAATAGGGCTAACTTTATAATTGAAGCTAATGAGAAAGGAATGATTTTATGTCTATTTTTGATGAAACTTTAACAATGAATAATGGTTTAAAAATTCCTAAGATGGCCCTTGGTGTATGGGAAATTCACGATGCTGAAACTCCTAAAGCTGTAGAAGAAGCAATTAAAATTGGTTATCGTCACATTGATACTGCTCAAGCTTATGGTAATGAACGTGGAGTGGGTGAAGGAGTTAGAAATTCTGGAATTGCACGTGACAAGATTTTTATTAATTCAAAAGTTGCTGCAGAAATAAAAAATTATGATGAAGCAAAGGCTTCAATTGATGAAACCTTAAATAAGATGGGCTTGGATTACCTTGATATGATGATTATTCATAATCCTCAACCTTGGAATGAAGTAAATCAATCAAGTGATCGTCACTTTGAAGGTAACCTTGAAACTTGGCATGCCATGGAAGATGCAGTTAAAGAAGGAAAATTGCGTACAATTGGTGTTTCCAGTTTTGAAAAAGACGATTTAGATAATTTGATTAAGAACAGTTCTACTAAACCTGCTGTTAACCAAATTTTAGTTCATATTGGTGAAACTCCAATGGATTTAATTGATTATAGTCAAGATAATGATATTGTAGTTGAAGCATTTTCACCAATCGCTCATGGTGCTGCTTTGAATAATCCGGAAATCAAAAAAATGGCTGATAAATATGGTGTAAGTGTGCCACAATTATGTATTCGTTATGATTGGCAACTTAACTGTGTTGTTTTGCCAAAATCTGCTAATCCGATTCATATGAAGAGTAATGCAGAAATTGATTTTGTGATTAGCGATGATGATATGGAAAAACTTAAGAAATTTACACCTGTCGATTATGGTAAAGCAGGAATCTTCCCAGTCTTTGGCGGAAAAATGTAATAAAGTTATTTGATGATGAGAGCCGGTAGGGCTCTCGTTTTTGTTTGAAGAGAAAATTGGCTTCAAAATTTTTAAGCATTTTTATTAACATTGTAGTTAGGAAGTGATAGGTTTAAGGTATCAAGAATAATATTGAGGAGGTTTTTTCATGGAAAAGCGTAAAGTAGTTATTATCGGTGGATCACACGGCGGTCATGAAGCAGCTTTTGAAATCTTAAATCGCTATGATAATGTTGATGTAACTTTGCTAGAAAAATCAGATTATGTTTCGTTTATGTCATGTGGAATGAAATTATATCTGGAAGGAAAGACTACAGGCATTAACGATGTAAGAAACTTTAGACCTGAAGATTTGAAGGGGAGAGGTGGCCATATGTATAACAATACAGAAGCCACTGAAATTAACACCTATACAAATACAGTGACTGCTAAGGACGTAAACACTGGTGAAACTAAAGATTTTAAATATGATAAGTTAATTATTTCATCAGGAGTTGAACCAGCAAGTTTGCACGTTCCCGGTGCGGATTTAGACAATATTTATTTAATGCGCGGTTACGATTGGGCAAAAAAGATTGATGCAGCTCAAAAGGATGATAGCATCAAAAATGTTGCTGTCATTGGGGCTGGTAACGGAATTGCTGCTGCCGAAGTAATGGCGAAGGCCGGTAAGAATGTAACTTTGATTGATTCAGGTAAAAAACCTCTAGAAAATTATCTTAATGATACTTACACTGATATTTTTGACGAAGTTCTAACTAAAAATGGCGTTAACTTAGCCATGAATAATAAAGTCACTGGCTTTTCTGGTGAGGGAAAAGTTGAAGCTGTTGAAACGGACCATGGTAAAATTAAGACTGATTTAGTAATTATTGCTGTAGGAGTTACTCCTAATACTGAATGGCTTAAAGGAACTATTGAACTTTATGATAATGGGTATATTAAGACTGATGATTACTTCAGAACCAGTGTTGTAGATATCTATGCAATTGGGGATGCCGTATTTCCATTTGATATTCCTGCAAATCGTCGTGTACCAATTCCTTCCGCAATTGCAGCTCGTCATGAAGCTCAATATGTAGTACAGCACTTGTTTGAAACTACTCCATCTCGTCCGTTTAAAGGAATTGTAGGTGCGCAAGTTTTGGAGGCATTTGATACTCATGCGGTAGTGACTGGTTTAAGCCTTAAAAATGCTAAAAAGGCAGGCATTAATGCAGTCGAAGTAGTCTTTAAAGATCGAATTAGACCAGATTATATTCCAGCTAAAGACAATCCAGAAGCTTATATTTCAATTGTATATAATGAAGACAGCCACCAAGTTTTAGGTGGGTCAACTCTTTCAACCTATGATATTACGGGTCAAGCAAATGTTTTAAGTTTAGCTATTAGATACAGATTAACTTTGGAAGATTTGGCAGAAGCTGACTTCTTCTTCTCACCAAGTTTCGATCGTCAATGGAATTTAATTAATTTAGCTGCTCAAAAAGCTCTTGGTTATTATAAGATTGTTTAGCTTAAGGCTAAAACTAAAAAAGGCATCACGTAAAGTGACGCCTTTTTCTTGTTCTATATTTAGTCAAAAGGATATTTCATTCCCCAAGAAGTACGGACACTAGTCAAAATATGAGCGATATCATGTGACATTTGAAGTTGACCATCATCATGTCCCTGTTCAATATATCTTTGCATATCTTGAACTTCATATTTAAGTGCATCATCACTACTGCCAGCAGTCATTGTTTCATGAGTTTCTTCATGAGCACTAGCAGTATAAGTGATTTCAGCTGTTGTAGCACGAGGATATTGATTGATTTCAACGTAGCCTTTCGTTCCAGAAACTACACCTCGTTTTGGCTGTTTAGCGCGCATTGAAAGTGCCATAACTACCATTTGATCTTGAGTATTCTTTAAAATAATACCTGATTGTTCATCTACTCCAGTTTCAAAGAATTTAACAGTGGTAAGAATGCTTTCGGGAGCTTCATCTAGAAATGTTCGAGCAAAGGCAGTTGCATAGCCACCAATATCCAAAAGAGCACCACCTGCTAAATCTTTATTAAAGAAACGATTTTTAGGATCATAATCTTTCAAACTACCGAAGTTTACTTGAATCATCTTAATTTTTCCAAGCTTGCCACTTTTGATCAAATTAAGTACTTTTTGATAAATTGGCATATGATAAAGGGTAAATCCTTCAGTTAAAATCAGGCCTTTTTCTTTGGCAAGTTTTTCTACTTCATCAAATTGACGAGCGTTTACGGTCATTGCTTTTTCTGCAAAGACATGTTTGTTTGCATTCAAAGCTTTTTTGATATATTCATAATGAAAAGTGTGTGGAGTAGCAATATAGATAATATCAATATTTGGATCAGCAATCATTTCATCTGGATTGGTAAAGGTATGTTTAATATGCTTTTCTTTAGCAAATTTTTCGAGCATTTCTTCATTTACGTCTGCAGCTGCATAAATCTCACCATTAACTGCGTTCAATGCATCTGCCATTTCATGAGCAATCCATCCAGTACCGATCATACCCCAATTATATTTTTTCATTTTAAATCACCTTTCTTAATTTCAATTGCGTTATCTTTGACATCAGTCGTAATTAAACTTGTTACTAAATTATGAAAGTAGGAAGTGCTAACGACGCCATTTTGTTTACTTAGTTGCGTATTAATGCTCAAAATATCCTTCCAGTTTTCTGCGTAAGCGTCAATTAGTAGGTTGCCTAAAGAAGTGTAAGCTAAGGATGCTATCGTTTTATCCTCTCTCACTTGGGCCTGTAAGTGTAGATTTTTACAAGTTTGCAGAATTTGGCTTAAACAAGGAGGAGCGACTTCTATACAAAGTTGAACTTTATTTGTAAGTTCTTTGGTAATTCGCTCAGGTGGGACAAGCAAAACATATTCATCACTAATTTGACTGGCTAATTTTTCGTATAAGTGAATGCCACCGTTACTTTTTAAAGCATTAAAATTATAATCAACGCTGTCGCAGCCATCAAAAGCAAGATCAATGTGAGATATTTGATTTAGATTAACTACTTTCAATCCTAATTTTTGACAATTAAGTCGCGTTAGTTCTGAAGGTGAGCATAGAGTTAAATCTATTTCATTATGATTTGCAATTTCTTGAGCTAAATTAAATACGTTATGGCCTCCACCAAGACTTACTGTCATATGTGGCTTAATTTTTGAAAAAGCTAAAGAACTAATAGTTTGAATACTAATCACCGCCCAATCGTGTAATTTATTTACATAAAATATATTAGATTGAAAATAATTTGCAGTCAATAGATATTTGAAATTATTTTTACAAATATAATTTTTATGAAATTAATTTACAAATGATATAATATTAAAGAACTAATATATTTGAGGTGAAAGTATGACAAACATTGTTGATAAAATTTATAGCAAGTTGCCAGTTATGTCTCAAAGTGATCAAAAAATTGCTCATGTAATTTTGGAGAACCCGGCTCATATTGTAAACATGACGATTTCTGCTTTAGCCAAAAAAGCAAATGTTAGTGATGCATCAGTTACTCGTTTTTGTCATAATCTTAGTTTAACGGGATTTCATGATTTGAAAATTCAATTGGCGCAAGCCGATGGCAACAAAAAAAGCCATTCTTTACAAGATATCGGAAAAGATAACTTGCAAAGCGGCTTAAAGCAAATTGAAGATAATAAAATAGCCGAAATTGAGGCGACCTTAGGAAACGTTTCAAGTACTGTGTTTGAAGATGTGCTAAATTTACTAACTCGTAGTCGGGTAATTCAAATTAGTGCCGAAGGGGATACCTATCCTGTGGCGGCGGATGCCGTATATAAATTTAATCAAATTGGTCTTTTTGCGATGTCCTCGGGTGGAAGTGTAGAAACCGCGATTGCTCAAACGATGAATTTAACTGCTCAGGATTGCTTATTGGTAATTTCAAATTCTGGCGAATCAGCAGCCTTATTGAAACAAATTAGAGTTGCTAAAGAAAATGGCATGAAAATTATTGCTTTAACTAATAGAGCCGATTCCCCGATTGCTCTGGAGGCGGATTATCATTTGCAGACGTCAGCACGGCAAACGGTTCTTCAGACTCAGTATTACTTTTCTCGAGTATCAGCTTTTACAATGATCGAAGCCATATATTTAATTCTCATCTCTAAAAATGATCAAAGAATTGAGCATATTAAAAAACATGAAGCTATTATTTCTAATCAAAAGATTTAAGGATAAAAATGAATTAAAAAGTTTGAAGAAAATCAAGATCCTAAAAGAGCAGCTCAAATGAAGCGTTATATGCGAAATAAGTTTGATTTTTATGGGTATCAAAGCGTCGCAAGAAAGGCAGTTTATCATCAAGACTTACTGTTGGAAAAACACCAACATACAATTGATTGGCAATTACTTAAACAGGCTTGGCAAGATTCTCATCGCGAAATGCAATATTTTGCTTGTGACTATTTGATTGCATTAGAAAAGTATTTACAGTTTGAAGATTTGGATAAAATTCGCCAATTTGTAGAAGAAAAATCTTGGTGGGATACGATTGATAGTTTAATTAAACCTATTGGAAAATTAGGTTTACGAGATTCACGAGTTGATAAAGTGATGCTGGAGTGGTCAAGAGATTCGAATTTTTGGTTAAGACGGGTAGCTATTGAACATCAATTGCTTCGTAAAAAGAATATGAATGCAAAGTTGCTTAATACTATTCTTGAAAATAATCTGGGTCAAGAGGAGTTCTTTATCAATAAGGCGATTGGTTGGGCACTTCGTGATTATTCGAAAACAGATCCAACTTGGGTACAAGGCTTTATTCAAACCCATCAAGATGAGATGGCGTCACTTTCTATTAAAGAAGGAAGCAAATATCTTTAATTGCTTAGCGACTTTTTTAGCATAATCATATCAACTAATTGATGTCCATCTTCAAAAATAGGATGATCATAATTGTTTGTAAAGAAATCCTTCTTTCGATCAAAAATTTCAAACCCCAGCTTTTGATAAAAAGGTAAAGTTAATGGGCTTTCACCAGTTCCTACGATAAGTGTAGAGTAAGTGGCTCGATATTTGTCTTCAATAAAACTTACTAATTTTTTAGCATATCCTTGTTTTTGAAAGTGAGGATCTGTAGCTAAATTCATAATTTCGAGTTCATTATCATGCGCTAAGACAACACATTCTGCGACTGGTATATCTTTTTCAAATAGGACATACATCTGACCCTTAGTTAAGTACTTATCTATCATACTTTCCTGTTCATCAGCTAGGAGCAATAAAGAAAGATAGGCCTTTTTATTTTGAGTAATTTCTTTGATTTCCATTTAATAGGATTCCTCACGTTTTTTATAAATAATAAAAAAAGCAGCCTGCAATTGCAAGCTGCTTTTAACTTTATAGAAATTATTCGTAAATTTCTTCAATATCGATGTCAACCACGTAAGCATTTGGTGCGCCGCCTTCAGCTGCGATCTTCTTTTGATAGTCGTCATCTTCGTGAATATGAGCAGTACCAATGATACGTACATTAGTGTGAGTAGGAACATCCGCAACTACAACTGCTGCCTTTGAACCATTCTTTAAGTTTTCATAAGCATGTGCCTTGGTCTTTTCAAGGTATTGTAAATGGTTGTCATCAAGAACTTTCATTGAAGCTTTAGGTCCAACTTGAGGATTACCATTTGCATCTACAGTTGAAAGGTATGCTAAATGATCCTTGAAGAAGTCTTTTTGGTGTTGGTTTAAAGTGTTTGAATCTAATTTTTTCATGAATGAATTTTCCTTTCTTTCATCTTGTTAAGTTAATTATACTAGCTATTTTTGCCAAAATAATTGACTTAGATCAAGAAAATAAACTTTTCTACAAATATTATATATTCTATTTGATAGAAATAGCTAATAATATGTTTTATAGATTTAACTAAAAGATACAGTAAGAAACAAAGGGTGTAGAATAGAAAACTGGAATAAAGAAAAAACAGGAGGATAAAATGAAGAAAAAAGCGATTTGGAGTATTGTTTTAGCTTTAGTTGTAGTCGGAGTATGTTTGGGAATCTTTTTCAATAAAAGACAGCAAGCTTTGCCTGTTAAACAGAATAAGCAAAATGCAGTTGGTTTAAGTATTAAAAAGAATGAACATAATAATCAAAATGATAATCCAGAAAGTGAACAGCCAAGTTCAAGTGATGAATATTCGACTGATGAATGGATGTTGATGGGATACATGGCTTATGCTCATGATAATTATGTTCAAAGTCGTCATATCAAAAATAATGCCGAGTTAGTTGATGATGTTCAAGAAGATTTAAGTGATGGGGATTTAACTGCCGACAAAAAATCCAATACTACTTACACTCTAACTAATAAATTCGGAAGTGTTGATGTGGAAGTAGAAGATGATGATGTCAAAGTTACCGATGACGGGACGACTGTCAATTCAAAGTCTGAATTAAAGGAAAAATTTGCTTCTTATTCTGATGAAATTAAAGGAATGACTAAGAGTATCAAGAATGGTGGAAATGATAATAGCACTAAGGATTCCAAAGGATCGTCTAATAGTGAAAAGAGTGGGAATAAAGACTCTGCTTCAACCTCATCGAATGAATCTATTCCTAATTTTTCGGTTAAACAATTAGCTGTACTCGCTGGATTTTACCGTGGTGGGGATGAAAGTTGGGTGACCGATTGTATAAACAAAACTGCAAAAACAAAAGATTTTACAGTTCCTACTGGTACAATGTGCTATGGTTACAATAAAAAGACAGGTGACTATTTTATTGATGGACATGGAGACGATACTACAATTGTAGATTTTAGGCGCGAAGGAAATGTTTTAATAACTAAACATAATGATATGACCGGAAGTAGTGTGGATTCATCCCCAATGGTGACTAAAAAAGTACCTTTGTCTAAGTTAATAGCTAAATATTATTCAACTCCTCAACAAAAGGCAAAAGTTGATGATTTGGCCAACAAGTTATTAGATCAACAACAGTATCATGCAAAGGTAAATGCTGCCAGTAAAGGAGAAAATTAATGACCAAATTTTGTCCTAATTGTGGTAAAAAATCAGATGCGAATGCAAAATTTTGCCCTTATTGTGGTCAAAATTTGACTCATAAAAAAGAGACGTCTCAATCATCAATTTCATTGCCAACCAGGTCTTCGAAGTCTCGAACACATGACTCAAAAAGATGGTGGATTCTATTAGTTTCAGTAATTATTTTAGTTATTGGTGGAGTATTTACATATAAGTTGTATGAAAACAAGCAGCAAATTACAGCTGTAAATAAAATGCCAAAGAAAAAATTGGCAGATTTGACAATTGTATATACACATCAGCATTATAATAATCCTTCATGGAATAAAGTATATCACCAAGCTATGAATGGAAATTTGATGGTGCAACGACATACTCATTATAACTTAAACGGCGTAAATATCGCGGCTCAAAAAGGTCATTACATTTATGTAATCAACAATAAAGTGGTGTTCTCTACCAATAAAAATAAAGCAAATAGTGATTCCACACTTACTATATCTGATGGTAAAAAGGTGTTGGGAACGGTTAATCCTGTAACTGCCTATAAAGAAGTAAAAAAGAAAAATTGGAATGAATTTCAAAAAGTTGATAATATTAAGAGCTTTAATTCTAATTTTTCTATTAGGCAACTGGCTATTTTTGCAGCATTGAGTCACTCTGCAGATATTGAACAAGACGTTAATTTTAACTACAAGAACAATACCCAAGATCTTAAGTATGAAAAAGGGTATTATATTTTACAACTTGGTGGCGATGGTGTGAGTCAAACTCAATTTAAGCTAAATGGCGATGAACTTATTATTAAGTATCTTGATCCAATAGGAGCAAAAGATAATGCAGATGCTCCTCAGAAAACAATCCATGTTACTGTTTCAGATTTAGCTGAAAAATATTATCAAACAAGTGAGCAAAAAGCTTATGTAGATAAGTTAGCTAAAAAACTGGTTACGCAAGAAATTTAATTAGCAAAAAAGTCTCCATTCGGAGACTTTTTGTTTACTTCAAAATACCTAGTTTTTCTTTAAGTAAGAGAATCCTTCTCACAGAATGATCTATTTGGCTAGTGCTAATTTGTCCAGTTTGAATAGCTTTTTTAATGGCAGGGATGCCAGTTTGATAAGTTCCACCTAAAAGCATATCATTGCCCGCTTTTAAAGCAAGAACATCAGCATTTGTATTATGCTTCTTAGCATATTGAGTGATGGCTCCCATTTGTAAATCGTCAGTGAGAATTAGCCCCTGATAATTTAACTTCTTTCGTAACAATTTATGAACTACAGGAGAAAGAGAGGCTGGCAGTTTAGGATCGAGACCTTTAATTACAATATGAGAAACCATAATACTGTCTACACCGGCTTCAATTCCGGCCTTAAAGGGAAGAAGATCCTCTTGTTCGTATTTTGTGAGAGGTTTATTGATTTGAGCAAAACCGGTATGAGTATCAGCTGCATCCCCATAACCCGGAAAGTGCTTTAAACAACTTGCAACCCCTTGACTTTGGATAGCATCAACGGCAATCGGGATATATTTTGCAGTTATTTCATAATTTTGCCCAAGTGTTCGATCATAAATAAAACTTTGCCTATCTCTGGCTACATCTGCCACTGGAGCAAAGTTCATATTAATACCATTTTCTCGTAAAATTCTGGCAACATTGCTATCTTCTTGCTTGATTCCTTTTAATCCTCTAGCTTGATAAATTTCTTGAGGACTAGGATATTTTCTGGTTGAAATTTTTGAATTAGTGTTAATCCGTGAAACAGTTCCTCCTTCTTGATCGGTCGCAATCAGGAGTCCGTATGAACTATTACTTTGATATGTTTGCATTTCTTGCTTGAATTGAGTCTTGGAACGATCCTTAAAGTCCGGACCAAAAAGAGTAGTTCCTCCTAAATGATATTTAGAAATATCCGCTTTCATTTGATCAAAGTTACCCGTACTATGAGCAAAATAGAGCTGACCGATTTTTTCATCAAGAGTCATTTTATTCATTATTTGAGTAATTTTATCAGGTTGAGAAGCTTTCTTCTTGGAAGATTGACTAGTCTTGGTTGATGGTCGAGATGCTTTTTTTATTTGCCGACTACAGCCAGCGAGGGCTAATCCAGCAGCCATTAACGTAATAAGTAATATCTTTTTCTTCATTAATTTATCCTCATGTATTCTGTTACTAGTGTACCGCAGCTACTGTAGAATAGAAATAGGTTTAATTCAGTAAAAAAGTTATTATGAAAAATCGATCTTTTAAAATAAAAATCCTATTAAATTAGGTTATTAATAACCTAATCTAATAGGGCTTCTAGTATAAATTAATTTTTAGCTGCATTCTTACCAGCTAAACGACCAAAGGTTTGAGCGTGGCTTGAAGCAAGTCCGGGTACACGATCTGGGTATGATCCCCAGAAAAAGCCACCGGAATCATTGCCAGCAGTAAAGAGATGGTTAATAGGCTGGTAGTCCTTATCGAGTACTTCCATTTTTTCATTAACTCGCAAACCATCTAATGTACCTAGAATACGTCCTCCCAAGATGCAACCATAATATGGCTTTTTCTCAATAGGACTCATTCGATAGTATTCTTTGCCAAAGTCTTTATCAACGTGATCAATATAATTCTGATTTTGTCTTTCAATTGTCTTCTTCAAATTCTCGACAGGTAAATGTAATTTAGCAGCTAATTCTTCAATTGTATCAGCTTTAATAATCAGGCCTTTTTCAATATACTTATTTACATCATCAACAAATGCTTGCTTATCTTTCATATAGCCAGGAAAACCAAATTTCGCACATCCCAGCATATGAAATTGTTTTAATAACTCTGGATAGTCTGCATCCCAAATCATTGCATAAAGATACCCAGGTTCTTTACTTGCTGCATTTGAAATAAATTGGTAAGGAACAGATTCGTTAGCAAATCTTTGACCTCTTAAGTTTACTTTTAAAAATGGATAGGAACCAATCCAAAGCCAATTTTCAAATGTTTCGGTTGGATAGTACATTTCATCAGTTGTAGTTCCAGGTTTAACTAAACCACGATCAAAAATACATTCTGCTGGTTCTTGATCACGTAAAGCACCTATTTCTAGAGCAGCACTAATTCCAGCACCATCATTACGAGGACTATCATTATAAACATTTTTCTTTAAAGCTTCTGGATTCCATTTCTTTAAGAGTTCCTTATTTGCAGAATATCCTCCCGTACATAAAATGACACCTTTTGAAGCGTTAATTTGATAATATTCATCTTTTTCTAAATCATGAACAATTGCTCCTGTAACGGTATTAGCTTCTTTAATTAATTTAACTAATGAAGTACGATAATTAATCTTAATTTCATGATCTTTTGCCCATTTTACAAACCAATTGCCGTAAGAAACATATGATTTGCCATCAACCGTTGGATCGTTTTCAGTTGGAAAGCCACGATAGTTTTTAGAGGTAACCATTGCATCTGGTTCTGCTCGCATATAAGCTCCGTTTGGTTTTAAAATATTATTTTCAAGCCAGTTTACAGCTTCGGCAGAGTTATTAGCCCAAACACGAAGTAATTTTTGATCAACATTATGGTGAGCGAACGAGGCTAAGTATTCTACTAAGTCAAGTTTATCAATTGTAACGCCTGCACGTTTTTGTGCATTAGATCCTACAGCAGCATTAGATAAACGAAGTAAACCAATTTTATTTTCCTTTTCAACTACTGTAACTTTAGCGCCAGCTTCTGTAGCCGCCGCAGCGGCCATCATACCAGAATCTCCAGCTCTAACCACTAATACATCCGTATTGATGGTTTTAGAAATAGGATAATCATTGTTCATTTTGAATCTTCCATATCTTTTGTTTTTCTTTTCTGAATAGTTCTTTAACTATATTGTATTATTTTTGAAAGCGCTTTATTATAAAGAATGTAATTACTGATAAGGAGGACTTATCAAAAATATAATGAATATTGATCATTTAGCTATTTTTGTAGATTTAGCTCAAACACTTAATTTTCGTAAAACTGCTCTTCGACGTCATGTCTCTCAACCAGCTGTAAGTCAAATTATTAATTCAATGGAAAATGAAATTGGTGTACACCTTTTTAATAGGAGCCGAAATAAGGTAAATTTAACATTTGCAGGGGCAGAATTTTTAAAGGATATCAAGCCTTTACTCAATACCTATTACAAATCGCTTCAGCATATTCAAAATCTAGAAAATCACTCAGGAAAGATAACTGTTGGTTTAACCAATACCCCTTATGAAAATGTCTTTTTACCCCAATTAATGAAAACTTTTAAACAATATTATCCGCATGTTAGTCTTTTTCTGGACACCTTTGATCATAATGTCTTAAAGGAACATATTTTACAGCAAGAATGTGATTTTGTTTTTGCAACAAAAGATGATCTAGATAAAGATATGCGTTTGAAATTTGTTCCATTAATTTCAAGTAACTTTTGTGCGGTCGTTCCGCATTCTTCTGATGTAAAGACAGAAATATCAATTGATCAGTTTAATTATCAAAATATGATTTTAATGGATGCGAATTGGTGTCCTCCGGCTCAACTAGAACTGCAAGAATTAATTAGAAAGAAGAATCCTAAAGCTAAATTATTTTATGTGAATGATATTTCGACAGCTTATTTAATGTGTAAATCAGGCTTGGGAATTACTATTACACCTCATTTCATTGTAGGAAATTCCACTACAGAAGTTGATGTTATAAAACTAGATTATCCCCTAGAGGTAATTTACGGATTAATTTATTTAAAGAATAGAAAACTAACTGATGAAAAAAGAATGTTTATTAAAAAAGTTCAAGAAATAATTAGTTTGGATTAATAAAAAATATTAGAATAATCTTCTCTGTTTCACTAAATCTATCTAATAGTAATTAATAAATGGATTGTTGATATAAATACTAAAAATAGTAATATTTGCACAAAAGTCCAGCTTCTTGGTGAAAAATTAACTATTTTTATATAAAATTTAAATTTAGTGTTTTTTTATCTGGACCTATAGCTTAAAATGGTGTGGAGACATATATATGGAGGAGAATGAAATGAAAACATGTCCAAATTGTGGTTCTAAAATGGACCAAGATGTAAATTTTTGTACTAATTGTGGTACTGATTTAAGAATTGTACCATTAGATTCTGAAGTGGAAAAGGCGCAATCTGTTTCTACTCAAGATGCACCTCAACAAAATGATCAACAAACTGTTTCCACTGATGGAAATGTTGCGCATAATCACTCTAGTTCCACCGATGATACAGTTATTAATCCTAATACTCAGAATACTCAAAATACCCAAAAAAGTGCTGATTCTAGTTCAAATAGCAATCAACAACCTCTTGGTGCTCAAATGAGACAACATATTACTCAAAACGTTCAAAATTTTGATGCTCATAATATGTGGCAATGGTTTGTAAATTCTTGGAAACATCCTTTTGCGGATCAGCAAGGTGAAAGATGGTATGGTTGGGTCACCTTATTGGTAGAAGATATTTTAATTGGTCTAGGGATGTTCATTGGGGAGCAAAGAGTAGCTGGTGCCGCTGATTCTATGCTTGGTGGTACAAGCTTTATGAGTTCATCAGCCAATTTTACTTTTGGTACAGCTATTGAAGTTATTTTCTTTATTGCATTAGCTGAAGCTATTGTTATTTTAGCTGCTCATTTGTCTTATAAAGTTATTTATGGTAAAAGTAAAGACTTTATGGAATTTACTAATCATATTGTGCATACCAGCAATTTAGCTGCAATCTTTATAGTGGTTTATTTCCTCTTTATGCTAATTATGGGACCTGCAGGTATTGCCGTATCTGTTTTGATGCTATGGTTAGCTGTAAGTGTGTTTGAACTTGCTTTAATGGTAGTAGTTCTCGGTGATCCTAATCCTGTACATGATAAGTTTTATGGATTTTTGTTATTCATGGTATTACAAGCTGTTGCGGGCTTAATCTTTGTTTCTATTATTGGCGCTACACTTATTTCTCAAATCGGATCTTCGATTCCAGGACTATAAAGAGGGGGAGAGATCGTGGAAAAAGCGAAAAAATTTTGCCCAAACTGTGGTGCTGAATTAAAATCTGATGCTGACTTTTGTCCAAATTGTGGCTTTAAACTTAGTAAGAAAACTGATAAACAAAGTCAAGTTCCAAAAACTGAAAAGAAAGATGCACCTATATCGGCTAGTGAAAAGAAACAAGAAATTCCAGAATCTCCTAAGAGTTCGAAAGCGCAAGTGTTTTGCCCAAATTGTGGTCACCCTTTAAAACCAGGTGCAGAATTTTGTCCAAACTGTGGTTATAACGTGAGGACAAAGCAAACTCCACAAGAAGAAAATTCTACTCAGCCTACTCCGTCGAGAAGTACACAACCGCGACCACATAAGCCACTTTCCAAGAAAACTAAAATTATTATTTCAACTGTAAGTGCACTATTCGTGGTATTTATCATCTTCTATGCTTGGGGAACTCACCATTATAGTAAAAATAACCAGATTGATAAAATTACTGAAACCTTACGAAATCCTAAAGAAGATATGTCCAAATATGTAGTTGCGGACACTCCTGCAATGAAAGTGACGGCTGAGACAGTTAAGCCACTTCAGAACTATTATCAAGAACACCAAACTTCAGTTACTAAAATGAATCAAAATTTGAAGGATGGAATTGATCCAAATTCGGATATCTCTTTAGTTAAAAATGGACACTACTTGTTGTTTTTCCCTAAATATCAATTACAAGTTAAGACTTATCAACCTCAAGTAGAAACCAACCACGGTGATTCATCAGTTACCATCAATGGCAAGAGCATTGGAAAACTAAGTGGAGACAATGGTAAGTACTATAAAAAATTAAGTCTCATATTTCCAGGTAAGTATCATTTTGCGGTTAACTCCAAGGTTGAGGGGAGATCTTTATCAGCAACTTCAACTAGCAATATTTGGGCAAATAAGACCTTAAATATGGATATTGAAACTCAAACTTTTAGTGTGAAGAGTGTTCCAAATGGTGAAGTATATATTAATGATAAAAAAGTTGGTACGCTGGATAACGATGGAGAGATAACGTTTAAATCTTATCCAATTACTCCTAATATGGCACTTTATGTTCTTTACAATGGTACCAAGTCTGAACTTGTAACTGATATGTCGGATTCATTTGGTGATTTCACCAGCGAAGGTGACGAGAATGACGATTACACTGATGATGCAAGTAATGAAACCAGTGCCGATGTTACTAAACAAGACGGTTCTTATGTGGTTACTCCTAAATGGAAAGGCCTAATTTCAAAAGATGATGCCAATGATTTGTTGAGTGATGCTTATGAAGATCCAAATGATGATAAATTTGTGAATGGTTCTGACAATAAGTGGTACGGTCAAATCAAACAACAAAATGATCGTTGGGATAAATCAGATGAGATTAACAGTTATGATACAGATGTTTCTATTGAATCTATCTATCCTGCTAAAGGTAATCAAAGCAAGGTTAACTATAAAGTTACCTATACTTTGAATTATGATGATTACACTAAGAAACAAATTGTTGAATATACTGGAGGAATCTTACAAAAAGATGGAGACGATTATCTTATTAAAACTATAGGTGATGGTAAGTTAATCAGTTCTCATAATGAAGATTCTGACGATTAATATCTATAAAACTACTGCTAGGTCAACGAAGTTAGCAGTAGTTTTTTCTTGGATAAGTAGATAAGAAGGGGGAGGAAAAATGGATAAGAATCATAAAACCGATCCACAATTTAAAGATACAATTATTGTGATGACTGAAAATGGTGCACCAGCTTATTTGTATAATGCACAAGGTCAGCAACAGAATAAGACTGAAAAAAACGGCACAAAGTTGACAGTTTTTGAAGTCAAAAAAATTAGTGAAAGAACTTTTTATCGAGTGGGAGACCAAAGTTCTTGGATTTTAAAATCGGATACTAATTACGGCCACATTGATGAAAGAATAGCACCTAAAAATAAACAAATAATTCAGCCAACTTCAGCAAATAAATCTCAATCCATGAAAATGAGTGTTGGAATGAAAATTTTGATAGCTTGTTTTGCAGTAGCAGGGATTATTATTTTGACAGGAATTGGCTATGAAGTGATTAAAATGGTAAATGCGCCAATTAATTACACTGCTCAAACATCAAAGTCTTCTTTAAAAGAGCGAGCAGCAAAGTTGACTATTAAACAACTTTTAGCGCTTAGTTTAATTTATGCAAATCGCAACGATGATTCTAAGTTAAATAGCAATTGGCAGAGTATTTATGACTATGCAAGCAATAATAATTATAATATTGGACGTTTTCCACGTTATACTTTTGGGAATGCGACAGTTACCGCTAAAGGTAAGAATTATATTTATGTTTTTGAAAAAGGCATCGGCGTCGGTTATCAAGATAAAAAAGGACAAAGATTGGTTTCATTTTTTGACAAGGATATGAGTGATCCAGTTCGCGTCTATGATTATCAAATATTAGAGGATGTAAATAACATGTCTAAGGTTAAGAAATTAGCTAATAAAATAACTTTCACGGATGAATCTGAAAATTAATATTCCCTAAGTCAATTAACCCCATTTATTGGGGCTTTTTTATTGTTATTAAGATGTCTTTTCGTAGTAGAATAGACCTTGAAAGTGTAGAAATAATAGATCTGGAGTAAGAATGAATACTAAAAAACAAAAAACATTATTAACAAGTTTAAGCGTGGTTGTATTAATTTTATTGGTGATATTTTTGGGACTTTTTTATTTTAATCATCAAGATCATAAAGTGATTGTAACTCATAAAGACTCATTAAGTAAAATGTCATCTAAAAATAATCCTGTGGCAGATTTAACTATTAAGGAAGCTACGGGGTTAGCCATTGAATACGCTCACTTGAAATATAGTAATAATCAAAATTGGAATGAAATTTATCAAAATTCACTAGTAGGAACTCTTGAAGTTGATCGCTACCAAGAATATAAATTTGAGAATTATACTGTTCAGCCTAAAAATTCTCAATCTCTATACATTATAAATAAAGAAGGGGCTTTGACGTTTAGTAATGATAAGCGTCCAGGCCAAGGAAGTGTAACATTTGGCGATACTCAACAAGAATTGGGGCATGTTAATTTGAAAGCAGTTTATACTACTGTTAAAAAGCAAGGAAAACTGTCAATTGCAAAAAAGATTAGTGAAAATATGAATCTTGAGACTCAAATGGTTACCCAAAGTGACAAGCAGAGTAGTTCTCAAGCACAGCAATCTTTGCAATCTCATGCTTCAAGAGAACAGAGCAAACCAAACAATGATAACGGAAATCTTCAACCCATTTCTATTTCATCGAAATTACAAGGAACTTGGTATGCGGCTGGATTATTTGCCTCAAAACTAGGTGATAGAGTTCAAATTACCAATAATGCTGTTGATGGAAAAACTATTTATAAAGTTAAAAAGATGCCTAATAGTGAAAAAGGATTAAACGAATTTCGCAAAAAGTATTATGGTAAGTTAATTGGCGAAAGTACCCCGGATGGAGTGAGTTATATTCCTGCACAAAATTATGGAATTGATACTCAAAATTACAGTGTAGATACTATTGATGGAGTTCAATACTTGATGAGTGGGTCTACAGGACCAGCAGGAATTTTCTTTAAAAATCCAACCGATGCGGCGCGCTTCACTAATAAATATAAAAACCACAACGATGAACTAATGAAGAAGTTAGGAATGTAAAAAATAATGAAGTATTGTCCAAAATGCGGAACTAAAGTAGGTCAAAATGATAAATATTGTGATCATTGTGGAGCTAATTTAAAAAATAGTTCAATTAGAAAATTAGCTTCTAATAATCATGAAACAAATAAGAATAGGAAAACTCGGCAAAATTGTTTAATCATTGCGGTAGGAACAATTTTGTTAGCAGCAGGTGGAGTGGTGTTTTTTACTCTTCAAACGCAAAGTAGCAATCAGGCTAGTTCATCGGCCCTGATTAGTAATAAAAATAGAGCTAAAACAACTGAAAATGTTAGGTATGCTCATCATAGAAATATATCCTCTAAAGAAGCGGCAGCTTTTACAATTGCATATGCTCATATAAAATTTTCCGATGATCCAGCATGGAACAATGTATTTAATAATGCAGAAAATGAAGGTTTAACCATTGCATCCTATCCTCAATATGATTTTGGAAATTACGAAGTCAAAGCGCCTAGCGCTGGAACAGTTTATGTCCTAAGTCCTGCTGTAGGATATGTGGTATCGGATAAGACCAACCCTGAAAATGCCAGAATAACTTTTATTAATAGTAGAAAAGGGGCTAGCCAAGCAATTGAATTTCAAGATTTAGCTAAAAAAGTTGTTCATAGTGCTTATAAAAGAGATGCTCAAAAAATTAGTAAAAAGATAAACTTATAAAAAACAATTTTTGGTATAAATATTATCTGCTAAAGAATTTTAATGCTAGAATAGTGAGTGATGTATTGAGAATAGAGGATTTTAAAAATTGAAGATAAATAAATTACTTACTAAATTAACGGTGACTACTCTAGCAAGTGGGCTACTTTTATCAGCTCCTTTAACTAATTCTACACCTACTTATGCAGCTAGTAAAAAAGTAAAAAAGACATCTAATAAAAAGAAGACTACGTTGCGGCAATATGCAAAGAATACCATGGCAAAATATCATTTGCGTGGAAGTATGATTGTAGTTAAAGATGGGAAAGCGCAACAAGTAAGCTATGGCTATGGATATTATCGACGCCGAATTGGAGCAGGAAGTAGCAAATTAGTATATCCATTAGGATCTTTACAAAAATCAATAACAGCTACCATGATTACTCAACTAATTTATAAAGGAAAATTTAGTCAAAATACTAAAATTTCTCGTTGGTATCCCAATTTAAAGAATGCATCCCGGATTAGCGTAGGGAACTTAATGACTCATACTTCAGGAATCACAGTGGTAGGAACTGAAGTGAATAATGGAATTAACTTCTCTGAAAATGGAGCTTTAAATTGGATTATTAATAAGATAAATTCTCAATCAGAGCAGCGTCCTGGTAAATTTAATTATAATAATGCTAATTATATTTTGTTGGCTGGCATTATTAGAAAGACCACGGGAAAGTCATATGCTTCTAATTTAAAGAGTAGAATAATTAAACCTCTTAATTTGAAGCAAACTTACATGTATAATCAAATACCTAAGGGTAAGACAGATGCTATTTCGTATACTTATCGTTATGGAAGAAATTATCAGGATCCACAATATGCACCACAGGGGCTTACAACTCAATTATTAGGAGCGGGTGATGTATTTTCAAGTCCTAAGGATTATTACAAGATTTTAGTTGGGATGCAAAATGGTAAGATCCTGACTAAAAAGCAATTTAAGTACATGACCCATTTAAAGGCTAAAGCAAAAGATACCACTTATTCTGGTGGACTTTATATGAGACGTGGAGGCAAACTTGAAATGGCGTATGGCAATTTTGGAGATACTCATTTTGCCAATTGGATTCAACTTACTTCTGATAATCAAAATGGAATAGTTATGTTCTTGAATCAAACTCAAGATAAGAATAAAAATAAAGATGCAGGTTATCGGATTCTAAAGAAAATTAAGTCTAATACTTTTGTAAATAGATAATTTTTTTACACCGAAGCACAAACTTTTTCAAGTATTGATGCTTCGGTATTTCTTTTGTAATTTTTTTGTAAAACTGGAATGCTAAAATGATTTTGTATCAAGTAAAGATAGAGGAATTTATAAGGTAATGAGTTCTAAACAAAATCATAAAATCATAAAAATTGCAATTGCTGCACTCGCTTTAGGGGTGGGTGCGCCTGTAGTTGCTAATCACACAAGTAATCAAATTTTCGCTGCAAGTGCACCTTATGATACAAATGAGATGCGCAGTTTTGTCAGAAACACTTTAGCTCAAAATAAGGTACGAGGGACTGTTGTAGTGATTAAAGATGGTCATGCTCAACAAATTAGTTATGGATATGGCTATTATGGGCGTCGTTTAGGTGCAGGTAATATTAAAGTAGTCTATCCTGTGTGTTCTCTTCAAAAGGTAATTACTGGGGCGATTATTACTCAACTTATTTCTGAGGGGAAATTTAATCAAGACACCAAGATTTCTCGTTGGTATCCAAATTTAAAGAATGCCGATAAAATTACGGTTGGTAATTTGCTTACTCATACTTCAGGACTGTTGGCTACAAGAACTGAAGTGAATCGGGGGATTAATTATTCTGAAGGGGATGCAATTAATTGGGTAGTTAACCGTATAAATCAACTTCAAGAAGGAAATCCTGGTAACTTTTATTACAACAATACTAACTATATTTTACTAGCTGGTATTATTCGTCAAGTAACTAATCAATCTTATGAAGCTAATGTGAAGAGCCGAATTATTAATAAATTAGGATTGAAGAGAACTTTCTTTTATCCTGACATTCCAAAAAATAAAACTGATGCGATTTCTTATACTTGGAGAAATAAGAATTATCAAAATGCTCAATATGTGAAGCGTTCCCTTGCTTCTCAACTCCCGGGTGCAGGTAACTTGTTCTCTACGCCAATGGATTATTACCGCATTCAAGTTGCCTTAACTGATGGTAGAATCCTAACTAAGGATCAATTTAACTATTTAACCCATCTTCAATCACGAGTAACTTCCTATTCAGGTGGAGTCTACTTGAAGAATAATGATAATTTGAAGATGGCTTATGGCAACTTATATGGAACTCATTTTGGAAATTGGTTCCAAATGACAACTGATAATCAAAATGGCTTGATTATGTTTTTAAACCAAACTCAAAATAATGAAGATCAAAATAAGGCTATTGGTTACCAAATTTTGAATCATATTAAGGCTAATACCTTTACAGAAAAATAAAAATGATAAACAAAAAAGGCGAGTGTAGAACTCGTCTTTTTGTATAGGTAAAATTTACTTGGCTTTAATATAGTTAATACCATCAGCTGCAGGTGCAACCGATTTTCCTAAGAAAGCTACAAGCACAATGATAGTAATTACATATGGGGCAATTTGCATGTAAACAGCTGGAATTTTAGAAATGATCGGTAATTGATTGCCGATAATGCTTAGACTTTGAGCAAAGCCAAAGAATAATGAAGAAAGCATAGCGCCAATTGGATTCCATTTACCAAAAATTACTGCAGCTAAAGCCATAAATCCTTGGCCAACAATGGTTGAAACAGAAAAGTTGCCTGAGATTGCTTCAGCGAAGACGGCGCCTCCGATCCCTCCTAAGAATCCTGAAATTAATACTCCAGCATAGCGCATTTTATAAACATTTACGCCCATAGTATCGGCTGCCTGAGGATTTTCACCAGCTGAACGTAAGCGTAGCCCAAAGCGCGTTTTATAAAGGATGAAAGATAAAAGAATAGCTAAGACAATCGCAACGTATGCTGGAAGAGAGGTGTTTTTAAAAAATATGTTACCAATAACAGGAATATTAGCCAATCCAGGGAAAGAAAAGTAACCAAAGTTGGCAGTAATATTTTCAGTTTGACCTTTTTCGTAGATAGCTTTTACTAAAAATACAGCTAAAGGAGGAGCCATTAAATTCAATACAGTCCCACTGATAATATGGTCTGCATGAAAATTAATAGTTGCTACGGCATGTAAAAGTGAGAATACTAGGCCAACAATTCCACCAACTAAAGCGCCTAGCCACGGAGTTGCTTTTCCGAAAGTGGAAGCGAAAGTTAAATTAAATACGATTGCGCTAAAAGCCCCCATCGTCATGATACCTTCCAGCCCAATATTAACAATTCCTGAATTTTCGCTATAAACTCCACCCAAAGATGTAAAAATTAAAGGAGCTGAATAGACGAGAGTTGATGAAACAATTAAAGCTAAAATTGTAGTTAAATCCATTAATTTTCTACCTCACTTCTAGGAATCTTAATGTCAGGACCATCGACAGCATTGTTAGGACCGATTTCCTCACCTTTTTTAAGAGGATGGCTTTCAGAACTTTTCTTTACTTTAAATAAAAGTCCCACAACGTAATTAATTGCGACAAAGAAGATAATAGCGGCAATTACAATTGAAACGATTTCGTAAGGAATTCCAGCAGCTGTTTGCATTCCAAGACCACCGATTTTCAAAATGGAAAAAAGAAGGGCGGCAATTAAAATTCCCCACGCAGTTCCGCTTCCAAGTAAAGATACTGATAAGCCATCCCAACCAATATCTACACTAGTAGTTTGAGTAAAGTAATTTTGATAAGTCCCTAGACCTTGAACAACACCGCCCATTCCAGCAAATGCACCAGATAATAGCATAGAAGTAATAATATTTTTCTTAGTGGACATTCCAGCATAACGACTTGCAAACGGATTAAGGCCAACGGCTTTAATTTCAAATCCTAAAGTGGTTTTTTTCATTAAAAACCAGAAACCGACTAAAGCAATTAAGGCCAAGAAGATACCGCCATTAATTCTAGAACTTCCGAAAAGCTCACTGAGCCAATTAATATGTAAGCTTCCGTTTTCGGAAATAGTTTTAGTAGTATCTGTATCAATTCGAAAACTTTGAGGCATGATTTGTTGCATTAAATATTGGCATGAGTAAAGCACAATATAGTTAAGCATAATGGTAGTAATTACTTCATTAGTACCAAAATAAGCTCTTAAATATCCAGCAATTCCAGCAATAATCGCACCAGCAAATGCACCAGCAATAATTGCTAAAGGAAGGAGGATTATTTTCGGCATGTGAGGATTTGCTAGCACTATCCAGATGGAAGTCAGCCAGCCAGCTTGAGCTTGTCCTGGCAATCCAATGTTGAAGAAGCCAGCAGTTGAAGCAATTGAAAAACCAATCGCAGTAAAAATTAACGGAGTGGCTTCTCTGATAGTTTCACCAATTCCATTCATATTTCCCAAAGCACTTTCAAACATGGAGCTATAAGCTTGAATAGGATTATAACTCCAGATCATCATAATGATCGCACCGACCAAAAAACCGGCAATAACTGAAGTGATCGGTACTAAAATTTTTTTAGTTTTTTCACTTACACGAATCATTTTTTACGCCCTTTCTTTTTTAACGCCAGTCATGAGCAAGCCAAGTTCAGTTTCATTGGTGGTTTCAGGTTTAACTTTTCCAGCTAATTGTCCATCGTGTAAAACTAAAATTCTGTCTGAGAGTTGCATAATTTCGTCTAATTCATAAGAAACTAGAAGAATGGCTTTACCATTGTCACGTTCATGGAGAAGTTGTTTGTGAATATATTCAATCGCACCAACGTCTAGTCCTCGTGTAGGCTGAAAAGCAATAATTAGATCACTGTTAAGATTTAGCTCTCGAGCAATGATTACTTTTTGTTGATTACCGCCCGAAAGTTCACCTGCTGCTAAATTTTCATTAGTGGTACGAATATCAAACTGTTTGATTAATTTTTTAGCATGTTGATGAATCTTATCAAAGTTAATAATTCCATGCTTAGAAAATGGAGAATGGTAGTAATTCTTTAGAACTAAATTTTCAGCGATAGGCAACTGAAGAATGAGGCCATATTTTTGACGATCGGCAGGAATACTAGATACACCGAATTGCGTGATTGTGCGAGGTGATCGATTAGTCATGTCCTTACTTTTGATTTTTACTTGACCACTTTCTACATGGCGCAAGCCGGTTAAAGCTTCAACTAGTTCGTCTTGACCATTCCCATCGATTCCTGCAATTCCTACAATTTCTCCACCGTGAATATCAAAGGACAATCCTTTGACGGCCAAATTCCCACGATTTTCTTTAACTTTTAGATCTTTAACTTGTAATATTTCAGGTTCCAGCTGAATAGGTTGTTTATGAAGGGTCATTTCAACATGGCGTCCCACCATTAATTCAGCTAGTTTTTCATCGCTGACATTCGCAACTTTAAAGTAGCCTACACTTTTTCCAGCGCGAATAACAATTACTCTGTCAGCAACAGCTTTGATTTCTTCTAGCTTATGTGTAATTAAAATAATAGATTTTCCTTCTTTGGCGAGACCTTTAAGGATTTGAATAAATTCAGTAATTTCTTGAGGAGTTAAAACCGCAGTGGGCTCGTCAAAAATCAAAATATTAGCACCACGATAAAGGACTTTTAAGATTTCTACTTTTTGTTGCTGAGCAATAGTGATGTCTGAGATTTTGGCATCTGGATTAACCCTTAAACCATACTTTTTAGAAAGGGCAAGTACTTCTTCGCGTGCTTTTTTTAAATTAAGCAGGGGTCCATTGGTGGTTTCGTGACCAAGGATAATATTTTCTAGGACTGTAAAAGAGTGGGCAAGCATAAAATGTTGGTGAACCATCCCAATTCCTAAATTCTTAGCGACAGTTGGATTTTTGATGTTTACTTTTTTACCTCTAACTAAAATTTCTCCGCTTGTTGGTTCAAGAAGGCCAGATAAAATACTCATTAAGGTGGATTTTCCAGCACCATTTTCTCCTAAAAGTGCTAGAATTTCACCTTTTTTAAGTTCAAGATTAATACCATTGTTAGCTTTAAAACCATTAAAGTCTTTAACAATATTGGCCATTTCGATGACATTTTGTTGTTCGTCCATAATTTAGCCTTTCTATATTTATAAAAAAACTCTCCGACTCAAAGCGAAGAGTTTTTCTCGTTAAAATTACTTACTTTGAAGGTGAGGTAGCAACCTTGATCTTGCCATTAATAATTTGAGTACGAGCTTTTTGAATTGCTGTCCAAGCTTTAGCATCTAGGTTACCTTTGGTGATTGAAACACCGTTTCCTTTTAAGCTGTAAACTAAATGCTTACCACCTGGGAATTTACCCTTGTAAGCATCATTAGCAATACTCTTAGTAGCAACGTTTAAGCCTTTTAATACAGAGGTTAAAGTGAAGTTGGATTTTTGACCACCTTTAGCAGTATAGTTACCAAGACTTGATTGATCTACATCAACCCCAATTACCCAAACCTTATCTTTTACAGGACGAGTTTGGTTATAGTCCTTAGCTTCTTGGAAGACACCGTTTCCAGCATTACCAGCTGCTTGATAAATTACGTCAGCCTTATCAGCGTACATTGATTGAGCAATTGATTTTGCTTTATCAGTTGAAGTGAAATTACCGATGTATTGGGTTTGAACTGTGATCTTTTTGTGGAGAGCTTTAGCGCCCGCAGCCACACCTTGCTTAAATCCAGCTTCAAATAAATCGATAATTTGAGATTTGGCACCTCCAATAAACCCTACTTTATTTGTTTTTGTAGTGTAGGCTGCAGCTAATCCACCAAGATAGGAAGCTTGATTACTTTCAAAAGTTGCGGATGCCACATTCTTTTGACCATTTACAACACTATCGATAATTACAAAGTTTTTCTTAGGATTCTTTTTAGCTGCTGCTTTAACAGGATCAGCCAGCATATATCCAACCCCAAAAATGGTTTGGTAACCAGCGCTCGCAGCTTGATTAAAGTTAGGGGTATAATCAGCAGCACCACTGGATTGGAAGTATTGATAACCACCTTTTCCTTGCTTGAGATCGTGTTCTTTACCATAAGCTTTAAAACCTTCCCAAGCAGCTTGATTGAATGAATGATCATCAACACCGTTAGAGTCGGTAATTAAGGCAATACTATGTTTACTAATTTTACTGCCGCCAGTATCTTGTTTTTTACCGGAACAAGCTGAAAGAGCAATTCCAACAGATGCCAAGATTGCACCGAATGACAAAATCTTTTTGAACTTTGTGTTCATCGTTTTTCCTCCATCAAATAATACGAACGATTCGTGTATTATAATATCAATATGTACGTATTTAGTCAAATAAAAATATTATATTTAGCTAATATTTGCAAAAATAACAGCAAAAAGCATACTATTTAGCTAGAACAAAAGACGAATGTTCACTATTTTGAATACAAAAAAACACGACCTTCATGATGAAAGTCGTGTGAACTATTCTGTAATAAAAATTACTTAACAGCTTCCTTTAAGCCCTTACCTGGCTTAAATGCAGGAATCTTAGTTGCAGGAATATCAATTTCTGCACCAGTTTGTGGGTTACGGCCCTTACGAGCAGCACGGTTTCTAACTTCAAAAGAACCGAAGCCAATAAGTTGAACCTTTTCGCCCTTTGCAAGTGCGTTTTGGATAGCTGAAAATACAGCATCAATAGCTTGGTCAGATTGAGTCTTGTTCAAATCTGTAGAATCAGCTACTTCTTTAATCAATTCAGCTTTGTTAATAGTTGCCATTTAAAATACCTCTTTCTGATTGACAATTTTGGAAAAACAATCACGTTTTTCCATAGCTACACTATTCTAACACAGTTGAGCGCTACGTAGAATAAGGTTGAGCGAAAAAAGTAATAAATAATACGGATTATTAAAAAACTCCCCTTTTTTAAAGGGGAGCTTGATCAATATACGGGATCTGGAGTTGATATTATGAATTGATATGGCATTTCGCCAGATAAAACAAATTTTTCATATAGCATTCTAATTGCTCGTGACATTGTCAAATGACAAGTTTGCAAAACTTGTTTGGCAGCAATATATGCGGAATTATTAACAGATTTTTGAATTTTTTTCTTTTTGTCATATTCACATACATTTTCTTCAAGAGCATTCAATGTTGCAATCTTTTGTGCGGTTTCTTCTTCTTTTCGTGTCATCTTCTTAAAGGGTAAGAAACGATTGTTTGCCAGAAAATGTACGAATCCATTAATAAAAGTTCCTTGGCTTAGTCCAATTTTAGCTAAACGCTTTTTTACAGCAAAAACTAAATCTGAATTGAGTGTTACGTTAATTATTCTTGTGATAATTTGCATCAAAATATATCCTTTCAAAGGTTGTTACTTACTATTTTGTCATATACAAATCTAAAAATAAAGAACGTAATCATACTTTAATATTCTGATAACAGAATTAACATATTTTTGTGAAAGTCTAGAGCTTTAGGTGTTTTAAGGTTAGAAAAAGCTTGAAATTTTTGCTTAATTTTATAGATATCAATTCAGTTACTCCGAGAATAAATTATTTATCTTTTTCGCTGGTTTGCTTGGCCATTTTATTCATTTTCTTTTGTGTGATAATCTGTTTGCGTTTTTCTTTAATTTGGACGGCTTCTTTGATACGAGGATCTTTTCTTATAATGCTCATTCTATATCCTAACGTAGAAGCAACTGTCAATACCCACACAAACCATTCTGAATGCCAGAAAATGAAGAATGCACTAGAAGCATCCTTTAATAAATCAATTACCAAATCAGAAGATAAATCCTCAACATCAAGATGCTTGCCAAAATAAACTTGCATCCCAATATTAAGAGCAAAGATAAAGATCCAACCCACTAAATAGGGCCAATTGCGTCTGATTTTGATAATAGGACGCCCATATTTATCGCTCTTTCCATCATCTTTAATACTTACCCCGCGTGCTTGAAGCCATCCGATAAAGAGGCCAAGTGCGAATAAAAGCAGCGTTAATAAAATATCTTGCCAATTCATGTGTGTATTGATGGAAACAATCATCATAATGAAAGAATAGATTGGCAAAATCACCATTTCTTTACGAGTAATCTTTTCGTATTCAAACGTACCCTTAATAAAGGGACGTAAAAGTAAGATTAGTAAAATTATCAGCCACATAATGTCCTCCGGAGCAAATGTAAAAGAGATGCATAAAACATCTCTTTTTTTATTATTCCATTTTCTCCGTCATCTGGCAATTTAGCTTATTATTAATTATATCTATTTTAATTTTTCGGGTGCACCTACCAAGAGGTAATTAAGAAGTGTGATCAACAAGAAGATGACGGTACTAATAATTACTCCAAACCATCAACTAATAAGAATGTTAGTCTTAGGAGAATAACGATCGACCATTTTTCCAATAAAGGGAGCTGAAAAAATCGATACGATTCCTAGTAGGCCCATACTTCCGGCTACAGCGCTATCATAATTGAAATATTTAGCTAAGAGAAAAGCTAGCGTTGACCAAAACAGGTTGGCAATCCCGAACATGCAGAAAGCGTTTAAAGCTGAACTGCGAAGGTAGCGATACTTTTTAAAGAGTTTAGGAAGGGAGGCAATTATTGCGCTATATTTGAAACCTTTATTGGGAATACGAGGATCATTCGGCACCCATAAGTGAATAAAGACTACTAAAATCAAATTAATTAAAGCAGCTAGTCCATAAACTATGCGCCACCCTAACATTGTCCCAATAATACCACTAAAGGTTCGTGCAAATAAGATCCCCGTCAGCATTCCACTAATCATTGCACCTAATAGTGGCCCTTGTTTTTTTACCGGGGTTAAATAGGCAATATAAGGAATGATAATTTGGCCCCAATTGAAGTAAGGCCAATAATTATTACACTAAGCCCAAATATCCAAGCATTCGGCGCGATTGTTGCTAAAAGTAACGTTACAATTGAAATTAATTCCATTATTTGTAGAAATTTATAACGGTTGAGTGCGTCTCCCAGGGGAACTAAGAGTAAAAGTCCTAAAGCATAGCTAACTTGCGAGAGCATGACTAAAATTGCGGTTGTTGATGATAAAATTTGATAGCTTGCAGTAATTAACGGTTCAATTGGCTGAATATAAAACATATTGGCCACAATTGCGCCCACGCTCAAAGCCATGAAAATAACCTTGTAGGTGGGAAGTTCGATATAATTATCTTTTATCTCATCCATAAAAATCCTCCTTCAATAATCACTTACATCTACCTACTTTATTTAATAAAATCGAGTAGAGAAGTGCTATTTCAGCCAAAGGGGATATAGCAGATCATCTCAGGTAAGAAACTAAGAAATTCTGGACATCTTCAGTACGAGAAAATAGACTAATAGTACGTGGTGGAAAATCAGTTAATCCACTTGCTTGAAAGCGATGATCATTAGTTGTAAGTGTTTTTGCCATTTGCATGGGTAAAATCGTCTGATAATCAGAATTAGCAATTACTTCTAAAAGGGTGTTGGTGTGACCAATTTGCTTAAGATCATCAGAAGAATTAAAGATGTTGAGCAATTGCTGGCTGACGGGACAATACCGCGGAGCAATTAACAATTTGGAAGAAGTAATCTGTTTTAAAGAAAGGGCTGAAGGAAGAGCAGACTGGCTAGACACTAAAGCAAATCCTTCTTGAAATAGTTTGTTTTCCAAAAATTCGCCCTCGATATCTGATTGGTTTTCCTCGTTAATGATGATGGCGTCAAGCTGACCGTCGTTGAAATGCTTAACTAAATCAATCCCTTTAACAGAAATTTGGAGGTGTTTAATATCATTGAGATGTTGAGCGATAAAGTTAGAATAGTGATAGGCAGCAATATTGTCCAAAATGTCGATGCGTAGCAGTTCCCAGTTGATTTGAGGAGTAACGCTGAGACTTTTTAGGTCATCCAGAAGATGCTGGGATTTATTTTTTAAGTTAAGACCAGCCGTTGTAAGCTCGACACCTTGGCTGTTGCGAGTAAAAAGTTGTTGATGGAAGATTTTCTCTAATTGACGAATTTTTTACTAACGGTAGAAGGATCCAGGTAAAGATAATTACCCGCACGACTAAAACTATGGAATTGACTGACAGTGATAAAAATTTTGATGAGTTCAATATTGAGATTATTCATAATTACCTCTTTTAGATAGGGAGTTTTAATATGGGAAAAATTGATCAATTTACAAAATGGGCACAAGATTTGCAAAGTATTGCCCAAGCTGGCTTGCATTATGGCAAAGATGTTTTTGATCGTGAGCGTTATGAAGAAGTAAGAAGAATTGCCGGCGAAATGATGCAAGCCAAAACTGGTCTTCCGCAAGAGCAAATAAAGACTCTGTTTTTAGGGGATGAAGGATATTAAACTCCAAAAATTGAAACGCGTGCAGTAATTGTAAAAGATGACAAAATTTTGCTTGTTCGCGAAAAAATGGTCCAGGAATGGTCACTTCCCGGTGGTTGGAATGACTATGATCAAACTGTAGCCCAGAATTGCGTTAAAGAAGCTCGAGAAGAATCTGGCCGAATTGTCAAGCCGATAAAATTGATTGCTGTTCAAGATCGAAATCATCACAATAAACCTATTTTGGCGACAAACGTTACGAAATTGTTCTTTTTGTGTGAGGAACTAGGTGGGGAATTTGTACCTAATGATGAAACTGATGCTTGTGATTACTTTAGTTTAGATAATTTACCGAAGTTGTCAATTGATAGAAATACTAAAGAGCAAATTGCAATGTGTTTGGCAGCAGCTAAAGATCCTAATTGGAAAACTAAGTTTGAATAAATGTAAAAGGGATGTACCAGATAATGTCATGGTTGCTGGTAATCCAGCTAAAGTTGTAAAAAAGTTGGATAAAGAGTAGGAAGGTGTTTTTCTTGACTGCTAACTTATGTCAATTTTTATAATGAAGATAAAAGGAGTTGACATATTATGTTAGAAAAAACTATTCGACTTGTAATTCCAGACTGGCAAGCAGGAGATAATCCGGTTTATGAATTGGGAGCTAAAGTATTAAAAGCAATTGCGCCTGAAAATAAAAATCAAAAGACGATTACGGTAAAAACAGTCCATAGCACTAAACCTCAAAAAATGGAAAACGGTGTTAGAGGCCAATCTGCTATTTTGAAAAATCTTAAAAATACTAAAGAGGTTATTTTAAAAGAAAAGCCTGATAGTATTATTACTTTTGGTGGAAATTGTTTGGTTTCTCAACAACCAATTAGTTATTTGAATGGTATTTATGGGGAAAAGATGGGTGTAATTTGGATTGATGCTCATCCCGACATTTCTACCCCAGATGTTTATTATAATGAGCATGCGATGGTCGTTGGAAATTTGCTTCATTGCGGTGATTCGGTCATTCAAAAAGAAGTGAATCATCCTTTAAAGCCTAATCAAATTTACTATGCAGGCTTGCAAGAAGTAACACCAGCCGAAAAGGACCTCTTGAGTCAAGCTGGCGTAGAGTACAAAATCGAAGAGTCTCATGAATTGGATCCGGCTGAAGTCAGAAAATGGATTAAAAAAAACAATTTCGAATACCTTTACATTCACTTAGATGTTGACGTGATGGATCCTAGCCCATCAGTCTTTTATGCAACTTATTTCAATAATCCAGAACTAAAGAAGATTCCTGAAAATGCAGTTCGAGGAAAAATTGAACGAGAGGCTATCTGGCGCTATATTGGTGACCTTAGCAACGAGTTTGATCTAGCAGGATTCACAATTGCGGAATATCTCCCATGGAGTGCTAAACAGATGCTAGATTTGATGAAAATGACGAGTATTTTTTAAAAATTGATTTCTTTCAGTTTGTGAACGTCTTATAATTTAAGTGAGATTACTGAAAAGGAGATCAATTATAGTTTAAGGGATAATCAATTTCATGATTATAGTTTTTGGGGTTGTGATACCTTAAATCATAGTAACGAAAAATGAATTTCATAGAAATTGGATCACTAATTATATTAGTCATTTTAATTAGTTTTTGGTTCTATTATTATAAACGCTTATTAAAAGCTAAAAAAGAACATGAAAGATTAGTAAAGAAAACACAAAAATTACAAGATAATAGCAGTGACTAATTGTAAAATTTTGAGATAAAAATAGAAAAACATTCATGACACGAGACATGAATGTTTTTTACTATTTCAGTGTTTTTAAACTAATGATAAACGAGATCATATCTCCATGATACTCGACCTTGATTTTTCCTTTAAAAGTATGTACTAGGTCACGCGCCATGGAAAGTCCAATCCCAAAGCCTGATTTTTTATTGTTATGCGATTTGTCTTCGCGATAAAAACGGTCAAAGAATTTAGAATAGTCAATATTTTTGCCTTCAGCATAAGTATTACTGATAATCAGACTTGCGTTGTTATTCCACTTGTTTTTATGTAAATCTATGCTAACTTCACCATGTGGATCACAGTATTTTTGCGCATTATCTAAAAAGATATTTACAAGCTCGGTAAGAGTTTTTTCTTCAGCTGAGACAAAAATATCTTTTTGAATTTTAGTCTTGAAAGTAAGATCTTTTTGTTTCATCACAGAAGAAAAACTGCGACTCGCCGATTCCACAATTTTAGATAGGTTAATTTTACTTAAAGCAATTTCACCCGTCTCACTCATTCTAGCTAAGGCAATCAGATGATTGATAAGCTCGGTTAAACGCTGAGTCTGCTCTTTAGTATTTTTAGTCCATTCAGATTCATTTCCCAGCATTTCTTCCATTTCAGTATTGGCAGAAATGATCGCCAAGGGAGTTTTTAATTCATGACCTGCATTATTAATAAACTGTTGTTGCTTATGATAAGCTTCAGCAATGGGCCTAATTGCTAGGCCAGAAGCAATAATTAAAATAATCGCAAAGATTATTAAGGCGGTAAAACCTAGCAAAATTGCCAGTCTCAAAAGAGTCCATGAATGTGCATAAATCAGAGTTGTATTTAAAAAAACAATATTTTTCTGTCCAAACTGATCTGTAAAAATTTGATAAGCATAATTATTACGATCGAGGCGAATAATCCCTTTCTCCATTTTTCTTTGGTTGAGAATTTGATCAACCTTCTCATTTATGTGCTGCTTGTTAGATTGAAAGTCGCGAGGTTTATTAACTAGAACTTTTTTATTATTTTTATCGATCACCACAGTAAAATAGCGATATTGAAAAATTGACTCTGGGTTTGAAGGACCTAGAATGATATTTTGCTTATTTTTATATAAGGCTCGGGAATTTTGCAGAGTCAAATTTCCATTGTTTTCTACTAAAGTAGATAATACACGATTAACTTCTCTACTATCTCGATGAACTACACCGGCACTAAAGTGCCGGGTTTCTGGGAACACTAAGTAGTGTTTAGGATCTTACAGAAGACATTGCTATCTTCATACCTAACTCACAGAACTTAGCTATTTACCACGGCCAGTTCCTGACCATTTGGCATTGCCTTATACAAGATATTAACTGCCGCATTAATATCTCTATCGTGGTGGGCTTGACAGTTAGGACAAGTCCATTCTCGAATTTCTAGCGGTTTAGCTCCGCTATTAAATCCGCATTTAGAACAAATTCTAGAGGTGTTCTTAGGATTTACAGCAATTAATTCCTTGCCGTATCTTTCACACTTATATTCCAGCATTTGTCTAAACATGCTCCAAGAAGCGTTGGCAATTGCTTTGGCTAGACAGTGATTCTTTTGAAGGTTCTTGACTTTCAAATCTTCAATTGCAATCACATCATATTGTCTAACCAAGTGCGTTGTCAGCTTATGGAGATAATCTTTGCGTTTGTTAGCGACTTTCTTTTGATAGCCGGCTTTAAGCTTGCGTGCTCTTTGCCAGTTGGAAAAGCTTTCTAGGCTTCTAGGATTAAGAACTTTTTGATTCTTGTCCTGCTCGCAAAGAAGATAAGCCTGATGGCGTCTGCGCGAATATTTGCTCTGCCAAATTCGGCTTTGCTTTTCAAAATAAGAAGCATCAAAAGCGGGATACTTTAGACCGTTTGACAAAATTGCCAAATCGGCTACGCCGACATCAATCCCAACTTGTCTGCCCGTCTTTTTAAGTTTTTCAGGAGCGTTAACTTCTGCTTGAATTGACAAGTAATACTTGCCGGTAAGTTCTAAAGAAACCGTATAGCGTTTAATCTTAACGTCTTTTAAAATTCCAGTCTTGCTGGTTTTAATGTAGCCCAGCTTAGGAAGATAGAGATAGTGTCTTCCAGCAATTTTCACGATAGACTTACCAGTATAAGATGGTTTTAAATATCTTCTGGAATGAAAACGGGGCTTGCCCACAGTGCCAGTTTTATCTTTAAAGAAGTTCTTCCAAGATTGGTTTAAAAATTCATTGACCAGCTGCAGGCTAGAAGAATCGCTATTTTTCAAAAAGGGATATTCTTTCTTTAAGGGCTTAAGCAGATAGTTAAGCTTAAACTTGGTTAAGAAAGGCAAATCCTTGTTATTCTTATAGCGTTCGTTCATCATATCGATCATTTTGTTCCAGACAAAGCGGTCATTACCAAACATTTGCCAAAGCTGGCCTACCTGGGCTTGATTGGGATAGAGCCTTAATTTTATTCCAGTTAGCACATTAGTTCCCTTCTTTCTTCAAAAATTATAGCAAAAGAAAAGAAGGAAAAATAGACTTTAAAAAGAAAACGATGAAAAGAGCCGTTTTCATCACGGGATTAAAATCCCGTGTTTTCAACGGTAATTTTCTCAATAAAAAAGACGGTCATCAAGACCGCCCACGCTTGACATGTTTTTTCATGCCTTAGCTACTATTGATTCTTATTTTATTATACCATGATATAATAATTTTGGCATGTTTTTTGCCCCTACATTGCCGAAAGGCTAGAAAGGAGCTACATCATGTCCATAAAGCTACTATTGATCTTTTTGCTTGTTCGTGAAGTACGCTTGGCTCTCCATGAGTTAAGAAAGCTACTTAAGTAGTAAAGCTTTAGCAAGCAATAACTAAGACAGTTCTTCGGGGCTGTCTTTTTTTGTGAACAGGTAGTGGTTTGCCTGTTTGATTATGGCTACTTTGTATGCTAAGAAGTTACCTACGTAATAAATAAATGAATATCATATGCGAAAATAGCATTAATAAAAAAGACTGTCATAAAGACCGCCCATGCTTGGAATACTTGTATGACCGCATTAACTATACTATCCATAGCTTTACTCATGCACGAGGTGCACTTAACTCTTCACAAGTTGAGAAAATTTTTTAAGCATTAAAGCTGCAGAGTAAGCTAGACCGGTAAGACCTTGTGTCCTGTCTTTTTTATTGTACATAATGACAATAGTATTGTGTTTGTCTAATAATGACAAAAAAATATAGGAAATTAACAGATGATTGTTAATCTCCTACATTCTTAGATTTACTAATAAAAATTACTTAACTCTAGCAATTTCACTGCGTACCTTGATATCGGAACTACCTAAACCAGGTTCTTGACCGTGTAAATTGAATTCAAGTTGAGTTTCTGGTCTGAACAACATTACGTGAGTTGAACCACCATAGTGGAACATACCAAGTTGGTCGCCTTTCTTGACATGTTGACCAACTTTAACTGTAATTTCATCACTTGATACTTCGGACATACCTACAGCAACAAAGCACATAAGTCCAATCTTAGGATTGTCTGCTTTGATAAAGATAACGGCACGAGTAGAAGTTGAAGTTAAGAATTCTTGTGATGCAGTAGCTTGACTGTCATCAGGTGTTACACTGTCATAACCCTTATAAAGATCTTCAGCGTAGTAAGCACCTGGTAAGTTATAAGCTTTAACAATAGTTCCATCAACTGGGCTATTCCAACGGTGATAACTAAATACACTTAAGAATGCTTGATAAAGTGTTCCACCAGCAAATTTAGCAGCCCATGGATCATTTTGAAGAAGGTCTAACAAAGAATAAGGTTGACTCTTAATCCAGAACTTAGCTTGTAAAGGAACGTTATGAGCAATCTTAAGTGGTGCTGATTCACAAGAACAAGCAATTGAATCTGGATCATCAGGGTTTTCTACAGGCCGAACGCCAGGATTAAATTCACGAGTAAAGTAATCATCCCATGATTTGAATCCTAAATGTTTATCAAAATCACTAGAAGCACACTTGAAAACTTTTTGGAAGTCATCACCATAGGCTTTTTCAGCCATACGTTTAAGGGCTTCCTCACCTAGCCAACCTTGTGAACTTGTATTAAGAACATAAGTTGAGGCTTCACTCTTTAAGTATCTTCCCCAGTAATTAAGAATATCACGTAATTTAGCGTTAACTTTATCGTTCATAAAGAATGCGTAACCAGCACGGGTTCCCATTGGATAGTTAAAGATAGCTGCCATTGGAGTACCAACGAAACTAGTTTCATTATATTCAGGAGCACGTTGAATTACTCTGTTAATCATTAATAACATTTGGTGATAATCACGAACTTGTGGAAGGTCAGCAGGAGCATCAACAAGTCTCTTTGGAATCTCATCAAACATCATTTGAGCAAGATTCCAAATGTAATGATCATTTTCAATTAATTCTTTCAAAGCTTGAACTGGGGGTAAAAGCTTTTGGTTTTCTTCTGATTTGGCTTCCTCCAAAACTTTACGTAACCAAGCATTATAAGCTTTTTGATCGCTTGGACGCCATTTATCAACATTATATGGAATATCTACAGCCATAATATAATCTCCTCTCGTTTATTTTAACTAGTGATCACGTGATTACAGTTTCACAGTACGCTAATGCATTTATAAATTCAAATAAAACGAGTTGAGAAAAATAAATTTAATTAATGACACAATTCAAATCTTATTAGTTGCTTATAAGAGGCCCCTACTATTACAATGACAGTGTAGTTTCATCCTAGATTAAATACTTTTGGATTTTATTATTATCAATGACTAGTATTATTTTCATGTAAAGATAACGATTAAATGTAAAAAATGTTTTCTAGTCTTACTACAATAATGAATTTTTATATTATATATGGGAGGTTAGATCTATATGTCGAATAAAAAATTATCCACTGTCAGCTTGGGTACATTTATAGGAATGACAATTGCGTTAGCTGCAAGTATTCGTAATATTCCGGATGTTGCCGCTGCTGGCTGGCCCATGTTTCTGTATATGGCAATCTCGACATTTCTATTTGCTTTACCTATTTGTTTGATTGCCGGTGAATTTGGTAGTACTTTTCCTGAACATGGTGGTCCAGAACTGTGGGTACGTAATACTCTAGGAGATAATTTTGGGTTTGCAACCTCATGGTTGCTTTGGACCATTTTGTTTCCAGGGATGGTTGTAGTTGCTTCTGCATTGCCACCACTTATTGCTACAGCAATTAATATGCCAAAATTGGGTACAAATAATATTTTTACTTTAATAGTTATTTTAATTTCATTTTGGGGAATGACTATTTTAAATAGACACTTTGATATGGCAAAAATTACTGGTAAATGGGGAGATTGGATAGGAATTTACATCCCATTTATTGTTATGACTATTCTTGGTATTGCTGCGGTTGTTAAGACTGGAATTCATCCAACATCTATCCTACAAAGCTTTTCACCTGAAAAAATAATTCCCCTTGGTTCAGGTGCAAAGTCTTTGGCTTATTTTTCTCCAATTGCCTTAATATTTGTGGGTATTGAATTATCATCTGTGTATATAACTCGTTTAAAGAAGACATCAGAATATCCTATTGGTGTTTTAGCAACACTAGCCTTTATGTTGATTTTAAACTTAATTAACGGTTTTATGGAATCTGCTGTAGTCGCACCAACTGAAATTAATCTTAACAACATTGTGCAGCCTATTATCATTTACAATAAAATATTAGGTTTACCTTCATGGATTAACAATGTATTTAGTATTTTGGTTGCAGTAGGTGTATGTATTCAACTTTCAGCATGGGTATCTGGTCCAGGAAAAACAATGTTAGCTTCTGCTAGGGATGGATATATTTCTCCAAAATTAAAATTCTGGAAGAAAGATAAATTTGGTGATTCTCCATCAATTATGTATGTTCAAGCTGTTGTAGTTTCTGTTTTCTCTTGTGCTTATTTATTAATTCCAGATATTAATAGTGCATTTCTTGATTTAGTTAATGCTACTAATGTCATTTATTGTACTGTCTATGTATTCATGGCAATTGGTTTTATTAAGATGAGAGTCGAAAAACCAAATTTGACATCTGACTTTAAAGTTGGAAATACTTTTGTTGCATGGTTAATAGGACTAGTATTAATAATTACTATCGGAGTTATTATGGTAGCTACATTTGTTGTAGGTACATGGTTCAATTTCCTTGTAGTGGCCGTTATTAGTGCAGTCATCATTATATTACCGTTCATCTTCTTCCACTTTAAGAAGCCAGAATGGGCTAAAGAAGTAGATAACTTAATAAAAGATAATCATTAATAATTAGCTGGAACACTTTATAATATTTAAACATTATGGAGTGTTTTTTATATAAAGATATTTAAAGAGAATGATAAGCTTTAATATTTTGTGTGTTAAGTTTTAGGGTGTATTATCAACTTGTGAATAGAACTTTATGCTAATGACTACCTGGTTAAAAAGGGATTTTAAAGTTAGCTTATTGTATTTTTTCGAAAGGAGAATATATAAATGGACAATAAAGATATTGATTATAATGCTTTATTTGTTGGAGATAAATCCGAGAATGGCGATAATTATATCAATGAATTATCACGCTTGCTTCAAAGTCATATGGGTTGGCGGAAAAATTATATTCCTGGTGATATTTCAGCAATTACAGATGAAGATAAACGTTCCCCAGAATATCAAGCTACATTACAGCGTCAACATGATGTTTTGACAGAAGTTGATCACCGCTTGCGCCAAGGTAGTGTTCCTTGGATGTCAGCTGGTCGCTACTGGGGTCAAATGTTATCAGATACTTTAACACCATCCATGCTTGCATACTCACAAGCTATGCTTTGGAATGCTAACAATGTTACTTTGGAATGTTCAATGGCTACTTCAAAAATGGAAGCAGAAGTTGGAGATGAAATTGCAGATCTTCTTGGGTATAAAGAAGGCTGGGGACATCTTACTCACGATGGTTCTATTGCTAACCTAGAAGCACTTTGGTATATGCGACAATTTAAGTCTATGCCATTGGCATTTAAAGAAGTAGTTCCTGAAAAAGTTAAGGGATTGAGTGAATGGGAGCTTTTGAATATGTCAGTTGAAAAAGTTCTTGATATTTTGAAGACCTTGACTCCAAAACAAATTGATGAAGTTAAAGCACATTCCTCAAGAAGTGGTAAGAATATTCAAAAACTTGGCAAATTAATTGTTCCATATACTAAACACTATTCTTGGTTAAAAGCACTTGATATTACTGGTGTTGGATTAGACCAAATGGTACAGATTCCTGTAAAGAGTGATTTCCGTCAAAATGTAGATATCCTTAAGGAAAAAGTTAAGAAATTAGCTTCTAAACATATTCCAATTCTTGGTGTAGTAGCTGTTGTTGGGACTACTGAAGAAGGACAAGTGGATGAAGTTAATAAGATTGTAAAATTCCGTGAAGAAATGAAGAAACAAGGAGTTTATTTCTACATTCATGTCGATGCTGCTTATGGTGGTTATGCTCGTGCTTTATTTAGAGATGAAAATAATCATTTTGTAGAATATGATCAACTTAAAGATATGTTTAAGAAGCACCATGTATTCAATACTGATGTACATATTGATAAAGACGTTTATGAAGCATATAAGGCAATTAAAGATACCGAATCCACTACTATTGACCCTCATAAGATGGGATATGTTCAATATTGTGCAGGAAGTATCGCAATTAAATACCAAAGTATGCGTAATGTGATTTCTTACTTTGCTCCATATGTATTTGAAAAGAAGACCGCAGAAGCACCAGATATGTTAGGCTCTTACATTCTTGCTGGCTCTAAAGGTGGTGCAACTGCTGCTGGTGTATGGGCAGCTCATCAAACTGTACCTCTTAATATTACTGGATATGGACGTTTGATTGGTTCGTCTATTGAAACTGCTCAACGGTTCCGTAAATTCTTAAAGAAATTGAAGTTTGATATTAATGGTAAAACGGTTGAAGTTTATCCATTAGATAACCCTGATTTCAATATGGTTGACTGGGTCTTAAAGGTCGATGGTGAAACTGACTTGGAGAAGACAAATAAATTGAATGAAAAGATGTTCAACATGTCTTCATTCTATGATAGTCGCGTATATTCTAATTTGTTCCTTACCTCACATACCATCTTTAAGAAAGATACATATGGTGATTCTCCAGTTCCATTTATTGAAAGAATGGGATTCACTAAAGATGACTGGGAAAAAGTTGGCTCAGTAACATTACTGCGTGCAGCTATCATGACACCATTTCTTCATGATACAAAGACTTTTGAATTCTATACTGAAGGAATTGCTAAAGCTATGGGAGAGAAGCTTCAACAAATTTTGTAATAAGTACTGATCCTTTTGCCATTCTGGTTTGTAAAAATTAGAAAGGACAGCTGGACTGAGGAAGTCAAAGAATTAATGACCCAATATAGTTCGAAGAAATAAGCCTATTCAAAAATTAAATAGCAGAGAAAACCTCTGAAATGAAAAACTACTGACAATTAACGTTGAAATAGACGCTAATTTGTCGGTAGTTTTGTTTTAAGCGAAAATAAAAGCCAAATACCACATGGTACTTGGCTTTAGGTACAAAAAAGACGGTCATCTAGACCGCCCACGCTTGGCATGTTTTTCTCATGCTGTAGCAATATTATCTCTATTGATAGTATACCACGTACAAATTAATGATACAATAAAACATGGCATGTTTGTGCCCCTACATTGCCGAAAGGCTAGAAGGGAGGTGCCTCATGTCTGTAGTTACAATATTATCTCTGGCGTTACTCATGCATGAAGTGCACTTGACTCTACATGAGTTAAGGAAGCTACTCAAGCATAAGTAGATAACCATAGCAGTCCCGCGGGACTGCTATTTTTTATCTTTTAAGATACGCTTACGTTTGCCATAAAAATATATCAGTGTACAAAAATAAAAGCCAAATACCACATGGTATTTGGCTTTAGGTACAAAAAAAGCACCGACTACTTGCAGTGCCATTTTCATTTTGGTGGGTGGTCAGGGGATCGAACCCTGGACCCACGGATTAAGAGTCCGTTGCTCTGCCAGCTGAGCTAACCACCCAATTTTTGTTCAGCTCTCAACCGCTGACAGTTAAATATATTATCAATTAATTTGCCTTTTGACAAGTATTTTTTTACAAAAAATATTGAAAAATTTAAAAAAGATAAAAAAGTACTGGATAGATTCACCTTGAGATAGTAATTTTTCAATAAGTAATTGGTTTCAATTAAATATTTACTGATAGTAAACCCCCAGGTTAGATTTTTGTCCAACTCTGGAGGTTAAGTTCACATTTCCATTAAGTATGTCTTTTTATTGACGTTAAACATTACTTTACATTGTACTATTCACTAACTTTAATAACTGTTTCAGCTTCTGTTTGAGATCTCTTAACTTTTACACTTAATCTTACTGCAACGAATACAACCATTGCTTCTACTGCAAGCAGCGCAATTAAAGCATATCTAACATCACTAATACCTGAAATAGTAGTAAAGATAGTAGTCATGACTGGTGCAGACGCCATTGCAAAAGTATTGAGTAGTCCCATAGTTGAAGCTAAAATTTTATGTTCAACTGTATTTACTAACCATTGAGTTAATTTAATAGAAGCGATACTAGCTGTAGCTGCTAAAAGGAAGAAGAATGGCAAGATAGCGTAAATATGAGCTATGATTGAAGATAGAGTCGTTAAGAAGCTTAAGATTCCAGCAGTAATGGTCATTGCGAATGCTGAAACATTTCTAAATAATTGTTGACCAAACATACTACCAAATGCAGCCCCAAGACTGACTAATACGCCCATTAACGCCATTGTGAAACTGTAGCTACCAATTAACATAGTGGACTTATGGGCTGCCATTACAATTGGAATTAAAGCACTCATTGCGCCTAATACACCATTAAGTAAAGCAACAATAACCATAATAGTTAATAAACCATGTGCCCTTTTAGCTTGCGTGTATGATGACTTCATTGTTGCCAAGAATTTTTGCTCATTAACTTCTTGATGCTCAAGTGATCGACCAGCTTTTTTATGTTTTAAGCCAACGCTTAAGTATAAGATACCTGCTACGAGAAAGGTAAAGGCATTAACAAAAGCTAAACTTGAGTATGACATGAACAAAAGTAAACCTGAACCAACAAATTGTGCAACCATATTAATGATTTGCGATACTCCACCAGTAAAGCCTTCTGCTTCACCAAATTCTTCTTTACCAACGATATCTGCAATTAATGGAGATACTAACCCGGCTGAATATGAGCCAAAAGTATCTGAGAAGAAGTTAATTACTACTACTGCAATCACTAAATTCCAATCTGAAACATTAGTAGCAAATAAAATTCCAACAAGACCGTATAAAACAAATCTCACCACTGCCATTAAGAAAATATTTCTGAACTTCTTATGTGTTCTATCGGCAAAATAACCTGCAAAAATCTCAAATAATCTTGGAATAGATTCAGAAATTGCAATTAATGATAAAGCTAGAGAATAGTTTTGTAATTTACTTGCATAAGTCATAAATGCTAAGTAGAAAAGTACATCCCCAGTCTCTGATAGAAAACTAGCAATTGAAAATCTTTTATAATCTTTATTTTTCAAAAATATATTCATAATGTTTAACTCCTTTATTTTAATGTTGCCTTAATCTTAGCAAGGAATTAAAATGACTTTTAAAAATGTCGTATTTGAACATTAGGAGGAAAAAATATGACAATTGGCGAATTATTGAAAGAATATCGACTAAAAAAAGGGCTAACTCAAAAACAATTTGCAGATGGAATTGTAAGTACTTCATATTATTCAAAAGTTGAAAAGGATGGTCATCGTATTACTGCTGAAGATCTGATTGCTGTTTTAGAACACAATGGTATCCCTCTTTGGTCTTTTTTTAAAAATTTAACTTTAAAAGGAGATTTTGAACATTATCGAAATTTATCCATAGAGGAAGAGGCTTTAGATGCATACTATAGATCAGATAAGAAACAATTAGAAGTTTTAAAAGAAGAAATAGATAAAAGTCATTTACCAAATAAGAATGAATTATATTTATCAATAAGCGGTTGGATTGAATGCATGAAAACAAATGATGATGAACCAGATATACAGGTAAGGGAAGATTTAAAAAATCAAATCTTCAACATGCCATCTATTAACTTAAATAAATTAACTCTATTTTGTAATTTTATGGAATTTTATGACTTAGATAGTAATTTTTTTATTACAAAACAAGCTATTAACAAGTTTATAGATACAAAAGAAGTAGATATACAAGAAGTGTTATTAAGTATCATTGGTAATTTACTTTATCTATCTATTAAAGAAGGAAACTATAACTACACGGATTATCTTTTACAAAATTCAAAGAAAATTTCCATAAAGCCACGCTTATTTTTAGAAAAAGAGTTAATTGCATTTTATCAAAATCTAATTGACTACCATTTCAATAAAAAACAAGTTTATATAGAAAACTGTAAAGATATTACTCATAGTATTAAGTTAGCGGGAATGGACGAATATAGTCATGCACTAAATGGAGTTATAACTAAATATACAAGTTAAGTATCATCACACAGTGGTAGTATCAAGCACTCACTTTCTACACGATCCTAATGTATCATCTGCATCTATTTAATTTAAATACACGAAAAAAAGCAGTTCGAAAACTGCTTTTTGTTTTACCCTCTAACTCCCGTCCGCTTCGGGCAAGTCTATCCTCGACGCTTCAGCCGGCTAAAGCCGTCTTCCGTATCGTCTCGGAATAGCCAAGCCCTACGTTACTGGGAGTTAGAGGTAACTTATATCTTTTAATCATAAATCCAAATTATATTCGTCATAAGTAGCACTACACCGAAAATTGCCAAAAGCTATAGTTTTAGTTATTTATTAATTCTATTTTTAGATTCATAATATAGCTTGCCAATGAAATATCCTGAACCTATTAATACTAAAGTCATAATTAGGGAAGCAAATGGGCGAAAATATCCGCTATCCAGAAAATAATATATAACTACAAGGACATAAGTAATTAGAAAATCTACTACATGTTGCATAAATTAATCCCAATTCATTCCACATTGGACAGCCCATACAGCCAACTGAGCTGCAACAATGGCTGCATTCGTTCTAACACCCGCACCTTTAGCAAAACGAATAACAACTTTAGCTAATTCCTTCCATGCTTTTTTCTTAGCATACTTAACAATTACGCCGATATTAACCATTGCAAAAAATTCATCTTTGATTTTATTGTACATGCATTGTCCTAAATTATTCCAACCGTATACAGAAACAGAATGTAATGAGTCATTATCATTTTTTGATTGTAGAGAAAACGGATTATAATTAACATCTAGTTCTTTTTCCGCAACAGTAAGTTCTTTATTAGAGAAATTTTTTAATACATATCTATTTAGATTTTCCTGACTAACTCCATTTGCAAAAATTTTTTCTAATTCCTGTGCTACTACAGCAACTTCCGGATCATTATCTACATCTGTTTTTTGTTGACTTGCAAATGCTGGTACAGCAGTTGTAGCAAAAAATTCTAGAATCATAACAAAGGTCATCATTAAACAAAAAAACTTCGATTTTTTTTGATAATTGTGCATTCATAAAATTATCCTCCTCTTTTACAATTTAACAGCGTTGTTAAAGAAAAAAGCGCCCTACCAGACCAATTATTTTGATCTAATAGGGCGCTTATGCGCTGTACCACCTATGTTCGCTGAGCATAGCCCCAGCCTCGTTGCACGTGCGGCTCAAAAAAGAGCGATACGTCGACGCTATAAAGGGCGCACCCTGAAACTACTCAATTCGTAATTTCTGCTCAAAGGTGATTTTCAGCTAAACCTTCGTTGTTTCTTCGCACCCACCAGAAACTCTCTGTAGTACTTCAGTAAAACTTACTTTCCTTATCAAAGCCGTTTTTATTTTTGATTGAACATAATATTACAGTGATAAAAATTAAAAGTCAACAATAATTTTAATTATTTATTAGTTAAATTATAAATTTTATTATTTTAATATAATATATTGTGATACGGGAAAACTGAAAATTTTGCAATAAAAAAAGGTGGTTCAACGACCACCCACAGGACGTCTTTCGGCAAGTAATCAGCTCACCTTTGTTGCACGCCTGCTCAACGCTTATCTTACTATCTGAAAACATTATAACATTCTTTTTAAATGCCACACATTAACAAATGCTTTGATTATTGTTACTAATTTGACTGGTTGTAGTAATTATTGACTTACTAAAAATACTTAAAAACAAATAGCTTCTCCTCGTGGGGAAGCTATAAAATTCTTATAGTTTTTCTGTGATTTTGTATGGCTCGCCATGCTTATCGTCTCTTGCTTTATCGGCAAAGTAGATAGCGTATTTGCCACTTTTGGCATTTTGGGCGATTACAATTTGTCCTGCGGTTGGTTTATCAGCTTTGATGATTTGAGCACTTCTTCTAGCTTCTTTGAAGTCGTGAGAAGAAGCAATGGCATCCCCAGGATTAAAAAATACATTTTCGTTGTTCATAAAAAAGCCCCTCTCTGCTTAATTTCTTATCTTCATTTTACCAATAATTCTCATTGAGAAGCCATTTTTTAGCAACAAAAAAACATCGCCGAAGCGATGTTAAAGTTATGGGTGGTCAGGGGATCGAACCCTGGACCCACGGATTAAGAGTCCGTTGCTCTGCCAGCTGAGCTAACCACCCATGTCATAACTGACAGATACTATTATGCAATGAATCAAAATAAAATGCAAGCACTTTTTACAATTTTCTTTATTTTTTTGGCTAAATTGGCAAAAACCAGTATAATATAAGGGCAAAGGAGGCATTCGGGTATGCCAAAAAAGATTCTCGTTGTTGACGATGAGAAGCCAATTTCCGATATCATTAAGTTTAATTTGACTAAGGAAGGCTTTGATGTTGACACCGCCTATGATGGCGAAGAAGCTGTTAAAAAAGTTGACGAATATGATCCGGATTTAATGATTCTGGATTTGATGTTACCAAAAAAAGATGGACTTGAGGTTGCACGTGAAGTACGTCAAACTCATGATATGCCTATCATTATGGTAACTGCTAAAGATACTGAAATTGATAAAGTTTTAGGACTTGAAATGGGTGCAGACGATTACGTAACTAAGCCATTTTCAAACCGTGAACTAGTTGCACGTGTTAAGGCTAACTTGCGTCGTCGTGATATTGTAAAGAAAGCAGAAGCTGCAACTCAAGAAGAAACCGATAAAAATATTACTATTGGTAACTTGGTGATTATGCCAGATGCCTATATTGTCGAAAAAAATGGTAAAAAAATTGAGTTAACTCACCGTGAGTTTGAACTCTTATACTATTTGGCTCAACATATGGGACAAGTTATGACTCGTGAGCACTTGCTTCAGACTGTTTGGGGTTATGACTACTTTGGCGATGTGCGGACTGTGGACGTTACGGTGCACCGATTAAGAGAAAAGATTGAAGATAATCCAATCCAACCTCAAATTTTGGTAACTCGTCGTGGTATCGGCTATTATGTAAAACAACCAACCGATGAATAAAAAAGAAAGCCACAACTGTAATTAGTTGAGTGGCTTTCTTTTTGTGTTTTTGTTTTTAGAGTAAAGATGAAGAGAATAAAAGATAAACTAAAAAAGACATTTAATTCCATAAGTACAAAGCTAGCAGTTGTATTTATGTTGATGTTAATTGCCACAATTGAAGTAATTGGGGCCTATTTCACTAGACAACTTGAACAAAATAGTATTGAAAATTTTCAATCTTCAATTCAAATTCAAAATGTTGTTGCTAACCAATTAGCATCTCAATTGACTCGAGACAATAAAGGGACTAATGATCGTTTAAGTAGAATTATTAATGATTACAATAATGATTCAATTAGTGAAATTATTGTGGTTGATAATAAGGATATTATTCGAGCAGTCTCAAGTTTAAATGATCGAAGTCGAATTGGGCAGAGAGTTAATAACAATGACGTTAAGCAAGTCACTTCAACCGGCAGACAATTAACTAAAATTGTTGATGATAATGGCAGTAATTATATGATCCAAATTACTCCATTAGGAAGTGGAAATGGATCGACCAGCACTGTGGGAGCAGTCTACGTTCGAGCAAGCATGCAAAATGTATTTCAAGATTTGCGTAATACATCAATGATGTTTTTATTGGCGTCTTTGATTGCAGCAATTTTAGGGGCAATTTTAGCTTTAGTTATTTCCCGGGCGATAACCAGACCAATTGAAGAAATGAAAAGCCAGGCGCTTAGTATTGCAGATGGCGACTATTCTAGTCAGGTGAAGATTTATTCAAATGACGAGTTAGGACAATTAGGAGAAGCTTTCAATACTTTATCAGTTAGAATTGAAAAATCGCAGGAAGAGTCAGAAAGCGAGCGACGAAGACTAGATAGCGTGCTGTCTCACATGACTGATGGGGTAATTGCCACAGATCGCCATGGAAATGTTACTATTGTTAACCAAATGGCACTTAATTTCCTAAATGTAAAAGAAGATGATGTGGTAAATAAGCCGATTGCGGAAGTTTTAGGAATTGATGAATCTTCGCAAGACCTTATTTCTAATCAAAAGGAAATAGTTGTAACGGTAAATGCTGGAACACAGGATGAAATGATCCTTCATGCTAGCTTTTCTTTAATTAAAAGAGTTACAGGATTTGTCTCCGGAAGTGTATGCGTTCTTCATGATGTGACTGAGCAATTAAAAAACGAAAACTCGCAAAAGCAATTTGTATCCAATGTTTCTCACGAATTGAGAACGCCACTAACTAGTTTAAGAGCTTATATTGATGCCCTTAGTGAGGGAGCATGGAAAGATCCAAACATTGCTCCTAAGTTTTTAGAGGTAACTCAAGAAGAAACTGAAAGAATGATTCGAATGATTAATGATCTGCTAAGTCTCTCTCGCATGGATCGTGGGGTTTCTCGAATGGATCTTGAATGGGTAAATCTAAATGATTTTGTAGCCCATATTTTGAATCGATTTGATATGATTGTAAAAAACGATAAGAAAAAAGGCGAGAAAAAGAAATACACTATTAAGAGAGAATTGTGCAATCAAGCTCTTTGGGTGGAGATTGATACGGATAAAATGATGCAAGTAGTTGATAACATCATCAATAATGCCATTAAATATTCTCCTGATGGTGGTGTGATTACTGTCAAATTGGTTCAAAAACAAGATCGGGTAATTTTAAGTATTTCAGATCAAGGATTAGGAATCCCAAGAAAGGACTTAAATAAGATTTTTGATCGATTCTATCGTGTTGATAAGGCAAGATCACGCGCTCAAGGAGGAACCGGCTTAGGATTGGCGATTGCTAAAGAAATCGTAGAAGCTCACCAAGGTAAAATTTGGGCTGAAAGTAGCGAAGGAAAAGGATCTACTTTCTATATTTCTCTACCATATGAACCGATGAGCGAGGAGGATGACTGGGATGAAGTTTAAATTTAAGTTTGGTGACTTCTTTTTAGGCCTAGCAACTTTTGTAGTTATTGTTTTATCTATCATTTTATGGATATTTATAATGACTAGTGATCAGCGCTTTAGTAGAATTAATCAAACAAATAATCAAGTTACTCGAGGACAAGCGCGAACCAAAAATAATAAATCTCTCTATGATTTATATATCCCGACGAATGCATATGGGTTTATTGATGGGAAACCATATCGGCTATACGATTCCAAAAACAATTTACCCTTTGAATTTACTAAAGAGTTGCGTCAAGTAACAGCCACTGACCTAAAGAAAATAGGGAATAATCGGACTCAATACCAAGAATTACTAAATAATCCTAATTTTATTCAGTTATCTTATCCTGATCAGGTTACTTTTGGTTTGTTTACTCCTTTAGCTAATAGCAAGCAGAAAAATAGAGAATTCAATCGAATTTTTATTCCAGATAATAATAAATGGGTATATTTAGGAAATGATCAGAGTAATACTATTTATAAAGTCTCATTAAAAAAGGCTAATTTTAATCGGTTACGTAGATATGCTAAAAAGGCAAAGAATAAGACGCCAGTTAATTTTGTTCGTTTGAAATCAAGTTACTCTGCTTTTTATAGTAAATCTGTAAACTGGAGTGTATATAGTTATATTACGACTTCTCAATCAGATTCGTATTTTGTGAGCCGGCTGCTTGGAACGTCCGGCGTTACAAGTAAAACTAATAAAAATGGCCGCACTACTTATTCCTACAACTATTACACCCGCCTCAAAGTCCCTGCTGCGGGCGAAAGAAATGATCATAATTTCCAGTATACTCATTTTGAAAAGGGAAAAATTCCAAGTGTGAATAATCGTCTGCTAGACAGTGTTTATTATGTGCATAAACTTGGTATGACAGAACAAGATTTGCGTTTCTTTGATGCTGATAATAACGTAGTTCGCTATACCAATTATATTGAAGGCATTCCTGTTTTCTTGAACGATCACGATCTACAAGTTAACAATAGCTTTTCTTCAGACGCAATCAATATTGAGTTTAACAGTATTAATTTCCAAATCCCAATTCCATTTGATGGACAAACTCAGAGTTTAGAATCTACTTATGATTTAGTAGATTCGCTAGAAAAACATGGCCTCCATCAGAATGATATTGAAAGAATTATGGTGGGATTCAAAGTAGAAAAAGATAATAGCCATCATAGCTTAGTAAATTTAATTCCAACTTACTATATTAAAGCTTATGGAGAATGGAAGAGCCAAGATGAATGGCAAAAGCAGAATATTAGCATTTATAAGGACATGGAAGTTAAGAGCAAAGAAGAGGTGAAGTAAAGATGGATCATAAAAGAATAGAATGGTTATTTTTGATTGTGTTTACTTTGATCGATATTTACTTGGCTGTTGAAATTTTGCGATCACCAGTCCATTTAAGCAATGCTGATACTAATACAAGTAGTAGTTCAAATATCTGTAGTGAAATGAGAAGCGATGGAATTGAATTGCCAAAGTTATCTGAAACTCAGTCTTCTGGATACTATTTAGCGGCAAAAAATAGAGACTATTTATCTAATAAAATCAATAGTCTCACACAAGTGGATGCGCATTATTCAAAAGCAGATAACTCTTTGACAGCGAGTCCTAAAAACTCCGTTCTAATAAAAGGATCTCATAAGGAAAAATTGAAACGATTGGAAGAATTTAAGAATAATCCTAAGAATATTCCTTATGGTAAAGAATTTAAATATGAGGCGGATATGTCGGGAGATGATAGTTATACCTATGTTCAATCTTCTGAATATGGCCAAATTTATGATAATGACGCTCAACTAACCATCACTGTCCAAAATGGTCAAATTTCAAATTATACTCTCACTTATATGGGTCCCGTTAATCCGGTTCGTGAACTTCAATCTACAATCAGTCCTTGGCATGCGGTTCGGGCAATGTATACTGATCGTGAAATATCAAATAACTCTCGCGTCATTCAAGTAAAGTTGGGTTATTCTAAATTAACTGAAGTTCGTGGAAGCACAATTTTATTACCAACTTGGCTTGTATGGGTAGAAAGTAAAGCCACTAAGAATGTGACCTTAAAGCGTGTAAATGCTTATACAGCCCAAATGTTGCAGTCTAACACGTCGTATAATGTGGAAAAGAATTAGAAAGGCAGACGAGAGTGCAAGTTTCAGTTTTAGCAAGCGGTTCAACAGGTAATACTAGTTTAATTGTGACAAAAAAGCACAAAATTTTAATGGATGCAGGTTTATCAGGAAAAAAGACAAAAGATTTGCTTGCTCAAGTAGGAGTCGACATTAAAGAAATTGATATGGCGTTTTTAAGTCATGATCATGCCGATCATAGTAGTGGCTTAGGTGTTTTGATGCGACGCTATCCGCAAATTAATGCTTTTGCTAATCAGGGAACTTGGAAATATTTAATCGATACTAATAAAATTGGAAAGTTACCAGAAGAGCAAATAAATTTAATTGAGCCGGGGCAAACGAAAACTTTTGAGGATTTAGATATTACTGCCTTTGCAACAAGTCATGATGCGGCGCAACCACAATATTATGTATTTAGTAGTGGCGGCAAAAGAGTAGCATTTTTAACCGATACGGGATATGTATCTGAAAAGGTTGAAGATACTATTAAAGATGCGGATGCCTACATGATGGAGTTTAATTATGATCCTCAATTATTAAGAGATGGTCCTTATTCCTGGTCGCTTAAATCAAGAATTTTGTCTGATGTGGGACATTTATCAAATGAAGAAGCTGGAAATGCTCTTTTAGATGTTGTAAGTTCTAAAACAAAACATATATTTTTAGCCCATCGCAGCCAGCATAATAACACGGAAGTACTAGCTCATGAGACTGCTGAAAAAATATTAGTGGATGGGGATGCGAATCTGGATTCTGATGTTAAAATTATTGATACAGAGCCTGATAAGCCAACAGATTTATTTGAAGTTTAAATTTTTTCCAAACTTTATTCATATAAAGTTCAAATTTTAACGGTAATATGGAAAACATAAAGGGGTGTATTTTATGGAAAATCAAGATCCAAATAGACAAAATCAAAGACTTAATAAAAATAAGAATGGTAAAGGACTCATGATGAAGACGGCAATTGTTGGGGTTGTCGCCGGATTGATTGGGGGCGGTATTTCTTATGCAGCTCTAGATCAACTCAATAATTCTTCAATGAATAATAACGCAGCTCAAACCAGTATTAGCTCAAACAGCTCGAAAGTTTCAAAGACTAGTGCAAAAACTAGTGGTTCAATGACAGCGGCTTATAACCGTGTTAAAGGGGCTGTGGTTTCTGTTATTAACTTAAAGCGTCAACAATCTTCTGGTTCGACTGATTTCTACAGTATTTTTGGAGGTAGTGACAGCAGTAAGAGTTCTAAGAGCAACAAATTGGAAACTTATAGTGAAGGTTCCGGTGTTGTTTATATGAAGTCAAATGGTAAAGGCTATATTGTTACTAACAATCACGTGGTTTCTGGTAGTGATGCTGTTCAAGTAATGCTTGAAAATGGTAAAACTGTGAATGCTAAGATTGTTGGTAAGGATAGCGCTACTGACTTGGCGGTTCTTTCAATCGATGCTAAATATGTTACTCAAACAGCCGAATTTGGCGATTCTAAGACCTTACAAGCGGGTCAAAGTGTAATTGCAGTTGGTTCTCCTCTAGGCAGTGAATACGCTTCTACGGTAACCCAGGGGATTATTTCAGCACCAAGCAGAACAATCACTACTTCTTCTAACCAACAAACTGTAATTCAAACAGATGCGGCAATTAATCCAGGTAACTCAGGTGGTGCTTTAGTTAACTCAGCCGGTCAAGTTATTGGGATTAATTCTATGAAACTTTCTCAATCAACTGATGGTACTTCTGTTGAAGGGATGGGATTTGCCATTCCTTCTAACGAAGTTGTTACTATCGTAAATGAATTGGTTAAGAAGGGGAAGATTACTCGTCCACAACTAGGCGTTCGTGTAATTGCACTTGACGGAGTGCCCGAAGCATATAGAAGCCGAATGAATATTGATTCTAAGTTGAAGAATGGTATCTATATTGCTCAAATTGAGAGTGGTGGTTCAGCTGCTAAAGCAGGCTTGCGTACTAAAGATGTCATTGTGAAAGTTGACAATAAGCCAGTAAGTGATGTGGCATCGTTACACAAGATTTTATACAGCCACAAAGTCGGTGATACTGTTGATGTAACTGTTAACAGAAATGGTAATGAAAAGACTGTTAAGGTTAAGCTTCAAGGTAATTAATTAACAGATTAACAAATAAGAAATAGCGTTATAATCAACTTTGGAAAGATTATAATGCTTTTTTCTTAATTTAAAATCCGTGTAACACTAAAAAGTTCGGTTTTTGATATGTCAAATTTTAAATATAACTAATATTTATCTAAAAAATGTGGATAAACCTGTGGATTGTGGATAAAATCCCATAAAATATTATTTTATTCTTTATAAATATTTTTTATTATAGTTGATTAACAAATGAAATTAAACTTTATAAACTAAGATATATCAAGCAACTGTAGCTTATTAAAAATATTGTTTGTGAATGATACTTTTCCAGATAATAATGTGTAAAAAGTTAGTGAAAAAATATTTTCTCTACAGTCTATATCAATATATTGTAGTGATAAAATATTTTTATACTACATTTAGATTTTTCTTCAAAATGCTTGTGGATAAATTTATAACAAAATTGCAGTAATTTAGAAAGATAGTTATAATTAAAAATATGAATATTAAAATAGTATGTGTTGGAAAGCTTAAAGAAAAATATTTTAAAGATGCAATTGCGGAATATGAGAAAAGACTCAGCCGATTTGCAAAAGTTAAGATTATTCAAGTACCTGATGAAAAAGCACCCGAAAAGTTGAGTGCGGCCCAAGATGAGCAGGTTAAAGAAATAGAAGGAGAACGAATTCTTTCCAAGATTAAGGATAAAGAGTATGTTTATGTGACTGCTATCAAAGGAAAACAGAGAAGCAGTGAAGAATTTGCTAAAGAGATTCAAGATTTAGGTACTTATGGTCATTCGGATATTACTTTTGTAATTGGTGGAAGTCTTGGGACTAGTTCAGCAGTAAATAAACGTGCAAATGATTTAATTAGTTTTGGTAAATTAACAATGCCTCATCAATTGATGCGCGTAGTATTAATTGAGCAGATTTATCGGGCATTTATGATTAATTCAGGTAGTCCATATCATAAGTAAAGAACTACATCTTCAATTAGAAGATGTAGTTTTTTGTTATAATTGAAATAAGAGCGAAGGATTATTTATAAAGAAGAGGCTACACTATGGCAGTGATTGTAATTGTAAATGTCATAATCGGATTGATTGTGTCATACTTGTGTGCAAAGGGACTAGGTTTCGGCTTTAGCTTATGGACGATGAGTGTTGATTTTATTGCCTGTGGAATAATTTTAGCTTTAAGTTCGATTCCTGTCAGAGATCATTTTAATGAAGCATCGACTTTATTATTTTTGGCTAGTTTAATGGCTGGCGTGGGGATTATCACTTTGATTATTGCTCTTGTAGTAAAAGTGCCGCGGCAATACGGCAAATCTGCTTTGAGAGAATTAGGAATTATCTTGGAGCTAGCTGGAATTATTGTTTTCGTTACTTTATGGGATCGTCCGATTGAAATAAGTAGTCTGATTATTCCGGAAATTTCGGTATTAGTCGGATTATGGCTCTTAGTAGAAAATCGTAAATGAAAAGACCTCAAACTTGAAAGAGTTTGAGGTTTTTGTTAATCATGTAAATTAAGCCAATTAATAAGTAAATCAATATATTCGTTAGTTTTTTGCACAAAAGGCATGTGGCCGCAATTTTCAAATAATTCCCATTGGCTATTAGGAAGATTGTCGTACATTGTTTTAGCAACTAAAGGTGTGCATAGATCATCCGTGCCGCTGGTGATTAAGGCCGGAGTCGTGATCTTAGCCAGCTTATTTGTATATTCGTAGTCGTGGAGATTTCCTTCAGGTGTGTATTCGTTTGGACCCCATGCGATATTATAAGCGACTGTACCGCCGATCTTTTTTCTTCGAACAGGTTCGGGAGACTCATTTGTAATTTTCAATACGTGTTGGTCCATGAAGTGTTCGTTTACTTTAAGATAAGCGCTATCGCTAAAATTATGCGTAAGTTCTGCCCGATGAATGGCAGCTTGTTCCTCAATAGGTAAATATTTGATTAAACGGTGGAGTTCTTTTGACCAAAGGGCAGCTGACGAAAGTGTAGAAGAAAGAATCAAGCTTTGAATACCTTGGGGATGGTAATCGCACATGTAAATAATTGCTAACATTCCGCCCCAAGATTGTCCTAAAAGGTGAATCTTGTTTAAATGAAGTCGCTGGCGTAAGTTTTCTAATTCTTTTACCCAAGTGTCTTGAGTGTAGATTTCAGGATGATCATCGGGGATGCTAGAATTACCACAGCCAAGCTGATCGTACATGATGATTTGCCGGTTATCTTTTTCTGCGAGTTCGTCTAAAACTTCAAAATAATTATGGCTGGAACCAGGACCACCATGAAGCAAAACTAAAGGTGGCTTAGAGCCGCGTTTTCCAACCGTACGATAATAAGTTTGATAATTTAAAAATGGAATAGTGTTTTCAAAAATTTCCATGAAAAGCCTCACTTGAAACAAAATAGTGAAATGTTTACTAAGATTAGAAGAATAAAAAAGATCGCCCAATCATGTTTCTTGATAGGAATTGCTACGATCGTGGACCGAGTTTGATCCTCTACGAAGCCGTGTGACTCCATACCTTGTGCTAAATTTTCGGCCGAATTAAGCGCAACTAAGATAGCTTTAAAGTATAATTGCGGTGACCAGAATGATAAATAAACTCCGCGCATCATCGCTGCGGTGCGAATTTGCGTGATAGCACTTTTCATTTGCGGGATGATACCTAGCGCTGCTAAAACGCCGTATGCAAATTTGCTTGGAAGGTGCAGGTTTTGTTCTAAAGAACGGGAAAATTTAACGGCTGTTGTATCGGCTGTAACGCAAGCAATAGTGAGAATATAGACGTAGACACGACTTGAAAGATTCCATGCATAATAAGGATCAGGTTTAGTAGAAAACCAATATAGGGTCGCGAATATCGTAAAAGCAGCAATAAAAGGAATCATAAGTAGTCCAATCATTTTTTTGAAACTAGTTTTTCGAATTAATAAATAAACTAATGCAAAAGCAATTATCAAAAAATTGGTAATTAAACTAGGTTTGATTGATATTTCCAGGGAAATAATAAAGGCGAGTAAAAATTCTAAACTAGGATTCATTTTTTCTATCTTTCTAGGTAAGTTAATTGCTTATCTTTAAATTCAAGATGATAATCGCACCAACTAGCAATTTCATCAACTTGATGGCTAATAATTAGGATTGTTTGACCAAGTTCTTTTTGGCATTCTTTCATTAAATGGATGACCTTTTTTATTGAGTTAGAATCCAGCCCGCTCAAAGGTTCATCTATCAAAAGAACTTCTTGGCCACTCATAAGCATTAATAGAATTTGGAGTTTCTTTTTTTGGCCACCAGAAAGGGTATAAACAACTTGATCTAAGTGGGAATCTAATTCAAAATATTTTAGCCAATCGTCAATTTTTTGAGGAGAAAAGTATTTTTTAGGAAGATTTTTCTTAGTTAAATTAAGTTCATCTTGAACAGTCACTTTTAAAAATTGATCATCTGCATTTTGAAAAATTTGTCCTACTTGGCGTAAATATTTACGTGAATTGAGCTTCTGCACTTCGCGCTGATGATAGCGAATGCTTCCAGTATAGGGGATCATTTTGGATAATGCTTTAAAGAGAGAACTTTTTCCCACACCGTTTGCGCCCGTCAAGAGAGTGATCTTATTAGGAAAAATTTGCAGGGTAGCTTGATCTAAAAGAAGGCGATTTTGGCTAATTTGAACATTATCAAATTCAAAAACAGCGTCTTCATTGGGTTTAGGTAAAGAAAATGTATGCGAAGAATTATTTTTCGGAGTGAAGAGCTTCTCAGCTTCAGTTTGAGATAATTCCTTAACTATGTTGTGTTCAAATTTATAAATATAGTCACAAATTCCTCGGTAATCACTTAATACATGATCACTGATGAGGATAGTTTTGCCTTGAGAGGGAAGTTTTTTAAGTTTATTGATTAAAAAGTGGCGACTTTCGGGATCGCAACTAGCAAAAGGTTCATCGAGGATTAAAATGTCTACATCCATTGCTATTAAAACTGCTAGAGCGACGCGTTGCTTTTCTCCGCCAGACATCGTAGAAATTTTTTGATCAAGTAGACTGTTAATTTGAGTAAAATCGACGGCCATTGCTAAACGCTTTTTATATTCAGTATTTGATAATTGAAGATTTTCTAAAGCAAAGACGATTTCTTCTCGCGGAGTAGGCATCGTAAATTGTTCGCCAGCATTTTGGAACATCATGGCAGTTTTTTGATGATGAAGATCTATTTTTCCACTTAAAATTTTCCCAGCATATTTAGGATAAAGACCTGCAATTAGCTTTAATAGTGTGGATTTCCCACATCCAGTAGGTCCCACGAAAAGTGAGAAACCAGAGGGAAGAGTTAAATTTAAATCTTTAATGATTGGTTTAGTATAATAAGCAAAAGTTAGATTTTTGATTGTGATCATGAATATATTTCCAAAATAAAAAAAGCACCTAGAAGGTGCACAAAACATTACATTTTCCCTGCGCTAGAATTACCTAGATTCAGGTTCGATGGGTATTTCTCAGCCAATTAGCACCCCAATTGCTTTTCATTCTACAAGAAAAGCTTTTAAATGTCTATTTTACAATAATGTAAGCTCTTACGTATAATTATATTCGCTTTTGCTTTATAATAGGATTATAGTGTTTTCATTATGTTAATAGGAAGGTGGGCATATGGCAACAGTTGATTTGGATCAATATCTCACCAGCGTTTTAAAAGCCAATAAAGGGAATCAAAGTGAGATCAAATTAAAAGCTGGTAATGAAAATTTTGATCTGTTTACACTCTACCTTGAAAATCATAACTATGGTGTCCATCAATATAAGATGGATGTTTCAACTATCTTGTTTGTGATTAGTGGCCAAATTACAATTAAAAGCGGTCAAAAGATAATTGAGCTTAAAGTTGGAAATGTGCTTCTTCTTACTGAAAATTATCAGTATGAAGTGATGCGTCAAACGCGTGATGCAGTACTAGTTAAATTGAAATTTCAACCAGGCTTTAGGTATAAAAAGTTCTTTAGAGATCTTGCTTGTAAGAGTGAAGCTGAGCAGAAAGTTATTGAGGGAATTAGTGATAGCTTAGAAAATGAGCATGTACTTTGGCTAAAAAATAATGCGATGACACGCCCTACCCAAGTAATGCATCATATCATTGATGGCTATCTTGGAAATGAACTTTTTATTCGGGCATTGATTGGCGCAGAGTTGACAATAATGTTAATTGTCTCAATTAGAAATCAAAAGCTTGTTACGCCAGTTAGTCTGGATAAGACTAAATTTGAAAAAGCGGCACTAGATGAGTATATTGATAATCACTTTGTAGATATTACTTTGGCTAAAACTGCGCGCTATTTTGGTTTTAATCCGAATTACTTTTCTAATATGGTTAAGCAAAAGACTGGAAAGAGCTTTGTGGATCATGTTGATGAAAGACGCATGCGTGAAGCTAAGGACTTGTTAGCTCAGCCAGATATTTCCTTAAAGGAGATTATTTCACGAGTAGGATATTCAAGTAAGTCATTCTTCTATAAGAAGTTCAATGAATATTACCATATGACGCCAGCAGTAATGCGAGATGAGCTCTTTGCTCAAGCTAAGATTAATTTGAAATGATAGTAAGTTCAGCATATAGGCTGAACTTTATTTGTTAGGAGGAAAATATGACGATTGGAGAAGCCTTAAAAAAAATAAGAAGTGAGCTCGGATTGACTCAAAAAGAAATGTGTGGGGATATTATGAGTCGATCTTATTATGCACGGGTAGAGAGTGATAAAAGTTATATTAGTGCAAATATGTTAATTCAATTATTACTGATTCATTGAAGTTGTTAGAGAGCACAATGATTTTATGGGAGGAAGAAAGATTAGATTTCTTTATAAATCAATTGCTTAGTAATATAAAGGAAAATAATGTAAATATGGATTATTTGTTAAAAATATATTTGAATATATTTAATAATTATTTGTTTATTTATAAAAAAGACATACAACTTTTGATGATATGTCTCCACAAGTAAAGGAAGTTGTAAATTATTTGTGTCAATTACCCTCTAGAGAAAAAATGTCTTTATATAAACTTATAGGTGATTATTACAAGGCTTTTTTAACTATAAGATTGCAGATAGTAAAAAAATAGAAAAAATAATCAATCAGTGTGGTTATTGCCTCACTTTATTTTATTAATTTTGTATTATACAAAATAAGACTTATTTGTAATAGTCTAGTATTATAACTATTGACAAAATATTAAAGAAATGTGATAATCAAATAATATAAAATTAACTAATTAATAAAATTGTTAGATACTAGATTATTATGAAAAAGAAAAATTAGATGATGTAAACCAAGCTGAAAAAGTATGGGAGAACTTTAAAGCAGAGTACGAAACAAGAATCCATCATTTAATTGATAGAAAGGATAGTTAATTAAAAAGATAAGTCAAAATTGACTTATCTTTTTTAATAAAATTAGGGAGGTACTATGTACTCAGCAAAAATTAATAGAAGACAATTATTTAAAGTTGGGACAACATCATTTATAAATGCGTTGGGAGCGTCAATTTTTGTTTATGCTTTGTCTCTTTACTTATTAAAAGTTACGGGTTCCGCTTTTAGTTACGGAACGAGTTTATTTGTAGGCCCTATAATTGGTATCTTGCTATCTCCAATTACAGGGCGAGTAATTGATAGAAGTGACCATAAAAAAGTAGCTATATTTTCGGAAATTGCATTAATAATAGTAATTGTCTTATTTTTAATAGTATTTAATGAATTAAATACAAGATATTTATATGTTGTAGCAGTAATTTTTATAAGTTTTTCTGAAATTTGTGCCCGATTTTTTACCTTGACATATTTATCTTCTACTCCAGAAATGGTTGATGAAAATTACCATCAACGTTTGAATTCCATACAAACAATGAGTAATTCGGTTGCAAGCATTATATCGGCTCCAATTGCTGGTGTTTTAGTAGCAAAAATAGATTTTAATTACATAATTTGTATAGAAATTATTACGGAGCTTTTAACTTTATTAATGGTCTATATTACACCGTTTGGTAATGATTCCTCGAATGTAAAGAGAATTACTAAGTCTACTCAAAAAATAGATTTTTTCAAAAATTATAGAGAAATAGTAATATTTGGTTTTTTTGCTATAATTTCAAATTTTATGAATGCCTTAATGCAAATTGGAGTTCCCTACGTAATAGTGAATAAATTGGATAAATCAACTGAAGTGAGTGGAAATTTACAGGGACTTTTTTCTTGGGGAGTATTTCTAGGAGGAGTCTTTATAACTCTAATTACTTTTAAGAGTCAATTAAAAGTAGTGAAAAAAATATATTTCTTAAATTTTGGAGCGTTAGCTATTTTAGGAATATGTTTAAAATTCTCTTCAATAAATACAATAATTATTTTTGCAATATTTGAATTAGTTTTAGGATTGCTAAATGGATTAGCAGACCCCCCCATTCTTTACATATATTCAATCGGTAGTACCTAGAGAAAATTTGGGTCAGGTCAATACATATTTATATACTATAGTCCAATTTCTTACTCCTCTGGGAATACTAACTTATAGCGCTTTGATTGAAATGATAGATTACAAACTATTGTTTTTTGTAAACGGGTTGGTCGCCTTGATAATGGTATTAATTATATTGGAAGTAGTAAAAGTAGCGAGAAAATGAATATGGAAATGATAATGTGCTAGTGTTAAATAGAGGTTCAATATTTATTAGTAGAATTAAGTGAAGTAAAATCCTTTGCGGAATATTTTAATTTGGTTATCGTTCAAACAACATTATTTTTTAGAAGAATAATAAAAAGCACCTAAGAGTCAATTGTTAATAAAGATTCTTAGGTGCTTTTTCCTACATTTTTTCAAGACGTGCAATTCTATCAGCTGTTGGGGGATGCGTATCAAATAAACTTCCGTTATGTTTGAATGGATTTTCAATATACATCCCACTACTTGAACGATCGGCTTGTTTCATTGGCTGACTGCCTTCGATTTTTTCTAAAGCAGAAATTAACCCCTGTGGATTTCTGGTTAACTCTACGGAACTAGCATCGGCTAAGTATTCTCGATTGCGTGAGAGGGCCATTTGAGCTAGCGACGCTGACAATGGTCCTAAAATCAAGACGAATAAGATTGCGACTACTCTAATAATCATTGCAAAAGCGTTGTTGTCTTCTTCGTCATCATTGCGGCTTCGACCGCCACCCCACCAAATCCACCGACTAGCCATTCCTGAAATAAAAGAAATGACTCCGACCAGTACTACAGCAATTGTTGAAATGCGAATATCATAGTTTCTTATATGTGAAATTTCATGCCCTAAAACGCCCTCTAGCTCTTCACGATTCATCATATTCAATAGACCGCTTGTAACGGCCACAGCGCTATGATCTGGGTCTCTTCCAGTCGCAAAGGCGTTAGGACTAGGATCATCAATAATAAACACTCTAGGCATTGGAACACGTCCTACCATCGCCATATCTTCGACAATATGCCATAACTCTGGATTGTCTTGTTCATGGATTTCTTGGGCATGATTTAAACTCATCACCATATTGGCAGGATTTTGCATGACAATGAATAAATAGATGAGGCTTCCTAGAAAAGCAATAATAATTCCCCCATAGGGAGAATTACTAAACATATAACCTAATCCGGCCCCAACTAAGGTTAAAATTATCACAAAAAGAACCATAATAATCGCAGTTTTACGCTTATTACGTGCAATTTGTTGGTATAACATCTTTAAAACTTAACCTTTGGCACTTCTTTTTCTTCTTGAGGTGTTTCAAGGTAATCAACTTTCTTGAAACCGTGAATTTTAGCCACAATATTAGATGGAAAAGTTAAAAGACGTTGGTCGTATTGAGCAGCACTTGAATTGTAAAGCTGACGTGAATATGCAATCTTATTTTCGGTGTTGGTTAATTCTTCTTGAAGTTTCAAGAAGTTTTCGTTGGCCTTTAAATCAGGGTAGTTTTCTGATAAGGCAAAAATAGTTTTAAGTGAATCGGTAATTTCGTTAGAAACCTTCAAAGTTTCCTCATGATTATCAGCAGGAATTTGAGTTAACTGGTTTCTTAATTGAACAACCTTTTCAAAAGTTTCACTTTCATGTTTGGCATAGCCTTTAACGGTTTCTACTAAGTTAGGAATTAAATCGTTACGGCGTTTTAATTGAACGTCGATTTGGCTCCAACTTTCTTCAGTGTAGATTTTAGCTCTTTGCAAACCGTTGTAAGCTGTAATATAAATTGCAATCACTAAGACTACAATAATTAAAATTATCCATAATAATGGTGACATTGCGTTCCCTCCGTTACGGTAAAAGTATTATTTAGATTTTACTAATTTTAGAAATTTTCCGCAATCAAAAAAGATGCTAAAATCAGCATCTTTAGTGAAAATTAGATTTTAAGAAGCAACCAACCAACTGCGGTTAAGATAATTAATCCAACGAATTGCATCACAATCCATTCTTTGAAGAATTTCCCTTTGCTTACACTAGCGTGTTGGTTGAAAGTCTTTAAAACTAGCATGTTAGCCATTGAACCGATTGGAGAACCAAAACCACCGATGTTTGATCCTAAGAATAAAGCTTCAACGTATGTAGTAAACTTACCAACTAAAATAGTTGAAGGAACGTTACTCATAATTTGACTGGAAAGAATAGAAGCAAAGTAAGTTGAAGTTTCTGAGTGAACCATCATATGAATTGCTCCTACAAGTGCTGGAATTTGTTGGATATCACTAATAAAGATAAAGAATCCAGTAAAAGTTAATAGCAATGCGTAGTCAATTTTAAGCATGATGCGTGGATTAATAAGGAGGGCCAAAAGAATAGAAATAAGCATTGGCCATACAATGTTAACGATTCTGAACACACCAAAAAAGAAAAAGATGAATACAGCAGTAGTGATTAAAGTTGGACGCCAGCTAATTTTAATACTTTCAGTTTTTTGGACAGGGATCTTTTCTTTGGGGATAAAGACAAAGACGATACCCAGAATGATTAGTGACGCAACTAAATAAGAAACAGACCATGCAAAAAATTGCACAGCGTTAACATCGTATCTACTTACCAGGAAAATGTTGTGAGGATTTCCCCACGGAGTAAAGGCAGCCCCAATGTTGGCTCCCATTCCAATTAAAGTAACTGGTAAAATTTGTGGTAATTCATATTTTTTAGCAATATTTAAATATAATGGAATTAAGGTTAGGGCTGTAATGTCATTGCCTAGGAACATCCCTGAAATTACTGCCAAAAGAGTAAACAACATGTTTAGCTTTCGAGTATTATCAGCGATACTAGTGAGTTTATAGGCAAGTACATCAAGCACATGCAAATAAGCATAGATTTGAATAATTGTCAGCATTGCAGCAACTGAATATAAAGTATGAAAGTTAATATCTTCAAATCTTGGTCGCGCAAAAAAAAGACTGACGACTGTTATCAGTACGGTAATTTGTAAAATTCTGTCTTTAGCAATATTCTTTAAGACGGTCATAAAAGGTCCCCCTCACGTATTACAATCGTCCAAAAACTCTATTTACCATTTTGAGCCTTTTTAGCGGTGCTTGCAATAATAAATTTTAGAAAAAGTAAATAGTTTGGTATTTTGAGCAGATAAATTGTGCAAATGGGGGTTAGTTGGTATATTTTTCTTAAGATGTTTAATTAAGAAGGGGTAAAATTATGGATTTAAAAATGAACATTAAAGATGATGCTGCAGAAATCATTAAAAAGCATGTTAAAGATGGTCAAGTTGTTCTCTTGGCTTTGAATGATGGTTCTACTAAATACTCCAAGCAAGGTGGGACTTGTACGATTGGAGCAAACTTTGAGTTTGTAGTATTAGACGAAAAAGATCCAGATTATGATATTAAAATTGAAAATAATGCAGGTCTTGACCTTTACACTGCTAAAGCAGAAACAGGATTTTTAGAAGATAATTTAGTAGTAAATGCTAGAAATGCTACCTTAAGCTTGTCTGATGACAGTGGAATTATTGATGGGGCAGTTGGGGTAGTTAACTTCAAGCCATCTGAAATCACAGAAAAGGATATGCAAGAAGGCAAAACTTGCTAAAATCGAATCTAGGCGTACTTCTTTGAAGTGCGCTTTTTTTGTAAAATAAGGAAGGTGAATTTTGAAGGCGAGGAAGATTGAAGTGAAAAGCGCATTTGAAGATATTAGAGTGTATACTAGCGAATTTAAGAAGCATTTATTGCAGTATATACTACTGGTTTTAAGTTTGGATTTAATTAGTCAATTTATTGTGATTCCGCTATTTCGATATGTGACAACTTTTGTACTGCAAGCCGGGGCAATTCCCTTTGTTTCTTATCAAAACGTGATCATAATCATTACCACGCATACTTCAATTTTTATAATTTTAATTATTGAGCTTATCTTATTGATGCTGATAGTGTATAGTGAATTCGCCTTTTTATTGATTGGTGTAAAAAATATAAAAAAGGCTACATTTACATTACCTAGTGTCTTTAAAGAAACTTTTATCAGCTTAAAAACTCTACGAGTTAGTTCTCTACTTCTTTTAATTGCCTACTTTATATTTATTATTCCTTTTGCCGGTATTATATTTAGAACGCCACTCTTATCTAAAATTCAAATTCCTGATTTTATCTTAGATTATATGACTAGAAATTGGATTTTAGCTTTAATTTTAATTTTGTTTTACTTAGTAATCGGAGTCTTGGGATTGAGATTAATTCTAACTTTGCCTTTGATGATATTTAAGCAACAGAAAACATGGCCAGCAATGAAGCAAAGTTGGAATTTAACTCGTAAATTGTGGCGTCCGTTAATAATTCGTTTAGGAGAATTAACCTTCCTGGCTGCGATTATACTGCTGGGCTTTTATTGTAGTTTTTATTTATTGCAGCTTGCGTGTGACATATTTCCTAGGAAATTATCTTTTATAATAGCGGTTGTTAACTTAACGATAATTCAGATTATCAGTGAAGTAGTGTTGATATGGTCATCGGTTATTGCAATTTGCTTTTTGTTCAAGCCAATTGGAATTCAAGAAAAGTCTCGTCCAGCTCAAACTAATAAGGTTGTCATTAGCACAAGTAGTATAATTATTGCTGTTTTAGTGATGGGGGCTGCAATAACCAATATTTTATATTTAGGGACAAATTTTTCAGCGCCGTTGATTATTTCTCATCGAGGAGTAAGTGAAGAAAATGGAGTCCAAAATACTATTCCTGCTTTAAAGAAAACAGCTCATCTTAAACCAGATTATGTCGAAATCGATTTGCATGAAACTAAAGATAAGCAATTTGTAGTTATGCATGATGAAAATTTGAAGAAGCTTACAGGCGTAGATAAAAAACCAAACGAGTTAACTTTGAAAGAGCTGACTCATTTAACTGCTAAAGAAAATGGGTCCGAAGGAAAAGTTGCAAGCTTTGATCAATATTTGAAAGCTGCCAAAAAGCTACATCAAAAACTATTGATTGAAATTAAGACTACTCCTCAAGATTCAAAAAAGATGCTTGAATACTTTAATCGAAAATATGGAAAATTAATTATTGAAAGGCATTATCAAGTTCAATCATTAGATTATGGAGTGGTTGAAAATTTACACCGAATCAACCCAAAATTGCCAGTTTTATATATTCAACCTTATAATTTCACTTATCCTGAAAGTGTCGCAAAAGGCTATTCAATGGAATACTCAACTTTGGATTCAGATTTTATTTGGCAAGCTCATCTGCATCATCATCCGGTGTATGCTTGGACGGTTAATCAGTCGGGTTTGATAAAAAGGCTGATGTATGACCACGTTGATGGCATAATTACCGATGATGTGCCCGAAGTTAAAAAGGCAATAAAGGATTTCAAGAATAATTCTAGCTACGCTAACAAGATTTTGAACTATACTATTATTCTACCGGGGATGCTTGAAAATATGAGGGTTTAGAACTGGACTTGATTTTGCAAAGGGTAAATGGTAAACTAAACTAGATTTTCGAAAATCTGAAAGGAAGTATAGTACTATGCGTAAAGGTGAAAATTACAACACTGGTTGTGAACCAAACCAAAGACCTAAGAACAAGAGAAATGCTAAGAAGCGTGTTGCTCACGTAGCAGCTGTCGTAGAATTTCTTAACAAGGCCGCAAAAGACGAAAACAAGTAGTCTTTGAATTATAGAAACTGAAAGCTAGGGCGTTTTGCTCTGGCTTTTTTGCTTGCTAACTTAAATCTTATTTCTTAACAAAAATATTTGTCAGATAACTGTCAGTTTGTTGACGGGTATTTGTCATGGTCAAGGAGATGTTATTCCAGGTAAAATAATGACCATAAATTAAGAAAAAAGAGGATCAAAAAATGGTTGAAACGCAAGTTAGAAAGCTACGACTAGAAAAAGGCCTTTCTCAAGAACAATTGGCTGAAAAGGCAAAAGTTTCAGTTAGAACAATTCAAAGACTTGAATCAGGACAAGATGTGAGTATTGAAACTCTAAACTTAGTTGCAGGGGCATTAAGTGTTGAAGTTAAGGATTTATTTACTGATCAAAAGACTAAAAAGGAAGAAGAAAAAATTAGTCATTCTAATAATCAACTTCAGTATCAGTTAGAAAAGCGTCGAGAAGAATATCAAACTATTATTAAGTTTTATAAAGCTACTTATGTTCTACTTATGTTCTCAAGCGTAATGCTGGTTACCAATGATATATGGGCTGGTATAAATATCGATGGTATGTTTGCAACTTTTTGGATATTCGGCTGGATGATAATGAATCCACTTCAAAAGTTAATAGTAATGACAATTGTTGATCCAAAATTAGATGAAAAGTACCCATTAACTATGAATCGGCTGGATAAGGACCACGAATAGAATATAGCTTATAATTACCTAGGAAATAAGTTGATGGAGTTGAGATTTTGCTCTGGCTATTTTGCTTGCAATCATAATCCCCATAGCTGGTAGAATGTAAATAGAGAAGTCTTGCATAACTTTTTGAATTTTGATAACATAGTAAAAATTTTAGACATTTTACTAAGGGGGATAATTATGGGATTAAATGCTTATATTCAAGGATTCAACAGTTTAGAGTCAATCGATCGTGCACCGGGCTACTTTAAATATCAACATCATTCAGTGGCTGATCACTCATATAGAACCGCTGAATTGGCTCAAATGATGGGAGATATCGAAGAAGTTGTAGGAAAGCAAAAGGTTAATTGGAAAGCTTTATATGAAAAGAGCTTGAACCATGACTATACCGAGCGTTTTATCGGTGATATTAAAACTCCCGTTAAGTATGCCACACCACAATTGCGAAAGATGATTGGTGAAGTGGAAGAAAAGATGACGCAAAAGTTTATCAAAGAGGAAATCCCCAAAGAATTCCAAGCTATCTATACTAAGCGACTTTCTGAAGCTAAAGATGATACTTTGGAAGGAAAGATTTTATCAATCTGCGATAAATTGGACCTACTTTATGAAGCTTATGGTGAAATCGAACTAGGTAATCCTAATCCGGTCTTTATGCAAATGTTTAAGGAAAGTCTGGAAACTATTAAAAAGTATGATGATATGGTGTGCGTGCAATACTTTATCAAGCATATTTTGCCAGATTTGTTTAAAGGTGACTTTGCGGGGAAAGATAAGATGCAGAGAATTGCCTTTAGTATTTTGTTGATGGGGGATGCGGATAAATAAGTGAAATTTCAATGTAGTTCATGTGGATTGCGGATTGATTCCCTTCATTTTAAACAAGAAGGTCTAATTAATCCTAAATTGACGAGCATTTGTGATATTTGTTTACAAATGGGGAAAAATGCTGAGGATTATGCTAATTCGACTGTGAAAACTTTTGCCCAGGCTCTTTTGTATACCTATGTTGGAAACAATAATGACGGTGATAGTGAAGATTATTTAGTAAATACGAAGCAACTACGCAAGCGTTATGAAGCCTTTATTCAGGATTATGATGGTAATCGCTTGGTACTCCAGCAGTTGCCACGTAAAGAATTTAATGATGCTGTGATCAAGAGCGAATTAGGTAAAATTGATTATATTCCAGATCAGGGGCGTGATTTTGCCTATAATTTAGAAAAATTAGGTCTTACAGTAAACTTTCAACTGAATGAGGTTGATTATATTGATCGGGAGCGCATTCGGGCTAAGTATCATTATCGCTGTCAGTATTGCGGTCGCAAGGGAACCAGTGTCGATCACAAGGACCCGGTTTCTTTGTCGCATAATAATGATTTAGATAATTTAACCTTGTCATGTAGTGAATGTAATCGAATTAAATCTGACATGCCATATAAACTTTTTAAACAGCTTAATGATCAGATTGTAGATGTGAATAAAAAGCTTGTTCGCTATGAAAATAGCATTGGCAGTTTGAAGGAAGAATTTGAAAATCGTCGTCGTCAATTAGCTGCTAAGGCTCATCTTAAAGGAGTTATCAATGATCCTGAGTTAAATACGATGAGAAAGCAAAATAAGAAGCTACAAGATGCAATTGACAGTCTTGAGAGCGATTATGACTCTTTAAGAAAAACGCGTGAGAATCACTTTAATACGGGTTGGAAACTATATCAGCTAAATCAAAGAAAAGATGTCATTTAAAAAACCTCGAGCAAACGCTCGAGGTTTTTAGTTATTTGATTTTATCGGTTTCTTCAAATAAGTAAGTATTCCATTTTACTTCTTTTTCGACTGTTGGATGGAACAGAAGGAGGGGTAACAAAATTGAACCAATGTATGGAATTACGCCGATCCACCACCACCAACCGATAAAGTTGGCATCATGCAAACGACGGACTGTATGACCAATTTGCGCAATTGTAGCCCAAATCCAAAAAGCGGCTAAGACGATTAGAGAGATAATACTAAAGGTTAAAAGAAACGGATTATTGTTAAATATTTCAGTAAATGGCGCTCCTAAGAAAAACATGAACGCAACAAAGTAGTAAACTATGAAGCCAATTATTGAGATAACTATATTAACGGCGCTTCCTACCCAATAAGAAGTTCTAGTGGAGCGGGCATTCCATTTGAAACAATCGAAAAAGTGCTCTTTTAGAATTTGACCAATTGTAGGAACTGGTACCTTTGAGCGATCCATTTCCGGATTGTAAGCTTGGTCATAATAATTATTGCTTGGGGAATTTGAATTATAGAAAAGATAATTTCCCCATTTTACAGGCCTTTGAACTGATGGTTGAATCATCAAGTAAAAGTTTACAAATAAAGCGCCATAAGGCACGATTGCTGCCCAATACCAATACCCGCTGTAGTTGACATCATGCAAACGACGAATTCGTTGTCCCAATCCAGCCAAAAAGATCCAAATTAAAACGACTGCACTTACAACTAAATCGATCCATTTTAGCCCTAAGTTAATATGAGTGTTTAAGGCGTAGCTGGTAATTCCAGTTACTAAACAAGCTAAAATTGCGTTGATTAAAAAGCTGATCCAATAAGATTTTCTAGTTGTGCGCCCCTTCCAGTTAAAAGGCTGCAAGTATGTTTCATTTAGAATTTGACCAAGACTCTCGTGAGGTGGTCTAGCTAAATCTTCGTCATATGGTTTGACGAAGTAGTAATTTTGATTTGTCATCCTGATTCCTCCCACTTTGATTGGCTTAATTGTACCAAAAAACACCTAAAAGCTACAGCTTCTAAGTGTTTTATTATTTTAGAAATCCATCTTTCTAAAGTTTCTTAAGAATTTTTGCGTCTTAGCATTTTGAGGATTATCAAAGAGATCCTTTGGATGGCCTTGTTCAGTAATCACGCCGTCGCTAATAAACAAAACGTTATCAGAAATACTCTTTGCAAAGCCCATTTCGTGCGTAACGATGACCATCGTTAATCCAGTAGTAGCCAACTTTTGCATAACATCAAGTACTTCACCAACCATTTCAGGGTCAAGGGCACTTGTTGGTTCGTCGAAGAGAAGTACCTCAGGATCCATTGAAATTGCCCGGGCAATAGCCACACGCTGTTGTTGACCACCAGATAATTGGCTTGGTTTTGCATTAACAAATGGTTCCATACCAACCTTTTTGAGGTTTTCAAGAGCAATCTTCTTAGCTTCTTCTTTTGAACGCTTAAGTACTAATTGTTGTCCAATCATACAATTTTGTAAAACGTTCTTGTTTTCAAATAAGTCAAATTGCTGGAAAACCATGCCGACCTTAGAACGAAATTCATTACGATTGTATCCAGGATGAAGAATGTTTTCACCGTGAAAATCAATTTCGCCGCCGGTTGGTTCTTCAAGCAAATTAATGCAACGTAAGGTGGTTGATTTACCACCACCAGAAGGACCAATAATCGTTACGATTTCACCTTTATTAATATCAACTGAAATGTCGCGCAAAACTTGGTGATCACCGTAGGACTTTTGCATGTGCTTTAAACTTAAGATGGTTTGCTTGCTTTCAGTCATTAGTTATTTGCCTCCGTATCCTTAGGTGTACCAACTTGAACTTGGTTGGCCATTAAGTTGTAGTTCTTGTTGCCTTCAAGCTTCTTTTCAATCAAGTTGAAAATACGGGTAATGGTGAAGGTCAAGATTAAGTAAATTACAGAAATAGTTAAGTATGTTGGGAAGAATTGGAAAGTTTGACTCGCAATTGTAGTACCAACGAAGAACAGTTCAGATACTGAAATAATACTCAATACTGAAGTATCCTTAATGTTTACGATAAATTCGTTAGTAATTGATGGTAAACAGTTCTTGATAGCTTGAGGTAAAATGATGTGCCACATTCTTTGGTTGTGAGTCATACCAAGTGCACTAGCAGCTTCGAATTGTCCTTCAGGTGTAGAAATAATACCCCCACGGATAACTTCGGCAAGGTAAGCACCAGTATTAATTGACACAATAATTAAAGCGGCAACAGTACGGTTTAAGTTTAAGTGCCAGAATTGAGCAATACCATAGTAGATAACGGCCGCTTGAACCATCATAGGAGTACCACGGAAAATTTCTACGTAAACAGATAATAACCACTTAACAAAGTTTAAAGCCCAACGCTTGCCGCGTGTGGTAGGGGTTGGAATAGTACGAACGATACCAACAAGTAAACCAATGAAGAAACCAACGATAGTACCAACTAAAGCTAAAAGTAAAGTCATGCCGATACCGCTAAGAATCATATGACCGTATTGCTTCCAAGTTGAAACAAGCCAGTTTTCTTTCTTAGCACTATTACCAGCCTTTGGTTGCTCTCTAATGGCCTTAGACATCAATTGATCGCGTTCTTTAGTAGGGATGCTTCTTAAAGTCGCATTAACTTCATTTAAAAGTTTAGTGTTGCCTTTTTTAACACCGATACTAGTTACAGAATCATCATGATCTACATGAAAACCAGCCATCTTGTTTAAGTTAACGGCAACAATGTTAGGGTTAACGTTGTGGTAACTTTCAAATTCAATGTCTTCCGCAACGTAACCATCGATAGTGCCAGAAGCTAAGCTTTGTCTCATAGCTGAGAAGTCACGCATTGCTGGTTCTCTCTTAGAACCCTTTAATTGTTTGATTAAGTCATAGTGTAAAGTACCTTGTTGAGCAGTTAGCTTAGCACCCTTAAAGTCGCTTAATTTCTTGGCAGTAGCGTACTTGTTGTCTTTGTTCATGATAACAACAAAAGTACTCTTTCTGTATGGTTCAGAAAAATTGATTGCTTTTCTTCTAGCGGCCGTAGGACTCATTCCGGCGATAATCAAATCGATCTTGCCAGAAGTCAATGCTGGAAGCAAACCGTCCCATTCAGTCTTTTCTACAACAACTTTACGGTGTAATCTTTTACCGATTTTCTTAGCAATTTCAACATCGTAACCATTTGCATAAGAGTGAGAACCTTCGATTGGAACCGCACCATTTGCACTGGTTGTTTGAGTCCAGTTGTATGGTGGATAATTGGCTTCCATACCAATCTTTAAAGGTTCAGATGTACTTTTTGCTTGAACCTTAGAATTGGTAGAAATTCCAATAATTAAACTAAGCACAACTGCCATTAGTGCAGCTAGCCATCTATATTTTGACTTCACAGAAAAAACCTCCAAATAATTATTCAAGTAAAGCCAACACAATAAAAAGCGTAAATAAAAACCTCGCATATGCAGCGAGGTCGTAATCATCAGTAATTAAACCAAATCTTATAGCGCTCCTCGGGGACGAACCGAGACAGTCTGCAGGATCTTCTCCTGCAACCCAACAAACTTAACTCGCGAAAGATAAACTCGTTTCGGCGGCAATCCTTCAAATATTGATCGTTATATTCGCGTATTCACAATATTCTTGTGCTTGTCGCAACCTCTATTGCATTGGAAAATATTTAACTGTTACACAGCTTAAAGGGAAAAGAGCTATTTGTCAAGCCCAACCATTGTTTTGAGCAAAATCACGTTTTTTCATTTTAGAGACATAGGGATTACCTTTAACGTAATAGCGGAGTGGCTTATTCGCCCAAAGCGGATCGCTTTGGTTAATCCCAACTCGACTTGAAGCAACAATTTCCTGGGGAGTTTTTTTGCTTTTGTCATCAAGATCAATCTCAAAAGGAGAGTCTGTGAGAAAATGAAGATCCCATTTTCGACTAGTGATTCCTAGAGCCTGCATCATTTTACCAGGACCATTAGTTAAAAGAGGGCCTGTTTTACCATTACGATTTTTAATCATGGTGTCAATTCCCCAAACTGGTTCAATAGCACGCACAAGTACTCCTTGAGGCTCATCTTTTTCTTGGCACGCAACATCAAAGAAAAAATATTGACGCTGAGAATAAATATATAAAGTGCCACCAGCACCATAAAGGCCTTCATTTGCTGGGCTGCGCCGACCGTTATAAGAATGGGCTGCCCGATCCTGCTTTCCCATGTAGGCTTCGGCTTCAACGATGTAACCACCCAGTTTTTCACCATTATTAAAATAAAGAGGGCGTCCAATCAAATCTTTAGCAATTTTATCGGTAGGTTGAGTAGTAAAATAAGTTTTGTAATCCATGTTTTTCCTTTCAAGAGGTGTAAAAAATGTCTGAAATTAAATTAGTTAGAATCTATGATCACCAGCAGCCAGCTGGATATCGCATTTTGGTCGATCGAATGTGGCCTCGCGGAGTAAGTAAAGTTAAAGCCCAATTGAATGCATGGGATAAGGAAATCGGCCCTACTAATGAATTGCGGAAGTGGTTCAATCATGAGGATGAGAAATTTCCAGAATTCAAGCAAAAATATATTGAAGAACTTAATCATAATCAGTTTACACCTGAATTTGTAGAAAATGTAAAATTAAAACTTGCTAGAGAAGATGTGCTATTTCTTTATGGTGCGAAAAATCAGAAGCACAATCAAGCAGTTGTTTTGAAAGAATATGTAGAGAAAAAACTTAAAATTTGATTCAAAATCAGGGAAATGGATCTTAAAGAATTCTGTACTGCTAAAAAAGCCTCATCTTACAATAATTCAAGGTGGGACTTTTTCTTTATTGAATAAATTACCGTTGAAAACACGGGATTTTAATCCCGTGATGAAAACG
>OFHA01000010.1_pt1 | contig 147290 bp, 162 predicted proteins | sample 1521891 | NCBI WGS metagenome assembly OFHA01 (sample SAMEA3504089, study PRJEB24116) | mouse gut metagenome | biome: mouse gut; feature: mouse-associated habitat; material: faeces | place: Denmark | collected 2011
ACAGAGGGTGGGCAAACTGGAAAGCAACATGACTGTTACCCATGAGCAGATACAGGTGATTAAGAACCGCGTGAATAAGAAAATCACTGCTTTGCTGGGCGGATATGGAAGCAACGCCTACAAAGATAGGCATTTGAGGGGAAAAGCATACAGCCGCTTTAATAAAGATTATTGCGATTATTTCCGTATCAATGCAAGGGCAAACACGCTGGCGGCAAAATTTGAAGAAGCGCTGGGCTACATAGACATGTGGGAGCCGGACACCAATTTGAGGATACAGATAAATGACTGCAACGCGCAGATGAATATGGAGGTGGCATAACATGGCAAACCCTATCGTTAAAATAAACGACAGCTTAACTGAATTGGAACTGGCATGGGATAAGGCGGCTTTAATCTGTGTTGACGTAAAAGATGGATATTTTAGTGAGGCAGAGCCAAATGACTGGTTCTTAAAGGCTTATTACGATAGCTCAGGCATAAAAACGCAGATTCTTTTTGATTATCTGTACAATATGAAAAAATCCATTGAAGCGTTGCGCTGCCTGCTTGAGAAAGATTTTACAATGGAACAAGGAAAAACAGCATAGCGTTAATCAGGGAGCTTGGAGACGAGCTCTCTTTTTATATATAAAAATAAGAAAGAGAGGACAAAAACATGTCAAAATTTTCACAATTTATGAAAGCGAACAAGATAGCGAGGGAAAATGAAAAATACGCCCCGACTAAAAGTTTAACGGACAGTGAAGGGAAGCCTTTGGAATGGGAATTTAAGCATATCTCATCAAAAGAGAATGAGGAATTGCGGGAATCCTGCACTTATGAAGTTCAGGTGAAAGGGAAGCCAAACCTGTTCCGGCCGAAACTGAACAGTTCAAAATATCTTTCAATGATGATTGCGTCATCCACGGTTTACCCGGATTTATACAATGCTGAACTTCAGGATTCTTATGGCGTGAAAACGCCGGAGGAGCTGTTATTTGCCATGGTGGACGATCCGGGCGAGTATAATGCCATGGGCGAGTGGATACAACGGTTCCAAGGCTTTACAAAGACTTTGGATGAAAAGGTGGACGAAGCAAAAAACTAATTAAAGAAGGGGATGCGGAAGCGAATTATGCTTACTATTCCCTTTTGAAACTCCATATCCTCCCGTCCGTGTTTCTTGGAATGGACGAGCGGGAAAAAGCATTTGTGATCGCATGTATCCAGATGAAAATTGAGCAGGATAAAAAAGAAGAGAAGAAAGTAAAATCAGCTTCAAGGAAGAAAGGGCGGTGACAGTATGGGAGGCATACGGACAGCGATTGAGCTTCAGGACAACTTTAGCGGCGTGTTGTACAATGTCTGCGGCGCGGTCAATCTGGCAATCAGTTCGATGCTTGAGATGCAGGGCGTTATGGGTTCAGATATGGATTTGTCGTCGTTAGAAGGGGCGCGGGCGCAAATTGATTCTGCTTCCGCTGCGCTTGAGGCTATGAATGAAACAATCCGGAATATGTCTTCCCCACGGATTGAAGCGCCGAATCCACAAGCGGATCAGTGGCGGACGGATACGCTGCCAGTGTTTAATGGAAGCGGAATGGAAAGGTACAGGCAGGAAATCCAAAGCGCGAACGCAATGGCGCAGCGGTTAGGCGACACGCAGGATCGGCTGGCAAGGCAGGCGCTCCGCATGGATATTTTGCCGCCGGAAGCGTTCCACGACATGAACAGCCTTGCAACGCGCATGGACCATCTTAGGGGCAGGATTCAGGAGATTTCAGAAAATCCGGTCAATATGGGGACGGAGGAGGCAAACAGGGGCTTAGAACAGCTCCGTTCCCAGCTTGACAGGGCAATGAGGCAGCAGGAAGAATTAAATTCTGCAATGGAAAGCGGAGACCTCAGCGCCATTAACAGCGCATATTTGCGGCTGACCCAGACGATAAGCGACACGGAACGGCGCATACGGGATAATACAGATGAACAGGGGAGGTTTAACCGGCAAATCAGGGATGGGACTTCCAGCGCGGATAAGCTTATGTCCGCCGTCAAAGGAATAGCCGCCGCTTACCTGTCCATAAGGGGGATAGGGGAAACGCTTGCGTTTTCCGATGAGCTTGCCCAGACTGTTTCAAGGCTGGATTTAATGAACGATGGCTCGCAGACGACGCAACAGTTGTTTGACAGGATCTATGATTCCGCAAAAGAAACCCATTCGTCAGTAATGGCGACTGCGGATGCGATTGCAAAAATGGGGAATAATGCAGGGGGAGCGTTTGCGAATAATGAAGAATTGATTGCTTTTATGGAGCAGATCAACAAACAATTCGTTATTGGCGGGGCATCAGCGCAGGAACAGCAAAACGCGTTAGTACAGTTAAGCCAGGCAATGAGCGCGGGGGCGCTGCGTGGCGAGGAGTTAAATTCCATTTTGGATGCGGCCCCCGGAATTGCAAGGGCGATAGAACAGAGCATGGGATGGGCGGAAGGCTCCATAAAATCCTATGCGGAAAAGGGAATGGTGACGGCGGAAACAGTGAAAGCCTCCATGCTGAATATGGCAGATCAGACGGATACTGCGTTTGAAAGCATGTCCGTTACGTTTTCACAGGTTTTAACGGATATACAAGATGATGCCATAATTGCTTTCCAGCCCGTTTTGCAAAGCTTAAATGACATTGCAAACAGTGAAGCGTTTAATTCCTTAGTTGATACGGCGATCCAAGGGCTGACAACGCTTGCAAACAGCGAGGCTCTTCAGAGGTTTGTCAGCGAAATAGAGAATATGCTGAACACATTAAACCAAAGCGGGTTTTTTGCAGGGGTTGTGAATGGCGTGGCAGCTGCGTTCCAATTTTTGATTGCCATTGCCACGGTAGCATTTGATTTGCTTGGAGGCATGGCAGGGTTTATTGCGGAGAACTGGTCTATAATTGCCCCGATAATATATGGGGTGGCTGCGGCGTTGGCGGCTTATTGCATTGCATTAGGGATTTATAATGGCATTCAGCTTATCAGTAATGGAATTAAGGCAGCGGCAGCTTTTGCCGCCAACGTTCACGCAGCTTCACTTGCAATGGAATCAGGGCAGACATTTGCGGCAACTGTAGCTCAATATGGATTTAACGCGGCTTTAATGGCATGCCCTATTACATGGATTATTATAATGGTGATTGCGTTGATTGCTATTTTTTATGCTGTAATTGGAGCGATTAACAAATTTGCCGGGACTTCCATTTCTGCGACAGGCGTTATCTGTGGGGCGTTTATGGTTGCGCTGGCTATTATAAGTAATATATTTGTAACTTTGTGGAATGTCGTGGTAGACGTATTTGTATTGATTTATAACCTGATAGTAGAAGTGGCAAATTTTATAGCGAATGCGTTTACAGATCCGGTTGGCTCTGTATGCCGTTTGTTTTTTGGGCTTGCAGACACTGTCCTTGGGGTTCTTGAAACATTGGCTTCCGCTGTTGACACTCTTTTTGGCTCAAATCTTGCAGGGGCAGTGTCAGGCTGGCGGGAAACATTATCCGGCTGGGTGGATGACACGTTTGGCAAAGGGGAAGAAGTATGGGAAAAAATAGATGGCTCAAGCCTTAAATTAGAAAGATATGATTATAAAGACGCTTATGATTCAGGCTATTCTTTTGGGAAAGGGATAGATGAAAGCGTTTCAAATTTATTTGATCCGTCTTCTTCATTTGGTGGAAATGAAATGAAGTCTGTCAGCGGTGTATATAAGCAGCCGGGCGGCGGGGCGGGATTTGGCGGGGGCGCCGGCGGCAGCGCGGCCCCAGCCGCCCAGATAGCCGCAAACACTGGGCAGACAGCCGCAAACACAGCGGCCATTGCAGATTCCCTTGACGTTTCCAATGAACAGTTGAAATATTTAAGGGATGTGGCTGAACGGGATGCCGTAAACCGTTTTACAACAGCAAGCATAAAAGTGGAGATGACAAACAATAACAATGTGAGCTCAGGCATGGACTTGGATGGCATTGTGGACAGCTTGACAACCGCGGTTGGGGATGCAATGTCTAAAACGGCAACGGGGGTGCATTTTTAATGGCATATACATTTAGGATTGGGGGCGTTGCCCTGCCGGTAACGCCGGGGAAATTAACTGTAAAGATCAATAATGCAAACAAAAGCTGCGCATTAATGAATGAAGGAGAGATTAACATATTAAAAACGCCGGGGCTGACGGAGATTAAATTTGACGCCCTCCTTCCAAATCTCAAATACAGTTTTGCAGTATACGAAAATGGGTTCCAGAATGCAAAAGCATATCTGGAAAGGCTGGATCAGATGAAAAAAAATAAAGAAACGTTTCAGTTTGTGGTCTCAAGGAAACTGCCAAACGGGAAAGAGCTTTTTGAGACGAATATGACGTGTTCCTTAGAGGATTACTCCATCATAGAGGAAGCTGAGGAGACAGGGCTGGACGTCCTTGTTTCCATCTCCTTAAAACAGTACCGCGAATACGGCGCGAAAAAATGCAAAGTCAAAAAGGAGAGGAAGCTGAAGTTTAAGAAGTTGAGGAAAAAGAAGGGCATCCATATCCCGAAGATTAAGGATAATGTAGCGGTTTTGGCAAACCATTGTTATACGGTTAAGTTGGAAAAAGACATGACAGTGTATAATCTTGCGAAAAAAGTTTATGGCGACGGGGAATTGTACCCTACAATCGCAGAAGCGAATTGCAAATATAAGGACAGCAGATCTGACGGATTGGATGCCGCGGATAAGGACAGTATGTGGAAAAAATCTAAAAAACTAAAAAAAGGAAGAAAAGTGCAGATTCCGGAGTTCTATTATAAGTAAGGGGGATTCGGATATGGACATGGAATTGATCATCCAAAGCGGGAAAGATTTCCTCAGCCCGGCAGTTCTTGAAGGGATAGAATGGAGCACGGAACGCAGTGGAGCGCCGGGGCAGCTTACGTTTAAAATATTGGAAGACAATAAGCTGAAAATCTCAGAGGGAAACGCTGTCCGGTTTAAATATAAAGGGAAAAAAGTTTTTTACGGCTTTATATTCTCAAGGCAGACGGATGGCGGAGGGGAAGTTTCAGTGACCGCCTACGACCAGCTTAGATACTTTAAAAATAAAGAGACGTATGTCTTTGAAGACAAAACGTTGACACAGATCATAAGACGGATTGCATCCGATTTTGGCTTAAGGAAAGGCTCATTGGAAGACACAAAATATAAAATCCCCCACAGGGTGGAGGATAACCAGACCTTGTTTGACATTATCGCAAACGCGCAGGATCTTACCATGATGAACAGGGGGAAAATGTATGTCCTTTATGACGATTTTGGTAAATTAGCCTTAAAAAGCATATCTAAAATGAAAGTGGATATTGTCATAGACAAAGACACAGGGCAGAAATACGATTATTCAACCAGCATAGATTCTGAAACGTATAACCAAGTGAAGCTCTATTATGACAACAAAAAAACAGGGAAGCGTGAAGTGTATATTGCAAGGAGCGGCAAAAACATTAATGCGTGGGGATTGCTGCAGCATTACGAGAAATTAGAGGATGGCGAAAATGGGAAAGTAAAGGCGGACACATTATTAAAACTGTATAACGCAAGGAAAAAAACGCTCAGTGTCAAACAGGCGTTTGGGGATCGCCGGGTTCGTGCAGGGTCAATGGTAGTGGTTTCGCTTCGGCTTGAAAACAAAGAGCTTCTTCAGTATATGTTGGTGGAAAAATGCAAACATATCTATAAAGATGGGGAACATTGGATGGATTTGACATTGAGGGGAGGGGATTTCACTGTATGACGCAAAAGATTTACTGAAAATAATAAAACAGGCGGCAATGGAAGCGGTTGTGGCGTCAAATCCGGTCGCAGTCTGCACGGGGAAGGTGATGTCGGCATCCCCTTTAAAAATAAAGACGGGGCAGAAGCTTACACTGTCTGAAAAGCATGTTATAAAATGCAGGGAGACGGGGAAGCTGGAAGAAGATGACAATGTTGTGCTGTTGCGCCAGCAAGGCGGGCAGAAATATATCATTGTGGGGGTGTTTTAATGTTGCCGGAAGTGGAAACGGATTTTACCGATGGATATGAAGTGGAGGAAGAACCGTCACTGACATGGAAACTGGATATAGAGAACGGGCGTATACGGGGACTGGCGGATGGTGAGGATGCGGTGCGCCAAGCGGTCTACTGCATATTGAATACAGAAAGGTATGAGACGCTTATTTATTCATGGGATTACGGGGTGGAATTTGTGGATTTGATTGGGAGCCCGTTAAACTATGCCATGACGGAACTGGCGCGGAGGGCAGAGGAAGCGCTTACACAGGATGATCGCATTATGGGGGTCAGTGATTTTGTGTTTGACACAGGGCAAAAAGGCCTTGTCCATATGTCTTTTATCATCCATACAGCGTATGGGGAAATGTTCGCGGAAAAAGAGGTGGAAATATAAATGTTTGAGGAAATGACGTTTGAAGCGGTTTTAGAGCGGATGTTAGACCGTATCGACGACGCTTATGACAAAAGGGAAAGCAGCCCCATTTATGCGGCGATTGCGCCTGCGGCATTGGAAATCGTAAATCTATACGCTGCTTTGGGTGACATGATGGATGAATCCTTTGCGGACACGGCATCCCGTGAATACCTGATTCGGCTTGCGGCATCCCGTGGCATGAAGCCGAAAGCAGCCACAAAAGCCATTGCGCTTGCGGAATTTACGCCGGATACGGTGGAACTGGCGGAGGATGCGGAATTTACGGCGGAAGAGGGGTTTTACAGGGTGGCTGGGAAAATCAGCCCCGGCAGGTACAAGCTGGAATGCAAAACGCCCGGGGAAATTGGAAATCTGTACACAGGGCAGATTATCCCGGTGGATTACATAAGCGGCTTGGAAACGGCAGAGATTACAGGGATTTTGTCTTATGGGGAAGATGAAGAAGGCACGGAAAGTTTCCGTAGCCGATATATGGCTTCGTTCGAAGCGGATGAATTTGGCGGGAATAAAAATGATTATATAAATAGGGCATTAATGCAGCGTGGAGTGGGCGCTGTGAAAGTGGAGCCTGTCTGGAATGGGGCTGGGACAGTGAGGCTTGTAATACTGGGCGCGGATTTCCGTAAGGCATCTGCTGAAACAGTGGAGGAAACGCAGCGTGTATTTGACCCTGATAGGAACGGGCTTGGAGATGGGCTTGCGCCTATCGGCCATGTAGTGACAGTGGAAACGGTGGAAGAAATCCCAGTGTCCGTCACAGCGGGCCTCACGTTTGATAATGGATATAGCTGGGGGGATTGCAAAGAAAAGGCGGAAGCTGCGGTAGAGGCGTATTTTTCTGAACTGCGAAGGGATTGGAGCGGGAAGGAATCTTTGTCTGCGCGTATTAGCGGCGTAAATACGGCGGTTTTGATGGCTCTTTCCTGTTGTCTAAAGATATTTTAACATTATAATTTCAAAAAGTCAAGCGGTTTACGAACATTTTTCAGGGAAAATCCAGCTTTTTAGCGGTGTTCAAAGGCAATCTGCGCCAGGTCTATCAGCCGGATCAGGAGCGTGTTGGCGTTGCCGCTGGCTTCTGGTCCCTTGTTGTCGTGGAACAGTGCCACTGTCCTGCGGTTCGGTTCGTTTGCCAGCTGGTTTGTCCAGCGGAGCGGGATCTGGCTGGCTCCGTAAATCGCCCCGGCTAATCCCCCGGTGATCGCTCCTATCGTGTCTGCGTCCCCTCCAAGGTTTACGGCGCACACTAGAGCGTCCTCGAAGCTGTCCGTGGTTCTGATCGCGTCCAGGGCGCACATCAGGCTGTCCAGGCAGTATCCAGTCGGTTGTGGTTTCTCTCCGTCATGCTTCGCTTCTGCCGCCCGGACGCTTGCCGTGATCCGCTCCAGTTCCGCTCTTGCATCCTCTGCGCTGGCATCCGAGTTGATGATGGTATGGATGGCTTCTGTGTATGCCGAGATTGTCAGGTCGCTCATTCCGTGGTGGTGGGTCATCTGCCCGATCTCGACCGCTTTCTTTACTGCTGTGGTTTTGTCTTTGTACCAGAGTGCTGGGAAGACGGTCCGCATCAGGGCTCCGTTTCCTGCTGTTTTCCCGTTGGTGCGCTTGTAGAGCCGAAGTGCCGCCCTGCGCCAGTCATCACCGCTGTCTGGTCTGTTCCGGCTCATCTCTCCCAGCACCGCTGCGCATGTCCCGCCTACGTCTTTCGGGTGCGTTCCGTACCAAGCCAGGAAGTTCTCGCCGATCTGGAACATTCCCCCTGTCGGCATTGCGATCCCCTCTGCTACCGCCAGCGTCATCTGTGTGTCATCTGTGACCTCTCCCGGCTCTACGGAAAGCCAGCCGCCGCCGATCATCTCCCGGACGGTCCCGTGCCTGTGGCTGATTTCCTTTGCGCTCATGAATTCCAGTGGTGCGCCCAGCGCGTCCCCTACCGCCACGCCGATCATTGCGCCCTCGTATCTGTCCAGCTGTCTGCTCTCGGTTGATTTCTTCATTTCCTTGTTCCTCTCTTTCTTTTTGCCAGGTAGGCTTCAGCCGCTTCGTTGAAAAAATCCGAGCGGCTGTATGCCTTGTCCTCCTGCTTCCTTTGGTGTACGAATTCATCTACTGCCGTCATCGTGGCTTCGTCCACGTAAATGCTGTAGAGCCTCCGCTTGTCTTTCAGTTTCTTTGGTCTGCCCATTGCGCTCATGCCGTGTTCACCCTCTTCCCTGCGCTGTTTATGCCCAGCTGCTCCAATGCTTCAGCAAGCGGGCGCGTATCCATCCCGTTCTGCTGGAATCCCTCAACTATTCCGCTGAAATACCCGATTGACGGTCTTGCCGGGGCTTCATGCCCCTTGGTCATCACGTAGACCATCGCCTTTATCTCCTGCCCGTCCCCGTTCCTGACGGTCACTGTCTTTTTCTCATAAAGGTGCGGGTATCCCTCGTATCTGTCAAGGCTTTTCTCGCATTCCGGCGTGATCTCCCAAAGAAGCCCGGTCACCTGTGCGCCGTTCCTCCTGCGGACGTTCGCCACGCCCCAGCCGTTGCTCTTGCCGTTGAATGTCAGCCTGTAGTTGCGGAGCGTCACGGGGCCGACCACCGTGGCTTTCGGGCATCTAAATGCCATCTGATCCAGGTTGCAGTTGCTCCCGTATGCGAAGTAGTATTTCTTTTTCATCACGCTCCCCCCTTTCCTGCGTCCGTGTCCTCGTATTTCCATGCTCCAATCTCTGAAATCCTGCGGAACATTACTGCGGCTCTGTCCTCGGTGCCCGTGTCCGGCAGTTTCATCCTGCGCCCGGTCATCCGCTGGTAGGTATCCTCCTGCACTGCGATGTATTCCTCTGCAGTTGCGTTTTCCCCTGCCCTCCAGTGCATCCCCTTGACCTCGTTAATCAAAGCGACCGCTGTTTCTGCTGTGTACTCCTGCCCGTTGATCCTTACTCTCTTCATGGTCTTACCTCCTATGGTTTGTTCTGCTTTCGGTTATGCAGTGCAGCCCGCCATCAGGCGATGGCGGCTGCGAGTGTCTGCGGGTGTGTCGGGTAATGGTCAGGGCTGTATCTCCATGCCGCGTTCCCGTCCAGGTGCTTCAGGAGATGCTCCCTCGTGGTCTTGAATTCATCGCCGTTCAGTCCCAGGCGCAGGAGCCAGGTTCTGAAGGTGAATTTCTCGTTAGTGCTTTCCGTCTTGTTCATCTGGCATCCCCTCTGCCGTATCGCCTGTGCGCTGATCGCCAGTGCCAGGTTGATGTATGCCTTGACTTCCCCTGCGTGGAGTGTGCTGTTAAAAAGCCGGAATTCCACCGTTCCCTTGCTGAACATGGCGTGAAGGTTGAGCGCGTGGTACCGGCTCTTGTCGTAGTGTTTGTCCGTGCGCCAGTGCCAGTCCTTTTCGTTGTACCAGATCGCCCCCAGCTTCTCCATCGTCAGGCTGCGCTCTGCCCGGATCTTCTCCAGCATATCCCCGCGTGTCTTTCTGCAGTAGCTTACCCGTGAATCCCTAACCTGGAGGGCTTTGAAAAGCAGATCCTCTTTGCTGTACATGATGCTCAGGATGTTCTTCAGGCTCTTCGCGTTGTGGTTCGCCCCGTCAATGTGGATGTGCATCCCGCAGGAGGAGTTAACCTTTGCCCCTGCTTTCCTGACCGCCCTGACCGCTTCCTGAAGTTTTGGCTGCTCCTGGTAGGTCAGGATTGGGGTTACCATCTCCACGCTGTATTCGCTGTCGTAGGTGTGCTGGTATTTCTTCCCCTCGATTTTCTTCTCGCAGTCTATGCTTCCATCCCGCATGATCGTCCAAGTCTTTCCCTCCGGGTCCTGAACCGTCCATTTGTCGTAGGTGTAGCCACCTATGTGTTCCGGGGTTGTCCCCCAAAGGTCGGCGAGTGCCTGTGCGGCTGTGCATCTGCGGATGCCTGTCATTTCAATCTCTGTTCCGTACTGCTGTTCCTTGATTCCCGTCATAGCGTTTTCCTCCTTTTCTTTGTTCGCTTTCGGTAATTCAATTATAAAATCATAATTTCATAAAGTCAAGCGCAAACAGCCGAAATATGCGACAAAAAAACCGCCTTGGAACCTATCAAATCAAACAAAAATAAGCCCTCTCCCCGGATGCCGTTGCCAGCGTCTGGGAGAGGGCTGTGCCGCTCTTCTTTCAGTTTCCGGGTGCAGTCCTGGGGGCTGTCCGGGGTTCTTGCGTACCCCCTTTATAACCCCCTCTGGCGCACCATTTTATCACCGTTCCCCGGTTCAGTCCATTCACAATACCGAACAAAAAACCGTTTCCGGGATTGTCAGAATGCGACAAATCGGATCAGCCTTTCCGCTGAACCTCCGGGAGTCCCGCCAGGGACGTCAGCAGGGACGTGATCCCTGCCAGTGCCGCAGTCCCTATGACCGCTTTCCAGTCTACCTGTGCCACCGTTGCGGCTACCGGGATCATGGCTACTGCCGTCTGCGCCACGGTCTTTACCGCCCTGATTCCTGCCGCTTTCATCCATTCTTTTGAAAACATCTTTCTACCTCCTGTTATTGTGTGTTAAATCCTGGTTGCAAAATCCAGCGAGATCCAGCCGGCCCCGCTCAGTAACTTGCCCCATCCTGCGTCCGAGCCTTTTCCGCTCTGCACCTCGGTAATGGTGAAGCTGCCCTTGCCCGTGTACTTCCCGGTCTTGCTGTAGTTCGTTCCGGGACCGGTGCGGATATTGAGGTCTGTCGCTGTCACCCGCACCATGAACGGTACGCTGGGCTGTGCCGGAGCCGGTGCCACCGTTCCTTGGAAGGCTGCCGCTTCCTTGTAGATGGTGAGGATCTTATCTGCGTAGCCCTTGTCTGCCGCCCATCTGCCGGATAATTCCTCCACCGTGGGAGCGCATCCCTTGGTCACCAGATTGTACCGGGGATCTACGCAGGGGTTCTTCAGCGCGTCCTTGCTGGCGTAGGCTTTCAAGTGCTGGATCTGCGCCCGGATGCCTGTCCTTGCGTCCGGGAAGCTGGCCCCCGCTGCGCCGTTGCCCGTTGCCCCGATCCCGGAGAAGTTATTCTGTGAGGGCTTCACGTCCCCCTTAAACTGCCAGTACCCGGTTTCCAGGCAGGACTGACAGAACGCCAGATCGCCACGGATTCCCTCTGCTTCCCCCTCGCTGATATAAAGCTGTGCCAGCTGTCCTGTGTCCACCCCGTTCAGCTTCGGTGCGCTGTTCTTGGAGAGCAGGAATGCCGCCAGCTTCTCTGCGGGGATCTGTGCCTTGCCCGTGAGGGCTGTGCCGTCTGCCGCGCTCCCCAGACGTCTGTTCACCTCTGCGGCTATGTACTCGTGCTTACCCAAAAGGTAAGCCCCAGGGCAACTCTTGTTCTTAAACCACTGGTGGACGGTCATCACCATTTCATTGGCTTTCGGCTCGTAGGCGAGCGTCTTTGCCTTGTCCCCGAACCAGATCAGCTTCGTCTTGCCGTTCCTCCTGCAGATGTCTGTGCAAAGGTCGATCAGCCCTGCCAGCGCGGCATCCGTCACCTTGTATGGTGCAGTCTTGTCGCTTGCCGTTTCAATGGTGACCGCCCTCTGATCATTCGCCTTGCTGGAGCTGCACCAGCTGCGGTTTCCCTCTTCCACAAACATCCCGACCTGACCGCTGTCATCGATGCCGTAGTTGCTGCTTGCCTGGGTGCTGGTCTTTGCGAACCAGTCACCCAGCCCCTGGAGGCTCATGTGTCCTACCACGCAGTGGATTGTTATCCTGTCGATGCCGTGTGTCCTCCTACCGCTGTTGTTTGGTGAAAGCTTCGTGTGCTTCACTAATGGGCTGTTACTCATCCTCATCCTCCCCCTTTCCATTGCTGAGTTCCTCGATGGCTTCCGGTGCCAGTTCCCTGTCCTCCGGAGTGTCTGTGTTTCTCTTTTCCTCGTTCATTCGGTTACTCCTTTCCTTTGATTGTGAGTAGCATATCCAGCTTTGCGTCCATCCTTGCCAGATGCTCCGCTGTGCTTAGCTGCTGGCTCTCCAGTTTCTCCATCCGTTCTTTCACTTCATCGAGCGAGTGTTTGAGGGCTTTCATTTCCTCATCCCGCTGGCTGATCCGCACTTCCTGCTGTGCTGTCTGCTGTTCAATCCCGGACAGCCGCTTCAGTTCCTCTGCATTACGCTTTACCGCGCCCTCCAGCCGGATAAGCCATACCACCGCGCCTATGATCGTGACCAGCCCGATTCCACTGATGATTTCCGTTATCATTCTTCCACCTCCTTTCGTGCGTCCTGCTGTTCCTCCGGCGCTGCCCTCTGCAGGACGAATTCCTCTAAAATCTTCCGCGTCAGCTTGTGGCTGTTGAAATGCTGTAAAATTCCGTAGTAGCTCATAATGTTCGGCTTCACCTCTTCCAGCGTCACTTCCCCTGCCGCGTACATCTTCTGGATTCTCTTCAATCCCCTTTTCAGCTTCTTGGACGATGACTTCCGCAGTTTGATGTGCGTTGCCCAGATGCGGAATCCCACAAACTCTATCCCGCACCGTATCGGTCGGATGCTTGTCTTTCCGTTCAGCTTCAGTTTCAGCCTTGTTTCCAGGAATTCTGAAATCCTCTTCTCGTCCTCGTGGAGTTTTTCCTTGCTGTCACTCAAAATCAGCGAATCATCCATGTACCGCTCAAAGCAATGCTCGTGCAGTTCGTTCTTCACGAATTGGTCTAATTCGTTCAGGTAGAGGTTTGCGAACATCTGGCTGGTCAGGTTGCCTATCGGCATCCCGCATTCCGTCAGCCGTTCCTCTCCTGTCCCCTGCGCTATGTCCGCGTCCAGCGGCAGCCCGAAGGCTTCCTTGTCGCAGTTGACGATCCGCCCCAAAAGCCACAAAAGGTCTTTGTCCTTTATCCTGCGCTCCAAAATCCCCATGAGCGTGGCGTGGTCTACCCGATAAAAATATTTTGTGATGTCCATCTTCAGGCAGTACCACTCCCGGTCGCTCCTGTCCGCTTTCCGCAGCCAGTATTGGAGCCTTTTGATGGCTTCGTGCGTCCCCTTGCCTTTCCTGCAGGCGTAGCTGTCCTTTATGTACTGCCTTTCAAAAATCGGGTTCAGCTGGCGGTAAATCGCCCACTGCACCACCCGGTCGCGGAAACGCAGAGCCATGATGAGCCGCTTTTTCGGCTCTGAAATGATGAATTTGTGGTATGCTCCTATCTCGTAGGTCTTTTCCCGGAGTTCCTGCTGGATCGCCAGAAGGTTTTCCTCCAGGTGCGCGGAAAAGCGCAGGACTTCGTACCGGTACCGCTTGCATTTCCGCGCCTGTAGGTAGGCTTCGTACAAATTCTCAAAACTGCATATCTCTCCGTAAATGTTGCCTATCCTCTTCAAACTTTCGCCTTTCTGAAAGTGCCGCGTGTGCCGCCCTCCGGCACGGTTTCCCGCGCCTACTAACCGGCTCCGCTGCAATTTAGTTTTTCGCTTCCTGCGTCCGGCTTGCGCCCTCTGCAGTCAGTGGGGAGATGGGTCCCTTTTGCCCCGTGCGCTGTCCGCGTTCCCGTGGGAGCGCGGCTTGTGGCTGTCGGGGCTAAAGCGGCGCGGAAGCCGATGTTCGTGTTCACGTTGGAACGGGGGTTGTTCAGGTTGAGGGAGAACGCCCCTGCGTTGGCACCGTTGTTCCAGTTCCCGCCGCGAATCGGCAACCGCTACGACCCAGCCCCCATAAAATCCTTTCCAGGGGTTTTTTTTACTGCTTCATCGCCTTGATCCAGCCGCCCAGCATCCTCCCGATCTCGTTGACCATCCTCGACCAGTTCTCGTATTTGCTCAGCGGGAGGTAGCGCAGTTCCTTGGTTGCCGCCAGCTTCAGGAATCCGCGCAGAACTTCCAGTTCCACGTCCGCTTCCTGGAGCGTGGTCTTTTTGTAATATTTCAGGTTTGCGGTGATGATCAGCCTGTAAAATGTGTACATGCTCTGCTTGATCTCTGCCGCCATCGCATACCGCTCTGATTTCGGGAATTGCTTTAGGGCTTGGTTTCCGTATAAAATCATGTCCTCCGTCTTTTGTTGGATGATGAGGTTTACCTTTGCGTCCTCCATCGGCTCTCTTCCCTCCTATCCTCCCGGTTCCTCCGGGGCAAGGCACGGGCTATCGCCCGTACCCCAGATTCCCAGAAGCCAGATTACAGGTCCCCAAAGAAAGCGGCGCGGAAGCCGAGGTCCGTGTACACGCTGGAACGGGGGTTGCTCAGGCGGAGGGAGAACGCCCCCGCGCCGGCACCGTCGGTCCAGTTCCCGCCGCGAACCGGCAACCGCTCACCAAGGTTCCTCATCCACAAATGTCCCCTGCTGTCGTAGGAGGCTGCGTCCCCGTCCGGCATGAGTCCGAGTGCTTTCAGCCTTGCGGGTACGGTCAGCCCGCTCTTTGCCGCCACGCTCCAGAAAGCCTTGTCAGCGTAGGGTGATTCCACTGTCTGCTTGTGCGCGAGGGCTTCTGCAATCAGCTGGAAGTCCTTGCCGCCGCCACTTGTTCCGGGATCTGCGACAAAGTCAAACTTCAATGTCCCCGCCGTTCCGGGTGCTACAAAGTTGCCGTTCTTATCCAGGGCTTTCCATGCCGTGCTGTCTGCCGCCTGGATGTCCTGCGCCCCGCTGTAGATGTCGTTCATGGCGTTGCCGTAAGGGATCACCTGGATCTCGCCGTCTACCAGCCGCAAGCCGCCAGCCCACTCCCATACGTTCCCGCAAAGGTCAGCGATCCCGGTTGCGCTGTTGTAATCGTGGTACCAGCTGTCGGGGCCGCTCCCTGTCGCGGTTCTCTGGACTCTGCCGTTGCCATCCTTGCCGCAGCTGGGGATTCCCTTTTCATAAGCCGCCACATGGTCTGCACCGTAGTTGGTGTTGCCGTGCGGCTGGGTCTGGTTCTTCCTGCTCCACAGCGCGATGGCTGCGTAGAGCGCGTTGGTCGGAAGGTGCCAGCCCTGCCCCTTGGCGCGGCAGTATGCCCTTGCCGTGTCAAAATTAAGGCTTGCCGCAGGGTCTTTCCCGGCGAGGCTGTAAGCCCTGCCGCCTACCACCGATGCCAGGTACTTGCCGATGTAAAGCGAGTCGTAGGTCACCGTGTCGCACGTGAAGGCATCGTGTACCTCTGCCGTCCCTCCTGTTATCAGTTCCGAGTTCTTCATCTGCGGGATTCTGACCATGATGCTGGGCATATCCAGGTCATCAAAGATCACCGTGTTCTTGCCGCCGCTCATCCCCTCCACGGTCAGCTTCAGGCTGTCAAAATTTGCTTTCATCTTCTTATTCCTCCGTTTCCCAAAGTGTCAGCGTTGTGTCTGCCGGATCGTATTCGTCCGGCACAGGTACAAAGATGGGTTCTCCGTCCTCGTTGGTTTCCCCGGTGTCCTCATCGTGGTATGTACGCGCCGGGATGTCGATCTGTGCCACGTAGTGCGTGGCTATCCCCGGAATAACCCCCATCACGAGGTTGCCGTATCTGTCGGTGCAGATATTAATGTGCGCGTCCTCATCCCGCTCGTACTTGTCAAGCTTGATGGTCAGCTCATCGTCAAAGGTCAGGCGCGTCTTTTTCAGTTCGTATTCGATGTGCCTGTCCTCGGCTGCTGGTGTCTTGTACTGGATCTTCATCTGCTTTTTTCCTCCATTCTCTGAAATTCCTTTGCAAACGGCTTGAAGTCGGCATTGAATTGGTCTGCCATCTCCCGCTGTTCGCTGGTTGCCCTGCTGTAGTCGATGCCGTACTCGGCGAGCGTCCTGGCGGCGGCTTCCCTCCGCTCATCGCCCTTTATGATGATGTTTGCCATCAGATTGCACCTCCTGTCACGATAAACCGGGCTTTCACGCTCTTTGCGCTCCCGTCATAGCGGATGCCGAAGCCGTTCTGCAGTCTGTTGTAGACCGTGATCTCCCCTGCGCTGCCGCCAGTTTCCTCCACGACCTCGACCGTCACGAAGTAGTCCGTGGTGTCCCTCGGTGTTGCCAGCGCGACCGTTGAGCCGCTGCTGTTGAACGGGTACGCCTGGTTGTTCTTCATGGTGACCTCGCCGTACTCCCCCTTGACCTTTTCCAGCCCCCGCTGCGCCTGAAGGAGCATGATCATCAGGTAGTCGTTCATCTCTGTCGCTGCCACGATCCCTTCTTCCATGTTGTTGAATTTGGATGCACTCTGCGGCGTTCCCTGCTGGATGATTTCCCCCGGCGCGGGTACTTCGTTCACCAGCCCGTTCCCCAGGTTGGTTTCCTGGTAGCGGTTCGGGAATTCCACCACGTGATCCTGCCAGTATTCCCTTTTGTATGCCATCGCTTTCTACCTCCTTTCTGTTAATTTTCGCTGAAATCAAATGTGAAGCGGTATAAAACCCCGGCAGTGACATCCTCCCGGATGATGTTCTCCGCTTTTTTCAGCCATAAGTTGTTGTTTGTGTCGTAAAGCTGGATCTCTGTAATCTTGACGCTCCCGCTCTCCGGGGGTTCGATTAGGACTTTCACAGCCAGCCGACCGTCAGCCAGGTATTCCTTGGACTGGATGGTTGCCTGGTGGTAGGTGTTCCCTACCTTGTACTTGGCGTATGCAATCTCGGCTCTGGTGTACTCCTTGTAGCCGCGCATCGCTGTGTCTGTCAGCATTCCCATGTGTGTTATTCCTCCTTTTCCGTGCTTACTTTTTGGTTACCGTGGTCCCGCAGAGTCGGAACGCCACCGTGTAACTTTCGGTTTCAATGGTCGGCATGATGCCGCCGCTCCCCTTTGCGAGCGTTTCCTGCGGGGCCGGATACCGTCCTGCGCCGCTGCTGGATGCCCTGGTTGCCGGATAGTTCGCATGGTATGCGCCGGCTCCTATTTCCGGCTTTACCTCCACGCCTTGGAGCGTCAGCCTGGTGCTTGCCTGTGGCTTTGTCCCTGCCGCTTCCGGCTGGAAGGCATAGCCCTCCGCTTTAATCTCTGCCGCCACCTCCGCTGTTTCGCTCTCCGCAAACAGCCGCTGCTGGTATGGCTTCGTTCCTGCCGCTGGCGGCGTAAATCCTGCCCCTTTGGCTTCAATGATGTTCCCGACATTGATGTCGGTATCTGCGCCCTGAATCTGGGTGTATGGGTACTGCCCTGCCACACTGCTTTCTGTGCCTGTCAGCGGTGCTTTCGTGCCGTACCCTTTGCCCTCTGCGCCTATGCCAATACCCACGCTGTCCTGCGAGAACACGGTGCTTGGCGGGTTCATCCGCTGTGTCTGCGTTCCGGCTGCCGTTGCATAGGCTGTCCCGGCTGCCTGCGGCTCGAAAACAGCGCCGATTGCTTCCCGGTCGATGGTTATCAGCAGATCCCGGAGCTGCGCCCTGATGTTCGTGTTCGGGCGCATTCCTGCGTTGTACTGCCCGGTCAGACCGAATCCCAGGAGGTTCCATTGCGTGTCTATCTCTATGGTGATGTCTACCTTGGTTTCCACTGCCGCTTCAAATCTCAGGTGGGACGGCTTTATCTCCCGGATGTACGGCGCGATCCTGTTGTATGGGAACGGCGCGCCTGTCGGGTGGATGATCACATCGAATCGGTACGGCCCCGCCTTGGGGTCTACCTCCACGTTCTCCGGCTCTGCCCCGATCAGGGCTGCTACCCCGCGCCGGATGATTTCCGGGTTGATCAGCTTCACTGCCACGATCTTTGCCAGTATCCTCTGCCGCCTGTATTCCAGCTGCAGGGTATCGTCTGGCTCAAATCCGTACACCCATTCCCAGATCGGTATGCTCCAGGTGCAAGTCTGGGGATGGATTTCTTCTTTCATCCCCTCTGCCCATGCCCTCATTTCATCCCATTCCCGACCGATGACCTCGTAAATCCAAAGCCCCATGAACGAATTGTGGTAAAATCCTTTTGTCACCATCCGCAGGAATGCTTCTGCTTCCGGGCTGGTGATGATGTTATCCATGTCAGGTTTGGACATTGAGCGTCACCTCCCCCGTCACCGGGTACTCTGATTGCGATATGGGGATGTTCGCCGTGCCGCCGTTCACCGTCAGCCCGGTATAATCGATCACGCCGCTGGTCTTTGCCAGCGTTGCCCCGACCTGCACCCATCGAATGTACCCTGTGTGTTTTGCCGTATCGTCCGTGGCTTCCTGCGCCACCTCCAGCCAGTAGCTGTTCAGCCCTGCCTTGAACCGCGCCTTTATCGTTTCCGGGTCCTCCCCGTCTGCGATCTTCACCGATGCGGATATGTCCACGCTTACCCCTGTCGGTGCTTCCACCGTCAGGTGCGCCCCTATCGGCATGATCCGCTCCGGGTCCTGGTCCCCTGTTCCGGCTATGTGGTTGTAGACCGCGTCCAGGATCTGCTGGTTCGCCGGGAGTCCGTTGCTGTCAATGATCAGGAGCCGTACCGCTCCCGCACACCTCCGGTTCCCGCTCTGGTCTATGTAGTGGAAACTTTCAGGTAGGTTTGGATCGTCCCATTCCGGGTCTACGATGACCTGACCGACCGCCGCCACCTCCTGCGCCCAATGGACGTAGTCTGAGTTGCATCCTGTCCGGGACTGCCCGTTCCTCATTGCGTCCAGGACGCGGATTTTGTAGCCATCATCGCCCTCTGCTTCCACGCCGCCTGTCGTTGGGTCCGGGTTCGTCACCTTGGCTATCCCGTTTATGGGTGAAACCATCAGCTTGATTGCGTCTGCCGCCACGTTGCCGATCAGACCGCCGCTCATTGCCCGGATGTCCACCTTTTTCTTCACCATCCCGCTTTCGTCTGGCGTTCCGTCCAGGACGTAGCTGCCGATGGCTTCAAATATCACGCTTGTCGTTATGTTCGCTGGCGTTGCGAATTGGAAGCCTGACGGTATGACCGTGCCGACTGTCCCGGTCACTTCCAGCGTCCCGCTTGCCCGGTTCGCCGCCCTGCGGATGCAGTTGACCTTTTCGCCGTGGCGGTCGAGCCATTCCCCGTAGCTCCACTGCACGAAAATCAGCTTGATGGTTTCGTTCAGCGTAAACTCCACGAATTCCGCTTTCTCCAATGCGCTTGGTCTGGTGAAATCCCAGGGTATGTTCCCCTCGCTTTTGTCTATCCCTGCTGGCAGATTGTCGAGCATCCGCGTGTGTATCTCATCTGCGCTCTGCCCCAGTAGGAATGCCGGGGGTTCGTAGGTGTATGTGTATTCGTCTGCCATTGCCGCTCACCTCCTTTCCGCTATGTGTTCAGCCTTGCGGTGATGTCTGCCGTCTGCCCGTCCGTCCCGACCACCACGCAGTCTATCCACAGGCTGTCTGCTTCCCACCTGAATTCAAAATCCCGCACCTGGGTGGTTCTGCCCATCGGGTCCGCCAGCAGGGCTTCCGTGATCGTCCGTTCGAATGCGCTTTCTGCTGCTTCCCTGTCCGGCTCTGCAAAGGCTTCCTCCGCTTCTATCCCCTCGTTTGCGCTGTATCCAAGGTGCGCCCACCTCTGTGTCATGATGCTTTTGGTACACCATAAAACCCATGCATCGTACCCGCTCCCGTAGAGCGTCTGCTTTGCGCCGTCCGTGACGAAATCCCCGGCTTCGTAATCCCAGAGCGGGGCCGGCGCATACTGTCCTTCCAGTTCTTCCTCTTCCTCCAGTTCTGACGGTACGTCAAAGACCGGGAATAAATCAGCCATTGCTTCCACTCCTTTCCGCTCTGCTTTCCGTGTGCCGCTGTCTGCGTCTGTGCGCCCGTGTGGCGCGTTTTAGTTCCCTGGTCGGTAATTTGTGCCTTGAAAGGCTTTGAGGGCTTCCTGCGGCTCTCTGTGCGTCACACGGCGGTCGCTGGGAGGATGATGTCAACCACGCATGCATCATCGCCCACCCATGCCACCAGAACCCGGTCCCCCGGCTTTATGCTCCGCATCTTCTCCGGGACCAGGACGTTCTTTGTCCCACTTCCCTTTGTCTTGGTGAGTTCGCTGTCTGTTGGCCCCAGCGTCAGCTGTCTGCATACCATGTAGTCGGCCTGGGGGATTGGCTTCGGGAATTTGTTTGTCACCAGGCTCATGTCACTCTGGATCACTCCGAAATCCAGCACCTGCGGCTTGTCGCTCATGCTTTTCATCCTGCCCTGGAACACTCCCGCCAGCTTGTTGATCCCCTCGTTCCCCATCGTGTCATCCATTCCTGCCGCCCTCCTATGCTTTTGTGATCTCGTTCGGGTAAACCCAGCCGATCTGCCCGATGTGGTACGGGCATGCCCGCTCCAAAGGCGCGACAATAGTGATGGTGGATTTGTAATCCGTGAACGTCCGACCTTTTCCTGTTCCGTAGCTGTCCCGGTAAACGGGACCGTTCAGGATGACCGCATCCCCTTTCTGGAAATTGCCATCCTCCTGCTTCTGTTCCGTGTTTGCCGCCTTGCCGGAATCTGCAGACTGCTCCGGCTGGCGCAGGAGCGTCAGCGTCATCTGCTTTTGTGTCGCGTTGTGGGAAACCCCTAGGGTGTAGAAAATGCCTTTCAGGTTCCCTGCTTTCATCTCCACGGCATCCCCTTTCCGCAAAAACGGAAGATCCGGGGCCGTCACCATGATGCTTTCCTCCGGCTTCCCCCTCTCGTTGAGGATGGTCTGCGCTTCCGTCTTGGCTTTTCCCAGGTCTTTGTCGCTGTCCCTCTGTACGATCTCCTGAAGGACTCCGAAGTCCAGGTTGCCGTCTACCACTGCTTCCACGCTTGCCCTGCCCTCATCGTCTGCCTTGCCGATGACCTTTACCCGCGTCACCAGGCTGTTCATGCTCAGTTTGTCCGTGGTGCTGATCGTGTCCTTGCCGCCGAACACGTACATATCCTTGTTTGTGCCGTAGGCGTTCACCTCCAGCTTGCCGTCCCGGTAGAGCGTGATGTATCGGCTGTTGGTCTGCTGGCGCACTTCGTCCAGGAGCCCGGTTATCATGTCGCTGATGGCTTCGCCGCTGAACACCTTTTTCTCGTGGGTGATCTGCTGGCCCCATTTGTAATCCAGCGGTATCCCCCAATCCCCGCAGATGTTCTGCAGGATCGCCGGGGTGTTCATCCCCTTTGAAAAATATTTGAAATCCTTGCTCTGCTGGAGCCGGATCATTGGATCGTATGCCACGACCGTGAGCTGCTTCTGCTGCCCGTGCTGGTACTGCCATTCCCAGATGAAGCCCTCGAACATCTTTTGGCTCCCGTCCCCCCAATTCGCGCTGATCCGCAGTGTGCGGTTGAGTTTCAGGATGGAGCGGAGGCTTTCGCCGTCTACCTTGCAGTCTGCCGCCAGCCCTACGGTCGCTTTCTGCGCCAGCTGCCCCTCCTGCTCTTCCCATGAAAGCGAAATGACCGCGTTTCCGAGTTTGTAAAGGACGCCCTTTTCCGTGATTACGCTTGCGCCGTATCGGATTAGGGCTATGTCTATCTCCTGCATCCTGCCGCCCTCCTTTCCGCTATGGTATGGTCAGCACCTGTCCGGGGTAGATGAGGTTCGGGTTGCTGCCTATCGTTCCTTTGTTGGCTTCGTATATCTTGGTGTACTGCGCCCCTGCGCCGTAGAATTTCTGCGCGATCTTCCAGAGGCAGTCCCCCTTTACCACCGTGTATGTCTGCGCCGCTGGTGGTGATGTCCGCTCCGGCGCACCAGCCGCTGGCGTGTTCTGGAGTGGCTGCGCCACCTTTGCGGATTTCTTGACCGTGATCTTCTTGGCGCGTATGAAGGTCACGCTGTATTTGATGTCACCGTAGCCGCCCGTCTCTGTCGGGGTGTAGCTCTGCAGATAAACGTCCAGGTTGATGTGCGTTTCCGTCACAAGAAGCCGCGCCTTGACGGGCTTGCCGTTCTTTGCTTTCAGGTGGCGCATGAATGTGTCGCACTTCTTTGGGGAAGTCCAGCCCCGTATGTACGGGTCATTCTTGCGCTTCTTTCCGGGGAAGTATGCCGACCATGTGTAGGTGTCCAGCGATGTGCCCCTGGGTATGCGTACCTCCCCGTTCTTCAGAATGTTGTAGGTTGCGAATTTGTTTGCTATCGTTCCGTTGACCTCGGTGGGAAGCATCGGAATCCGCAGATCCTCTTTTGTTTCCAGGTTGGTTATGTAGATGTCCATGCTATCCCTCCCATGCCGTCTTTGGCGTGTTTGCAAATGTCTGCTGGAGTGCCGTAGCCAGCTGGTAGGCGATTTCGTCCGTCATTCCCCGGACGTTCTCCCGGATTGCGTCTGCGAGAGCCTGTGGGTCCGTTCCCCCGCCGCCGTCCACGTTTACTTCAAAGGTCAGCTGTTCGATTGTGACGGGGACGCTTATGCCGCCGCCCCCACCTGCCGGTCCCGGCAGTGGCTCTGGCGGATCGCCGCCCTCTGGTGGCTGTGGCTTGTCCGTAGGGTCTGTGGGTACAGGCGTGTCCTTGTCCGGGTTGTCTACACCAGCGATGCCGCCCTCTGCGTATGGTCTCACGCCGAGCATCTGTCCGGCTCTCTCCCAGAGTGCCAGCCCCCTGCTTTTGCGTTTCCCGGACAGCGGGATGATTGCTTCTGCGCCGTCTTCCGCTACCAGCCCTACGTGCGGTTGGGTCATGATGCCGCCCTCCGCGTGTTTTTGCGTGGCTGCTTCGTACCCTGCGCCCGCGCTTCCTGTCACCTTGTTCCATAAGCCGGAGAAAAATCCGCTGATCTTCTCTTTCACACTGGAGAAAAATCCGCTGATTGTTTCCCCTACGCTACCGATTGCGTCAGGTATGCTCTGAGTGAAAAACTTCACGACTCCGTCCCAGAGTTCCTGCATCTTGTCTGGTATGGTTTCCGTGAAAAAGGTACTCAGGGCATCGCCCACGGTTTCCAGTGCGTTCGGTATCGTTTCTGTAAAAAATCCTGTTATTCCATCCCATAAATCGCTGAAAAACTGCGGGACTGTTTCGGTGAAAAAGGTTGATATCGCTTCCCCTGCCGTTTCAATCGCCGCTGGCACAGTTTCTGTGAAAAATCCCACAATGCCGTCCCAAAGCCCGGAGAAAAATTCCGGCACGGTTTCCGTGAAGAATGTTGAAACCGCTTCCCCTACTGCTTCCATCGCGTTCGGTATGGTCTCGGTGAAAAAGTTCCCAATCCCTGTTATGAATTCATCCCACTTCTGGGGGATTGTTTCTGTAAAGAAAATCTGTACCTTTCCTGCGGCGTACCCTATGGCGTATGGCACGGTTTCCGTGAAAAAGTTCCCGATGCCCGTCACCAGTTCGTCCCATTTCTGCGGGATTGTCTCGGTGAAAAATCCGCTGATCTTCTCCCCTGCATTGCTTACTGCCTGTGGCACGGTCTCTGTGAAAAACTTAGCCGCGCCCTCTTTGAATTCCCCGAATTTCTCCGGCACGGTTTCCGTGAAGAATCCCTTGATGGCATCTCCTGCGACTGACAGCCCTTTGGCAATGTTCGAGCCGCCGATTGCCGCTCCTATCGCTCCTACCCCTGCGCCGACCGCACCGCCTATGGCTGTGCCTACGCCTGGGATGACTGAGCCTATGGCTGCGCCAATTCCCGCACCTTTCAATGCGCCGCCGCCAATGTTCTTTGCCTTTGTCCATCCGCTTTCTTCACCCATGATGCCGTCCCCGGTTCCACCGAGGGCTGCGCCGATGCCAGATGCTACCTTTGAGCCTGTGCTGTTGGAGCCAGTCCATTCCTCTGCTTTTCCTACACCGTGGTATGCGTCTATGCCCATGTCAAGCACTGACGCTACTGCTGCCAGCGGAACAGCTGCCTTGGACGCAACGTTTGCCACCTTGGATGCCCCTCCAGCCATCTTTGCCCCGACCTTCGTGCCGAAGCCCAGCGTACCGTTCTGCGCCATTGCCAGTGCGCTCTGCGCAGCTGTGCCGCCATTTCCCGCCGCCCTTGCGATCTGGATTCCATCGGATATCCCGGTGATGCCGCCGATTGCGCTCCCTATGCCCTTGGCTCCGTTGTAGATTGCCTTGCCGCCCTTGTACGCCTTGTAGCCCATCGATCCGACCTTTAATGCGCCGGCCCCCAAGATTGCCGCTGATACGCCGCTGGTGCTGCTTGCTTCCTTTCCTCCGGGCAGTAGGGTGGCTGCGTCCGACACCAGTGCGCTCATGCCGCTCTTGATGGCTTCTGCCAGTGCCTTACCTACCTCTGCGCCGTCAAAGCCTTTCAGGAAGCCGTCTGCAAAAGATTTCCCTATGTCCAGCCCGTCCTCCACGGCCCCGCTGGGGTCTACGCCAAGGATTGCCATCAGCCCATTGTGCAGGGCTGTGCCTAATCCCTCGCCGATGGAATTTGCCTTTTCTGCGAGCCATGCCTTTCCTGTTCCGTTCCACCAGGAATCGAACGGTTCAACGATCAGCTTATCCCATGCCAGCTGGATCTTGTCCCAGAGTGTTTCCGCTTGCTGCCATTCCGGGCTTCCTGTCAGTTCCTTTACCTTTGCGATGGTATCGTCTATCTTGCCTGTGACGAAATCCACCGCCGCTCCTACCGCATTCTGGATGTCTGGCATGTGTGCTGTCACCCAATCCACCAGCCCCCGGACGTATGGTGTCAGCTTCTCCCCAAGCGCGATCTTCACTCCCTCTGCCGCGCTCTGCAGATAATAGAGCGAGCCTTGGAGCGTATCCATCTTGATGCCAGCCATCTCTGCCGCCGCTCCTGCGGAGTTGGTGATTGCCTGTTCCAGCTTGTTAAAATCTTCATCGCTGGCATTCACGATTGCCAGAAGACCGCTCATTGCGTTCTGCCCTGCTAGGTTCGCTGCCGTGGCTGCTTTCTCGCTGTCCGTCATCCCGCTGAAGCCTTTTCGGAGTTCCTGCATGACCGTCAGGAGCGATTTGCTCTTCCCCTTTTCGTCCGTCATGGAAACGCCGACTTTTTTCATGGCATCAGCCACAGCGTTGCTTTCCTCTGCGGTCAGCCCCTCCTGCTTGCTCATCCGGGCGAGCATTCCACGGAGTGCTGTTCCTGCGCTGGATGCGTCTATGGCATTATTGCCCATCACACCGAGCGCGACAGAAACATCCTCCAGGCTGTATCCTAGGGAGCCGGCTAACGGTCCCGCGTATTTCAGGGATTCCCCCAGCCCAGTGACGTCTGTCTTGGAATTCGTGGCGGTTGCCGCCAGTATGTCTGCCACCCGTCCAGCTTCGTCCGCTTTCAGCCCAAACTGCGCCAGCGCGGATGCCGTTACATCGGATGCCGTGGCAAGGTCTACGCTTCCTGCCGCCGCCAAGTCTAAAAGTCCTGGCATTCCGGCGATGATGTCCTGGCTCTTCCAGCCAGCCATTGCGAGGTTCTCCATCGCTTCCGCTGCCTGTGCCGCAGAAAACTGTGTTGATTCTCCCAGTTGCTTTGCCGTGGCTGTCAGGTCATCAAATTCTTTCCCGGTCGCTCCTGAAATGGCTTTAACGTTCGCCATGCCCTGTTCAAAGTCTTTGAAAGTGTTTATGGTGTCCGCTACTCCGAGGGAAACTCCGGCAAATGCCGCCGCTTGGGTGATGGGATTCGTCACCAGGCTCAAAACTTTCTTGAATGGCGCGGTTACGAAGTCCACCGCCTTGAGCGTCACCGTCCAAACTTTCCCGGCGATTGCCTTGCCCTTGTCTGCTACCGCCTGAATGCCCTTGGAAGCCATGTCTTTCAATGTTGCCTTGACTTCCAGCTTGCTTTTGCCTTTCATTCCCATGATCTGCTTCTGGAGGTTCTGCATTGACCGCTCCAGCTTGCTCACATTCTTTTGTGCGCTCTCCGATCCGCTTGCAGTTTCATCCGTGACCTGTGCCACAATGTCTATGACTGTAGTAGCCTGTGCTGCCATTTCTGCTTTCCTCCCTCCGCTTTACTTGGGTCCGATTCTTAGCACGGGCTGTCTGGCTTCCGCTTCGATTGCCGCCAGCGTGTACTGCTGGTATAAAAACTGCTCTCCAAGCGGAAGCCCCATGTAGTCCCTTATCCCGCCTATCTGCGGGAACCGTTCGAGTATCTTCATCATCAGGTAGGTTCTGCCCCGTGCCTTTATTAGTTTTTTGCTGTTTCCTCCATATCATCGCCGTAGCCGCTAATCTCGTTGATTCTGTCGATGATCCTATCTTTCTCCCCGGAAAGCAGGACGGCATCGATCATGTCCACTCCCTGGAGGACGTTCAGGGCTTCCTGCGCCTGTTTGTTGTCCCAGGTCTTTGCCCTGTCCTCATCCACCGTTGCGGCATAAATCAGCCAGGAACGCATCTTTGCCGTGTTGGTTTCGATCTCCTGCTTCGGCTGGCCCCTGCGTCTCGGTGCGTACTTCGTAGCCCTCTCATGGCACTTCATGCTCTCTTCCTCGGACAGCGGTCTGATCCTGAATTCAATCTTCAGGACACCGTTCCTTTTGATCTGGATCTTCTCGTATGCTTTCTCGCTGTCTTTTTCCTGCGCCGCTTCGATCAACCCCTGCAGGAGCTGCTTCTCGTTCATCAGGATTTCCTCCTGCGTGGTTTCCTGCACTCCTGCGGGTGCATCATCGTATGCTTCAGGCATTGTGTTCTTCTTTTCTCCGCTCATCGGTTATCCTCCTTTACTCTATTGCTTTCCATGCTTTATCCTGGAATTTCTCCAGCATCTCCGGCGTTGCGTTCACGCGGAAGCTCCACGCCCTCTTGATGATTTCCCCCGGTGTCAGGTTCTGAAGGTCTATCGAGCCATCGGGTACGCAGTTCCTGTATACCACGCGCTCTGCCTGTCCATCCCTCCTGCGGAGTTTCCCCTGGAAGTCAAACGTGGGGAAGTACCCTTTCTGGATGTCCTGCAAAAGTTCCTCCAGCATTACGTCATCCCGGACTACCGCCTCGGTCAGCGTAAGCGTCAGGCTGTATCCTGTGTTCACCGCGTAAACCAGCGCACTCCCCACGGGCTGGTAGTCCGTGTTGGCGGGGGACAGCTGCGCCTGGAACGTGTCAACCTCTGCGAGGAAGATGTTCGTTCCTTTTTTCGCTGTCACAAAAAGCTGCCCGTCCTTGCCGCTTATCAGCTTTCGGACGTCAAGCAGGCTCTGGTCGTTTAATCCATCCATCTGTCATTTCCTCCTTTACTCAGTTTCATCCGGTGCGAATCGGAATTTGAAGGTGTAATACAGCTTCTCCAGGCTGTCGATATCGTCCGCGTAAACGATGAACCATGCGCTGTCACCCTGTGGCGCGTTGTCCGGGTCGATCTCCACATATGCCCCTGCCAGCAGTTTCTTCTCGGAAACCATCGCGTTGCATACCCCGTTGGAAACCTGGACTACGGTCATCCTGCCGTCCGGGTCGTTGTTGATGTTGCCGACCAGCCCCTCCACGGAATCGTTCAGCCGCTGGAACAGTTCAAAGCGTACCTTGGTGCGCTTGATCTTCTTCCAGCCCTCATCCTCTTTCTGCCCCGGCAGCACGAGGGTGTTGATTCCCTGCTCCACCCATACGGTGTTCGCCGCAGAAACGCTGAAGGTCAGCATCCCTGCCTTGATGGCTCTCTCGTACTGGTTGTTGGTCAGCTGTTCCGTCAGGTCGGTTGCCTGGGTGACCGCCGTGTGTGTGATGCTCTCGTTGCTCGGCGTTCCTGCTACCATCCCGGCGATCCTTGCCGCCGCCATGTATCCCTCGTAGATGTTGCCGCTTATGTCGGTGAAGCCGTTCCCCACGTACACCATCTGGTAATCGTTGTATGCGCTTGCCTGGGTGAGCCTGGTTTCAAAGTCCACCGTGGTAGGCTGCCCGATCACGCCCATGCAGAATTTCCCATCGCCGTAGATGCGGTTCAGGAACAGCTGGAGCAGGGACTGTACTGCCGTGTCCTCTGTGTCAATGGATACCACGTTCCAGCGGTATGCTTCCAAAACCTCAAAGGCATTGCTGTAGGACGCGTTGGTCACGGTCGGGTCCGTCCCCTCCGTGATGGCTTCCTGCGTTACCGTGGCAAGCGCGGCGCTGCTGTCTGCCAGCTTGGTCAGCGTGAAATAATCGCTCTTCTTTTCTGCAAATGCCGCCATGAGCGCGGCTACGCTGTTTCCGGCGTTGCTGTATGTCAGGCGTTCCAGCTGTTCCGTCCCCTCCAGGATCAGGAGTTCCGTCACGGTTTCGTCATCCAGCGTGGGTCTGATCGTGACAGACAGTTTCCTGCTTCCAGGGTATTTGAGCGTCAGCCGGATCACGTCCGCTGGTGTCTCTGCGGAATCCCTGATCATGTATGTGCCGTTCGTGCCGCCGCTCCCGATGCGCACGGCGCGGACCGTCCTTGCGCCGCCCTTGAATTGTTCCAGGGCTGCCCCTGTCGTTCCTTTCTCGCCGCCGTCACCGTAGACCTTGGCGATGTCCTCGTACCCCTCCAGGAGTACCGCTTCCCCAATTGGCCCCCAGTTGCTCCTGATCGTCACGGCGCAGTTGCCGTCATCCGCTCCTGCTACCGGGGGTGTCCCGTAGTTCTCGTAGCGGAAATAAACGCCCGGTCGCGTCTTTTTCTCGCCGATAATGAAAAATGCCGCCATGTCACTTTACCTCCTTCTCCAGAAATGCCTTGACGGTTGCCTTGGCTTCATCCAGCGTTGCTTCCTTCAGCTTCGCGGTCTGTAATGCCACGGTCACCACCTCCGGCGTGGTCCCGAACAGCTTTCTGGCTTTCTGCGCCAGTTCTGCCGCTCCGTACTTTACTGCTTCCATGTGTCATTCCTCCTTCTTTGCTAAATTATGGTTTACGTGTATGAGTTTCATCTGCGCTGGCTCTTTCGGTGGCTGTGCGAGGACACCGTACTGCCCGGTAATCTCCAGCTGCCCCTCCCGGAGAGGGTCTGCGCTGTGCCGGATTGCTATCCTGTTGATGAACATGGGGCTTTCGTCCATCAGAAGCACTTCCCCATCTATCTGCGCCCGCTCGGTGATCGCCTTGATCCAGCGATTCCGCTCTTTCACGCCCTGTGCGATGATGTGTCCTGCAAACTGCCCGGTGTACCAGGTCACTGCGTAGCTCTGTTTGCTGGTGCTTGCCGTTCCCTCAAACCTCCAGTAGATTGCCGGGTGTTCGTCTGTCGGCTTCCAGATGTCCGGCATCCCGTCATAGGCTATCGCCGTCATGCCACCGAAATGCTGTTTTGTCCATCTGTTCAGCGCGAGGATCGGGTCTGGATCTGTCGTTATCTGCTCCGGGAATGCCATCAGTTCAAACACCACCGTCAACCCGTAGATTTCCGGGTGGGTGTTCCCGTCTGCGTTCCCCCGGTACTCGAATTCGTCTGACCGCTCCCACTCCGCACAGAATGTTCCGTTGTTCCAATCCGTGTAAAAGGTGCCGGATATCAGTTCCATCAGCCTTGCTTCTATCGCCCTGTCCGGGTCGAGTTCCCCGGTGGCTGTGCATTCGCTCGTTACCCAGATGTTGAACGTGAGCGTTCCGGCTGTTTTGCGCTCCGGGTCCTGGCGCATATCGATGTTGAAATCCACCCTGGGATACCGGGGTTTCCCCCAGCCCGGTCTGCTGTCGCTCGGTGCTTTCTGGTAAAATAAGGCTGGTTCGCCGCTGTATGCCGCCAGCATTCCCGCTATCTGCCCATCGCCCGATACCTGCTGCTGGATGAGCCGCCTGATGCTTGCGTTCATTCGCCTGTCTCCCCGCCCTCGATGTCTGGCGGCTCGTGCTTCACATCCTGGAAGTCAGTTGTCCAGTAAATCTCCCATGCGCCTACCGCGACATCTGCTGCGAGTACCTCCAGGTAGCTGGTGGCGTTGTTCTGGACGTTGCAGTAAAGCACTACCAGCCTGTCTGCCGCCGCTTCCGTGACAAATCCGTTCCGGGCTGTGGTATCGCCAGCCCTGCGGATTCGGATGCAGTCACCGCGCTGTATCTGTGAAAGGTCATACACGGTCTGTGTTTCGCTCTTGATCAGTGCCATGCTTCCCTCCTAACTCCCCTTGTAGGGCTTTTTGTAAATCTCCTTGATCTTCGGCAGGGCTTTGTCTATGATGCGCTGCTTGTACGGTCTGGGTGCGGTATGCCCGTGTCCGTTCTCCAGCATCTCCCCCAGGAGATGCCCTCCTGCCCGTTCTTTGCTTTCGATGGCGGCTACTGCTTTGAAATGTACGCCTTGCTTCTCGACATGGACGTGCGTCCCCCATGAAAGCCTGAAAGCCCCCGTCCTCACTGCTGGCGGCTCTCCAGGCGCGGATGCCCGGTAGGTCTTTTGGGTGTGCGGCACTTTGTATGTCCTGCCGCTCCGCTTCCCACGCAGGACGTACAGCGATGCGTTCCGCAGTTCGTTGCTTGCCCGGTACGTCCTCTGGGATACCTCCTTGTCGATGGCTTTTAGCGTGGTCTGTATCGTCTTGCCGATGACCTGTGATGCATTGCCCCACGCTTTTGCATTGCTCTGGCTGTTCTGCGGCATTATGCGTCACTCCTTTCATCGCAGTAATAAATCGTCCAGTGGTTTATGCCGCCTGGGTTGTATGGTGCGGTTTGCACGATGTACCGCTTATCTCCCCGCACGATTGAGTCTCCCGGTTTTATCTCGAACGCTGCCACTCCCTGCTGGATGATTTTGTGCGTTACCGGGTGTTCCAGCTGTTGCCACCGTTCCTTTTCCTCCGGCTTTGCGGCTGCAAGGACGGCTTTGATTTCCCCCAGCCGCCTTGCACCGTTCATTGTTATCCTGCCGCTTGCAGTTTTGTGTTCGCCATCACGGTAGACGGTGAACATCCGCAGTTCCTGCCCCGGCATCAGGTTGATCGCTCCTGTGAACATCTCTCCGCCCTCCTATGTGGTCATCTTCCGGAAGGGAGGCGTATCTGCGCCGCGCATGGCTCTTGGGTTCGACTTCATTTCCTTGTGGAAATACGGCGGGGCCTCCGTCATGGACGGTGCGAGCGTTGGGATGGAAACCGTGGCGAGTGCCTGTTTCTTCAGGTCATCGTATAATTTCTTCCACCGTTCTGCCCTTTCCCCGAAGCTGTACTGCAGGACATCTATCTTGGTGTCCACCTGGTAGTTCAGCTTGAAAAGTATCGCTTCCAAAACCGCCAGCTTAGCGAACAGCCACGCCTTTTTCCCGGCTTTGAGGTCTGCGAGCATCGCTTCGTATTCCTCATCCGCGAGTACGCAAGTGTCCGCGCCGCCCTCGGTCTGGGTATCTCCGAGTTCAAAGCGCATCTGGTCTTTGCCCCTTGCCCGGATCTTTGTTGGGTCGTAGCTGTATGTCATCCTGCCGCCCTCCTACTGCTTATGCACCCTGGAATGTGCTGACAGGGCATTGGCTGAACCAAAAGCCCGACCGCAGACATCGCACTTGAATTCCTGCGCTCCCTCTGCAGTGCCATTCCAGGTATCCGTGCTTTCTGCGCCGTCTGTGGGCTGTCCTGCGCTGTCAGGGGTGGCTTCTGCAGTGCTGTCGGCTTCTGCGCCCTCTGCTTCTGCATCTGTGCCGCCCTCTGTGGCTTCATTCTGCCCCTCTGGAGCGTTTTCTGTTGCTTCCTGTGTATTTGTGCCATCCGTGCTTTCTGCGCCGTCTGTTGGCTGTCCTGCACTGTCAGGGGTGGCTTCTGCGCCGCCCTCGGTCGGGAGGGTGACGCAGATGATCTTCCCCATGTCAGTCAGCTTTCTTGCCATCATCGGGTCAATCGCCGTTTCCGGGATGATCTCCCCGATGTGGTAGTCGCGGTCAAAGCGGATAGGCTTGTTGGCTATGTATGCCATAGGCTACCTCCTTTTCCCTTAAAGCGAGAAATCTTTGCTGGCTGCGTTCTTCAGGAACACTCCAAGGTCTTTGGACGTAATCTCCGGGTCCGTGCAGAGAAGCCCCTCGATGAATTCCGTGTGGGTGGACTCTTCGCCGAGGTACTGCTGAACCGCCGTATATTGCCCGTTGCCCAGCATATCCCAGGTGAATGTGTACCCTGCGCTCGGCTCCTCGATGCTCGGTGCGCTGGTGGTGTAAACGAGCAGAGCATCGTTCGGGTCGCAGATGAATCTCAGGTCATCCTCCGCTCCAATCGGCGCGGCGTTGTGGACGGCTTTCGCCACCACGACCTCATCCAGCCCGAACAGCTGTGCCAGGACGTTCTCGGTCACGTTCGCCGGGTTCGCTTCGCTGCCCTGGTACTTGATGCGCTCCAGGATGGAGGGGTTGACCTTCAGTGCCGCAAAGGCACACGCGCCCAGCACCAGCTTGTTCGGCTCGCGGAGTCCTGCCAGGAGCATCATCAGGCGGATTCTGCTGAAAAGCGTCACGGGGTCGCAGTTCGCGCTGTCAAAGCAGTAAAACTGGCTCGCACCGGGTGTCCCGGTTTCTATGCCCGTGTAGACCATCGTCCAGCTGTCCGGGTTGAAATATTTTCCTGCCCAGATGCGGTCGAGGTGGATGTTCATCTGTTCTGCTACCCAGCGCACCTTGCTTCTCCTGGGGTCGATGATCGCCGGAGCGTTCGTGCGCTGGAAGTCCAGGCTGCTGATCTGATCCACGCCTGTGATCACCTGGTCTACCTCGCAGTGGTAGTGCTTGTCGCGCTTGCCGTAGATCCCCGGCGCAACGTGACCGAATTCCGGCTTCCTTGCCATGTTGTCCCTTGCCAGATCGCCCTTGTCAAACTCGTAGTAATGTGCAGAGCTGGTCGGGACCGGTACGATGGGGAACACCTTTTTTGCCACAAACCCCGCCATGCTCTGGAAATAAGCCAGGCAGACGTTGGTCAGATAAAGGTGCGGCTTGAATACCCCTTTCTGGATCTCTGCCGTCAGTTGTTCAGTTGTCATTCCCATATTGTCCTATCCTCCTTATCCTTTTTATGCCGCAGGGGAGTACCCGCTCTTGGTGATTTGCACCTGTACGAGGTTCCCCGCTGCCGTTGCTGCTGTCATCGCAATGCCGAGGATAAAGTTCCCGGCTTCTGCGGTCTTTACCGTCCCCTTGGCTGTCGCGGTAACAAATGCGCCCTTGGCGATTGCCGCGTCTGCTTCTCCCAGGCCGATGTCCTTGATCAGCACGTCCACCTCCGTCCCTGCGGCTGTCACGCCGCTGTCGTTGGCATATGCGTCCGAAAGGATGAAGCCGATTGCGGCATCGCCGTCCGCTGCCGGGAGCGCGAGTTTCCCATCCGCGTCATAGGCTATTGCCTTGTGCGGTGCGCCCGTGATGTCTGCCGCCAGCACGTCCCGGATGGTCGCGCTGTTGTTCATGAAAGCGTTCAGATATTCCTTTGCCATCTCTCTTTACCTCCCTCTGTATTCTGCTTCATACTGCGCCGCCAGTTCAGGGTTTTCCTCGAATGCTTTCATGATGGCTTCCGGGGAAGTCATGCCCTGTGCGCTTTTGGCGAGTTCTGCCGCCTTGATGCCGAGCGTCTGTTCCGTTCCTGCGCTTCCCTGACGGTTGCTGCCAATCTCAGAGAACAGCCCGCCCTTAGTGACAGCAGCGAGGTTCTCATCCAGCAGGGTTACATAATCGTCATAAACCGTGCCGCCCGCTTTCTTCAGGTCGTACAGCTTGGCTGCCAGTTCATCGCTCTTCTTGCCCAGCACCTCGTACTTCTTGGCTACGGTGTTGAGCCGCTCGATCTCCAAGTTCTTCTTCAGTTCCTCCACCTCTGCGTTCTGCTTCTTAGCCAGTTCCTGGAAGTCAGCCAGGGCTTTGGCTACATCCGGGTGGAGTTCCGTGGTCTGCCCTGCGCCTATTCCCGGTGCGGGAGTGCCGCCATCGCCCTCTCCTGCGCCCTTTTCCACGCCGCCGGCCCCCGGTACGCCGCCCTGCCCTGCAGTGCCGCCGTCCGGGTCTGTTTCGGCTACCCCGTACTTCTTTTCAAACTCCGCGAGCGTAGCCTGCTCTTCCGGGGTCATCTTGGATTTGTCGATCTTCATTGTGTCCGTTACCTCCTTTTGGTTTGTGTTGGCTTTCGCCTGTGGTTCTGTTGTCTGCTGCTCCGGCTTCTGGATGCCGTTCTTCTCCAGTAAGGCTTCCAGTTCCGTTTCCTGTGCCTTGGACTTCTGGATTCCTGCTTCCGACTCTGCCGCCGTCTGCATTTTGTTCCCTTTTGCCCAGGATGCAATAGCCCCGCGCACGGTGTCGCTGAATTCGTCCATGCTCTGGAGCATCATGCTCTTCTTTTTGTCCTCTGCCAGTGTGCTGTCACAAAGGATGGAGCAGAAACTGTCGGCGAGCGCGTATGTGCAGTTGTGCATCTCGCGTATGACCTGCTCCATGATCTCCCGGTTGAAATTGTCCATGAAAGTCTGCGCGTCTTTTTCTACCACGCTTTCTCCCCCAGCGTCCGGGTCCTGGTCCCCAGCGTTCATGCTGGCGTGAGCGTCCTCGAAGCCTTTAGTCATCCAGTGGACGAATTTCTCAAACAGCCCCCTGTCCGGGTCATCCGTTCCGTCTGCCGCTTCTTTCCTGCGCTTGAACAGCCGGATGTGTGCGTCCGGGTTCGCTCCCTGGTCTACCAGGTCTACGCTGGTAACTGATAAATTCTTCAGCTTGGTTGCCCCCATCATTCCTCACCCCCTTTCTCCATTGGCTTCCTTATTGCTTTGCCCTCGATGGAAAACATCGAGTATTCGCCGCTCTTGATCTTCTCCCAGACCTCATCGTCTGTGATGTGGAAGCCGATCCACCAGCCCTCCGGGAGAATGTCCTGCGGAATCCCCAGCGCGGCTGCCTTTTCCTTGGTGAACACGATGCTCTCGATCACCCGCCCGATGCCGCCGCGCTGGTGCATCTCCCCGGCTGTCCCGAATTGTGCGACATACTCGTATGCCGCCCTTTCCAGTTCGTCCGTGTCGATGGCATCCTCCTGCCAGTCAATGATCTGCTCCCCGTCTACCCGGACGGCTACGTTTGCCCATCCGAACACCAGCCGCTTCTCATCGTCCGATTTCATCACCGTCAGCCTGTGCGGCTGTCCGGGCTGCTCCCTTGCCTTTGTCAGCTGGTTGAATGTCTTTGCGCCCATCGGCTTTCCCTCCGTTTCTGTTTTTCGGTTATTTGGTTATTTTATGTTGTCTAAATTCTGTGCAAAAAAGCGGGGCTTTTTCGTGATGCCACGAAAATGATGCCCGGTCAGTCCGCGTAATCCGGGAAGTTGCTGTGGTAGTATTCCTCCAGTTCCTCCGTGCTGTGGATCTGCTCTTTCAGGGTGTCCCAGCCGTAGACCAGCTTGTGGTACTTGCTGGTGAGGTTCTCGTATGTCACCTCCGTGAATTCCCACTCCTGCAGTTCGTTCTCATCGGCGATGAATGTGAAGCCGTGCTTCGTCTTGTTCCCGATCTTCCCCCGGATCATGTGTCCGTGCGCTGGCGGTGAAAGGTAGCATATCCCCTTGAAATCTCCACGGTCTATTTCCGCGTTCATGATGATCTCTGCCGCTTCTTTGTCCCACGGGAAGCGGAGCGCGTATAATTTGTTCCTGTCAACTATCGCTTTTGACATGTCTGTCCCCTTTCTAAAATGGGTTATCCTTGTCGTAGTAGCTTAATCCCTGGATTCCCCTTGCACAGTCCTCCTGCACTGATTTCGTCACTTGGATGAAGTCATCTATGTCTATGCCGTTGTATTCCGTTATCCCTGCGTCCCGGAATTTCTGGATCAGGAGCGTCCGCTCACTTTCCGACTCGCAGGAGATCCCCAGGAATTTATCGGTCGATATCCCGTGCCTGAACATGATCTCGTTGCTGCTACTGTATCCGTTCCTTGCGCTCATTGACTTCACGAAATCCACAGAGCTTTTGCGCCCATCGAATCCTCCCCGGCTCCCGTCCATCCGTGCGTTCCCGTAATTGTCGAAGCCGTAAGCGTACCAGTCTGTGCGGTTCAGTTCGTCTGGGTCTATGATAACACGGTAGCTGCTTCCGAGGTAGCTGCTGGAGTATCTGTCTTTCGTCTTTACCCCTATCCGCGTGAACACGCTGTCTGCACCGCCTGACTGCATATCCGCGCCTGGGCTTGCCCCACATTTCTTCATCCCGGAAGTGATGCGGTAGTTTGTGGCGGTGAATCCATCGCTTTTGCAAATCGCCACCACGCTGTCTGCATTGTCCACGCCAGCCCAGATGTGCGTCAGCCCTGCTTTCCTGTACTCCATCCTTGCGGCATCGTCCACGTAGGTACTGTAACCGGGAAACACTTCTTGGAGCGTCATGCCCTGCACCCGTGCGTCTGTGATTCCCTCTTTCCGCAGGATCTGGTCTATCTTTGCGGTACGCTGCGCCGCTGTCGCTCTCTCAACGCTTGCCATCCCCTTTGGGTCCCTCTGCCATGCTATCCTGGATTTCTTCAGCAGGAGTTCCTCTGCGTCTGTCGGGTCCACCGTGAGCGACCGTAGCCCTGCCTTGTCGATGATTTCCTCCATTGCCTTGCGGTCTGCCGCTGCGTTCCCGGTGGCTGGTACTCGTATCCTGAAAAAGCCGCCCATGCTGTACTGGGTCTTGCCCATGTAGTCCGAGTAAATCTCAAACTGCGACTGGTTGATGTCCATGATCTTGTAGCCGTCTATCTGTGTGCCTACGTTGCTGAAGCTGTATGTGCCGTCCGCGTTCCTGGTGAGGAATTCTATAGGTCGTTGCATTCCTCTCTTCTGCGCGTTCCTCGCTGCCGCTTCCCAGGTTTCCTCTGTCAGCTTGCCGGATAGTTCGTAGTAGTCCGAGCCGCTTATCGTCACCCTGCGCCCGGTGAGGTTCATCTGCTCCAGCATGCCGCCGTCTGAATGGATCGCCACGCCGTTCTGGTTCTGCGGCAGGACGGTCAGATCGTCCAGCACCTCTGATACCCTGTAGCCGCCCTCGGTTTTGACCGGAACCGTTTTCGGCGTTGCTGGTGTTGGCGTGGTTTTCGGTGTCTTTGGCTTCGCTGGTGCTTTCGGTTTAGGCACAGGCTTTGGCGTGACCGTTCCGGCGATTTCGTCTGAAAACTGGAACACCGTCTTTGTGCCTGTGCGCTCCGTTTCCAGTGCGCTGTAGAAGTCTCGGTATGTTTCCCGCAGACCGCTCTTGCGCTCCACGATTGCGTCCAGCAGTTCCTCCGCTTTTGCCCCCTTGCCGTGTAGGCTCTCTGCGTATTCCCTGAAAATCTCCCGGTATTCCTCATCCGGGATGGCTTCTACCCGTTTGATGTACTTCAGTGATTCGTTCAGGTCGAGGTCTATGTCCCCATTGGCGTATTTGCGGAACAGCGTATTGTAAATCGGCTCTGTTTCGCCGTACTTTGCGTTTGGGTGGTAGGTGTAACTCATTGCCCTGCTTTTCGGGTCACTGAGGTATTTGAACGCCTGTTCTTTGTCTATGCCGATCATGCGCCCGGACATATCCGTCACGAAATTGCCGCCGTGGCTGTCGAAGTTCCCCAGCAGCCAGTCTGTGGCGTGCTCCCTCTGCATCTGCTCGAAGATGTCCGTGTCCATCAGGTCGAAATCTTCCCAGCCCATGACGTTGCCCTTTTGCCAGTATTTCAATCCGCCGCTGTCGAGCGTATCGAGCCGCCGCTGGAACGCTCCAAATCTTCCATCAAGCGTTCCCGTGCCTACTGGTACCGCCGTGTCCGGGTCTACGATGGCTTGCACCTTGTACCCGGCTTCCTGCGAGTAAGCCCTGAACATTTCAGGGTGTCCGCTTTTGCTCTGGGCTGGCTTGAACAGCCATTCATGCCCCTCTGCGTCCGTGTACGAGTACATCTCCCCTGTGCCGCCGAGGTTTATCTTTCCATTGTACGTCATCCCGTCCGGGATCTCAATGTCTGGCGGTATGGCTGGTGCGTTCGGGTCCGGTGGCTCTGGCTGTGCCGCTTGTGCTGGTGCGTTCCCTGCCGCCTGTCCTGCAGGGGCTGTGGTGCTTTGCGACTGTGCCTGTGCGCCAGCTGTGCCGTTCGCCGCCTGGGGCTGTATGTTCGTCCCCTCTATTTCCTCGTAGGCTACGGCGCATCTGCACTGTGGGTGTCCCGGAGGGAGAAGTTTGCCGTTGCTGAACATCTCATCCATGCCGCGCTTCTCTTCGTCCATCTGGGAGCATATCGGGCAGACGCGCTCATCGTAGGCTGTCACCCAGACTTTCGCGCAGTCACCGATGTAGCCCTGCGCCTGTGCGTCCTTGGTTGCGCCGTATGCCCCTGCATTGTAGCCGTATGCCAGTTCTGTCCGGGCTATGCTCTGCGCCCGGTACCGGTGCTGCCTTGCGGCGTACCTTGCCGCCGCTTCCTGCGCTTTCTTCTCTGCAGTTTCCGGCTTGCCTTTTGGGTGCGCTTTCAGGTAGGCTTCCTTTACGGATTCCCGGTATCTGGCGTTGGCTAATGCCTGGGGCTTTGTCAGCCCTATGCACGGTCGCATTATCCGCGCCGCTTCGTCCGGGGTGATGGCTGTGTACCCGCTGACGTGTCCGATGATGGCGTTCAGGGCTTGTACCTGGTCTGCCGCGAGGTTGGTCACCAGTTCCGCGCCATGCTGCTTTATCCAGTCTGCCGCCGCTCCTACCCCCGGCTCATACAGGAAGTATGGGTATTTGTCCTTTGCTTCCTGCGCCGCCAGCGCAACCGCCTTTTCCCATTCCGGCTTCAGCGCATCCTCCACCAGCTTGCTGTACTTCTTTTGCCAAGTGGTGAATTGCTTCTCGGTAAGGCCCCCTGCCAGGTAGGCTTCCCGCAGTTCCTTGTAGGTCACGCTGTTTCCCTGGGCATGGAGGTTGTTCACGAGGATTTCCACCGTCTTTGGCTCTTCCTGCTTTAGGAAGCTGTTCAGCTTGTTCAGCGTTGCCTTTTTGCCGCCGCTCTGTTTCGGCTTCTTTGGCTTTGGCTTCGCTGGTGCTTTTGTGAAGCGTATCTTTACTGCCATGCGTCATTCCTCCGGGTCTGGCTCTTCACCATCGCCGTCTTTGCCGTCCTCGCCCTCTCCTGCGGCTGTACGGGGCTGTTTAGGGACTTTGCCCTCCTGTTCCCCGCCCTCGGTGTTTTCCTCGCCCTGTGGCGGCTCTGGCGGCTTCCTGGTGGTGCCGTAGTCTGTGTCGAAGTCTCTTTCCGGGAGGTTCGCCGTCATTCTAAGGTAATCCTCCATCTCTTCGTCCGGGGTGATGGCCCCGATGCCTACCATCTTGGCTACGAATTCGCCAAGCTGTCCGAGGTCTTGCGTTTCGATATCGCCATGCACCAGCTGCGGGTAGTCGGTGATCCCTTTGAAGTGGTCACCGTTGATGTCTATCAGCCGTGGTATCGCCTGGTTGTTGAACACCTCGCAGATCAGGTCGAGGAATGCCCCCATCGCCACGCTGAACAGTTCCGTCTTGTCGCTGGAAAGAGCGAAACTGCCGACCTTCTGGTGTCCGAGCAGGACGAAATCGGCGAGGACGGTCATCGCCATCCTGGTGTCGTACCGCTCTATGATCTGGTTCGTGTCAAACTGCCGTCTGCCGCCTGTCGAGGTCAGCGTGAATTTCCAGCCGTTGCCCAGGACGATGCCCTCCCGCTCATCCCTGCGGACGCTGCGGACGATCTTCTCTGCCTTTGCCAGTTCCTCTCTGTACTCATCGCTCCAGATGTCCACGCCCTCCGGGGCCTCCAGCACTGGCAGCCCTGCGAGGTCGCGCTCTATGCCGATGCCCTCTATCTCCTGGATGCGCCGCTTGAAGTACCAGTTCCTGTAACTGTTTCGGAGGATGCTGCGCCCCTCCGGGTTGCCCTTGCGGCTCTTCGTCTTGAAATGCAGGGCTTTCTCTATGGGTATGAACACTTGTTCGTACATCGGTGGCGCACACTGCACCAGCCCGATCAGGTTGTCTTTCTCATCGTATTTCCATTCCCAGAGCGTGTCCTGGGAGCGGATGGGGAGTTTCCTCCAGCCGATCAGCCCGTCCGTGTACTTGCTCCTGGTTTCCGGGTTCCTCGTGTTGCCCATCCTGCGCTTGTAGACAATCTCGTGGTAGCTCCAGCCGTAGGTCAGGAAACTCAAAACCTCGGATATGAAATCGCTCCAGGTTTCCTCCATATCGTCCATGCACGAGCGGACGAATTCTGCCGCGTCCATGTCCACCTGTTCCGTTCCTGCTTCTTGGATGCTCCATTCGCTCTGGCGCATCAGCATTTCGGTGGCAAACAGGATAGCCCCGATCACGTCATCGTTCTCGGACATCTCCTTGTAGACTTCAATCCCTTTTCGCCCCTGGAGTTCCCGCAGGAATTCCTCGTAAATCCAGCCAGTGTTGAAGCGGAACAGCCCCGTCTTGCCGTACTCCCTGAATCTGTCCATGCCCTGGTCACCTCCTTTCTTCTATCTGCCGTGCCAGTAGCTTTCCTTGCTCATGTCGCTGCCGCCTATGCTGCTGGTCGGTTTGTCCATCAGGTACAGGATTCCCTGCACCAGTGCGTCTACCGTGTCTTTGTACGTCCCTTTGGGGAATATCAGCAGGTCCCGGATCAAGTCCTCCACCCACGGGTGTGTCTTGGGGTCTGGGAAGTGGATGTTCCCTGCTTCAAAGTAAGGCGTGACGCTCATCGCCCGCTCTTCCTTGCTTCCTTTGGGGTTGAATTCCACCATCCCTGGGATTTCTTTCTTCAGGGTGTTCACGATGGCGGGGCCGTTTGCCTTGTTCTCCACCACCTTTGCCCTTGCTGATTTCCATTTCCCGGATAAGGTGCGGACTGCCGCCACACTTTCCGTGAAGTCCATCTTGTCGTTCACCAAGTCTTTGATGTAGATGTCCGCGCCGTGCTTGCCCAGGACGTACCCTGCGACCTTTGCGCTGCCCTCGCTCTTCGTGAAAGCCATATCCCAGCTTTGTATGTCCGTTGTCCGTGGTGCTGTGGCGTAGAAGCTGTGAAGCCATTCCCGCTTGAAGATGATTCCCTCTGCAGGGGCCGGTGTCTGCTGGAATTGTCCGGCAAACTGGACGCTCCCCATCGACTTCTTCAGCCCATCGAGGATGTCCCGGTCAAACCGCCCCTCGTTCAACACGTCCCCTGGCTCCCGGATCAGTTCTTTCCCGCTGATGGGGAAGGTCACCACGGTTCGGGCTTCCGCAATCGCCGGGAGGCATAAATGCTCGTAGCCTAATTCCTCGCTTAAGATATGCCCGGTCAGGTCGTTCTCGTGTAGGCGCTGCATGATGACGATGAACACGCCAGTCTTTGGGTTGTTAAGCCGCGTCTGGAGCGTGTTCTTGAAAAAGTTTATGCTGGCTTCCCGCTCTGTTTCGCTGTTCGCCATGAGCGGGTTCTGCGGATCGTCTATGATGATCACATCTCCGCCCTCGCCTGTCAGTGCGCCGCCTACCGAGGTGGAGATCATGAATCCCTGGTGGTTGTTCTTAAACTCTGCCTGTCGGTTCACATCGCTTTTCAGGGTGAAAGCCCCGCCCCACCGCTCCTGGTACCACGGGCTGGTGATGATGTCCCTGGCGATAATGTTGTGCTTGCGGCTCAGGCTGTCGCTGTAGCTGACCTTGATGAACCGCTTCTCCGGGTGCTTTATCCATGTCCATACCGGGTAGCAGACGGTCACCTCCAGCGATTTCATGTGGCGCGGTGGTATGTTGATGATCAGCCGCTGTATCTGCCCTGCGTTGACCGCTTCCATGTACTCCCCAATCAGGTGGATGTGCCAGTTGTCCACGTACTCTATCCCCGGCTCTATTACCTGCCACGCCTGTTCGATAAATCCCGGCAGTGTCCGCTCTGCTTTTTCGCGGGATATCTGTTCCTTTAGCCGCTTCGCCGCTGCCGGGTCATTCAGCAGCCAGCTTGTCAATGAATTCATCCAGCTGCTCCAGTTCGCTGTCTGTCAGCCCGCTGAAATCTATCTCTGGCATTTTGAGGTTCGCCTGAACCGTTCCCGCGATAGTCCGTTTCCCCTCTGTCCTCTCAGTGGCTTCTCCCCGGCTCAGACGCTCCAGCTTACTGGCGATGTCCACCATCCTCGTTATGTCCTGCGCCGTCAGTTCGTCCTCCGGGATTCTCTGCAGGGCTTTGAGTGCCTTGGTCAGCATCGCTTGGGCTATGCCGACATGGTTCTTCATCATGCCCGTTATTCCCTTTGCCAGTTCCTCCCTGGTCTGCCTGTCCATCTCATCATCCCAAGCGGCTACACGCTCCTGCCAGTTCCATTTCCGGCTCCATTGCTTGAGCGTTCCGTCTGAATATGGGGAGCCGTCCGATTTGGTTAGGCTTTGTGCTGTCTTTGTTAAGCTGCGCTTCGCTCCCCCTGTGCCACTGTCACGGTATGCTGCAAATGCCCGGAATGCCTGTGGTCCCTCTCCCTCCTGGCGTTCCCAGGGCTTTGGCGGTTGCTGTGGTGCTGCCCTATTCTTCTTTCCCATAAGCCATCACCTCATTTCGCTCGAACGTCCGTTTGCTATGTCGTTTTCCTGCTTCAGCTGGGCGTATGGTATGCTTTTCCCATCCCGGATGCATATCCCCCCTACGTTGCCCGTAATCCTTGCATAGCGGTTTACTATCACGTCAGCGTATTTCGGGTCGAGTTCGGTTAAATAGCCGCGCCTGTGGGTCAATTCTGCGCCTATGAGGGTGGTTCCGCTCCCTCCGAAAAGATCAAGCACGATTTCCCCCTCCTGGGTGCTGTTCTCGATTGCCCTTGTGGCAAGTTCCACAGGCTTCTGTGTCGGGTGTTCCGTACCAGTTTCCCGATTCACTTCCCACAGGGTGGTCTGTTTGTCTGCGTTGAACAGGAACACTCCCTTGTCCTTTTCCACTCTCAGGTAGCGGCTCTTTTTGTCTTTCGGCGGCTTGTCAGTGATGTGCATCTTGCTTCCTGCACCGTCCGTTAGGGTAATTCCTCCAGCTATGGTGGTTTCCATATTCCCGCTGGTGCGCCGCGTCACCCTCCATACCGTGTGCTGCGCCCTGTCACCGAAGAACCGGGGTGCTTCGTTTCCTTTACCGCAATAAAAACACGGCTCATGCGCCCATTGGTACTGGCTATGCCCCAGGACAATCCCGTTCTTCGCCCAGATGATTGTCTGCCGTTCCTGCAGTCCTGCGGCTGTCAATGCGTAGTAGAAGTCCTGCCGGGTGCTGGAAGCATGCCAGATGTAAAATCCGGCATCCTCTATCGTGAATTCTGCCATGTTGCGGAAAGCCGGAAGAATCAGCTGCTGTACCAAGCTGTCATCCTGAAGGTCATCGTTCTCCAGCATCTCAAATTTCCCACTGGCGGTTTCGTAGCTTACCCCATATGGTGGGTCTGTAAACACGCAGTGTGCCTTTTCTCCGTCCATGAGCCGCTCCACGGTTGCCCTGTCGGTTGCGCTGCCGCATATCAGCCTGTGGTCTCCAAGGAGCCACAGATCCCCTGGCTTCGTCATCGGGATGTTAGGCGGCGGTGTTTCGTCATCCACTCCGTCCGCTTCCGCATCCCCATCCCCGGCTATTGCCATCAGGATGTTCCCTATCTCATCCTCGCTGTAGCCCGTCAGGATCACAGGGACTTCCCCCGTGTCCATGTCTGCAATGAGGTCTGCTATCTTGGTGTTATCGATGTCCGAAAGTTCCGAGAGCCTGTTGTCTGCGATCAGGTCTGCCCATTCCTCGGCTTCGTTCGTGTAGTTCTGGTAATCGACCGGGACGGTTTCTGCTCCGAAATGCAGAGCCGCCGCCAGCCGCCCATGCCCCCTGACCACATACCCGCTCTGGTTGCTCACCGTGATTGGTGCCCTCCAGCCCTGCGACTGGATGATGTGCGCCAACAGTTCGATCTGTTCTTTCGGGTGCTGATTCGGATTCCTGGGATTCCCCACGAGGTCTTTCGGGTTCATCAGCTTGTCAAAAGCGCAGAACACTGGAATGCCGCCCGCTTGCGTCCGTGCTTCTGCTTTTGACTGGTATGTGATCTTCGTCAAATCCTGGTTTGTTTTTTTCTTCCTTGCCATCTGGCATTCCTCCTTCCCGGCGCAAACGTAAAAGAGCCGCTGCTGGGGTCTGTCCTGCAACGGCTCTTGTGGCACACTTTTAATCCTGAAAAGAGTTTACCACTTATTTGGCAACGTTTCAAGGCAGACTTTTGGCAGCGCATTTTGGCAATTTACGAGAGTGCGCCCGCGCCGTATAAAAACACCGACAAACGCCCCACCAGTGCGGATTTGTGGGTCCGCACCGTGCGTGGCGCACAGTGTAATGCTTCGGCTATTTCTTCGTCTGTTTTCTGTTCAAAATATTTCATCCTGACGATGTCCTTGTACTCATCACCCTCGATCTGTTCCAGTGCTTTCCTGATCTTCTCTACCTCGTATGTGTCGCTGGCTATCGTTGCCTGAAGGTCGAGGATGACTGCCGCCTTGATATCCTCATGGTCGAGCCGTGTTCCGTTACGGACAAACCGGGTGATGCTCTTGCTTTTCCCTCTTACCCCGTGCTTCTCCACCTCCTGGATCATTTCCTCATCGTCCTTTATCTTTTCCAGAAGCACCGGGTAAGCGTACAGCCGCTTCTCCGTGGCTTTGAATACGTCCTTTGCTTCATTGGCGCAGGACAGGCGCGTTGCCAGCACCGTCCTCTTTATGATTTCCTCCACGGTCAGTGGCTCTGTCTTTTTCTTCCCCATCCTGCACCTCCTGCAGTTGCATTTCCTTTTTCCATCTTGGTTCTACCTCCCTGTCGTTCCTGGCAGGGAGGCTGTTATCCCCTCGCTGCCTGTCTATGTTTTATTTGTACCTCACTGGCTTTCCGATAGAGCTGGCGAGTTCTATCTCTGTCCTCATCCCCTCGCTGGTGCCGTTCTCTGCGAACACCCACACTTCATCGCAGATCCGCAGGAGTTCCTGCCCCATCCGTATGCCGTCTGCCCTTTCCTCCGGGACGTGGTCATCGATGAACGCTGAAAAGTAAAGGTGCGGCGTTACCGGGGTATGTCCCTCTTTTCTGACGGTGTTGCTGTATTCTGCGGCGTTCTTCAGATTCCTGTTGTACTTCCTTATGCTGTACGGGGGTTCTCCCCGCAATGGTGAACAAACGTAAATCAGCACGGCTTTCCTCCTTTCGTGTTTCCGAGTGCGGCTTCGATGACCTCATCCGAGATATCCCAGAGCCTTTGGTTTCCTCGGTAGGTGATTGGCGTTGCCAGCGGTATGATGTCCTCCAATTCCCATGCGTAGAATCCTACCCCGAAATTCCCGAAGTACTGTTCCTGTTCGCTGGGGAGTGGGATGTCTTTCCATCCAATCCTGCGCCCGGATTCGTCCCTCTTTGGCGTTCCGTCCGGATTGATCGCAGCTTTGCTCTCCATCCATTTTTCTGCGCCAGTTTCGCCGCACGTTCCGCTTCCTGCTACCTGGTAGATTTCTTTCAGCGTGGCAATGGCGATTATCTGCCCTTTGGGGAGGGCATCCATGTCCTTTCCAAGTAGGCGCTGTGCCCTGGCGTAAAACTCAGCCCCGCGCTCGTAAGGTTTGCCTTTGCCGCTGTGGATGGCAATCTTCCCCCGGTATGGAGTGTCCCAGCTTCGTGTTTCGTACTTTTTGTGTCCTGCTACGATTAGCGAAGCGTAGGGTTGTAAAATGGTTATTGCTTTCATCTGCTTTTCCTCCTTGCGTGAATGCTTATTCTGCCTGTTTTGGTTTTAGGTGTCATCTTCTGTTATCTCCCTTTCCGCTTTTTCAAGAAGTGCTGCTGTTATCGGTTCCAGAGGGTATTTCCTCGCTATGTACGCCATAATTTCTCCCGGTACTTCTCGCAACGGCGTTCCTTGCTGGTAAATTGAACCTGGCTTATTTTCAAATGTCACCTTTCCCTGTTTCATTCCTCCCGCACACTTTCCGGCTTGCTGAACAGTTCGGATACCGCCATTTCTATCTGTGCCAGTCGCTTTTCCCCGATTCCCTTTACTGTCCTGATCTTCTCCATCACCTCGGTAATGTCTGCCCCTGGCACAGACTCCCTGCCGTCCTTGTATCCCTCTTGATAGATTTTGGTGCAGAAGGCATCCAGCTGGCTGTGGTCGAATTTCTTCACGTCCTTATACTGCGCCCTCGTTGTCATGTACTTTCCGTCCGTTTTCCGCTTCATTGAGCAATCCTCCTTTCCTGCATTTGCTGACTGCCTGTGCCACGGCTCCTTTGGTCATGTGCATCTCGTCCGCAATCTTGCCGTTGTTCCATCCCGCATTCCGCAGTGCTGCTATTTTTCCGTAATCTATCCGCTTATCCTGCTTTTTTACCATCGTTTACCTCCTGTCTCTTGCCGCCGAGCGAAACATCATCAGGAGCATTTCCACGGTCGGTCGCTTCCGCTCCACCCGCTTTGCTTTCTTGGCTGATTCAAGGCTGCGCCATCTGTCGCTGGATGGGATGTACACGCCTACGTGCGGCGGTATCTCATCTCTGACCTTTTCCATGACTTCCTGCGGCATGACATAATAATTGAAATCGCCTATGAAATTATGACCGTTGGGGGAGTGGAAGTCCTCAACTGAGGACTTCACCTCGTAGCAGTAAAAATCTCCATTTTCTATCCCCTCGGTAGTGTATGTGTTCCGTGGCTTGAACCTCATGTAATCTACCCTGATCGGATGCGCCGTAACGTAATCAAATGTCACCTCTTTCGCCCAATAAACCCTTGTGTCCCTGGCTTTTATGTGCCTTTCCAAAAAGGCGGACAATGCTTGCGTGGTTTCTGGTCGATTCATCTGCGCTCACCTCCTGCTCCAGCTGGCGTTTCCGTTCCTCGATGTTGTCACTCAGGTCGGCTTCTCGCAATGCCCACTCTGCGCTGTACTTAGAGCCAGGGGCTGTGTTTTCAAAGATCCTGACTCCTTTTCCTCCCCTGCCAACTGCCCAGCGTTCCTGTCGGACGTGACTGATTGCACATTCCCTGGCTTCTCCTGGGGAATCATAAGCCGCACCGCATGGGCATCTGTACCATGTTTCGATGTGTGCCATCTGTTCCTGCTTCCTTTCCTGTAGTCTACTTCCAGTTCCGGCTCATCTGTGAAAATATCCAACATATCCTTTACTGTGTCTGAAATGATCCAGTAGAAGAATGGCAGGAAGAGTGCGAACACCTCGCCGCCTATCGCCTTGTACCCACGCTGTGCGTATGCTACCGCCGCTCCGATCCTGAACAGGATTATCCCTGCTATAGCCAGCCCTGCGTATTTCAGTGCCGTGTGCTTCCACGGCTTGCCTTTCTTTCCGTCCTGCATCGCTCTACCTCCTATCCGATTATTCGTGTTCCACAGCTGGTGCATCTACCGTGAAAATGTCCGTTGCTTTTTTCCCTGCGCCCGGTCATTGTGTGCTGTCCGCAGTTCGGGCAGTCGTGCGTTTCCTCTGGAGCCGGCTCTGCCTTCTTCCTACCCTCTTCATCGTACTGGTAGTGCTGTCCGCAGAATGGGCATTGACCTACCCCATTTTCGTCCGACTCCATCATTCCGTATGCTGGCTCACGGCAGGACGGACATAAAGGAAATCCTACCCCATTTCCCTCGTAGTCATCTCCCCAGACGATGTACTCTGTCTGTGCTTCTGAATTTGGGAATTTTCCCAGATCCATGCGGTCGCATCCGAAACACTGCATCTCGTGGGTACATGGCTGCCCATCGTATCGGCATATCCACTCGCTGGGTGTCCATGTCGAATTGGAGATGATACTGCTTTTCTTTGGGGTCTGGCTCATCCGTTATCCCTCTCTTCCTCTGCCGGAACGTATTTTTTTAGAATAATTGCGCCATCCCGGTCTGTGAAAATCTCCATACCCTGTCCTTCTTTGATTTCAAGCTGCCGTCTGATTTCCCTCGGAATAGCGATTCTTCCGAGGTCATCGAACCGCCTGACGATTCCCGTTGCCTTCATCTGCTTTGCTCCTTTCAGTCTTGTTCATTCTCTTTTCTTAAGCGGTTTATAACCTTTGTCAAATGTTCCGGCTGGTGGCTTTTGTAGGGGCTTTCCTGATAGAATCCGCCGTCTGAGTGGATTCCGTACTGCCTGTAATATCTTTCTGCCTGTTCCAGCGTTATCTTCCCTTTATTGCTGACCTTAATCTTCCCGCCATCGCTGTACTGGAAATTTATTTTCCACATGGCTACGCTCCTTTCTGGTTGAGCGGACACCAGCGTGGTGCTGCCTTGGTTGGTATCTCGTTCTCCCGGCTCCTGCAGATAATCCGATGTGGTAAGCACTCCGTTTTTGCTTCCGGGTGCATACAGTAAAAAATGTTTCGGTTGCACTTTACAATCTCTGGTTTCATATGCTGGCAAGCCCTGCAGACTGCCTTTGCTTTGTTCCTGTTGTCCATGTTCTTTGCTCCTTTCGGTTTTATCTCATCGCCTTGCCGTCATCGTGCAGGAGTTCTTCCTGCGGTCTGTCTGCCGCCGCCACGGCGAGCGCATCGCACCTCTCGTTCTCTGGGTGTCCGTTATGTCCCTTTATCCAAGTCCATGTCACTGTGTGCTGTTTCGCCGCTTCTATCAGCCGATGCCACAGTTCCAGGTTCTTCACGGGCTTGTTCGCGCTGTTTCTCCATCCGTTGCTTCTCCAGTTGTCTATCCAGCCCTCGTTGAAGCTGTTCGTGATGTACTGGCTGTCGGTGAACAGTTCTACCTCGCATGGTCTCTGAAGCATTTCCAATGCAGCAATCGCCGCCATCAGTTCCATCCTGTTGTTCGTGGTCTTGTCGTACCCTGCGGATATTTCCTTTTCGTGTAACTGTCCTTTGCTGTCCGTGAAGCGCAGAATCGCTCCGTACCCTCCGGGACCGTCCGGGTTTCCTTTTGCCGCTCCGTCTGTGTAAATCGTGACTTTCATTTATTCTCCTTTCCTATGCGCCTGGTATCATTGTTGGCTGGTCTGCGTATGTTGCTGCTTCTTTTGCTGGTGGCATTAATATCTCTACCTCCCACGGAAACTCCCGGCGCATATTCTCTTCTCCGATAATCGGAATCATGCTATCTTTCATGAACACTGGGATTTTCCTGTTGTCTGCCGCCCGGACGATTCTGTCTACCCATTCTGGTTTTGGCGTTACCTTGTCCTTGCGGATTCCCGTTTCCGCACCGATGATAATCCAGTTCAATGCCCCGAATGCCATTCCCTCTGGGTCTATCTCTAACTCTTCAAGCAGTGGCTCTATGCTCACAAATGTGTTAAAATCCACGCTCCCATCCCATACTGGCTGGTAGTTTTTCGTGATTGTCGTTCCGTACCAGATTCTGCGGCTTTCCTCTCCCACGAATCGGCTTTTCGGTAATTTGTCCGCATCATGTAGCTGACAGTACCTTGTCGGGTTCTTCGTCAGGAATAGGTATCTGTGCCTGTCTGCCGCCTGTGCCGCCCTGAACGTCTCTTCTATCCAGCTGTCTGGAATCCAATCTCCGAACAGGTCAGCCATGCTACAGACGAAGATGTTCTGCGGGTTTACCCATTTCTGCGGTTGTTTCATTCTGTATCGGTGGAGTGTTGGCTGGAATCCGTATGGATATGCACACGCCCTCTTCTTTCCGTCTTTCCCGGATGCCATCACCCTGCCCTCTAGTTCATAACACCGTTCCTCTTCCCTGGTTTCCTCCAGGTTCGCTGCGCCCTCCTGCATCTGGAATCTCTCGGCGATGCGCTTTGCGTAGCAGTAGGCGCATCCGTGTCTGCATCCCGTAACAGGATTCCATGTGCTGTCGCACCATTCAATCTTTGTTTTTACCATCCTTTCATTCCTCGCTTTCGGTTTGCTGTTTCAAAAAATCAAATAATCCTATCTGCCCTGGTACGGGTTCCCTTGCCAGTTCTGCCTGCCGTGCTTTCCTGGCACACTGGCATCCATATCCCCGCTTGACCGATTCCTCGCTCACCAGGATTCTGCCGCACTGCTTGCATCGCCGTGCTGTAAGTGTAAAATATTCTCCCATTTGCTTTTCCTCGCTTTCGGTGGATTGCTCCTGCGTCAGTTCCCCGCCTATATTCCTGTAGGCTCTTTCTGCTTCAGGTAATCCCAGATCGTCATCTGTGCATCCTCCTGCCTGAACCGTTCCTCCATCATGTGGATGCTCTTTTTCTCCAGTGAATTCCATATCTTCCCGATCAGGTTTGGTTCGTCCTCCAAATCCAGGAGGCGTTGCCATAGGTCTGGGTGGTTGTTCCTCAAATTCTTCAGTTCTGGCTTCCTCGCATTCGGGCAGAACCAGCAGCCCCCCCCCTATTCGTGAATTCGTAAACTGGTGAAAGCATACCGTATTTCTCGCATAGGTCGTATGCCATCTGCTCTGTGTAGCCATATTTCTCAAGGAGGGATATCTGTCCTTTTCCTTTCGCCCGCTCCAGTCTTTCTGGCTCATCTGTTGCTATCCCCACGTACTGTGCGTATTGCTTGTCCAGCGTTTTCAGGAAGTCCTCTATCGGCTTGATTTTTGCGCTACGGTTCACCTGGCATCTCATTGCCATAGGGAATCCTGTTTTCAATCCAAGCCCTTTCCTTTTTCCGCGTGTCGGCTTCCTCATGAACAAATCCATGTAGGTCAGTTCTGCGTGAAGCACCTTTACTTCATACCCCCAGCTTTCAAAGAGCGGGATGGCTTTGTTTTTTATAAAATTTATGTGATCTGGGAGTTCTCCGCTGGTTTCCTTGTCAAACATGACCTCTGAAAAAATTATCAGGTCGAGCGGTTCGCCGTGTTCGTGCGCCAGGATGATGCTCGCCGTGCTGTCCTTGCCGCCGCTCCAGCTTGCAATGTAAAGCGTTTCTGATTCCTCTGCTTGTATCTGCTCCGCTATCCCTGCCAGCACCTGGTAGGCGTTCGGTATCGCCAGCGAATTGCCCCACATCCTATATTCTGCACTGTCGGTCTGCGGGTCTTGAAGCCATTTTCGTACCTGGTTGCGCGTCCTCGGCTTCGTGTCCGGCTTGGTTGCCTTGCGGTGGGTTTCAAACACTCCTATCCACCAGTCCAGTTCTTCCTCTGTCGGCTCCGCTGTCTGCAGTCCATCGCACCACCAGTCTGGGTAGCCCTGCAATCGGCAGCATTCTATCGGCATGAGCCGCCGCACGATGTATGGGTATTCGTCTGCTGTCTGTGGAATAATCGCCGCCTGTGCGTCATGCATACAGTTCATCGTTCGGGCTTTTTCGTCAAGCGTCAGGTCGTGAACCTGTCCGTTGCCTATGGTGTACGGCTGTGCTACACATGGATATCCTTGCCCTGCCTGTCCACCTCCTGCCGTGAGCGATGTGTGCCGCTCCAATGTCAGGAAGCAGTCACCGTTTCCCTTGCTGGTCACTCCATATGCTGGCTGCGCCACCATCCCCGGCACGTCCGACCGGGTCAGCGTCTGCGCCTTTTCTTCCCATGTAGTCAGGTAATCCCGCCCTATGGTGTATGCTGGCTGTACCACCAGCGGTGTGTTGCCGCCGCCCGTTCCATATTTCTGTGTGACTGTCTGGCAAACTTCCCCTGTATCCCTGAACCTCGTATCTTGCCCGTGATTCTCAAACACTCGCGCCTGGACTATAATGTTGCCGCCTTGGGCGCACGTTGGATCTCCCCCTCTGGTATCCAGCGTCCTGGTGGTTTCCGCTTCGTAGCATCCGCTGTGCGGGTTGTTACTTTTCCATGCGTTGCTTGCCTTGCTGGATAATCCGTAGACTGTTGCTTTCGGTACTGCCACTCCTATGGTTGCCTGACCGTTTCGTGGGTTTCCTGTGCTTATGCATGGGGTTCTTTCCTCGCTGGCTATCGGGTCTTGTGTCAGGTGAAAGGCTACGCTTCCCCCGCCTGGTGTTTCAGTGTTTCCTCCAGCAGTTCCGGGAGCTGCTTGCCCCTCTCCCTTGCCCTGCGGAGAATCCCGGCACAGGCGGTCGGACTCAAATTGTACCTTTCCGGCGCATTGGCTATTAAGATCTGCGACAAGGTAGATTCTCTTTCTTCTCTGGGGTACTCCCCAATACTGCGCGTCATAGGTCCGCCATGCGATGCTGTATCCGTTTCCCAGGATTTCCCCTGATCCGCTCCACTTGCCCTTGTCAGGTTGAGGAATAATAACCCCCCCATCTTTGATTCTGGCGATCTCTTCGAGGACTGTCCTGAAATCATCGCCGCCGTTGCTGCTGAAGGCTCCGGGAACATTTTCCCAGACGATGTATTTTGGTTTGTTTCCATTGGTCTTTTCCCTCATTTCCCGGATTATCCGTACCGCTTCCCGGAACAGCCCTGATCTCTCCCCGGCTAATCCTGCGCGGTTTCCTGCTACCGACAAATCCTGACATGGGCTTCCGAATGTGATGATGTCCACGGGTTCAATCTCTGCCCCGCTCACCTCTGCTATGTTTCCGAGGTGCTTCATCTCCGGGAATCTCTTTGTTGTCACCCTAATCGGGAACGGTTCTATTTCGCTTGCCCAGATCGGCGTGATTCCTGCCAGTGTTCCTGCGTATGGAAATCCTCCCGCGCCGTCAAAGAGTGATCCCAATGTTATCCCCATGCCGATTCCTCCTTGCTGTCATGCCGCATCCATCTTCTCTGCCATCTCCTGCAGATCCCGGTAGTAGCGGTCGTATTCTTCCTTGGTTATGGCATTCGTCAATCGGAGCCCGGTCAAGAATCCGCACCAGAGCATCAGCTGGTATTCCCGCTCCCTTTGCGTTTTCATCTCCTGCATCAGCTTCATCTGCTTTCTTGCCATCCTCTGTAATTGCCTGTCCTTTTTCTCCTGCATCTCTGCCATTGTTCAATACCTCCTGCTTTCGGTTGTCCTGCGCTCCTGCGCTAATACGCCTTGCACTTTCCCTGTCTGGCAAACTTTACGCACTCCCCATTTGGGTGCGGACAATTCAGGCATGGTGCCAGTTCCGGGTGTTTTTTGCGGATTTCTTTCAAAAACTCGCTTGCGTCCATTTCCCTGTCCAACTTTTTCATGCTTCTACCTCCGCTCCAGCTTCTGTTCTCCAAATCCTTTTGACCGCCTTGATGTAATCCAACCCTGCGGGGCCTCCGATCTGTATCTCCCATTCCTGCGGCAGTTCGTACTTTCGGATGCTTGCCTTTCCCGTGGTTTCCCATGCCGTTCCCATCGGCTCAAATTGTACCTTGGAACCTTTTTTCACCGCCCTTGCGTCTATGGCGGCTTGCCAGTAATCCCAGGGGATCAGGTAAAAATCCCGCAGTTCAAAACTGACAATCACAAATCCAATCACTTCCGGGTTCTTCGTCCAGTCCCGGAGGAAGCTACACTGGTGTTCCTCCACCCTCTTCAGGTCTATCTTGTCATTGCCGCAGTGCTTTGCTTCAAAGGCTATCGGTCTGCCGCCGAGCCGCCCCATAAAATCCACGGTTGCCTTTTCCTCGTACTTTGCGCTGACGATATGCCCCGTTCCGTTTCGGAGCGGCTTGCACAGCGTATGTTGTTTCTCGACCATCGCTGTTCCGTCCAGCCGGTACCGTCTGTTGGCGTACTCAATCAGCCCCTCAAAGGTCATCCCTCTGTTTCCGTATCCTGTCATCCTGCTCCCCTCCAATCCTGCCATGTCATGGTCATCAGGCGGCACGTTTCGTGGAGCCGGCTCAAAATCGCCATGATCCTGTGCGAGCCTATCCCTTTCGGGCTTTCCACGGCTATCAGGTCTGTTTCGTTGAAATTCGTTGTGATGATCAGCGGCTTTTGGCACTCGTATCGGTCGTTGATGATGGCGTAAAGCTGCGCCGTTGACCAGTCCGTTGCCTGTTCTTTGCCGATATCGTCTATCACCAGCAATTCGCATTTTTTCAGCCTGTCCAGTGCTTCCTGTTCTTTCCTGCCGCTTTCGTCAAAGGTTGCCTTGATATCCCGCAGTAGGTCATCAGCTGTCTTGAATATCACCTGGTGCCCCTGCTCCATCAGCTGGATGGCAATCGCCGCCGCAAGGTGCGTCTTTCCCGTTCCGAATGTTCCCTCGATGTACAGCCCGTCACCGTTTGCGCTGTGCGCCGTGAAATTGTCGGCATACTCTTTGGCTGTCCTGTGCGCCCTTTTCCTCTCCGGGGTGTTAGTCTGGAAGTTTGCGAATGTCCGGGATAAGAACCGGGCTTTCATGCCACTGTTCGCCATCTGTTCCTCCACCCGCTTTTTCCGTTGTTCCTCTGCCCTGCGTTGTTCCTCTTCGTGCTTGAGCCGTTCCTGTTCTGCGTCCTCTGCAGACCACTTCGCCGCTGCCTTTTCGCATCCGCAGCGCACCGGCACCGCTGACCACCGTCTGACCTCCCACTCGTAAAGCCCCCGGCTGTGTTCCATCAAGCCTATGTATTCCAGTTGCTTTCCGCAAAACTCGCACACTGTCGGTTCTGGTATTTCCAGCGGCTCTGCCTTTTCTCCCTGGCTGTAGAAATCCATCCTGTCCTCTGCCGCCCAGGGGTTCAGCCCCTTGACCGCCCTGCGGTTCTTGTGCGCCAGCTGTCCGATCTGGCTTGTGGTGGCGTAGCAGTTGCTGATCCCAAGCCCAGGCAGATTCGTTCCGTAGTAGCCGCTCTGGAAGTAAAGCCGTGCTTCTTTAGGTGTCAGCGTCTGGCTCTGTATCCGCTCTTCTAAATCCCGTGCTTCGCTGGAATCCAGAGTAATTGTCTGCCCCTGGGTTTGCCCTCGCATCTCTCCCGGCATACTGTCCACCTCCCATCTGTGCGTCCTCCAGGCTGTCCTCCCATCCCTTGGCATTCAGCCATGATGCCGGGTATGGTATGAATTGCCCGTTATCTTTCTGCCAGCTGTGGTTCCTGGCGATGTTGTCCCGGACAGCCGACAGAATCCTTTCGTGCAGCTCCTTGTCCGGCTTTATTTTCTTCCACGCCTTTTCTGCGCTTCCCTTGCTCCGCTTTTTCGGGTAAACTTTCCAGAATTCTGCAAAGCGTTCCTGCTGGATGTCAGGCGGCTTGCCCGGTGGCCCCGCTCCCCCGCTGGGGGTAGGGGGGATTGGATCTGTAGTGTCCTGTACTGTACTGTCATGTCCTGTTATGTCTTGTACTGTCATGTCATGTCCTGTAGACGCGTCACCGTTGCGCTGCGTGTCCGTTTCATGTGCGTTCTGTATGCGTTGCGTATGCGTTACATCACCGTCACTGTTGCGTTGCGTGTCCGTTTTACTCCCGTTTTGTGTGGGTTCTGTAGGCGTTTCCTCCGCGTTGCGTGTGCGTTCCGTGATGTTTGCCGCCTGTTTCTCCCGGTATCGCTGCGTCCTTTTCCGTGCCTGTTCCCTCTGCTTCAGGCTTTTTCCTGCGTAGTCGTTCCAATCGTGTATTATTAAGGTTCCCTGTTCCGTGTTGTCTAAAAAGCCGGAAAAAATAAGCGCGTCCTTAAATTGTGCCGGTTCATCGCACTCGTATCCTGCGGCATCCGCGATCTCCCAATCGTCAAACTCGGTCAGGTCACCATCTGGCGCATAGTCAATTGCCCACCACCAAAGGAAATGTAAATGCCCGGTGGCTGCGGCTGGCGATATCCGCAGTTCCCTTGCCAGCCGCTTTGTTTTTGGGTGGTTTCGCAGTTCTTGGTGGCTCTCAATCCATGCCATCAGCGTTCACCTCCGTCCTCATTGTTCCATCGCCACCTCGCTGCCGTTCTCCCCCGCTTTTACGGTGATGTTCTGTGCAAACCGGGCTTTAAGCTGTGGATCGTGGCTGATTGCCAGAATCCTCATTTCCGGGTTGCGGTTCGCCATGCTTACCAGCGCATCCGCATATGCGTCCGTGCCGTCCCCATCCAAGAATGGCGGCTCGTCTATCCAGAGCATCCCAAGCTGTACCCCTGCCCGGTGTGCTTTCACGTCTGCCAGCCCAAGCGTTACCGCCAGTGCAATCTTGACCTTTTCGCCGCCGCTGTGGCTGCTGTATGGTCTGCTCCCGCCTGAAAGGCTGTTGATCCAGACATCCAGGCTATTGACGATCTTCTTGTTTTTCTGTTCCCTTTCGGTCTTGAAGTCTACCGCCATCCTGCCACCAGTCATCGCCGAGAGAATCGCGTTCGCCCTTGCCTGGATCTCTGGGACCGTGTTGCGGATGATGGTGTACTGGATACCATCCAGCCCGAATGCCCCGGCGAGCGTTTCGTAATCGTGAAGCCACCTCGCCGCCTTGCCTTTTTCGTCCCGGTAGGCTTCCCACTGCACCTTTGCATCCTCTATGGCTTCCAGCTTTCCCTGGAGCGATCCGATCTGCTTTGCGGCTTCCTGCGCTTCCCTATCCATCGTGTCGCGGAGTTTCCTGAGTGCTTCGAGGTCTATCGTAGATTCCGGCACCCTTGCCCTCATTTCTGTGGCTTCCTGCTGTGCCACAGCGGCTTCCTGCCGCTTTTTTTCCGCGTCCTTGGTCAAAAGGTCGATGGTGACCTCTAAAGCCTTTACCGTGGCTTCTGCGGCGGCGCACTGGGGCTGTAATTTTGCCGTAGGCTCTGCCGCTTTTATCTTCTCCCGGAGTTCCTTTGCCTTTTCCGCACTCTTTTCCAGCGGTACGATATCCTCGCACACCTGGTCGCGCTCCCGCTCGGTTTCTTTTATAGCTTCCTGCTTTTCTGCTTCCTGCTGCTTCAGCTGTTCCAAGGTTGCCGCCGCCGCTTCCAACTTCCCGGCGTGTGCCGCCAGTATCGCCGCCTTGCGCTCCCTCGCCGCCAGTGTGGTACTTTCCGCTTTCGGGTCTCCCAGGCTGTCCAGTGCTGTTTTTGCTGCTTCAAGCCTTGCCGTGATTTCCTCGTAGGCTTTCTTGTCTGCCGCTTTCATCTCTTCCAGCTGTGGCTTCAGCGTCTGCAGTTCTGCTTTCGCTGCCTGTGCGTCCTTAAGGAATCCGCAGGATGCTTCGTCCGCTATTGGGCATCCGCTGGAAGCCAACAGGGCAGTTTTTTTCTCTGCAGTTTCAATCTGGTTTTTCAGTTTCCCGATCCTGATCCGGCTCTCGGCTAAGAGATCAGCCTGTTCTTTCTTCAGGTCTGCGATGCGCTTCTCTGCCCTCTCGTATTCCTCCAGCTTCGGTGCAAGGGCTTCCCTCCCGGCGCGTACCGCTTCAATCTCTGCTACCGCCGCTTCGATTTGTTCCCGGTTCTCCAGCGTGGTGGTTTCTATGTTCATCCGGGCGCGGATACTTGCCAGATCTGTTTCTGCTTTCTGGACTGCCGCCGTGAGTGTGCTGCGTCTGTCCGTCAGGCTTGCCAGTTTTGCTTCATCCTGTGCCAGCGGTTCAAGGTCTGCCCGTGCCTGTGCTATGGTTTCTGCCGCCTTTGCCGCTGCCGGTGCCATCGCCGCGAGTGCGCTGGCATTCTCCTGATCGGTTTTCTGCTTCTGGAGTTCCGCGTCTTTCTCTGCCGCCTGTGCGCTCTTATTTGCCGCTTCCTGCGCCTTTTCATCCGCTTGCCGTATTAATTCCTGCCGGAGCGTTTCCTCGCGTTCTGCGGCTTTAATCTGCCCCTCCACGGCTGTCCTCTGCGCCGTCTTGGTGTCCATCTGTTCCTGGCAGGACTTCATCTCGTTTTCTATGGCTTCCCTTGTCCTCATCTGTTCATCGAGGACTTCCATCCTGTCATTAAGCTGTGCGATGGTGCGCCGCTGTTCCGTTGCTTTTCCCTTGGTGATTTCCTCTGCCCTGCCGTAAACCCCAAGGTTCAGCAGTGTCGAGAGGACTTCCATCCTGCGGTCGCTGTCGGTGTCCAGGAAAAGCCCGTATGCATCCTGCCGGATCAGGGCTATGGAGCAGAAGGTCTGGCAGTCCATCCCGATGGTCTTGGTGATCTTCTCCTGCGTCAGCCTTATCGTGGTATCGCCATCGTTTTCCCATTCTCCCGTATCCCGGTTCTTCCTTGCAAGTGCCAGCGTCCCTTTCCCGGCAGCCGTCCGTGTCCTGGCTACCCTGTAGTCGTAGCCACCCATCTCAAATTCAAAGGTGATCGCGCCTTTCTTCTCCCCTGCCCGAAGCCATCCACCGGTCGTTCCGTCCCGGCTCTGTTCGTAGAGGCAGTCAGCTATGGCATCCATGAACAGGCTGCTCTTCCCTACCCCGTTGGGACCGTTGACCATCGCCATCCTGATTTCCTCGAATCCGAATGCTGCGCTAGTGTAGCTGCGGTAGTTCATTACCTCTATCCGTTTCGGGATGAATGCCCCGGTGTGCTGGTCTGCTTCCCTGCCGTCATCAGCCTGTCGGATGATTGGTATGGCGAGTTCTTCCAGCCGCTCCATATCGCTGTCGGTAAAATCTGCGCCACTGTCCTTCAGGTTGGCGAGGTATCTGTGCAGGGCGGCGGCTGGCGTGTCCTCTGCAGATACCGTATCCAGCGTCAGTTCGTCCTCTGTTTCCTCCCGTATGAAGTCTGCGACATGGAAGGCCCCGCAGTTTTTCTTGTCCATTATCCAGTTCTGCAGTGCCGCCCGGTTGATCTGCTTTTCCTGTTCCGGCGTGGCATCGTAGTAAACCCTCACGATGGCGTCCCTTGCCAGTTCATCTATGCCGTCCAGTGATCCGCTGGCTATGAATTCTGCAACTTCTTCCTGCACCAGTTTCATGGTGTGGTGCCGCCTTGCTGGTGTCTGCACAAAGCGGCTTTCCGTCACCGTCCCTCCCTCTATTGTGTGGTAGTAGAATCCGTGTTCCATCCCCTCGTCATTGAAGGTCAGTTCGTTCGGGCTGCCGCTGTAGAATGCCGGGGTATTGCTCCCCAGCCGCTGTGGCTTGTGGATGTGTCCGAAGCATCCGAGCGTAACCCCCGCCGCGTCTATGGTCTGCGGCAAGATCACCACATCCTGCCCTGCGAGGAATGTCTGACCGCTTTCCCCCTCTGCCCCGGCTACCGTGTAATGGGCTACCAGGATGCTCGGTATCACCGGGTCAAGCTGTGCGGCGTTCCCCATGATGATCTCGTTCACCAGCGTTGTGGCGTTCTGGTTCTCCGTTTCTGCGTCCATGTCCGGCATGAATGCCCGGAGCCGCCCTTTGTCAAATCCCGGCATGGCGAGTATCTGAACCGCTCCTGCCGCCGTTGCGAGTGTTTCCACTGCCGGCCCCGTGTAAATGTGGAGGTTCTTTATCCCCCGTGTGGTGTTCTGTATCACGCTGAAGGCTTTCGGGTTGTCGTGGTTCTGGGTACCGAAAAGTAGCACCACCTCACTGCTTGCCCTGCAGATTGGGATAAGGAATCCGTTGATTGCATCGTCTATGTCCTCCAGTGCGGTGTCAGCCCATACCCTCGACCTGTTGAAAAGGTCCCCGGCGATGATTGCCATGTCCGGCTTTTCCTCTGCCGCTGATTCCGCTATCGCCCTCATGCATCGGAGCGTGTCCTCTCTTCTTGCGTTCTTCCCATCCTTTACGGGTCCGCTCAGGTCCCCCAGGTGGGTGTCCGCGCAGTGTAAAATCTTTATGCTCATGCGTTCTACCTCCTGTTGTTCGTTGTCTGCTTTCTCTGGCAGTCCGGGCAGAGACACCGTTTGAAGCGTTTCTCAGAATATTCCCTTATCGCTTCTGGGGTCCAGGTCTTGCCGTTCGTGCCTTTCGCTTCGGTTATCTCTTTCCCGCAGTCAGTGCATCTGATTCCCTGCGGCTCTTCCCAAGGCGGGGTATCCTCCCAGGGCGGCGTGTCTGATCCGTCTGGGTATTCTCCCTCTTGGTACCCGTCCTCCGTATCCGGGTATTCTGATTCACTGTAGGCTTCTGCGCCAGCCCCCGGCAGAGCCAGCGGCGTTGCTGGTTCGGTGGCTTCCTGCTTCGCCGGGATCTCGAAGAGAAGCCCCATGTCTTTGAGCGAGTTGTTGATCAGTGCCTGCCGGATGTCTGGTGCGTCAAGGTTCGGTACGATGTGGGCGATCACAAATGGTTTGCTGATTTCTTCCTTGGTGTACCCCTGCGCCAGCCCCAGTGCAGCCCGTAGGCATCTCATGTATGCCTTGGTTTCCGCGATGCTTGCCCGGTGCGGCAGGAATCTCTTGAATTGTGCTTCTGTCATGCTCCCCTTTTCAAGAGCGCAGTCAATCTCCTTGCTCTTCGTGATCAGCCGGAATCCTCCGCTCGGCTCCGGTACCCTGACCGTGACCGTGTGCTTCACATCGTAGGCGTGGTCGCAGTTCCCGCAGGACTGCGCTTTCCCTGTGGCTTTCGCCATCTCCACGCACCGTCTGCATACTTCTGGCTGTTCGTTCTCATTGTAGACGATGCTGATGTTGGCGGCTGCGGCGAGTTTTGTTCCTCCTACCGCCGTGATTGCGAGTTTTCCACTCTGTTTCTCATAGTAAACATCATTTCCTCGGTTGGGGTCGGGGTTCAGCTGTACCTCGTTGACGATGACTTTCTGGAGGTTGCTCATCACCTGCATGCTGGTCACCGGGATCAGAACGTTGTACTTATCCGGCGGGTACTTATTCAGCTGGACGATTGTGTCTTGTGCTGTCATTGCTCATTCTCCTTTCGGCTGGGTTTACATGAATGGCGATTCGCCGCCGTAATTGGCGAAGCCGCCATCAGTGTCTGGTATCTGGCTGTCTGCTCCGGCTCCTTTCCTGCCGTCTGCAAATTCGAGGTTTTCTGCTGTCAGCGTGTATGCCTTGCGCTTGATTCCCTCTTTGTCGGTGTAGGTGCGTGTCCTCATTTCCCCCTGCACTGCCACCCTCATTCCTTTGCGGAAGTATTTCTCGGCGAATTCTGCCGATCCCCTCCACGCTTCAATGTCAAAGAAATCTGTTGCCTTGTTCTCCTTTGACATCCTGCGGTCTACTGCCAGCGTGAACCGTGCCACCATGATGCCCTGCGTGGTCATCCTGATTTCCGGCTCTGCCGTGAGCCGCCCTATAAAAATGCAGTTGTTCATCTTTCCCTCCGTCCATTGAAAATCCCCATTGACTTCCTGCCCCTTTTTCGGGTATAATGGGGTATGCGTCAGAGCGTTGTTCAATGCTTTGTTCGCTTTCGGTTGGGGACGGATTGTTTAGGGCAGTCCGTTCCTTTTTTGTACCCGTAGCCATCTGCAGTGCGCTCCTTTACGCTATTTCTTTGGTTCGGTAGTCGTAGCTTATCGTGCGGTTCTGACCGTCTGCCGTCCGTACCGTCCGCTGGTATCTGCCGTCTGCGTGGCGTTCCCCCGTTGTCCGGCTATCCGGGCAGTTCTCTGCTATGTATGCATCTACCGCTTCCTGTGCCGCTGAATAAAGCCTTGCGGCTACCTTGTAAAAAACATCGAATGCCTGTTGTCCTGCGGCGTTGTATGGTATTGTCATTCCATCCCCTCCGCGTAGACGATGACCGACAGCAGCTTGCTGTTTATCTGTCGGACGTACTCCATCGCCTGTCTGAAATTCGGCTTCTCCAATTCGTCCACTCTGCCGTTCTCCATGATTCTCTTGATGTCCTCGACCACTTGCTGGAGCCGCCATTCCGCTATGGAAAGCTGCGCCATCAGATCACCGTTGGTCTGCGGCATCACCACTTCCGGGAGGTATTTCCCCAGAATGCTTGTCTGTTTCAAGTGGTGCCATGCCAGCAGGGGTGCTTTGTAGTGGTTGCTCATGGCGTCCACTATGTCATCCGGTACCCGTGCGTGTCCGTTCTCGTAGTCGGAGAGCGTCCGTGGAGCGATTGCGAGAAGTTCCGCTGCTTGTTCCTGCGTCAATCCTGCGGTTGTCCTGCATAATTTGTACAAGTTCTCGCACTCATCCCTCATGGTTTCCACCTCGCTTTCGGTATAAAATATTCTTATCGGTTACCGAGTGAGGGCTGCGCTCTGCTGGTCATCCAGAAATTCCTCCAGTTTTCCAGGCTTGTACTCACCTCCGCGCTCTGCCGCTACTGCTTTTCCCAGAAGCATGCCGCAAGCCGCCGCCAGTGAGATCCTGTTCTCCCATGCCCATTCGTTCAGGTCATCGTAGACCTGCTTCGGCATCCTGGAAGAGAAGCTGTGGTAACCATCGCCGCCCTTTGCTCTCTGCCGCACTGCCATTTTTGTCATCTCCTTTCTCTTTTCGCTCTTGTTTTGCGGAGCCAATGTGCTATAATGCTATTGTGCTACACTTTATTTTGCCCCTTTTTTTGCTTGCTGCTTTTCGGGGTTATTGGTAGTATAGCACTGCATTTTTACTTAGTCAAGAGAAATTGCACTTATTTTCTCGGTGAAATTTTGTATTTTGGAGGTGATTTTATGACAATCAACGAACGGATGTTTGCTCTCCTTTCTGAGCGGCGCGTTTCACAGAAGCAGTTTGCCAGTTCTGTCGGGATAAATCCGAGAAATGTCAGTTCCTGGCAGACCAGGGGAACGGACCCCCCTGCAAACGTGATCTGCAAAATTGCCGAATTTTTCGGCGTTTCTGTGGAATGGCTGCTTTCCGGCGAGGAACATCCGCACTCGTCCTACGTCAACAATGGCTCTGTGTCTGGCAATCTGGGGCCGCACACTGGCACGATTATCGTGCGGAACGGCGGGGAGCGCGTCTTGTCTGAAGAATGCTCGGAGTTGGTCAGGGTGTATGAATCCTTAGATGTCCGGCAGCGCATCCAGCTTCTGAAATGCGCTTTTGAAATTGCGGACGGTTTTGCCGGCTCCGCTCAAAAATCTGAATAGGAGGTATGCTTATGTCTTTTTGTGGTTCTGTTGTCCGCTCCATCCGCGTTTCTGGGTCCTGCGGCGCATGGTTCCCTGTGGTACTGGAATCTATGCGCTCTAACGGGTTGTGTGATGTGTCCGGGGATCTGTCCTCCCTGCGGCTCTCTGGGGCTTATTCTGGCGGTTGCGTGACCGTTGTCCTTGTGCCGTCCGATACTGACGATGAAGTCCTTATTTCGGTCACTGCCGCATCCATATCGTCTGGAGGTGATCTGCCATGATTGGAATCCTGAGTTTCCTTTCTCTTGTTGCTGCCGTGGCGTTTGTTGCCGCCGTAGTCTTGCTGGTGGTGCGCTCTGTCAAGCGTCAGCCACGAAAGCCTTTTGTAATCCTTGCCGTGGTGTCTGCCGTGGCTTTTCTGGGGCTGTGCGTCTGGGTTTCCGACATTTATGTTCCTGCTGAAAAACCGCAGGATACGGTTGCTGAAGCCGAGCCGCCGTCCGTTCCTGAGCCGGAAAATCCCACAGAAACTGAGCCGCCGTCTGTTCCTGAACAGGAAGCATCCGCTGAATCCTCAGATTCCACTGTGGAAAATGTGGACAGTGGCGTGGATAAATCCACAAATGTTCCTGTGGAATCGTCTGCAAATTCGGCTCAAGAACACTCAGATGCTCCAGAAGAATCCTCCCCTGTTGAAACTGAACCGCCGTCCGTTCCTGAAACCACCGCTCCGTCTTTGGCAGAAACCTATAAAACGGATGTGGTCGTGGCTTCGAAGATGCTTTTAGATCGGTTCATCACGGATTATTCCGTTTCCTTGGCTCCACAGCTGTGGACGGTTGCTGATTTCGATTCGGAGGGGGCCGTGATTGCCCTTGCAGATGTGACTTTCAAATCCTCTGGGGCAGTGGAACGTGCCTTGCTGGTGCTTTCTCCTGTGATTGAAAATGGGAAAATGACGGAAGCCACGCCGCATTATGTGGCTGTTGGTGAAACTGTCTATGGGGATGACGGATATTGCGATGAAGTGTTCTCGAATCTGCAGGAAGCGTTTGACGCTTTTGCAGTTGGTGATTATCAATGAAGCGGGCGGCACTGTACATCAGGGTGTCTACTCTCGAACAGGCGCAGGAAGGGTATTCCATCGGGGCGCAAAAAGAGCGGCTGCTGGCGTTCTGCAAAGCCCACGACTGGCTGGTTGCTGATTTCTACATTGACGGCGGCTATTCCGGCTCAAACCTTGACCGTCCCGGAATCCAGAAGCTGATCGCCGAGACCGGGTCCTTTGACCTGGTCTTGGTCATGAAGTTGGATCGACTCTCCCGCTCCCAGCGCGATACCCTTTACCTCATCGAGGATGTGTTCCTGCCAGCCGGAGTGGATTTTATCTCTATGGCTGAATCGTTCGACACCTCTACGCCTTTCGGTCGTGCAATGATTGGCATCCTGTCGGTCTTTGCCCAGCTAGAGCGGGAACAGATCAAGGAACGCACTTTCATGGGGCGGGTGGAGCGGGCAAAAGAGGGGCTGTTCCACGGCGGCTCTTATTACCCTATCGGTTACGACTACGGGGCGGATGGTCATCTTGCGGTGAACGAATACGAAGCCGCACAGGTGCGAAAAATCTACGAATGGTATCTGGATGGTTCTTCTCCAGAAAAAATCGCAGAACGTCTGCGGGAGGAAGGCTATACCAATCGTTACGGCTCCTGGTCTGAAACGTCCGGGAGGATTTCTGTCCTGCGTATCCTTACCTCGGATGTCTATCTTGGCACGATCCGCTTTGGTGATGTGGTTGTGGAAAACGCACACCAGGCTATCATCGACCGGGAGTCTTTTGAAAAGGTCGCAGAAGTGCGGAAAAAACGGCAGGAAATCTTCGGGGATTCTGCCTATGTATCTAAATATCTGCTTGTCGGTCTGCTCTGGTGCGCCCGCTGTGGTGCGCGGTATGCCGTCAAGCATAACTATGGCGGGTATAAATATTATGTCTGCTACTCTCGTGCGAGGACGGTGAAAAGGATGATCAAAGCGGAACACTGCGACAACAAAAACTGGCGGCTGGATGAGTTGGACACCTATGTGGAGCGTGAAGTTTCCCGGTTGCTTTTTGATCCAGGGTACTATCAGGCTCTCCTGAAGCGTAAGAAAAAGGCGGCGGCTGAAACCGGTCCCTCTGACGCAGACGTAATCCGCTCCAAAGTTGCTGATTTGGATAAACAGATCGGGCGGCTCATGGATTTGTACCAGGACGAACGTATGCCTGTGGATGTGGTTTCATCTCGCATCGACAAACTCCACAGGGATAAACTTGCACTGGAGGAACATCTGGCAGCTATCGTTCCTCCAAAACCGAAACGGGATTATGACGAGGACGCTTTCTCCGGGTTGCTGGCTGACTTCGCTACTGTCTGGGAATCTGCTGGTCTGGAAGAGCGGCGGGAGATTATCTCCGCACTCATTAAAAAAATCACCTTGGACGGTGACCGGGTGGATATCGAATGGGCTTTCCTGGAAGATTGAGCCTAGCCCTGCTGGGAATAGGGAACACAAAAGCCCTGCCGTCTGGCGGGGCTTTGTCCTCTTTCGGTTGTGTCTGCAGATGGATGCTTATGCTGTCTGCAGTTCTTTGCTTTTGCGTCCTGAATCCAGCGGCTTCCAGCCGATTGCTATTGCCGCTGCGGCTTCTTCCTTTTCCTCCGGCTGGCTCTTCTCTTTCTGGCAATCGCACTTTTCGCCAGGGTCCAGGTTGCTGCCACAATTCGGGCAAACATTGTAATATGCCATTGATGTCACCTCCTTTCTCACTCGTATGCTCCTGTGCGGATTGCGTTCTTTGTCCGCATCCTTTCAGCCGTCTTGAACGGCTTGAGATACCTCTTCCTGCGCTGTCCTCTGTGCTTCCCGGAGGACGGGAGTGCCATCCCTGTGTGGAATTCATCGCCGTACTGGTGTCGCTCTATCCACTCCAAATTCTTGCCAAAAGGCTGCATCCTCCTTTTTCTTGTCTGATGCCACTTTTTCATCTGGCTCACCTCCTGCTTTTTATCAGATTACTGGATATTTGGCTATTTGTTGTTGTCTAAATCCTGCAAAAAAATTATTCTTCCGCTTCCTCCGCTGCCATCTTCTCCAGCAGTTCCACGTACCACTGACTTCGTATGGTTTCATTGGTGATATCCCTGATATCCTCTCCGGGCTTTATCGGCTGCCACCAGCTTTCGTCACCAAAGTAAACGCTTTTCTTCTCTGGTACGAAAATGCAGGGGTTTCCTGCAGTTCCTATCTCCAGTTCCTTGTCCTCATTCATTCTGGCGGTTATGTATCTTGGAAATTCCCCAAGGTAAACACCGAAGTAGGTTTTGCTGTCCTCGCACAGCCTAATCCTGACTGGCATAAACATGGCGTTCCAGTAGCTGGGTTGTTCTGTTTTTATGTCAGTGAATGTCTGCGGAAATTCCAGCCATCTGCTTTTGTAATTCGGGCAGTTCTCGCATTCCTGCGGGTCGATCTGCCGTTTTACCCGGTCGATATCTCCGAGTGTCTTTGCCCCGTAGTGGCAGATCGGCGTGGCTCCAGCCCTGAAGCCATCGTATGAGCGGTGTCTGCACTTCTCAAACCTGGACATTGCGTCCATCTTCTCCTGCCTTTTCCCCATCAGGCTGTCCTCCAATCCCCCGATGATTCACCGAGGTAGTCCAGTTCGTACCCATCCGTTTCGGTTTTGGTCAGCTTCCTGCTGTAGGACAGGATGTCGTGGTAGTTCCCTGTCGGGTCATCCTCCCTTTTCACGAATCCGTCCATCGGCTGGCACATCGGTGAAAATCCCCTGCTTCTCATCCCGTATCTGTATATACTCATACCTCTATCCCCCCTTTCGGCAAGTGCCGCCGTCCAGTAATCTTTTACCTCTTGGGTGCAGTGTTCCATCGCATCTTTCCATGTCGGGAATCTGCCGTTCTGGTCATAGAATTTGTACTGATAGGTCAGGCTCTGGCAATTGTGCGGTTGCGCCGGATCGTGCTTGACGGCGCACATCTCACAAGTTCCGGGCGGTGTATTCCCCACCAGCGTCATGCCGTGTCTTTGTTTCAAATATCCGCTCATCCTGCGTTCCTACTTTTTGGTATTGTTAATGTCTGCCCAGGATAAATTGGGCTTGTGATCGATATAGAATTGGCTTCAGCTATCTTTTGCGCCCCCTCCCATGCATCCTTGTAAAAATCTTTGGCAATGTTGTATAGGTTATCGCCCCGTTTGACTGTATATTCTTCGACTACCGACCGTTTGTCATACTGGTGCGGAAGCTGTAAATCATCCAGTAACTTTCTATCCTCGTAGGTCAGAGTTCCTGCATCTATCTTCTGCCGGATTGTTTCAATCTGCTGCGCTCTCCAAGCCATGATGGTGTCGTGACCGTCCTTTATGGCTTCCAGCCTTGTGAGCGTCTTTTTGATTTCCTGCCATGCTACCGCTATCTGCAGATGCTCGCTATCTACCATTTTGTTCCCTGGTGCCGGCATCACGCTGTCCAGCGTATTCTTTGCTTCCTGTAGTGTCATGCCGTTTTCCTCCCTGCTTCCCTCTCCTTTTTTCGTTCGTGGTATCCTGCGATTGCGTCATCGCAAAACTGCCCGCCGGCCCCCTGCATCTTCTCCAGCGTATGCTCTGCATCCAAGAGCGCAGCTTTCAGCTTCTCATAATCTGCAGAAAACTGCCGCAGGGTTTCCTTTGCCGTGTCCTCATCCATCATCGATGGCAGTCTGTCGAGGATATTGCAAGCGGAACACACCGCATCATCCTCCGTCCTGGTTAAATCGTGTCTGTTTCTCAGCCAGATCAATGTTTCTACAACTTCTCCAATCTTCATTTTGTTCCCTCGCTTTCGGTTTAATCTATCGCTTCTGCCACCGAGATCCCGGTGGCATCCTCTACGATCCTGATGGCTTCGTCTATCGCCGCATCCCATCCCTGGGACCATCCGTCCGTTGCATCGGCTCCCCCGGCTTCGTGAATCCTCTTCAGAATTTCTAGTACCGTGTTTTTACCCAGTGTTTTCTCCGCTTCCCACTTTTTCGGAATTATGCTGTTCTCAAATGCTGCGATGGCTTCTTTCATTCCGCAGTCTGGGCAGATGGCTGTTTTTCCGTCCTCGCGTGAAAGTGCCGACTCCGCTGTGTAGGCATTGCCGCATTTCGGGCAATGGCGCACATCTTTCTCTTCCTGTTTCTTGCCGTAGTAGGTTTCCTCGATGATATCCTGCAACACCTCCCTAACCATCGTGTCTGCTTCCTGGTAACGTGCCAGGGCATCTTTGTTGTACGTGGCGTTGATGATCCTGATCATCGTTTCCTTGTCTGCTTCACTGTAGTGGCTTGCCTGTATCGCCTGTGTCACTTCGTATGCGGCGTATGCCCTGGCATTGTGGAGGTTTTTCTCCTGCTGTTCTGCTGTTTTCATGACTCTTCTCCTTTTCTTACCAGTAGCGTTCCGGCTCCGGCTCTGCGAAGTAGCTTACAAAACTGGGAGCAGTCTTGTTTAGGTGTCTTGCGTAGGATTTTGCAAATGCCTTTGTGCAGTTTCCCAGAACCGTAAACGGTCTGGAATCGTATCCAAATTCTGCATCTGCTTCGTTGTAACATCTTACCATCCATGCTTCATTCATTGTCTTTGCTCTCCTTTTGGTTTATACTGTTACCAGTTCGTATCTCGGTTCGCCGATAAAATGCGGCATCATGTACTGCGCTCTGTTGGTCATGTGGAATTCCAGTCCTGCGGCTCCGGCTTCTTCTTCCAGTTCTCTCATCCTGTGCTCTGCACTACTGGAAAGGCAGTTCTGTGTGCATCTTGCGTATTCCTTGCAAATCTCTTTCTTTCTGGATTCTGTCATGGCTTTGCTCTCCTTTCGGTTTTAGACAATCTGTAATATCGGTCTTGTCTGTTGAAGGCATTCTTGACATAGAAAATACAAGGCTAAACGGCATAGGCGGTAATTTGTCTTTTGGCAAGTATGAAATCCCAGCGTCTGGGGGTGTAGAATGTGGGTGAGGAAGAAAAAGTAAACTTGCTGGACTACCTGCCGGATTACCTGAAAGGATTCCTTGAAATAAGGGAAATCATGGGAACGGAGAGCAAGGAGCTTCAAAAACTGGGCGAAAGGCACAGACAGTGCGTGGACGACCGTTTTATGCTGACCTGTGGTACATACGGGCTGGCAAGGTTTGAAAACATGTTTGGGATAACGCCGTTAGAAAAGGAAACGCTGGAAACTAGGAGGCAAAGGGTTTTGTCCCGCTGGAACAATATGGTTCCCTATAATTATGCCTATCTTAAGAACAGGCTGGACATGGTTTGCGGCGTAGGAGGATACTGGCTCCATATGGATTTTCAGGGGCAAAGATTGGAACTAAAGATAGGGCTTGCGTCAAAAGGCAGCCTGGAAGTTGTGAAAGAATTGCTAGATTCAGCGGTTCCGTGCAATATAATGACAGACGTTGGATTATTGTACAACCAGCATAAAACATTGCGTAAATTTACGCATAGACAGTTGTCTGGATATACTTATAAACATTTAAGGGAGGAAGTGGTTTTATGACGGCAACGGATAACCTTGGGCTTGTGAAAGAGAGCGAAGATGATTTTTACGACATAGAAACGCTGAATGCCAACTTGGATAAAATAGATTCTGGGTTTTGTAGGGTTCCTTGGTTTGGGGTCTGCGGCAGCGACAAGGAGGCGGTGGAGAAGGAGGTGGACTTGGAAGGGTTCCGGCTGTTTGACGGCGCGCGGGCCGTTGTTTATTTTTCCTATGGGAACACGGTGGAAAACATCACTTTGGACGTGAATGGGACGGGCGCGGCGCCTGTGCATTACAATGGGAATCCAGTGCCGGCGGGTTACATTAAACAGGCTGGCGCGTATGAATTTGTGTATTACTGGAATTATTGGCGCGTGGTTGGGGACTTGGCGCAGGCACAGGTGGACAGGCTTGGGGAGCGGATTGGCGCCTTAAGTCCTTCGGATATTGGGGCGGCAAAGAGTAATATTTATGGGGAAAATTCTATCTACCTTGGAAGGGGCTTCAATGAGGGTGGGTATTGCAGCAGCACATGTGGGAATACCCCAAAAGCGGATGGGAACTTTTCATGCTCTTTTGGCGGGATAGGCAATGAAGCGTCAGGCGACAGTTCGGCAGTCCTTGGAGGGGAGAGGAACATAGCGAGTGGCGAGAAATCCACAGTCATTGGGGGAGAAACGAATGTGGCAAGCGGTGAATGTTCCCATGCGGAAGGGCTTAACACAAGAGCGGGCAACTACGCATCCCATGTATCCGGCAAATACAATAAAACAATGATAACGGGCGGAAACGGCGCAAATCAAATAGGGGATGCGTTTGTAATTGGGAACGGCACAAGCGGCTCTAACAGGTCAAACGCCCTCCGCGTGACCTATAATGGGGATATTTTAGGGACAAAAGCCTTCCAGTCCTCCGGGGCGGACTATGCGGAGTACATTAAGCCATGGGCAGACGGGAACCCAGACAGCGAAGATCGGGTAGGGTATTTCGTAACCGTTAAGCATGGCCTGCTCCATAAAGCCAATGGGGGCGATTATATTGCCGGAATCATATCCGGCGCCCCTTCCGTCGTCGGGAATGCCGATGAGGATTATTATTGGCGTTATGAGCGTGACGGGTTCAATAGGATTGTTATGGAAGGCGTCCCTGAGACAGCCCAGATGAAGGACGAAAACGGGAGCCCAATGTTTGATGGGGAAACGCATGAACCCATAATGGCAGAAACAGGGAAAATAATCCCAAACGCGCGCATGAAGCTGTCCGAGGGCTACGACCCGTCCTTGCAGGATTCCTACATACCGAGGAAAGACAGGAGGGAATGGGATTATGTCGGCATGTGCGGCGTGCTTCCGGTTCGGGACGACGGGACGTGCCTTCCAGACCATTACTGCAAATGCGGGCGGGATGGGGTTGCGACGTTTGCGGCAGAAAGGGGGTTTGACACATATATGGTGGTTGAGAGGGTCTCAGAAAACATTGTCAGCGTGGTTATGAAATAAACGCCGGGGAGGTAATGGAAAAATGGAAGGGGTTTTATTACAGACATACACGGTCGCGTTGCCAGTAGTGCTTACGTCTGTTTTGGGCTACATCGTTTGGCTGTTGAAGCAGCAGAAAAAGGACAGGGACGCGAACAGCCGGGGCACTATGCTTATGCTCCGGGCGAAGCTGATTGAGTACCATAAGGACTGGACGCAGCGGGAATATGTGACGAAGCATGGGCTTGAGAATTTCTTGGAGATGTACGATGCGTACCATGAGCTGGGAGGGAATGGCATGGTGACGCATTTGCTGGAAGAAGTTGAGGAATTGCAGATTAAAGGATAGGAGGATTGATTTTATGAAAAGAAGAGTGGAGAAAGGCACAATAATAAGGACTGCCATTTTGGCGTTTGCATTGGCAAACCAGACATTAATTGTCAGCGGTTTTCACCCGCTGCCATTTACAGAAGATGAATTTGGGCGGGCAGTGTCCATGCTGCTGACGGCGGGGGCTTCCGTCTGGGCTTGGTGGAAGAACAACAGTTTCACGCAGGCGGCGATAAAAGCGGATGAGCGGCTTAAGAAACCGTGGCAGTAGGGATTGGAAGCTTTAAAAAATGAAATAGGGGAATAACTCCGAATTAGGCTCTATCTGATTTATTTAGGGGATGGAGCTGTTTCTGTGGTTTCTCTTTATATAAACAATGTGGCGTATTGTAAAATGGTTTCCAATAGTTAAAAAGAGCTTGGGCACAGGCTCTTTTTAGGCAGATGGAAAGTAAGCGTAAAGTTAATTTAGAAGGTTTTTGCGTATTGACACACAATTACAGCGTAGTTATAATGTGATTATGGAAAATATAATTTTTGAATGGGATGAAAATAAAAACCGGATAAATAAGGCAAAACATGGAATTGATTTTGATGAGGCAAAAACAGTGTTTTATGATGGGAATGCAGTTTTGTTTGATGATCCGGAGCATTCCATGGAAGAAGACAGATTTTTAATTCTTGGGGTTTCTAAATATGAAAATTTGTGTATCGTAAGCCATTGTTACCGTGGCGGGGATAATGCAATCCGAATTATTTCAGCAAGAAAAGCGACTAAAAACGAGACAAAGACTTATAACAGATATGCAGGAGGTGGCGTTTATGAGGGCAGAATATGACATTGAAAATCTAAATCCGAGGAAAAACCCTTATTTTAAAGGATTAAAAGAACAGGTTACAATCAATATTGATAACGATACGGTTGATTTTTTTAAAAGGCAAAGCGAGGAATCGGGGATTCCTTATCAGACGCTTATCAATCTGTATTTGTCTGATTGCGCAAGGAACAAAAAACAATTGAAGGTGTCTTGGAAGTAGTTAGAGGCAGAGGCAAATCGTAAAAAGGGAGCTTGGAGACAGGCTCTCTTTTTATATTTTAAACAATATCATAAAAACAGGAGGAATGGATGAAGACATCAAAAAACGGCATTAATCTAATCAAAAAATTTGAAGGCTGCCGCCTGACTGCGTACAAATGCGCGGCAGGCGTCCCAATAATCGGGTACGGGCACACCGCAGGCGTAAAGATGGGGCAGGCCATTACGCAGGAACAGGCAGACAGATATTTAAAAGACGATTTAGTAAAGTATGAAAAGAACGTAGGAAAATACGACAGCAAGTACCGTTGGAACCAGAACGAATTTGACGCTCTGGTTTCTTTTGCGTTTAATATAGGTTCTATCGACCAGCTTACAGCAAACGGAACCAGAGACCGGAAGACGATTGCAGAAAGGATACTCCAATATAACAAAGCAGCCGGAAAAGTTCTTGAAGGACTGACAAAGCGGAGAAAAGCAGAGCAGGCATTATTCTTAAAACCTATTACCAAAAACCTAAAAGCGGCTGCCATAGAATCCCATCATGCGCAGTTGAATTAGCTTGCAGAAAATGTCCTTCTTCTGATAGTTGTTCAATATTAACAAGGCTGTACGAGTTCGTGACGCTTGCTATTATTTTATCATTTTCAAAAATAGCGGCAATAGAGTTAAAGGCGCACCCAGTCACGAAGCAAACAGTAATCAATACGGCATATAAAATATTCTTTGCTTTCATAGTATGTCTCCATCTAATAATGTTTGTCACTAAAATTATTATAAAGCATGTAACGTTTTTTGAAATAGGATTCACCCAAAAATTATTTATGGAGAATCTTTGGAAAATAGAGTTTGTCATATATTAAGTCTAATCTAGTGTAATCTTCCAAACAGGCAGTTTGAAAATATCAGCCCCAAAAAGAGTGAGTATTTGTTTGCATCGCTCGCTCTTTTTTATTCCATTTTATCATATAGAATCAGGTTTGCAATTTTCTTTTGAAATTTCGCAGGCTGTTTTATGCGCCAATGCAGACAACAGCATATCGCCAAGCGTTGTCAGGTCTGCGCCAAGTGTTTCTAGTGTTGTTTCATCAAGGCATTCAAACAGTTTACAGGCAAGTGAAGATAGGAAATACAGATTTGCGCACGGATTCATAGAGACTCCTTTTTTGATAAAATATGAAAAAGAAAAAGATTTGTGACCGTATTTCAATTACATTTTATTATAAATAAGGAAATATGGATACACACTCAAATATGTAAAGGCTATTCTTAGAATAAAATATGAAAAAGAAAAAGATTTGTGGCCGTATTCCGTTTACATTTTCTTACAAATATAGTAAATTACTATTCAGGACAAAATATATATGGAAAGAAGGAAAAAAGATGTTATCAAAAAAAATACAGGCAGCATTAGCGGGAAGTTCCGCGATCCGGGCAATGTTTATGGAGGGCAAGGAGCTGGCCGCAAAAGCTGGAGTGGAAAATGTGTTTGATTTCAGTCTTGGCAATCCGGCAACGCCTGCGCCGGAAGCCATAAAGCAGGCAATTAAAGATTTGGCAGACAAGGTGGATCCGCTTGCGCTGCATGGCTATATGCCGAATAGCGGTTTTGAAGATGTGCGCGCAAAAGTGGCGGAAAATTTAAACAGTCGTTTCGGGACGGATTTTACATGGGAGAATATTGTTATGACTGTGGGAGCGGCCGGTGGGATTAATATTGCATTTAAAACAATTTTAGACCCGCAAGATGAGGTGATTGTGTTTGCTCCTTATTTTGGGGAATATAAGAATTATGCGGCAAATTTTGATGCGTCCGTTGTAGAAGTTGCGCCGGATTTTGAGACGTTCCAGCCAGATTTGGCAGCTTTTGAAGCGGCGTTTTCGGAAAAAACGAAAGCTGTGCTTGTGAATACGCCGAATAATCCAACTGGGGTGATTTATTCCGATGATACGATGAAAGGAATTGCCCGCATTCTGTCGGAAAAAGAAAAGGAATACCAAAAGGAAATCTATTTGATTTCTGACGAGCCGTACCGTGAGTTGGTATATGATGGGGCGAAGGAGAATTTTTTGACGAAGTATTACCGGAATACGATTGTGGGTTACTCGTTTAGCAAGTCGCTGTCTTTGCCGGGGGAGCGGATTGGGTATTTGGCTGTGCCAAACGAAGCTGTGGATTCGAAGGAGCTTTTGGCTGGGATTGAAGTGGCAAACCGGACGCTTGGATTTGTCAATGCGCCTTCTTTAATTCAGAAAGCAGTGGCGGCTTGTATATATGAAAAAACAAATCTTGATTTTTATGACAAAAACCGGAAAGTTTTATATGAAGGTTTAACCCGTTTGGGATTTACCTGCGTGAAACCTCAGGGGGCATTTTATCTCTGGTTGAAATCTCCAGTGGAGCAAGAAGCGGATTTTGTGGCTGCGGCAAAAAAATATAATTTAATTTTGGTAAAGGGGAGCGCGTTTGGCTGTGGAGGTTATGTGCGTTTGGCTTATTGCATTCCACATGAAAAAATCACACGTTCACTGGATGCGTTTGCGAAACTGGCAAAAGAGTATCATCTGGGGGAATAATCGGATATGAAAGCATGGGAAAACAATATCCGTAAGGTCATTCCTTATGTCCCGGGGGAACAGCCGCAGCAGTCGTCTGTGATAAAACTAAACACAAATGAAAACCCATATCCTCCGTCACCGAGCGTAGAAAAGGCGCTATTGGGTTTGGATTTGGACTTACTGCGGCGGTATCCGGACCCGTCAGCTTCGGAACTGGTCTGTTCGATTGCGGAATTTTATGGCGTTACGAAAGAGCAGGTGTTTGCAGGCGTTGGGTCAGACGATGCGCTGGCAATGACATTTTTGACTTGTTTTCATTCAAATCAGCCCATTTTGTTTCCGGATATCACGTATTCTTTTTATGAAGTCTGGGCAGACTTGTTTCGGATTCCGTACCAAAAGCAGGCGTTAGACGGAGAGTTTTATATCCGCCCAGAGGATTATGCAAAGAAAAACGGGGGAGTGATTATTCCGAACCCCAATGCGCCTACAGGAATCTGCCAGCCGCTTGGACAGATTGAGGAAATTGTCAAAAATAATTCCGATGTCATTGTAGTGATTGACGAAGCATATATTGATTTTGGAGGAGATTCGGCATTGCCGCTTCTGAAAAAATATGAGAATCTTTTGATTGCGCAGACGTTTAGCAAATCGCGGTCGTTTGCCGGGATGCGGATTGGATTTCTACTTGGGAATCCGGATTTGATACGGTATATTCAGGATTGTAAGTATTCGTTTAATTCGTATACATTAAACCAAACAGCGATTACGCTTGGGGCGGCGGTTATGCGGGATAAAGAATATTTTGATCAGTGCAGGAACAGAATTATGGAGACGAGGGAATGGGTGAAGACGAAGTTTTTGGAGCTTGGGTTTTCTTTTCCGGATTCCATGGCGAATTTCCTGTTTGTGACGCATCCGCAGTTTGCGGCGGAAACATTATTTATGGCATTAAAGGAAGCGGGAATTTATGTCCGGCATTTTAAGAAGCCGGAGCGGATTTCCAACTATTTGCGAATTACGATTGGAACAAGAGAGGAAATGGAATGCCTCGTTTCCTTTTTGAACACATATATGTCAGAAAACAGGAGTGAATCATGTTAAAAAAGTACTTGTATATTTTCTTTATTTCGATGGTGCCATTAATAGAGCTTCGCGCGGCGATTCCGGTTTCGCAGGGCATGGGGCTGCCTTTTCTACAGTCTTATGCGGTTTGCATTCTTGGAAATATGCTGCCGGTGCCGATTATATATCTGTTTGCCAGAAAAGTGTTAGAATGGGGCGCGGATAAGCCGGGCATCGGAAAATTTTTTACATTTTGTTTGGAAAAAGGGGAAAAAGGCGGCAAAAAGCTTCAGGAAAAAGCGGGGAGAGGCCTGTTTCTTGCGCTGCTTTTGTTCGTCGGGATTCCGATTCCGGGAACGGGCGCATGGACGGGAACGCTTGCGGCAAGTATTTTAGATATGGATTTTAAATCGAGTGTGCTTGCGGTTATGCTTGGCGTGCTTTTGGCGGGAGTCATTATGGGCGCTGCAAGTGTAACGGCGATTGGGATTTTTACTTAGGGAAAATATGAAAACAGTGCGGGGCTTTGCGTCCCGCACTGTTTTTGCTTATTCTCCAGAAGCTTTTTTGGCAAATTCCGTGTTGATGAGTGTTTCATATGGCGGCCGCTCGGTGAGTGTGCCGGAGTCTTCTAAAATATCTAATAGAAGCGTGTACGCTTCTTCGCTGAATATTACATCGGTTTTCCATGTATCCTGTTCTTTGTAACGGTCGACAATCGCGGTCAGGGTATCTTTGTCGGTATCGGGAAATTGCGGCTTAATGCTTTTTGCAATTTCTTTGCTGGAGTGGCTGTTGACGTATTCCATTCCTTTTTGTAAGGCATCTGTAAAAGATTGGAGAACCTCTTTGTTTTCATTTATGTAGCTTTCTTTGGCGGAAAACGCTGTGTAGGGGACATAGCCGCTGTCCACGCCGACGGAAGCCACGACGTGTCCGGCGTTTTCTAGTTCTAAGGCTGTTGCGGAGGGTTCAAATTCCACTGTATAATCCCCCTGCCCACCAGAAAAAGCCGCCGCAGTGGAGCCAAAGTCTATGCTCTGGTCTATCATGACATCTGTTGACGGATCAATATTATTTTTCTTTAACACAAATTCAAACACCATTTCCGGCATACCTCCGGCTCTCCCGCCTAGTATTTGTTTCCCTTTTAGATCACTCCATTTAAAGTCATCAGCCGCTTCTCTTGCCACAAGGAAATTTCCCGCGCGCTGGGTGAGCTGCGCAAAGTTCACAACTGTGTCTTTGGCTCCTTCGTTTTGCGCATAAACAGTCGTTTCCGGACCCATAAAACCGATGTCCGCTTCGCCGGAGAGAACAGCGGTCATAGTTTTATCAGCGCCAAACCCTGTCACAACCTCTAAATCAATGCCGGCATCTTTAAAATACCCTTCTTCGATTGCGACATACATTGGCGCGTAAAAAATAGAATGGGCCACTTCATTTAAAACAACCTTCTTGCCTGAAACAGCCTTCCCTCCGTCCTGTTGCGCGCATCCGGCAAACAGAAATGCAGAAACGCATAAGACGGAACACAGCGGCAAAATGTTCTTCTTAAAATGAAATAATTTAGACAATATAAAATCCTCCCAAATAAAAATATATAATATACTATGAAAGAAACAGAAAAACGTGAGAATCCTGTTTACTTTCATACTTTAAAATGATAAAATAAAATACAATGAAAAACACGGAAAAAGGAGATGTGAAATGAACAAAAAAATCAGAAAGGAAGCAATGGATCATCTGTTTGACGCAATCTTATCTCTGAAAGACAGAGAAGAATGCTACACATTTTTTGAAGACGTATGCACCATCAACGAATTGTTTTCCATTGCGCAGAGATTTGAAGTCGCGTATATGCTGCGGGAGCAGAAAACGTATCTGGACATCGCAGAAAAAACGGGCGCATCGACAGCGACCATCAGCAGGGTCAACCGTTCCTTAAATTATGGAAACGATGGCTACGACATGGTTTTTGAGCGGTTTAAAGAAAAGAAAAAAGAATAGACTGCTCTATTCTTTTTTCTTGCCGTTTTGTTTTTTGGGGGCAGGCAGTTTATCAATCGTCTGTTCAATAATCATTTTTTTCATATAAACATCAAAACTCAGCATACAGATAAATGCAAACTGTTGTAAAAGTTCCGCTTCTTCTATTGGGGCGTCAGCAAATGTTTTTAAGCTTGTCTTATATTTTTTGGCAAGATCTTTTAAAATATGCTGGATTTCTTCATGCTCTAACCCAAACACTTCATTATATATATTCTGTAAATCTAATGTATCCCCATTTGATCCAAAATAACGTTCCGTAATTGGATTTAAAATATGTTGAATATCGCTGATGCTTAAAATATTTTTAAAATAATAAATAAAAATCAGCGTCAATACATGGTCATTTGAATATTTCTTCTTCGCGGGCGGCGGCAGCAGGTTGTTTTTCGTATAATTATTAATCATCGTCTTTGTCAGAATCTTATCGTCTTTACTGCGCTTCGTCGAAGAAAGCTGCGTGTCCATAAACGTCGTGACCTGATCCATATACAAATCAATGTTTGGAAACGCTTCCGGCTTGACATAATCCATAGATTGAAGCTTTTGGGAGACTTCCCTTAAAAATTCGTGAATATTGTTCGCCATTTTATCACCTCAGAAAATATTATATAGTATTTGAAAAATGCTTGCAAGCGGGTATTGACAAATATTGTGTAAGTGATATAATACAAATAAACATATGAGTAATTGTTCATATAAATAAAAGAAAGGAATCCAATGATGAAAAAAACATACAAAATCGAAGTAGACTGCGCCAACTGCGCAAATAAAATGGAAGAAGCGGCAAAAAAAACAGAAGGGGTAAAAGACGCGATCATCAATTTCATGACATTAAAAATGAAAATAGAATTTCAAGAAGGATATGAGCCGGATACCGTTATGCCTCAGGTGTTAAAAAATTGTAAAAAGATAGAAGACGACTGTGAAATCTTTTTTTAACGGAGAAGGTAAGGTATGCCAGAAGAAACAAAATTGTATGATTTAGCGGAATTATTCAAAGTATTTGGAGATTCCACCCGAATCCGGATCTTATTTGTGTTATCTGAGGAAGAAGTGTGTGTCTGCGGTTTAGCGGAAAAATTGAACATGACACAGTCCGCAATTTCCCATCAGCTTAAAATCTTAAAACAAAATAAATTGATAAAAAGCAGGCGGGAGGGAAAATCTATTTATTATTCCTTGGCGGATAGCCATGTACGCGCGATACTTGCGCAGGGAATGGAGCATATTGAAGAAGAAGCGCCGTAACCAGACACCAAATGCAGACAGTGGAATACACTAAAAGAAAAAGGATTTTCTATGTTCGAGGTGTCTCCCAGATTAAATTTTATGAAACTTTTCTTTGACAACCGGCCCCGCGCATTTGCGGAAATAAAAGGAGAAGGAAAATATTCAGGAATAACCGGAACGGTTTATTTTTATGAATCAGCGACAGGAGGAATCTTAATTGAAGCGGAAGTGTTTGGGCTTCCGGATGCGGGCAGATTAGACCCGCCTGTTTTTTATGCGTTCCATATACATGAAATAGGAAACTGTTCCGCCCATTATACCCATACCGGAAACCATTATAATCCCCAAAACAGAAACCACCCCATGCACGCAGGGGATTTACCGCCCCTGTTGTCCGGAAACGGTTATGCGTGGCTGTCTTTTTACGCTCCGCAATTAGAGCTCTATGAAATTGTCGGCAAATCCATAATTATACATCAAAATGCAGACGACTTCACAACCCAGCCTTCCGGCAATGCCGGAGAAAAAATTGCCTGCGGCGTTATCAAATCAATTTAAGAAGCATCTTGTAAATTCCGGTCAGATTTGTTAAAATACAGACAAATCTTAAAAAGGGGAGGGGAAAGGCAATGAGTGAAGGATTTGACAATAACTACAATTCACCGCAGGAAGGCGGCAAAGGAATGGCGATTGCATCCATGGTGCTTGGCATCGTTTCCATTGTGCTGTGCTGCTTTTGGTATATCAGCCTTACGGCTGGAATTCTTGGCATTATATTTGCTGTATTGAGCAATAAAAAAGTTGGCAAATGCGGTATGGCTACGGCTGGAATTGTCTGTAGTATTATTGGCATGATTTTTGCAATAGCTATAATTGTAATCGCAGTGCTTGGCTTAGCGGCGCTTGGTGGAATGGCTGCATTAGAGGGGATTTAGAATTTATGTTTTAAGTTTTGTATAGTGGTTTATTCGTTTGAATGGCAACATTAAAAATTACGCAGATCGTATAGATGCGCCAAAAAGAAAATCATATTCCATTTTTAGGAATATGATTTTTTTGATGTAAAAGGGAGTTTGAAAATAAATGAAACTCATTTGTCTGATTTATCTGAAAACGAAAAATGTTATCCAAGATATAAGAAGCGCGTATCAAAAATTGATTTCTATGTAAAGATTTTGATTCCCTTGCATTTGGGTGTGGAATTATGCTAAGATAGATGGAGCAAAAAGATGGGAGTGAGTAAAATTGAGTGAGGAGCTTTGGAATCAGGAAGAACACACAGAACCCGTTTCAGAAAAGAAGCCGGAGACAGCCATTGATGAAAACAGTCAGGGCATTTATAAAGAAGCGGCGCCAAAGAACCGCGGCGAATACCGTCAGCCTGACAATCCCGTGGCGGACGGCTGGGCCAAAGAGCCTTATCAGATGGGTCAGGAAACTTATCAGCCGCCAAGCAGAGGGTTTGGGATTGCCTCTTTAGTTCTTGGGATTCTTTCGCTTGTTCTGTATTGCACTTGTATTAATATACTGCTTGCAGTTTTGGCGATAATCTTTGGCATTCTTCAGTTAGTCCAAAAAAACAGCCCGAAAGGAATGGCAATAGGCGGGATTGTAACAGCGTGTCTTTCCATAATCCTTTATATTGTGTCTGTTATCCTGTATGTCAGTTCGACAGATTTTAGTCAGGCGTTTGACGAAGGGTTTGAAAGAGGGATACAAGATGGATTTCATATTGAGTTTCCGTTTGACTTAGATGAGTTCGATTCGGATAAGGATTCCGATCGCAGTTACGATGACGAGTTTGGCGGTTATGATGAAGATGGCAATTACGACGGCTATGGCGATTATTGGGAAGATGGCAATTACGACGGCTATGGCGGTTATGATGAAGATTATGACAATAGCTATGATTACAGCGATCCGAATGAAACCTTTTAAATATATTATCAAAGTTTAAGGTTGATATAAAATAAGGAAAACCTATCTGTCCAAAAAGGAAAAGCCGGATTTATCCAACAGCAGGACAAACAAGGAGGAAACATGTACAAGAAAGTAGAAACAAATCTTAATTTTGTCGAACGTGAAAAAGAGACTGAAAAGTTTTGGAAAGAAAATGACATTTTTAAGAAAAGCATGGAACAACGAAAAAACGGAGAAACGTATACATTCTATGACGGGCCGCCAACGGCGAACGGCAAGCCCCATATTGGGCATGTGCTGACCCGCGTCATTAAAGATATGATTCCGCGTTATCAGACGATGAAAGGCAAATACGTCCCAAGGAAAGCAGGCTGGGACACGCACGGGCTTCCGGTGGAGCTTGAAGTGGAGAAACTGCTTGGCTTAAATGGCAAAGAGCAGATTGAAGCGTATGGCATGGAGCCTTTTATTGAAAAATGTAAAGAATCCGTTTGGAAATACAAAGGAATGTGGGAAGATTTTTCCGGAACCGTTGGTTTTTGGGCGGATATGGACGACCCTTATGTGACATACCATGATGATTTTATTGAATCCGAATGGTGGGCGTTAAAACAGATTTGGGATAAAAAACTGCTTTACAAAGGCTTTAAAACAGTTCCCTACTGCCCGCGATGCGGCACTCCGCTGTCCTCTCAGGAAGTTGCGCAGGGCTATAAAACCGTCAAAGAGCGTTCCGCGGTTGTGCGGTTCCCCGTAAAAGGAGAAGAAGCGTTCTTTTTGGCATGGACGACGACGCCATGGACGCTTCCAAGCAATGTCGCTCTTTGCGTAAACCCTGATGAAACATATGTCAAAGTAAAAGCCGCAGACGGCAATGTGTATTATCTGGCAAAAGCCCTTTTGGATCACGTGTTAGGCGCTTTAGGGGACGAAGAAAAAGGCATAGCGGCGTATGAAACGTTAGAAACTTATAAAGGCGCCGCGTTAGAGGGAAAAGAATACAGTCCTCTTTTTCATTTTGCAGACGCCATAATTGCAAAACAGCATAAAAAAGCATACTATGTCACATGTGACGATTATGTAACGATGACGGACGGAACCGGAATCGTGCATATCGCGAGCGCGTTTGGCGAAGAAGATGCAAAAGTGGGAAGAAAGTATGATCTTCCGTTTGTGCAGCTTGTCAACGGCAAAGGGGAAATGACAGAAGAAACAAGCTATGCAGGCGTTTTCGTGAAAAAAGCGGATCCTCTGGTTTTAAAAGATTTAGAAGAAAAAGGGCTGTTATTTGACGCCCCAAAATTTGAACATGAGTATCCGCACTGCTGGCGCTGTGATACGCCATTGATTTATTATGCAAGGGAGTCATGGTTTATAAAAATGACGGAAGTTAAAGAAGACTTAATCCGTAACAATAACACGGTCAACTGGATTCCGGACTCCATTGGAAAAGGGCGGTTTGGCGATTGGCTTTCTAATATACAGGACTGGGGCATTTCAAGGAACCGTTACTGGGGAACGCCGTTAAACGTCTGGGAATGTGAATGCGGCCATAGGGAATGTATTGGAAGCCGTGTGGAATTGGCGGAGAAAAGCAAAAATCCGGATGCGGCAAAGAAAGAGCTGCACAGACCCTATATTGACGAAATCACAATCCCATGTGAACAGTGCGGCAAAACGATGCATCGCGCGCCGGAAGTTATTGACTGCTGGTTTGATTCGGGCGCAATGCCTTTCGCGCAGCATCATTATCCGTTTGAAAATAAAGAATTGTTCTGGCAGCAGTTTCCGGCGCAGTTTATTTCAGAAGCAGTCGACCAGACAAGGGGCTGGTTTTACTCTCTGATGGCGGAATCCACGCTTTTGTTTAACAAATCCCCTTATGAAAACGTCATCGTTTTGGGGCATGTTCAGGACGAAAACGGGCAGAAAATGAGTAAATCGAAGGGAAATGCCGTAGATCCGTTTGACGCGTTAGAAAAGTACGGCGCAGATGCGATCCGCTGGTATTTTTACATTAATTCCGCGCCGTGGCTTCCAAACCGCTTCCATGGAAAAGCCGTTTTGGAAGGCCAGAGAAAGTTTATGGGCACGCTTTGGAACACATATGCCTTTTTTGTGCTCTATGCAAACATTGACGGGTTTAATGCAAATGAGCATATGCTGGAATATGATAAGCTTTCCGTGATGGACAAGTGGCTGTTGTCCAAATTAAACAGCCTGATTCAAGATGTAGATGACAATTTAGGGAATTACCGGATACCGGAAGCGGCAAGGGCGCTCGATAATTTTGTAGATGAAATGAGCAACTGGTATGTCAGAAGAAGCCGGGAACGCTTTTGGGCAAAGGGCATGGAACAGGATAAAATCAACGCATATATGACGCTTTATACGGCTCTTGTCACGGTGGCGGAATGCGCGGCTCCGATGATTCCGTTTATGTCGGAAGACATTTACCGTAATTTAGTGGCAGGCATGGACGAAAACGCGCCGCAAAGCGTGCATTTATGCGATTTCCCGACAGCAGACGCTTCTGTCATAGACAAAGATCTGGAAAAAAACATGGAAGCCGTTTTAAAAATCGTCGTGCTGGGACGCGCCTGCCGGAATGCGGCGAATATCAAGAACCGCCAGCCGATTGGCCAGATTTATGTCAAGGCTCCGGAATGCCTTACAGAGTTTTATGTTAAGATTATCACAGAGGAATTAAACGTCAAAAAGTTAGATTGGAAAGAAGACGTAAGCGCATATACCAGTTATACATTTAAACCGCAGCTTCGTACAGTTGGCCCCAAATACGGCAAATATTTAGGGCAGATTAAGCAGGCTTTATCCGAATTGGACGGAAATGCGGCAATGGAAGAATTAAAAAGCAATGGCATGTTAAAACTTGACAGCATTAGTCAGGAAGTTGTATTATTAAAAGAGGATCTTCTGATTGCCATGACACAGACGGAAGGCTACGTCACGGACAACGACGGCGGCGTAACGGTTGTATTGGATACAAACCTGACGGAAGAATTGGTGGAAGAAGGCTATGTCCGCGAATTGATTAGTAAAATTCAGACTATGCGTAAAGAAGCGGGATTTGAAGTGATGGATCATATTCTGGCGTCTTACCAGACAGACGGAGCCGCAGCCGGTATTTTTGAACGTAACCGTGAAACGATACAGGCGGAAGTTTTAGCTGTAGGAATTACAAACGAACCGATAGGCGGATATCGAAAAGAATGGAACATTAATGGCGAGACAGTCGTTATGGAAGTAAAGAAGGAGGAGCTTACTTGAAAAAGATAATATTCGATAAGGAACAGTTCAAAAAAGAGGTAAAAGACAACGTTCGGACGCTGTTCCGTAAAACATTGGAAGAAGCGGATCAGCAGGAAATTTTTCAGGCAGTGTCCCATACGGTAAAAGATGAAGTCATCAACCAGTGGATGGAGACGCAGCAGGCGATGAAAAAGGACGACCCGAAAGTGGTTTATTATATGTCCATGGAATTTTTAATGGGACGGGCGCTTGGCAATAACCTGATTAACATGACGATCTACCAGCCGGTAGCGGAAGCGTTAGAGGAACTTGGATTGAATTTAAACGCCATTGAGGACGAGGAGCCGGACCCTGCGCTTGGCAACGGCGGTCTGGGCAGGCTTGCCGCATGTTTTATGGAATCTTTGTCAACGCTTGGCTATGCAGCTTACGGCTGCGGCATCCGTTACCGTTATGGCATGTTTAAACAGAAAATCGAGGACGGGTTCCAGATTGAAGCTCCGGATAACTGGTTAAAGAATGGATACCCATTTGAATTAAGAAGGCCGGAATATACTTATGAAGTGAAATTTGGCGGTTATGTGCGCGCTGCCAATACGCCGGACGGCCGCATGAAATTTATTCAGGAAGGCTACCAGTCTGTACGCGCCGTTCCATATGACATGCCGATTTTAGGCTACAACAATCATGTTGTCAATACGCTGATGATTTGGGATGCAGAGCCGTCAGAATGTTTTGAACTGGATTCCTTTGACAAAGGAGATTATCATAAAGCGGTAGAGCAGGAAAACTTAGCGAGGAACTTAGTCGAAGTCCTTTACCCGAACGACAATCATATTGCGGGCAAGGAGCTTCGTTTAAAACAGCAGTATTTCTTTGTGTCCGCAAGCGTGCAGCGCGCCATTGCGAGATTTAAGAAGAATCACTCTGACATTCATGACCTTCCGAAAAAAGTGGCGTTCCAGTTAAATGATACGCATCCGACGGTAGCGGTTGCAGAGCTTATGCGTTATCTTGTTGACGAAGAAGAATTACAGTGGGAAGATGCATGGGACATTACGAGTCAGGTTTGCGCGTATACCAACCATACCATTATGGCGGAAGCTTTGGAGAAATGGCCGATTGAGATTTTCTCAAGGCTTCTTCCGAGAATTTACCAGATCGTGGAAGAAATCAACCGCAGGTTTATTATCCAGATTCAACAGCAGTATCCGGGAGATAACGGCAAAGTGGAGCGTATGGCGATTATCTATAACGGACAGGTGAAAATGGCGCACCTTGCAATCGCGGCAGGGCATTCCGTAAACGGCGTAGCAAGGCTGCACACGGAAATTTTAAAGAATCAGGAATTAAAAGATTTCTATGAAATGTATCCGGATAAATTTAACAATAAGACAAACGGAATTACGCAGAGAAGGTTCTTACTGCATGGCAACCAGCTTTTGGCGGCATGGGTGACAGACCATATCGGCGAAGACTGGATTACCGATTTAGGTAAAATCAAGAAATTGGCGCTCTATGCAGAAGATGAAAAAGCGCAGCATGAGTTTATGAACATTAAATACCAAAATAAACTCCGCCTTGCAAAATATATCAAAGAGCGCAACGGCATAGACGTAGACCCGCGTTCCATTTTTGACGTACAGGTAAAACGTCTGCATGAGTATAAACGCCAGCTTTTGAATATTCTCCATATTATGTATCTGTATAACGAATTAAAAGAGCATCCGGATCGTGAATTTTATCCGAGAACTTTTATATTCGGCGCAAAAGCGGCTGCAGGCTATAAAATTGCAAAACTTACAATTAAATTAATCAACAGCGTTGCAGAAGTCATCAACAATGACAGAAGCATCAATGGCAAAATAAAAGTTGTTTTTATTGAAGACTACCGCGTGTCCAATGCAGAATGGATTTTTGCGGCTGCAGACATCAGCGAGCAGATTTCCACAGCCAGCAAAGAAGCGTCCGGCACGGGCAATATGAAATTTATGTTAAACGGCGCAGTTACCATCGGCACGATGGACGGCGCAAACGTGGAAATGCTTGAAGAAGTGGGCAAAGAGAATATGTTTATTTTCGGCATGAGTTCCGATGAAGTCATTGCCCATGAGAGGAACAGAGACTATAACCCAATGCAGATATTCAACAACGATCAGGATATCCGCAAAGTGTTAATGCAGCTTATTAACGGATTTTATTCTCCGCAGAACAGCGAGTTGTTCCGTGAACTGTACAATTCTCTTTTGAACACGCAGAGCACGAGATACGCAGACACTTACTTTATTCTGGCAGACTTTAATTCTTACGCGCAGGCGCAAAAAGAAGTGGAAGAAGCTTACAAAGATCAAAAACGCTGGGCGAAAATGGCGATTTTAAATACTGCATATGCCGGAAAGTTTTCTTCTGACCGCACGATTCAGGAATATGTAGACGATATCTGGCATTTGGAAAAATTAGACGTAGAAGAAGGGGTAATATAAGAGCAATCTAAAAATCATAGACAGGAGGTTTTACCGTATGAAACAGACAGAGGTCATTGAAAGAGTAAGGGAGCTTATGCACGAAAAAGAAAATTTGATTCGTGAGCATGAGGATCTGGTGAAAAAAGACAAACTGCTGATGGAGCAGTTAGAAATGATCTTAAACCACTTGGGGGATAAAAATTAATCAATCCCATTAAAATGAAAAAGATGAATGCCGTATCCAGTAAATCCGGGGCGGCATTCATCTTTTTTAATCCGTTCCATGTTAAAACGAAACAATGAATAGAAACGTCAATTACAGTAAGTAGTTGTTTTCACGGTTTGCGATCTGCAAATCAATTAATTTATAAGACGCATAGCCGCCCGCTACGAGAGGTTCCCTTTTACAGATTTCCTCCGCTTCAATCCGGTTTTCTGTTTTAAGGATATACATTCCCGCCATTCCCGGATAACCTTTAAATACAGCGCAGATTTCCAGTTTTCCCGCGTCGTCCAGTTCCCGTATGTGTGTTACATGTTCTATAATTACATGTTTTGTTATCTTATTATAGGTCTTCGTTTTTTCAATCATCATCATATACATTGCAGCCTGCATTTTAGATTCTCCTTTTTTAGTTCATAGCTTTAAATTTCACCGGGCATTCTTATAAAATGATCCCTCCTTGTCACATGTATTTTAGCATTGCGTTGCATTGCATCCGGCTTATCAATAGTTTATCATAGAACAGTGACAAAGGCTGTCATAATTCGGAAAGGAGTTTTAGAATGTCAAAAGCGAAACGGCTGATTGAATTGATGATTACAATAAATGCTAAAAAAGATTTTACGGTAGGGGAGTTGGCAAAAGAGTTTTCCGTGTCAAAGCGAACGATACTGCGTGATTTGCAGGAATTAGAACGGGCCGGGTTTCCTCTGTATTCTGAAGTTGGAGCCGCAGGCGGGTATCATATCTTAAAAGAACGTATTCTGCCGCCTATCGTTTTTTCGGAAAGTGAGGCTAAGGCGGTATTTTTTGCGTGTCAAGCGCTGCAATTTTACCGTGATTTGCCTTTTGAGCAGGAAACAGTCTCTGTCCTAAAAAAGTTTCTAAATTGCCTTCCGTTAGATATGCAAAACAGTGTTTTGAAAATTCAACAAAAAGCGGTGTTTTGGATTCCTGACCGGCATTTAGATTCACCGCTGTTAAAGTCAATATTCCAGATTGCCATAAATTGCCATGCGGCAACGATACGCTATTCTTCCACACAATCTGAAAGTGTACGCACAATCATGCCTGTTGGACTATATGCAATGAATGGGCTTTGGTACTGTCCGGCGTATTGTACGACGGCAAATCAAATCCGAGTGTTCCGTGTGGATCGCATCAAAGAAATCATAGAGGAGAAACCTTATCCAATAGGAAAATATCCACTACCGGCATCTGTTCAGGACTACTTGGAACAACCCGAAGAAAAAATGGATTGCCGCCTTAAAATCCAACTGACGGATCTGGGCGTGAAACGGTGTGAAACAGAATGTTTACTGGCAAGGGGATTGAAACGGCTTAAAACGGGCGGTGGAATAATTGATATGGAAATAAACCGGTCGGCATTAGATTGGGTTTGTGAGTATCTTTTGCCGCTTGGATGCAATGCCACTGTGTTAGAGCCGGCAGAGCTAAAGGAACGGATCAAACAAAAAATAGTTGAACTGTATGAACATTATTGCAGATTGGAAAAATAATCAGAAAAAACTGCCTCGCAAAGAGAAGGCGTGGCAGTTTTGTGTATTCTGTCCATTTGTGTTTGTCTGTATTTCTAGCGGTATGTCCGGCCTGATGTTTTTGCCATATCCAAATGCTGGACGGTTCCACAGTTTCCATTTTCATAGAGAAAGATGCCTGTTTTGCGTATAAGGGCGTTTGTCGCGTTGTTTTTTGAGGAATTAAGCGAAAAATCCGTATCCGCATTGCCTAGATAGATTGCCCCAATTCCGGCTTTTCCAATCGCGCAGAGGACGTCTTTTCCGGAGCTGTCTTTTGTCCAGATGCGCAGTTTATCAAAAATCGGGTCATTTTCATCTATCCAGCCGTTTCCATCGGAATCATATTTTGCAAGATCGGCAAACCCATCGCCGCTTTTTGCGCCGAATAGTTCACTGCCGTCATTGATTTTCCCGTCTCCGTTTAAGTCAAGCGCCAGAAAGCCGCTTCCGGCGGCAAGGTTTGAAATTTCATCTAACGTTCCGTCGCAGTCTAAGTCAAAATAGAATTTCTGATCTGAAACTTGGGCAGAGGCGGAGTTTAGATTGATGACTAATGGATCGCAGAGAGCGGCCTGATTTAGAGCCGCGCCGAAATTTACGCTTCCTGCGTATTCTTCTTCAAAAGAACGGCTCATAGTCATAGAAAGATTAAAATCAATTTCACGTCCGTCTGCAGTTTTGACTGTGCCTTTGGTGGCAAACGTCGTTTCTTCTTCCTCATAATGATAGCCGTATTCCGAATAGGCCCCGCCCCACGCCTGCCCGCCCATGGAGGGCTGTCCTGTAATGCTGCTGATAAAGGCGTCGCGGGGATTTCCATTTTTGCCAAATAAAATCATCATAAGGTAATTGAGGGACTGCGCTTTTATCGTATGCGCATCCGGTGTGGCTTTTTTCGTAATGCTGACCGGGCTGCCAATGCTTTGCGCCTGTTTGAACTGATTGAATAAATCATTTTTGTTTCCGGCATTTTCCTGTCTGCGTTTTCCAGAGCCGGATTCTTCATTGTATTGCTGTACCATTACTGTATTCCGGTTTTGCATAAACCCGCTGCCCCATGTGGTAAGGGAAGTGGAGACAGCAGTCGTGCGGCTGTAACTGCGTTTGGAAGCCATAGCCACATTACTTGATTGTATAATCATGTAAACTCCTCCTGTAATCCATGCCTTTTCTTCTTGTCTGCTTCCCTGTAAACAATAAGAAAAAGACGGCAGATTTAAGAAACTCCATTTTCTTAAATTACCGTCCTTGGCCCCATTAAGAAATCACGAATGCATTCATATTACATATCGGAATTTTCTGGAAAATGTTTAACGTCTGCCGGAGAAGTATTTTTATAAAATAGAACCATCCCGAGGATTCCAAGGAGGACAGAAAACAGCAAAAATAAAATGGAATACAGCGGATTGTTCAATAGAGCCGTTACTGAAGAAGCAAACGTGCCCCAGAGATTAAATAATATGTGCAGGAAAATGGAAAGCCAGATAGAAGCGCCCCTTTTGCAGATATATCCTAAAAACAGCCCGATAAAAAATGCGTAGATTCCCTGTATGAAATTCATATGGAATACGCCAAATAAAAGCGCCTGAAAGAAATTGGCGGCCCAGAATGGCAGGGCTTTTTTGGCGGAAGAAAGAATAACGCCCCGAAAGGTAAGTTCTTCTTCAATCGGGCCTAAAATAACGGCATATAGAATTAAAAGCAAAGACGGCTGGCCTGTAAAGCCTGCGCTATCCATCAGTTCCACATAAAAGTCCATCCATTGTGGAAATAAGTAGGCGAAGAAATTCGTCAGGACGGAGGAGAGAAGCTGTAATCCGGGGACAAGGCAGATAATTCCAAGAACTAATGCTGGCTTGGAGAAGCTTTCCGCCGGGATATGCAGGCTTCCATGGAATTGCTTGGCGTACCAAAAGCCAAAAAGCAGGATTCCACAGACTGCAAACAGAATGGAAATCATCATGACATAATTTTGGCCGGAAAAAGATATGGAAAACCGTCTGAGCAGCTCCGTGAAAGTCATCTGCCTGCCGGAACGAAGCGCAAAAAAGCAGATTTGCATTATGCAAAATCCCATAACGGGAATAGCGACGATAAATTGCAGGCTGACAGAGGCAATGAGTGGTACGAAACATAAGAAAAAATATCCAACTTTTTTCATGGCAACAGGCTCCTTTAATATTGTTAATGGTATGGCTGCATTATAGCATATTGAAAGTGAAAAGTAAAAACATATCTAAGCCGTAAGCTTGTGTGGAAATAGGGGGACAGGCGGGACGCGCGGTTTAGCTGGTTTCGCGTATCATTAGGCGGCAGGGGAGTTCTAAGCGGATATATTCGCGGTGCCCTTTATTTAAGCGGTCAATAAGCGTTAAAATTGCCATATGCGCCATATCTTCTTTGGGAATCCGTACAGTAGTTAAGAGGGGGGACATATTGCTCGCTTCCCGTATATCGTCAATGGAGATAACGGCGGGGGCATAAATATGCTTTCGTTTCCGGCCGTTGCTTTCCTTCATGGCGTTTAGAAAACCGATTGCCGTGATGTCGTTTGCGCAAAATACTGCGGTCGGGAGTTTCGGGTTGGCGCGCAGAGTGTGGAAGGCTCGGTAGCCGTCGCTTTGGGTTTGGTTGGTTGGGATAATGTAGTCGTAGGCAAGGGGAAGGCTGTGGGCGGTTAAACATTCGTAATACCCCATGTAGCGGGCTTCCATATTACAGTCTCCAATATAGGCGATTTTCGTGTGGCCAAGCCCGATAAGATATTCGATTGCCATGTAGGCGGCTTTTGAACCGTTACAGATGACTTCGTCCATTTTGTAGTCCATGGGGTTGCGGTCAATGGCGATTACGCCGGGGAACTGATGGATTAGGGATTCGGCAAGTTCAAAAGGGCATTTTCCTAAAATCATAAGTCCGTCCGCCTGTGTTTGGTTTTTTAATGGCTGGCTGCGGGTGACGTCGGAGATATTTAAAATCTGGCCGACAATGCAGTTCATTTTTTGGAGTTCTGTCTCAATGCAGCGGAATAATTCGCAGAAGAAAGGGTCTTTATCGAGTGAGTCGTAACGGGCTAAGAGGATATCAATGACATAGGGTTTTGATACACCGGACTGGGGCATTCCCAGTTTTAAGTTTCGGGCGTTTAAATTGGGGGTATAGCCCAGTTTGCGGGCTGCCTGCCGGATTGCCTCCGTTTTAGCCGGATCTTTGCATTGGTACTCGGGATTATTGAGCGCCCTTGAAACGGTAGCCGGAGAAACTCCGGCCATTTGGGCGATTTTTTTGATTGACATAGGACGTCCTTTCTTTATTTCTGCTCCAGAAGCCCCCGTTGTCTTAGGATATGATTTTCTAAAAGGGAAAAGATCCCTTTATCAATGAGGATTCCGATACAGATAATAATTAACATAACGCTCATCACCTGATTAATGTCCGCGAGGTCGCGTCCGACCATAAGCGTATAGCCAAGCCCGACGGAAGCGGACATCACCTCACCGGACATTAAGGCGCGCCATGCGAAAGACCACCCTTGTTTTAAGCCGGAAATAAAAGCGGGAAGGGCGGCGGGAAAGATGACGCGGCGGTAGAGGGCGAGAGGCTTTACGCCCATGGTCTGCGCGGCTTTAATATAGATGGGAGGTATATTTTTAATTCCGCTTTCAATCGAGAGGGCGATTCCAAATGCGGAACCCATTACAATGACGAAAACGATTGCGCTTTCCGTCAATCCGAACCAGAGAATGGCAAACGGGACCCAGCAGATGCTAGGAAGGGTCTGTATGCCGAGTATCAGTGGCTTTAAGTTGCGTTCCAGATAGGAAAAGCGGATAATTAACGCCCCAAGGATCATTCCGATTAGAACGGCGATGAGAAACCCGCTTAAGGCGCGCAGTAAGCTGCTAGTGACGGCGGATAGCAGGGTTCCGTTTGAAGTAAGGGAGATCAGGCATTTAACCACGCCGGAGGGGTTGGGCGCGGCATAGGGTTTTATCAGTTTCAGCCAGTCACAGGCGGCAGTGTAAAAAAGCTGCCAGAGGAGAATTAGCCCGAGGAAAAAGAAAAGATTTCCAGCCAGTTTCTTTAGTTTCATGTTTAAAAGACCTCCTCTTTGTCAAATTCTTCCGCCGCGGATTGTTTTGCGCTTAACTGCACTTGGGAGAGAATTTCCTTCCGCAGCGTGACAAAATCCGGATCTTCGATGTCGCGGGGGCGCTGAAATGGGATCGGTACGATTTTTTTGATCCGTCCCGGATTTTCTGCCATTACGACGACGCGGTCCGCGAAATAGACGGCTTCTTCCACGCTGTGCGTCACATATAAAATCGTTTTTCTGTTTTTTTCCCAAATGCTTTCCAATTCCGCGCGCAGAATGTGGATCGTCTGCTTGTCTAACGCGGAAAACGGCTCGTCCATTAATAAGAGTTTGCTGTCTAAAGCAAGCGCCCTTGCGAGGGCGGCGCGCTGTTTCATGCCGCCGGAAATTTCATGGATTTTATAATCTTTGTAATGATAGAGCCGCACCGTTTTTAAATAGGCTTCTGCAATTTCTTTTTGTTTTGCTTTCGTATGGCCTGCGGCTTCTAAGCCAAACATAACGTTTTCTAACACAGTCAGCCATGGATAAAGAGCGGCTTCCTGAAACATAACGACGCGGTCTGCGCCCGGGCCTTTGACAGCGGCGCCGTCTAACGTAATGCTGCCCGAAGTCGGTTTATCAAGCCCCGCGACAAGGTTTAACAGGGTGGATTTCCCACAGCCAGACGGTCCGACAATACAGATAAACTCGCCCTTTTCCACAGTAAGGGAGATGTCTTTTAACGTTTCTTTTTTGGTGTTTGTAAAAGATTTATTGATTAAATTCAGTGTTAAATACATTTCTTTCCTCCGGTACAGAACTGATAAACCCTTCTTCTTTGCTGATGTTGGCAAATGTCATAATGGCGTTGGTGTGAAGGGTTGTGTCGGCCGTCATGCGGGAAAATGCGCTCTCTAAGATGTCCGTATCTATGGATTTTCCGGTTACGCCTTTAATCTCACTGTTGACGATTTCCTGCGCCTCTTTGGCATGTTCATTGATGAATAATGTGGCCTCTTCGTGCATTGCCAAAAAGTCTTTGACATATTCTGGATGCTTTTCCATAAAGTCCCCGTTTGCAATGACTACGGCTGTCGGGTAATTGCCTTCTAAAAAGAGTTCGTCATAGTCTAAAACCACTTCGGCGTTCCCGTTTTTCTCAATCGTCGCCCCCCATGGCTCTGGGACGACAGCGGCATCTACGCTTCCATTGTCCATTAAGTTTAAAATATCGGCGTTTGAGCTTGCGCTGATGGTTACGTCCCCGCCCTTGTCAACCGGTTTTAATCCGTTTTCAGATAATAAGCTTAACAGGCATAAGTGCTGTGTGTTTCCAATCTGCGGGACAGCGACCTTTTTGCCGGCTAAATCTTTGGCAGACGAGATGCCGGAGCCTTTGCGCGCCAAGAGGACAGCGCCTGCGTTTGTGGCGTTTGAGATAATTTTTACGTCCCCGCTGGATTTAAAGTTGGCGTTGATGGCGGGGACAGGGCCGATATAGCCTAAATCAATTTCACCTGCAAATATGGCTTCGATTTCCGCCGGTCCGGCATTGAAAGAAGTCCAGCTTACATTGCAAGCGTCTTTCCAAGCTTCTTCTAATTTGCCTTGATTTTTTAAGATAAGCGCCTGTGTATGCGTGATATTCGGGAAGTATGCGATTCGTACGTTTAGTTTGTCATCGTCATTGGAACCGCATCCAGCCGTAAAAAGCAGGGCAATGAATGCGAGCGTGAGCGCAGTAATTTGTTTCCATGTTTTTTTCATAAGATATGGCCTCCTTTTGTTTGGTGACATTGTATCATCACTGAGTAAGAGGAAAACGGGTAAAATTTGAAAACGTTTTCTAATGGGCGTTCCATGCTTTGGAACGTTTTTTGTTATTCTTTGCAAAATTGTGATAAAATATAAGGAAATGGGACACAGGGAGCGTAAAAATGAAATTGAAATATTTGATTTATAAGAAAAGTGAATTTGAGCATGAAGGAGTTCTTTTGGACGGGTTTGCCCGTTTAAAAAAAGAGGCAAAGGCGTATGGCGTTCAGTCAGCGGCGTTTGGGGACGGCCCGCTTTGTTCGTCTATCAAATCAGAAGGGATAGAAGCGGACTGCGCATTGGCGCTTGCGGCAAGAGATGAGACGCTTGCAGAGGCAAAAGAGGGGAATGTGGCGGCGCTTGCCTTAAAAATCCCATTGTTTCCTAATGAGGGGCTCTATCAGTCGGATTTTCTGCGCGAAGGGTTTGAAGGGGTGGACATTTGGTTTTTAGAGAGGGTTTACCAGAGGGCGCATGGGATTCCATGGCGGGTAATTGAAACAAAACGGTGTTATCTGGAGGAAATGACCGTGTTTGACCTGCCGGAATTATATATGCTTTATTCTGGGGCAGGCATGGCGGACTATCTGCCGCCGCTTCGCAGCCTTACAGAAGAAATCTGTTATGTAAAAACGGAGCTTACTCAAATGTACCGTTTTTTTGGGTATGGCTTTTGGCTTGCGCGCGACAGATTTACAGATGAGCTGATTGGACGCGCCGGATTTTCGCATTTCTTTTTGGGAGAGGACTGTCTGTTAGAGATGGGATATGCCATTGCCGCTAAAAAAAGGCGGCAGGGGTATGCGTTTGAAATCTGTGAAGCGATGCTCGCATACGCGAAAGGCATGGAATCCTGTTTTGACCGCGTAAATTGTTTTGTTCAGGAGGAAAATAAGGCTTCCCGCAATTTGTTAAAAAAACTGGGATTTGAATGGAAAGGAAAGCAGATTCGGGGGAATTGTGAGATGCTTTTGTATGAATATTTGCTGAATGTTTGAAAAAAAGGCATAAAATAAAGCGAATTTTGTTTGTTTTAATATTGTTTTTTTGTGCATAATTATTTATAATATTGGCTAATTATATCAGTAAATCCAAAAGATGGGTAGAGTGGGCGGTGAAGGCATGGCAGAGTTTTCAAATGAGCAGTTAGAAAAAATGGTCAAAGAGTTTCAGGGGGTGGATCATAATATTCCTATCACGCAGGAGTTTGAGGAACCGGAGAAATTATTCGTTGATTTGATAGAAAGCGTGAGGAAATACCATCCTTCGGCAAATATTTCCATGATTGCGAAAGCCTATCATGTTGCGGATGAGGCGCATAAAGGGCAGGCGCGTAAATCCGGTGAGCCGTATATTATCCATCCGCTTTGCGTCGCGATTATTTTAGCGGAGCTGGAGCTTGATAAAGAGACGATTGTGGCGGGGCTTTTACATGACGTTGTGGAAGACACGGTAATGACGAATGAAGAAATAGCGGCGGAGTTTAGCGGTGAAGTGGCGCTGTTGGTGGACGGCGTGACAAAATTGGGGCAGTTTTCCTATGATGCGGATAAGCTTGAGATACAGGCGGAGAATTTACGGAAAATGTTCCTTGCAATGGCAAAAGATATCCGCGTCATTTTAATTAAACTTGCGGATCGGCTTCATAATATGCGGACGTTAAAATATATGCGGCCGGAGAAACAAAAGGAAAAGGCAAGGGAGACTATGGACATCTATGCGCCGATTGCCCATCGCCTTGGCATTTCCAAAGTGAAGATTGAGCTGGACGATTTATCTTTGAAATATTTAGAGCCGGAAGCGTATTATGATTTGGTGCAGAAGGTGGCGTTAAAGAAGCATGTGCGTGACAAGTATGTGCGCACGCTTGTGGGAGACGTCAAAGAGCAGATGAAAGATGCGGGCATACAGGCGGACGTGTATGGAAGGGCAAAGCATTTTTTCAGCATATACAAAAAAATGGTCAATCAGGATAAAACGTTAGACCAGATTTTTGACTTATTTGCGATCCGCATTATTGTGACCAGCCTTAAAGACTGTTATGCCGCGCTTGGCATTATCCATGAAATGTACCGCCCGATTCCGGGACGGTTTAAAGATTACATTGCAATGCCGAAACCAAATATGTACCAGTCGCTTCACACTTCTTTAATCGGGCCGGCGGGGCAGCCGTTTGAGATTCAGATCCGCACCTATGAAATGCACAGGACGGCGGAATACGGAATTGCCGCGCATTGGAAATACAAAGAAGGCAAGACGGGAATGAGCGGCGCGACACAGGAAGAAGAAAAGTTAAGCTGGCTGAGGGAAATTTTAGAATGGCAGCGGGATATGTCGGATAACCGCGAGTTTTTGACGCTGTTGAAAAGCGATTTGGATTTGTTTTCCGATACGGTCTATTGTTTTACGCCGCTTGGAGATGTGAAAACGCTTCCAGCGGGCTCGACGCCGATTGATTTTGCATACAGCATCCATTCAGCGGTCGGGAATAAAATGATAGGCGCAAAGGTCAATGGACGGCTTGTGACGATCGATTATGTCATTCAAAACGGCGACAGGATAGAAGTGATTACTTCCCAAAATTCAAAGGGGCCAAGCCGCGACTGGTTAAATATTGTAAAGAGCACACAGGCGAAGACGAAGATTAACCAGTGGTTCCGCAGTGAATTTAAGGAAGGGAATATTTTAAAGGGCAAGGAACTGATGGCTTTGTGCTGTAAGGCAAAGGGCATTCAGTTGTCTGATATAAATAAACCAGAGTATCAGGAAAAAATTCTAAGGAAATACGGGTTTTCTGACTGGGATTCCGCGATGGCGACAGTAGGCCACGGCGGAATCAAGGAAAGCCAGATTGTCAACCGTATGTATGAAGAATACAAAAAGGATCATGCGGCAGAGCTTACGGATCAGGATATTTTAAATACGGTGTCTGCGCAGGGGCATGAAAAAGCAGAGCGGGAATGTTTAAGGAGCGGCATTATCGTAAAGGGGATCTATGATGTGGCGGTTCATTTTTCGAAGTGCTGCAGTCCGGTTCCCGGCGATGAGATTGTAGGTTATGTGACACGGGGAAGGGGCGTTTCCATTCACCGTACAGACTGCGTTAATATGATGTGCCTTTCCGAGACGGAAAGAGAGCGTTTAATCGATGCGGAATGGCAGAAAGGCGCAGAGGAAGGCGAGAGCGGTCTGTATATGGCGGGGCTTAAGATATATGGAAATAACCGTACAGGGCTTTTGGTGGACATAACAAAGATATTTACAGAGCGTTCCATAGACATCAGCGGGATTCATTCAAAGACGAATAAACAGGATGTTGCAACGATTGAAATTTCATTTTGCGTCAAAGGACGGGAGGAGCTTACAAAACTGATTGACAAAATACGGCAGGTGGAAAGCGTCATAGACATTGAGCGGACGACAGGCTGATAAGGGAGAATAGAGATGGCAGGACTTCGTGTAGAACAATATACAGTAGGGCCGGTAATGACGAATTGTTATTTCGCGGTCAATGAGGAGACAAAGGAGATGTTTGTGGTAGATCCGGGAGACGCCGCAGAAGCTTTGGCTGCAAAAATCAAAGAGCAGGGGCTTACGCCTGTCGCTGTGCTTTTGACGCATGGGCATTTTGACCATGCGGCTGCCGCGGGGGACATTGCGGAGGCATTTGGGATTCCCATTTATGCGCATGAGCGGGAGAAAAAGACGCTTGAAACGCCTGAAATTAATCTTTGCGGCATGATTGGGGAGACGGGCGCCGTCTACCATGCGGATATTTATGTAAAAGACGGCGATTGCTTGGATTTGGCGGGTTTTTCGGTTCAGGTAATTCATACGCCGGGGCATACGAAAGGCGGATGCTGTTATTATATTGAAAAAGAGCAGGCTTTGTTTGCAGGCGATACGCTGTTTTTTGAGTCGGTTGGAAGGACGGATTTTCCGGAAGGCAGCGCGTTGGAGCTATTGCATTCCATTCATGAGAAATTGATGCCGCTTGCAGGACAGACGAAAGTTTATACAGGGCATAACGATACGACTACGATAGGGTGGGAACGGCAGCACAACCCGTTTCTTTAGGAGAGTATAAGATGATTGCGGTAAAACTGAACAGGGCAGATTTTGAATACGATATTTACTCTTTAGTGAAAGCGTTTTTTCCGGCGGAGGAGGTAACCGTCAGCGTGGGGGAAAAGGCGGACAAAGAGGCAATATCGTTTCGTATTGTTACGAATTACCTGCAGGATAGGTTTGAAGTATGGCTTAAGGAGCCGCAAGAAGATACGCCAAAACATAAACTTTCGGTGGAAACGGATTTTTCAGATAGAAAAGAAACGAAAAACCGTTTGAAGCGGGCGTATTATGAGATTTTATCAAACTATTCGAAAAAAACGCTTCCATGGGGGACTTTAACGGGAATCCGTCCGGTTAAAATTCCGATGGGTTTTTTGGAAGAAGGAAAAGACGAAGCGCAGATCTGGCGTTATATGAAAGAGACGCACTTTGTGTCAGATGAAAAAATAAAGTTAAGCATTGATGTGGCGAAACGGGAATTTTCCCTATTAAGCAAACTGGATTATGAAACGGGCTACAGCCTGTATATAGGGATTCCGTTCTGCCCAAGCGCATGTTTGTACTGCTCTTTTACCTCGTATCCTCTTTCGGCGTGGGAAAGCCGGATAGATGAGTATTTGGATGCGCTTAGCAGGGAGATATTGTTTGCGGCAGGCTATTTTAAGGGAAAACATTTAAACGCCGTGTATATTGGCGGAGGAACGCCCACGTCGCTTGGGGCGGCGCAGCTAAAACGGCTTGTATCAAGGGTTTTTGAGCATTTTGACATGTCGCATTGTCTGGAATTTACTGTTGAGGCGGGAAGGCCGGACAGTATTACAAGGGAGAAATTATTGGCGTTAAAGGAAGAAGGCGTGACGAGGATTTCGATAAACCCGCAGACGATGAAAGAAGATACGCTAAAGATCATTGGCAGGCATCATACGGCAAAACAGACGGAAGAACAGTTTTATTTGGCAAGGAGCCTTGGGTTTGACAATATCAATATGGATTTGATTGCAGGATTGCCAAATGAGACGCTTTTTGACGTTACACATACCATGCAAAAGATTGCCGCTTTGCATCCGGACAATTTGACAGTCCATTCCCTTGCGTTAAAACGCGCGGCAAAGCTTAGTATGTTTCGGGAAGAATATCAGGATCTGACATTTGAAAACACACAAGAGACGATTGCGGTTACCGCGGATTATGCAAAGCAAATGGGCATGGAGCCGTACTATCTCTACCGGCAGAAAAACATGGCGGGCAATTTTGAGAATGTCGGTTACGCCACAGAGGGGAAAGAAGGGATATATAATGTTTTGGCAATGGAGGAGAAACAGACCGTCATAGCCTGCGGAGCAGGCAGCATTTCAAAACGCGTCTATCCCGACGGCAGCGTAAAAAGATGTGAAAACGTAAAAGACGTTACCCAGTATATTGGGAGAATCGACGAGATGATAGAGAGAAAAAGACAACTGTTTGGCGGTTAAGAACAGGACAAACAGAACAAAATTGGAGGAAATTACATGGCATTAGTAAAGAAACCCGTCACCGGAATGAAAGATATTTTACCGGAGGAAATGCAGATTCGGGATTATGTCATTGGCGTAATCAAAGACACATACCGCAGTTTTGGCTTTACGCCGATAGAAACCCCCTGCATGGAAGCGATTGCAAACCTAAGCAGCAGGCAGGGCGGTGAAAACGAAAAACTGATTTTTAAAGTTTTAAAAAGGGGAGAAAAATTAAAGCTCGACAGTGCAAAAAGCGAGCAGGATTTAGTGGATATGGGGATGCGTTATGATTTAACGCTTCCGCTTGCGCGTTTTTATGCAAACAACGCAAACAGCCTGCCGTCTCCTTTTAAAGCGCTGCAAATCGGAAGCGTTTGGCGGGCAGACCGCCCACAGCGTGGGAGATACCGCCAGTTTACCCAGTGCGACATAGATATTTTGGGAGAACCGTCGCAATTAGCGGAAATTGAGCTGATATTGGCGACGACGACAACGCTTGGGAAGCTGGGCTTTCACGGATTTGAAATTCGGATTAATGAACGCGGCATATTAAAAGCTATGGCGAAGTACAGCGGATTTCCGGAGGAATCCTTAGATACCGTCTTTATTATATTGGACAAAATGGACAAAATCGGATTGGACGGCGTTGCTAAAGAGTTGGAGCGGGAAGGATTTTCGGAAGAATCGGTTAGGAAGTATCTTGATTTGTTTCAAAAAGCCTGTGGAGAAACGGATTATGCCAAAGCGCTTGGGGCGTTAGCGGATCAGTTAGGAGAGTTTTTGCCAGAGGGCTTAATAGATAACTTACTGGAAATCATAAAAAGCGTAGAGCAGACCAAAAGCGCTGATTTTCAGATGGTATTCGACCCGTCATTGGCGCGCGGCATGGGATATTATACCGGGACGATTTTTGAGATTGCCATTCCGGAATTTGGCGCAAGCTGCGGGGGCGGTGGAAGATATGATAAGATGATCGGGAACTTTACCGGGACAGCCACTCCGGCTTGTGGCTTCTCCATTGGATTTGAACGGATTATCCTATTGTTGATGGAGCATGGCTTTAAACTTCCGGCGCAGCCGAAAAAAACAGCGTATCTGGTCGAAAAAAATTATCCAACAGACCGTTTATGTGAAGTAATTGAAAAAGCGCAGAAAGCAAGGGAAGCTGGAGAGCAGGTTCTTGTTACGCGTATGAATAAAAATAAAAAGTTCCAAAAAGAGAAACTGAAAACAGAAGGCTATGAAACGTTTGAAGAATTTTTCCATAAATAATCCAAACATAAAAAACGTTAGAGCGGTTCAAATAGCAGAGAAATTAAGAAAAGTGATAGGAGGATCTCATAATGTCAGAATCAATGCAGGGATTGAAACGCACACATAGATGCGCGGAAGTATCCAGTGGAAATATCGGGGAAACAGTCACAGTGATGGGCTGGGCGCAAAGGAGGAGGAACTTAGGCGCCCTGATTTTCGTGGATTTAAGAGACCGTTCGGGCCTGCTTCAGATTGTATTTGATGAAAACAGCGTAGGAAGCGGAGGTTTTGCAAAAGCGGCAACGATCCGGAATGAATTTGTGCTTGCAGTGACGGGAACAGCGCAAAAGCGGGAAGCGGCAGTCAATGAGAATTTAAAAACGGGGGATATTGAACTGATTGCCAAAGAAATCCGCATTCTCTCGGAATCCGAAACGCCGCCATTTCCGATTGAAGAAGACAGCCAGACGAAGGACGAGCTTCGTCTGAAATACCGTTATTTAGATTTGAGAAGGCCGGATTTGCAGAGAAATATGATGCTTCGGAGCAAAGTGGCGTATCTTATGCGTGAATTTATGGCAAAAGAGGGGTTTTTAGAAATAGAAACGCCAATTCTTTGTAAATCCACGCCGGAAGGAGCAAGGGATTATCTCGTTCCAAGCCGCATCCATGCCGGAAAATTTTATGCGCTGCCGCAATCGCCGCAGTTGTATAAACAGCTTTTAATGTGTTCCGGTTATGACCGTTATTTTCAGATTGCGAAATGTTTCCGTGATGAAGATTTACGCGCTGACCGCCAGCCAGAGTTTACGCAGGCGGACATGGAACTGTCATTTGTCGATATGGACGACGTGATTGACGTGAATGAGCGCCTTTTAAAATATGTGTTTCAAGAAGCGGCTGGCGTGGAACTAACGCTCCCATTCCCCCGTATGCCTTGGCAGGAAGCCATGGATCGTTTTGGATCGGATAAGCCGGACACGCGTTTTGGAATGGAGCTTACAGACGTTTCTACGGTCGTAAAAGACTGTGGGTTTGGCGTATTTACAGGGGCGTTAAACGAGGGCGGCTCTGTCCGCGGGATTAATGTCAAAGGATGCGGCGCAATGCCGAGGAAAAAAATTGACAAACTGGCCGAGTTTGCAAAAGGATGCGGCGCGAAAGGGCTTGCATACCTTGTAATCAATGAAGACGGAAGTTATAAATCTTCTTTTGCAAAGTTTATGACGGAAAGCGAACTGTCCGGATTAGTGTCCGCAATGGACGGAAAAGCAGGGGATTTACTTTTGTTTGCCGCAGACAAGAATAAAATTGTTTGGAATGTTTTAGGCGCGCTTCGCCTGATGATGGCAAAAGAACTCGGTCTTTTAGATGAGAGTAAGTTTCACTTTTTATGGATTACCGACTTCCCTCTTTTTGAATGGTCTGAGGAAGAAAACCGTTATATGGCGATGCATCACCCATTTACTATGCCAAAAGAAGAAGACTTGGACAAGATCGATGTAAACCCTGCGTCAGTCCGCGCAGAAGCTTACGACATCGTCCTAAATGGAACAGAGCTTGGAGGCGGCTCCGTCCGTATCCATCAGAATGACATACAGGAAAAAATGTTTCAGGCGCTTGGCTTTTCAAAAGAAAGCGCATATGAGCAGTTTGGCTTTTTGCTCGATGCATTCCGTTATGGCGTTCCGCCCCATGCAGGCCTTGCATATGGGCTGGATCGTATGGTGATGCACTTGGCGCGCACGGATTCTATCCGTGACGTGATTGCTTTCCCGAAAGTGAAGGACGCTTCCTGCCTGATGACGGAAGCGCCGGGGGAAGTGGAAGCGGCGCAATTACAGGAACTTTCTTTAAATATTAAAACACAGGAAGCCCAGTCTTAAGAAGATCCTGAATAAAGGAGATGCGGCATGAAGAAAAAGAGTATTTTAAACCAGTTATTGCTGCCGATTATTACAATCGTATGCGCTTTGGCAGTCTGCCTGTCCGTTTTGATTGTCGTTGTGTTTACAAAATCTTATGAACAGGAAGTGTTTGATAAAAGTCAGGATAAGACCCGTCTTGCGGCGAGTGAAATTGCAACGTTCTTAGACGGGGCATATGGAATTGCGGAAGAACTTTCCGTAAATCCAAGCATTTTAACGATGCAGACAGATATCCAAACGCCGTTATTGGAAGACTGCGTAAAGCGTAACCCCTATTTTGAACTGCTCTATATACAGGGAACGGACGGTATGCAGACGGGACGGTCTTCCGGTGAATTGGCGGATCGTTCCGCGCGCTGGTGGTTTACTCAAATGATGGAAGATAAAAAAGCGTTTATTTCCAAGTCCTATTATTCCGTGAATACCGGAATGCCCTGCGCATCCATTTTTCTTCCTATGTATTGGGAGGAAAAACTGACGGGGATTTTTGCCGCTGACATGAAACTGGATTATCTGCAAAGCATAATTGAAGATTGTTCCAATTTAGAAAAAGAGGAGAGTTCCTTTGTCATTGACGGGGAAGGCGTTGTTGTCGCGCATCCGGACAGCCTCCAGATTGAGGAGCTGTACAATTATAAAACCCGGACAAAGACGGAATCCAAAAAAGATGGGAACGGGGAGCCGGTAACAGATGCGGACGGAAATATTCTAACGGAAGAAAAACCTTTTGACCTGTCGGAAGATTACCAAAACGTGATTTCTGAAGTGATGAATGGGGCAAGCGGATGCAGGAAAATCAAAAATGAGGGGCGTTCTTACTACATAAGTTATGCGTCGGTTCCCCTAAAAGGCGAGTCTGGATCATGGTCTGTCCTGACAGTGCAAAAAGCATCGTCTGCTATGGCGATGGTGTACCGGATCATCTTTATTACAGTGGCGGCCGCGGTATGCGCGATTGCAGCCGCAGTTTTTGTCATTACGCTTTTAGCGCGCAGGCTGACGAGGCCGATTGCTTCGATTACCTCCGTCATTGGCAATGCATCGGACGGCGATTTTACGATGCGGGCGGACGAAAACAGCCAGAATGAAATCGGGAAGCTTTCGAAAAGTTTTAATAAAATGATAGAAAAAATGTCGGGCATCCTGACAAAAATTACGACATTTTCCAGTGAAGTGGTGCAAAGTTCCGGGTATTTAAAAAAAATAGAAGAAGAAATAGATTCGATTCATATGGCAGTGCGGGAAATTTCAGATGGGACGGTAGGGCAGAATCAAGACGTAGAACGCGTCGTAATGCGGACGACGGAGCTTGAAGTGATGTTTTCGGAGCTGAAGGCAAAAAGCAGTATGCTTTTAGACGACGCCCAAAATGTCATATTATCTGGGGAGAGCGGGTCAAAAAGCGTCGGAAAATTGAGAATGCAAAATGAAGATACGACAGAGACTATGCTTATCTCCCATCAAAAAATACAGAGTTTGGAAGCTCGTTCCAAGAAGATTTCAAACATTGTCAATACGATTAATGGCATTTCTTCCCAGACTGCCCTTCTTGCTTTGAATGCTTCCATTGAAGCGGCGCGTGCCGGGGAAATGGGCAAGGGTTTTGCCGTTGTGGCGGAATCGATCGGGAAACTTGCCGCTGACTCCACTGCGGCTACAGAAGACATTGAATCTATGATATCCGAATTGTGCCGTGACATTAATGATGCGGTCACATCTATCCAATCTATGAAAGAAGGGATTGAAGGGCAGTCCGAAGTCGTTTCGGTGGTTCAGGAGACATTTGAGGATTTCAAATTGTTAGCGGAAAAGACGCTTGATTCCGTCAGCGAAATGGAAGAACTAGTTGTGGAAATGCACAAATGCGACCGCTCTGTGGTTCATGCGATTGAGCGGATACGGGATATTTCAGGGAATACAGAAGAATTGACGGTAAAAGTGGCGGAAGCGTTAGAGGAGGAGACGAAAGGAATCCGGTTTGTGGCGGGGCGTATTGACGACCTTTCCGCAGTTTCGGAAGAAATGGAACAGGAGATGACGAAATTCAAGCTGGCAGATTAAAAGATTTGAGTTTCACCTTTTTTGAAAACCCGCATAGACTAATGAGAAAATAAATGTAGGAGCAAAGGCTTTGGCAATGATTGTAATAGACGCCGGCCACGGCGGTTTTGACAATGGCGCCATGTATGAGGGCAGAAAGGAAAAAGACGATAACCTGCGTTTGGCGCTGGCAGTGGGGAAAATTTTAGAACAGCAGGGATATGACGTGTTATATACGCGGACGTCGGATATTTACCAGCCTCCCTATGAGAAAGCGCAGATTGCAAATGAAGCAGGCGCAGACTATTTCATTTCTTTTCACAGAAACTGGGCGGAAAATGACAATACTTACAATGGAATCCAGACGCTTATCTATGGCGGCGACGATGAACGCGCAAGGCGGTTAGCGGAATCCATCAATGAGGAACTGGAAAAGACTGGATTTCAAAATCTGGGCATAGAGGAGAGGACAGGGCTTGCAGTGCTCCGCCGTACCCAAATGCCGGCAGTTTTGATTGAAACGGGATTTATCAACCACGATGGGGATAACGAAATATTTGACAATAATTTTAACGAAATCGCCGGAGCGATTGCGATGGGGATAGAGCGGGCCGCGCCGGCTGGGCAGAAAGCCGCGGCAAGGCAGATGGAAATGGACGGCCGCGTGACGGAGGACTGGGAGGAAGAAGACTGGGAAGAAAATTGGGATGACGATGATGACGACATGGACGACTTTGCGTTTGGCGTAGAAGTCGGGCGGTTTAAATATGGAACGACGGCGAATTTTCTGGCAGAGCAGCTTGTAGAGCAGGGCTTTGAAAGTTTTGTCCATAAAGATGACGGCATGATCCGCGTTGTGGCGGGAAAAGTGGACACCTTAGATGAAGCGCTAAAGCTTCAGCGGAAATTGCGGGATCTTGGCTACCGGACGATGATGATAGTATCGGAAAAGTGAATTTTTTAATCTGTTTTTAATCTTTTTGTGATAAAATGGGAATAAAAGGATAAATTGGACGCTTTTTGGAGGAAATCATGCGTATACTGGTAGTGGAAGATGAAAAAGATCTGAATCGGATTATTGTAAAAGAACTGGAATCAGAAGGTTATATTGTAGATAGCTGCTATGACGGGGAGAGCGCATTTGACTATCTGTGCATGGCAGAGTATGACGGTGTGATTTTAGACATTATGATCCCAGGAAAAGACGGATTTACCGTCCTAAAAGAAGTAAGAAGCAAAGGGATTACGACTCCGATTCTGTTTTTAAGCGCAAAAAGCGATGTCAATGATATTGTACGGGGACTGGATTTAGGCGCGGATGATTATATGGTGAAGCCATTTGAGTTCAAAGAGCTTTTGGCGAGAATCCGTATGATTATCCGCAAAAAAGTAGACGTCCATGAAAATATATATAACTGTGGCGACCTTGTAGTAGACTGTAATGCCTGTTCTGTCAAAAGGGGAGAAAGGCAGATCGAGCTTTCACCGAAGGAATATTCCGTACTTTTGTATCTGATACGCAATCAAAATATCGTTGTGACCAGAGAACAGATAGAAGCGAATATCTGGGCGTTTGACCGCGACGTAAGCTCGAACCTTGTAGACGTCTATATCCGTTATCTGCGGAAAAAGATTGATGATGGGTTTGAATTTAAGATGATACAGACCATTAGAGGGGTGGGATATGTATTAAAGGGAGAGGCGTAAAGCCGATATCAATCAGCCGTTATATTTTGCTTTGGCCGATTGTCGTTATTATGGCGATGATGATGATTATGTTGTTTACGGTACATTATTTGTCAGCGGCTGCGATAGAATATGATATCAAGAATGATCTCCGCCAAGACGTCAATAAAATGACGGATTATGTTTATATTAAAGATGGAAAACTAAATATCGAAGATGAATTTTGGTATCAGCAGGACAGCATATTTTTGATTGTCAGAAAAGACGGATCGGTTGCGGCAGGAGAATATCCAAAGGATGAGGAAGGTTCGCTCCGGGACGTAAAGGTTCCGGAACGGCTCACGGTTTCGGTTGACTGCGGCAGTGAAAGATATTATGTCAGGGACACTAAGGTCAGGGGAACCAAGGAAGAAAGGCTGTTTTTACGGGGAGTATTAAAAAAGTCGGATGCGGACAGTCACTATGAAACAATTACAATGGCGTCATATCTCAATATTCTGGGCGTGCTGCTGATTGTCCTTGCGTGGGGCCTGTTTTATTCCAGACGCATTTCAAAGGAGCTTGAGGATATGTGCCGGACGGCGGAAAGCATTGGGACAAGCCTTGACATTACAAAGAGAATGAAGGGAAACTATAAGTTTCAGGAAGTGGAAGTGTTGGCGCAGGCGAACAACCGTATGTTAGACCAAATTGAACAGAACTTCAAACAGCAGGAACAGTTTGCCTCGGACGTAGCCCATGAACTTCGGACGCCGATCGCCGTTATTTTGGCGCAGTGCCAGTATGCGGAGGCGAGAAAAATCGGCGCAGAGGAGTATGGCGAGATTTTAGACGTGGTGTTCCGGCAGTCGAAGAAAATTGACCGTCTGATTATTCAGCTTCTGCATTTGTCCAGATTAGAGCAGGGCAGGATGCAAATACAGGAGGAGACGCTTGATCTTGTGGAAATTGTGCAGTCTGTTTGTGAAGAACAGCAGGAAAAATTAAAAAACGGGGTATCTGTGCGGTTGGAGTTAAACGAAGCGTTTTCGACAGGAGATATTGGGTTAATTGCGATTGTCATACAGAATCTTTTGACGAATGCGGCGAAATTCAGCAGGGTAAACGGCAGGATTGACGTAAGGACCGGAGAAGTCCGCGGCGAAGCATTCGTGGAAGTGAGGGATTATGGCATAGGAATTGAGAAAGAAAATCAAAAGCGGATTTTCCAGAGGTTTTATAAATGCGATAAATCGAGAAATGCCGAAGGGTTTGGCCTTGGGCTGTCCCTTTCAAAGAAAATAGCGGAAAAACATGACGGCAGGATTGAAGTGGAAAGTGAACCGGAAAAAGGAAGCGTGTTTACGCTTTACCTTCCGTCAGGAAAGATCTGATAATCTTCTCTTTTAATGTGTCTTTCATCTTCTTCTTTTAAAATGAAGCAGGAAGCAAAAAAGACGTCTGAATGAAACAAAAGAGAAGAAATAGGCAACAATAAACAAATAGAAATAAAATAAAAGGAGTTATGTATGGATCATTTAGACGAATTAGAAGCAGAAGCCATTTATATTATGCGGGAAGTGGCGGCGGAATGCGAAAAGCCGGTGATGCTGTATTCGATAGGCAAAGATTCTTCGGTTATGCTGCATTTGGCGTTGAAGGCATTTTATCCTGAAAAACCGCCCTTTCCATTTTTACATGTCAATACGACATGGAAGTTTAAAGAGATGATAAAATTCCGTGATAAAATGGCGGACGATCTGAAGATTGAGATGTTAGAATACATCAACCAAGACGGCGCGGCGCAGGGAATCAATCCGTTCGAGCATGGTTCCGCCTATACGGATATAATGAAGACACAGGCATTAAAGCAGGCGCTGGACAAATACGGGTTTACGGCGGCGTTTGGCGGCGGGCGGCGTGATGAGGAGAAGTCTCGCGCCAAAGAGCGTATTTTTTCTTTTCGGGATTCGAACCACGCGTGGGATCCAAAGAACCAAAGGCCGGAAATGTGGAAACTGTTCAATACGAAAATCAATCAGGGCGAAAGCATCCGTGTATTCCCGCTTTCGAACTGGACGGAAAAGGATATTTGGCAGTATATTAAGCGGGAAAATATCCCGATCGTGTCTCTTTATTTTGCAAAAGAGCGTCCGGTTGTGGTTCGGAATGGCAATATTATAATGGTAGACGATGACCGCATGAAGTTAGAGCCGGGGGAAACGCCGGAGATGAAAATGGTGCGTTTCCGCACGCTTGGCTGTTATCCTTTGACGGGCGGCGTTTTATCGGAGGCGGCGACTTTAGATGAGATTATCAATGAGACGTTAGCTTCAGTGGAATCTGAGCGGACAAGCCGTGTCATCGACTCCGACGGCGGAGCTTCTAGTATGGAAAAAAGAAAACGTGAGGGGTATTTCTAATATGAAGAATGATTTATTGAAATTTATTACCTGCGGGAGCGTAGATGACGGGAAATCCACTTTGATTGGGCATATGCTCTATGATGCGAAACTGCTTTTTGCGGATCAGGAGAAAGCTTTGGCATTAGATTCAAAGGTGGGTTCTGCCGGAGGGGAGATTGATTATTCCCTTCTTTTGGACGGGCTTATGGCGGAGCGTGAACAGGGCATTACAATAGACGTTGCCTACCGGTACTTTACAACGGAACACAGGAGTTTTATTGTTGCCGATACGCCGGGGCATGAAGAATATACCAGAAATATGGCAGTCGGCGCGTCGTTTGCTTCTTTAAGCGTTATTTTAGTGGATGCAAGCCAAGGCGTTTTAATTCAGACCAAACGTCATGCAAGGATCTGCCATCTGATGGGCATTAAGCATTTTGTGTTTGCAGTCAATAAAATGGATTTGGTAAATTACAGTCAGGAACGGTTCTGTGAAATTGAGAAGGACATTAAGATTCTGATGGCGGAGTTTCACTATGAGAGCCTGCAAATGATTCCATTGTCGGCGACGGCAGGGGACAATATTACGACAAAGTCAAACCGTATGCCGTGGTACCATGGCATATCGCTGCTTAATTATTTAGAACGTGTCGACATATCGGAAGAAGGCGGCAATAAAAACTTTTCCATGCCGGTACAGCGCGTCTGCCGTCCGGATCATACGTTCCGCGGCTTTCAAGGGCAGATTGCTTCCGGTGAGATTGCAGTGGGTGACACAGTGACGGTATGCCCGAGCGGGGAGACGGCGAAAGTGGCTTCGATTCTTCAGGGGGATAAAAAAGTAGAGCGAAGCAAAAAAGGATATGGCGTGACGATTTCGCTTGACACGGAAATTGATGTCTCAAGGGGATGCGCGCTTGTAAAAAATTATACGTTAAAGTCGGGTTCCGTATTTGCCGCATCGATACTTTGGATGGACGACAACCAATTAGTGGCGGGAAAGAATTTTCTTTTGAAAATCGGGACGTCTCAGGTTCCGGCAACGGTAATGAAGATCAAGTATAAAATTGACGTCAACACAGGCGCGCATGTACAGGCGGAATCCATTACGAAAAATGAAATTGCTTTTTGTGAGATTTCCGTTGGGAGCAAAATTGTATTTGATGAATTTAAGGACAATAAAGACTTAGGTTCCATGATTTTAATTGACAGAATTACAAATATGACTTCCGCATGCGGGGTGGTTGTGCATGAAATGAACCGGGACAACAACCTTACATGGCACGATATGGACATTACGAAAGAACTGCGGGAAGGGCAGATGAACCAGAAAGCGCTGACAATCTGGATGACGGGCCTGTCCGGCTCCGGTAAGTCGACCGTTGCCAATGCGCTGGAAAAGAAGCTGTTTTCCATGGGGAAGCATACCATGATACTAGACGGCGATAACGTGCGTATGGGACTGAACAAAAACCTTGGGTTCGGGGAGAAAGACAGGATAGAAAATATTAGAAGGATTGCGGAAGTGTCCAAGCTGATGAACGATGCCGGACTGATTGTGCTGACGGCGTTCATTTCCCCGTACCGCAAAGACAGGAGAAAAGCGAAAGAGATTATTGGCGATAATTTTATAGAAGTTTATGTTGCCACTCCGCTTGAAGAATGTGAGAAACGGGACGTCAAGGGGCTTTATAAGGCGGCTAGGGAAGGTAAGATTTTTGATTTTACCGGAATCAGCAGTCCGTATGAGGCGCCGGAGTATCCGGACGTTGTGGTAGGGGAAAACGGGCAGAGCGTAGAAGAATGCGTAGATGCAATTTTAGAAGGGCTTAAAGACTATTTTGACAATTAAAAAAGGGCTGCCGCAAAATGTATTTTGCGGCGGCTCTTTTATATGAAGTCGTTTTGGATGCTGCGGTAAAATTCCGCTTTCGTCTGGCTCTGGTAAGGAATCACCCATAACAGGCCAATGCCTAAAGACAAAACGCCAAGAAGCAATACGCCGATAAAACTAAGGTCAAGATAAAAGTAACGCGCCTTATTGCCCTTCATAAGCATACGGCTTTCCCGAAAGGCATCGAAAAGCCCAAGTTCCGGCTGGTCAATTAAAAGATAGTACACTTGGCTAAACATTAGGGACAGGACATACACAGCCGCCAATGTCAAAAGTGAAACGGCAACAGTCAGTGTGAGAAATGTCTGTCCCGTCAGGACAGTGGCTGCAATACAAATGTACACAGGTATGAAAATTGCGGTAAAAAGCCCTGTTTTCATTAATTCCGCAAGAATAAACCGATCCGGCCGTTTTGTAAAAAAGTAAAACAAATCTATCAGCATTGCTTTTTTTCCTCTGGATAAATTTAAGTGGATCTGCGTTAATCCACTGCGTAAAACAGTCGAAAGCAGAGAGATAATTAAGGAGGACAAAAGCCAGATCGCAAGTTGGAATGCGTTTGGGCGGGTCTCTAGGGGAAGTCCAAACGGGGAGCTGATAAGAAGGACAATAAGCTCAATGATAAGAACCGCTCTCATTGGAAGTCCGTAATGTCCTGTTAAAATTCCTCTTGCGCGTCTTTTTAGTTCTTTTGAAGTCAGTTTCATGAAATTGGCGCTCCTTTTGCCGTTTTAGGCGGCGTAATCAACGTTAGCGCCGGTATATTTGGCGGCGTCTAATGCTTTTTGGTTTTTCTGGTAAGGGTTCGACTCGTTTGGATATTTCAAAGTCGTCCTTGTTTCACCGCCTGCCGTAAACACGCGTCCGCATTCCGGACAGACGGAAGTACGGATCGTAACGCCGGCGGATACGACTTTGCCCCCTTTTTCGGCTGCTTTTGCGTATGCGTTTGAGACGTGTTCCGCTTCGTGCGCGCGCACTCTGGCGCCGGATTCTGACGGGGAAATATGGGCGGCGGATTTAAACGAAACGTTTTCGTTGGAACCGTCCTGATATTTGCGGTTTTTACAGGTTTCACAGTCTGCCGGAGAAGATTCGTAGCCGGGTTTTGCGGCGGCTGGCTGGTATCCGGAATTAAAATTTGGGATATTTCCTATATTCATACAGTTTCCTCCTTTACAAAATAGATAGTTAGTATTATTATAACAAAACTAAGGGAAAAAACAAGGCGGGGATGCGCTTTTTAGCTTTGTTTTTGGGTATGCGGATTTGTGGCGGGGCGGGGAATACAGTTGGCATTTGACATAGGAGGCGGCTTGATGGGGCAGATTTTTAAGAAAAGAGACAGGGTGGAAGATCAGATGTTTGTGGCGGGAATCTGGGTTCCTCTTGTGATGTTTTTTGTGTTTTGGGGGTTTGAGTTGCTTCCGGATAGAGCGCGTGAGGTGTTTTTGGTTCCCTGTGTGTTTCATTCAGTGACAGGGTTTTATTGTCCGGGGTGCGGTGGGACAAGGGCTGTGGCAGTCCTTTTGGAAGGGAATGTTTTTGCGTCGGTATGCTATCATCCGATTGTGGCGTATGCCGCAGGGTTTTATGTCTGGTTTATGGCGTCCCACGCGGCAGAACGCCTGTCAGGATGCAGGCTCAAAGTAGGGCTTTTGTTCCGGAGCTGGTATCTGTATGTGGCGCTGGCAATCGTCGTATTAAATTTTTTCGTAAAAAATTTTGCGCTTTTGGTTTGCCGGATCGATCTTTTACAGTTACTGGATAAGGCCCATGCTTTGATATAGGGTTTCGTATTCTGACAAAAAGGCCTCTATGCCGCCATATTGGGTGAAGATAAAAACGAGCGTCCCGGTATAGATTGCAAGAGTGGCAAAAAGCCCTATGCCGCTTAACGCCAGCCCTGCTTTTCCCTGTGTGGAAAAAGCCATTTCGCCGCCTCTGGATAAAAGACCAAGCAAAAGCCCAAGCGCGCCGCAGATTAAGGCAATATAAATACATGGAAATGTGGCGACGGCTATTATGCCTAAAACCATAGAGGCGGCCGCCATGCCGTTAGAATGTGTGTTTTGATTTGTATTTGGCATATTTTGGGTGGTTGTGTTTTGTTCAAAGTCCATAGCGTCCTCTTTTCATTCAGATAATTCATCGATTTTAGTATAGCATGGAGCGAAAGATTTGTAAACGCGCAAAACTTATGGTATGATTGGGACAAGTGAGGAAAGAGAAAGGGAGAAATGAAATGGATCTAATTCAAACGCTTGCGAAAGAGCTTGGGATCAAGGCGCATCAGGCAGAAGCGGCTGTGCAGTTGATTGACGAAGGGAATACAATTCCGTTTATTGCGCGTTACCGCAAAGAGATGACGGGCGCGTTAAGTGATGAAATTTTAAGGAATCTGTATGACAGATTAAATTACCTGCGCAATCTGGAAGAAAAGAAAAGTCAGGTTTTGGCAGGGATTGAAGAACAGGGAAAACTTACGGAAGAATTAAAGGCTCAGATTCTGGCGGCCGAAACAATGGTAGTCGTAGATGACCTGTACCGTCCATACCGCCCGAAACGGCGGACGCGCGCGACGATTGCAAAAGAGAAAGGGTTAGAGCCGCTTGCAAATCTTATTTTGCTTCAGATGGCAAAACGGCCGGTGGAGGAAGAAGCAGAGCCGTATGTGAATCTGGAAAAAGAAGTCCATGACGTAAAAGAAGCGATTGACGGGGCAAAGGACATTCTTGCGGAAAGCATTTCTGATGAAGCGGATTACCGGATAAGGATTCGGGAACTGACCATGAAAAAAGGGCGGATTCTTTCTTCGGCAAAGGATAAGGAAGCGGAATCTGTATATGAGATGTATTATGAATTTGACGAGGCGCTGGCAAAACTTGCGGGGCATCGGATTTTGGCGCTAAACCGCGGGGAGGCGGAAAAAGCCCTTTTAGTAAAAATTGAAGCTCCAGAGGAGGATATTTTCCGTTATCTGGAAAAGAAAATTATCCGGACGGACAATCCATATACAACGCCGTTATTGCAAGAGACAATAGCAGACAGTTATAAACGCCTGATTGCGCCTGCGATTGAAAGGGAAATCCGCAACAGCCTGACGGAAAAGGCAGAGGATGGAGCGATTAAGGTGTTTGGTAAGAATTTAGAGCAGCTTTTGATGCAGCCGCCCATTGCAAACCAAGTTGTGCTGGGGTGGGACCCTGCATTCCGCACCGGATGCAAACTTGCAGTCGTCGATACGACAGGAAAAGTTTTGGATACGACAGTGATTTTCCCGACTGCGCCCCAGAATAAAGTAAAAGAAGCGAAAACGACATTAAAGCGGCTGATTGAGACATATGGGATTACCTTAATTTCAGTCGGCAACGGGACGGCTTCACGGGAATCGGAAATGGTGATTGTGGAGCTGTTAAAAGAAATGGATACAAAGGCGCAATATGTGATTGTAAATGAAGCGGGCGCATCTGTGTATTCCGCAAGCAAGCTTGCGACGGAAGAATTTCCGAATTTTGACGTTGGGCAGAGAAGCGCGGCGTCAATCGCAAGGCGCCTGCAGGACCCGCTTGCCGAGCTTGTGAAAATCGATCCGAAATCAATTGGCGTGGGCCAGTACCAGCATGATATGAACCAAAAGAAGCTGGGAGAGGCGCTTGCAGGCGTTGTGGAGGATTGTGTGAACAAGGTCGGCGTGGACGTCAATACAGCGTCTGCTTCCTTGCTGGAATATATATCCGGAATCAGTAAGGCGGTCGCAAAGAATATTGTGGCGTATCGGGAGGAAAACGGGCGATTTACAGCGCGGACACAGTTTTTGAAAGTGCCAAAACTAGGGCCAAAGGCTTATGAGCAGTGCGCGGGGTTTTTGCGGATTGCAGATGGGAAAAACCCGCTGGATGCGACGAGCGTCCATCCGGAAAGCTATCAGGCGACAGAGAAGCTACTTGCGAAACTTGGCGTTTCCCAAAAGGATATGAAAGATGGGAACTTAAAAGGGATTTCCAAAAAAATTTCAGATTATAAGGCGCTTGCGGCGGAATTGGACGTTGGGGAACTGACGCTTTTAGATATTGTCAAAGAGCTGGAAAAGCCGGCCCGCGATCCAAGGGAGGATATGCCGAAGCCGATTTTAAGAAATGACGTTTTGGAAATGAAGGATTTGACGGAAGGAATGGTATTAAAAGGGACAGTGCGCAATGTCATCGACTTTGGCGCATTTGTAGACATTGGCGTGCATCAGGACGGCCTTGTGCATATTTCCCAGATGACGGAGCGGTTTATTAAACATCCGCTTGAAGTTGTCAGCGTAGGGGACATTGTGGAAGTGAAAGTGATGAGCGTAGATTTGAAAAAACAGAGGATTCAGCTAACGATGAAAGTGTAGGGGAATCTCCCGCATCTTATAGAGGTGTGGGGGATTTTTTGAATTTTACATAGATGTTTAGAGTGTGTTAGAAACATGTTTTCTGCAAATTTTTCAGAATGCGTATATGGGACTGGTTTTATAATAATGTGTTTTTTCAGTTAAGTAATTTAAACAAATTTTTGTGATGTATTTTGTGGAATTTTTCCAATGTCAAATTATGTTTGATTTGCTATAATTAGAATTAATATACAAATTTGGATAAATGTGTCGTCTGCAATGCATCCAAATAGCCATGACATGCGTTTTATTTTTGTTCACACATTTCATAGGTTTGGCGCATTGTTTTGGGATATAGGAAAATCCGACTATCGGGCAATTCGAAAAACAGATTGTAAAACGATTGTATGAAAGGAGAATGAAGAATGAGGTGGAAAAAGATCTTATCCGGAATTTTGGTTTCAGCCATGGCTCTTGGAGCTGTGGTTTCCGGAATTCCACAAAAAGCTCTAGGGGCTGAAAATCTTGCGGGGGGGGGTACAAATGAAATTACCGAATCCCTCTTAAGAGTAAACCAAAAAGGAGCAAAGGCAGGAGCGGCTGAGATTGCGCAAGGCAAACCAGCCAGCGCGAATTATGAGGATGCGGGAAATAATTTAAAGGCAGTCAATCTTACAGATGGAAATATGAATACAAGATGGGCGGAGACGGACACTCGCGCCGGCGGCAGTGATGGAAATGCGAATTTAGCGGCGGACCCGTCTAAACTGATTATAGATTTAGAAAGTAAGCAGACGGCATTTGAATCTATATCGGTTTATTATCATATGAGAGCCTATGCCGCTGCTTACAAAGTGGAAACGAGCGAAGATGGGAAAGACGGCACATGGACAATGGTGGCGGATATTGAAAAAGGAGATTCGGGGATGCAAAAGCAGGTAGATGTCCTGACGGCAGACGGTCTTCAGATTCAAGATGAGAATGGTGCCCAAAGCAGTGAGATTAGCATTGCAAAGGGAAGCGTCCTGACGACTCAGCTACAACGGTTTCTGAGGTTTACAATTAGCAAGAGAAACGGGAGCGCCGCAGGTTTATCTATCCGGGAAATAAAGATTATGGGCGAACAGTCGAATCCGGTTTATACAGTGCAGTTTGATTCGGATGGCGGTTCTGAAGTGCCGCCTCAGACGAAGCAGCCGGGCGAGAAGGTGGATGAGCCTGAGCCACCGTCAAAACAGGGTTATATTTTTTCGCACTGGTATGTAGGAGATGATCCGGAGACGGCATTCGACTTTGCAAACGCAACAGTGACGGGCAGGCTGACTTTAAGGGCGAAGTGGGTGGAGATACCGCCGATTGACATTCAGGCGGGCTGGCTTTTAGCATCGTCGACAGAGACAGGCCAGCTTGCGAATTTAGTGGACGGGAATCTTACGACGGAATGGAGAAGCGGGAAGCTTGCGGCTGAATCATCTCCGAATGATGGAGAGCCGTCTCAGTGGCTGGCAGTGGATTTGCAGAAAGCGGAAACGGAGCTTCAAGCGGTTGAAATTGTCTGGGCTGCGCCAAGATACCCCAAAAAGATTAGTATTCAGACGAGCGCGACAGGGGAAGACGGTTCTTGGCAGAATCTTTATGAGAATGCAAACCAAACGATGAGTGGTTCCGGAGGCGCGGCGGCGACAGTGTCTTATACGCAGTTTTCCGGTGTGTGCCTGCGCCATCTCCGGTTTTATTTTGAAAATATGAATGCGGATGCGGCTATGCGTTTCCCAAGCATTTATGAGATTAAGATTAAGGGGACGCAAAAAGATGCGGAAGCTGTTCCGGCGGAAGGGGTTACCGTGGCGCCGTCTGACGTTACTTTGACGGCTGCCGGGGCGACGGAGACGCTTACGGCGACAGTTACGCCGGATAATGCAACGGACCGGACGGTGACATGGGACAGCAGTGATGAAAACGTTGCAACGGTAAGCGCAGATGGGGTAGTGACAGCAGTTGCAAATGGCGTGGCGACTATTACGGCGGCGGCGAATGGGGCTGCGGCAGACGCGGATGTGAAAGGAACGGCGTCGGTTACGGTGCGTATTCCGGCGAATGTGACGTTTCGGGCGAATGCCGGAACGGATGCGGTAACTGGAATGCCCGGCAATACGACAGTTGCGATTGGTCAGAGCCTGAGTAAGCCGGCAGAGACGCCGTTGCGGACGGGTTATAAGTTTAAAGGCTGGAGCAGGACGGCAGATGGGGCGGTTCTTGCGGATGCGGACTGGCCGCTGGCAGTGGCGGCGGATATAGAGCTGTTTGCAATCTGGGAGGAGGAGCCGCAATGTTCCTGTGAAATTGAAACGCTCACGGTGAGCGGCAATACGCTTGAACTTGCCGTAGGCGAGGAAAGCGGTGAAATTACGCTTACGCCGGAAGTGACGAAAAAGGCAGGCTGCGCGGTGGAAGGGCATCCGCAGGATAATGCCGTCACATATGCGTATGCGCTTAAGGCGGGAGAGCCAAATACGGCAAATGCATTGGTGAATCCTGTGAGTGGCAAAGTGACAGTGACAAGAGCGGGGACAGCGACTGTTACGGTGACAGCGTCGCTGGCAAGCGGCGCGGCGAATAGGGCGAAGGAGCGCGACGTGAAGCTTACGGTGACAAAGGCTGCCGCAGTTGTCACATTTCACGCAAACGGGGGAGTGTTTGGCGGTGGAGAAACGACAAAAGAAGTGATCTCAGATGACGACGGCTATGTGCCTGCCCCGGCAGAACCGACGCGGACGGATTATGCGTTTAATGGATGGTATACATTAGCCAGCGGCGGAAACCAGATTGCGTTTACAGACGGCAAATTCAAGCCGGACAGCAATATGCAGTTGTTTGCCCATTGGATAGACAACAGCGCAGAGACCCATACGGTGACGTTTAAAGCGGATGCGGCGGACGAGACGGCATTTGCCACACAGACGGTAGCGGAAGGGGAACATGCGTCAAGGCCGGCGCAGAATCCGAAAAAGGCGGGGTATGCTTTTTTAGGCTGGTATTTAGCGGATGCGGAGTATCTGTTTGACACTGCCATAGTAACGGCAGACATTACCCTTGTGGCGAAATGGCAGGAGAAAACGGTGACGGCCATTTCATTAAACCTGACGGAAAAGAAGCTGACGGAAAAAGATGAAACGGTGGAGCTTATAGTGGCTTTTACGCCGGAAGATGTATTAAATAAGGGGATTACATGGACGACAAGCAATCCGGCTGTCGCAACGGTAAGCGAAAATGGTCTGGTAACGGCAGTTGCAAATGGAGAGACGACAGTGACGGCGACGGCTCAGGGGTCTGAAAAAGGCTCGGATGCTGTGACGGCATCGGCTGTCATTACGGTAGAAATTATATCAGGCGGGACTGATCCACAGCCGTCTGAGGTTGTTCAGGGCAAACCGGCAACGGCTAATTTTGAGGATTTGGAAAATGATTTTAAGGCGGTTTATCTTACGGATGGCGATATGGAAACCAGATGGGCAGAGCCGAATGACCGCGCCGGAAATCAACAGGGACAGGGAAATGAAGTTCTGGCGGCAAATCCATCTGAGCTTTTAATAGATTTGCAGAGCCAGAAGACAGTCTTTGAGTCAATATCCATTTATTACCATATGAAAGCGTATGCCTCTATCTATAAAATAGAGACGGGGGATCACACAAATGGGCCGTGGACAATGGTTGCGGACGTCGAAAAAGGAAATGCGGATTCACAAAAAACAGTAGACGTCCTGACGGAAGACGGCCTGAAAATTACGGAAGAAGACGGCTCGCCAAACAGCGCGGTAAGCGTGATAAAAGGAACTGTTTTAGGGACGGCGTTAAAAAGGTTTCTAAAAATTACGATAAGTAAAAGAAATGAAAACGCGGCGGGTCTTTCTATTCGGGAAATCACGATGTCAGGCGTACAAGAGGGAGACATTTCAGCGACGCATACGGTGACGCTTCATTACAATGCAGGAGACAAACCGGATGCGGTAAAAACGGTCGCAGATGGAACCGCTTTGACTGAGAGCGATTTAGCGGAAGGGATTTACGATGGGCATATATTCGTTGGCTGGTTTACGGATGCCGCTTGTACGCAGGCGTATGTTTTAGGGCCGGTGACGACAGACATTGAATTATATGCAAAATGGCAGGAAGAAGCGGTGGAAAAGCCAGTGACGGCGATTTCATTAAGTCCGGCAGAGAAGACATTGAAAAGTAAAGGGGAAACAGTGGATCTTGCCGTGTCGTTTACGCCAAGCGATGCGACGAATAAGGAGATAATCTGGAACAGCAGCGATCCGGCAGTGGCGAGAGTGGCGGACGGCAGGGTAACGGCAGTGGCAAACGGCGAAACGACGATAACGGCGACGGCGCAGGGCGCGGCAGATGGAAACATTGTGACGGCGGAAGCAAAAATCCGTGTGGAAATTCCGGCAGTGGCAAAACCGGTTACAGGGATTTCATTAAGTCCGGAGAAAAAGACGCTGACAAAAAAAGATGAAACGGCGGAACTGAATGTATCATTTACGCCAGACGATGCGACGGATAAAACTTTGGATTGGGAGTCGTCTGATACGGGCGTTGCGACAGTGAAAGACGGAATCGTGACGGCAGTGGCAGACGGCGTGGCAACAATTACGGCAACAGCGCAAGGAAGCGCAGATGGAAAAGATCCGGTAACGGCGTCAGCGGAAATTACGGTTTTGATTTCTTCCGGCGGCGATGAGGACCCTGCGGTGGCAGAAAAGAAGGAAGAACTTAGGGAGGAAATTAATAAAGCGAAAAAACAGCTTGAAGAAATTGACAAAAGCAAATATACGCCGGATTCCATAAAAGCGTTGGAAGAAGCCATTGCCAATGCTAAGGAGGAGATGGAAAAGGACGGCGTAACGGCAGAAAGCCTAAAAAAGAGATTGGATGCGATTAGGGGCATCCGGCTTGAAACGCTGATAGAAGCCGCGAAAAGGGCAGAGCTGAAAACTGCGGTGAGAGATGCGTACAAGGGAATCACAACTGCTTACTATACGTCAGCATCGTTAAAGAAACTTCAGGATGCCGTAAAGAGCGCAGAGAAACTGGTTGCAAATGGCGCAACGGCAGAGGAGCTGACAAGGGCGCTGAATGCAATCAAAACTGCAAAAAGAGGGCTTACGCTGTATGAGTATAAAGTGACGTTCAGCAATAATAGAGGCGTTATTATAGAGACAAAGAAAGTCAAGGCCGGGCAGAAGGTCAAGGCTCCTGTAGATCCAAAGTTAGATGGATATACGTTCGGAGGGTGGTATTCTAATTCCATATGTACCTTAAAATATAATTTTTCATCAGCAGTCACAAGAAATATTACATTGTTTGCGAAGTGGACGAAGAAGCCGGCTGAGGAAGATTTGACAATGACGGACAGCAAAAAAATCACCTATCAGATAAAAGATAAGGACAAGAAACAGGCTATTGTTGTTTCCTGCGGGGACAAGAACGTGAAGAATGTGACGATTCCGGCAGAAGTCACCATCAAAGGCATAAAGTGTAAAGTTGTGGCGATTGGAGAAGACGCGTTCAAAGAGTGTAAGAAATTAAAGTCTGTCACGATTGGAAAGAACGTTCAGATTATTGAGAAAAATGCTTTTCTAAACTGTAAGAAATTAAAGAAAATAATATTGAAAGGCAAGGCGCTAAAAAAAGTAAAAAACAAAGCATTTAAAAATACTGCCAAAAATCTCAAAGTAAAGGCTCCGAAAGGAATGAAAAAAGCGCAGAAGAAGAAATTGTTAAGGATTTTGAAAAAAGGCGGGAATAAGAAGATAAAAGCAGTTTAAAGAATCAAGAATGAATTAAAAATATGGAAATGGTAAGAGAATAAAGTCAACAGTTAAGAAGATAAAAGCAGTCTGAAAGATCAAGGCAGCCATAAAAAATAAGAACAGTTTGAAAAATTAAGGCAGCAATAGGAAAATATAAGCATTAAAAATGAATTGTCCTGTAAGGAACATTTTCCTTACGGACAATTCTTTTTTCTTGGGCAATACTCTGCGTAATGATATACCCAGATAAAATTGGAAGTTTGGCAGAGGCTTAGAGAGGGAAGGAAAGCTGTAGTATTTCTTGTCTTTTTCCAAGGAAAGAACTTGATGTATGTATGGAGATTTGTTATACTGGAAATAGCATTTTAAACGCTCGCAGTATTAAGAGGAGGTAGAGAGTATGATACAAAAAATGAAAAGGGGGCTTTCCCTTATTTTGGCATTTTGCATGTTAGTGACAGGGATGCAATTTGTTGGCGGGGAAAGATACGGGGCGGCGCAGGCTGCTGACAGAAACCTTGCGTTAGACGCGGCTGTAACGGCATCAAACACTGAACAAAACACTAGTTTTACGCCTGATAAAGTAAAAGATGGCAGGAAATCGGGGAGTGGAAATATCAGATGGGGGACGGATAAAGGTTCTTCTTATTGGCTTCAAATGGAATGGGAACAGGCGGTGGATTTGCGTTTCTTTTTTATTACATGGCAAAGAAGGACTGTGCAGAATCTTAAGATTCAGATTTCGAATAGCGGAGCGGACGGTTCTTGGGAAGATGCATGGTCAAGGACGCAAAATTCAGACTCCTTATTGGAGAAAATTGACTTAGGTCAAACCAAAAGAGCAAAATATGCTAAATTTGTTATGGAGAATATTCTTGCAACAGATCCGGATGGCATCGTTTCGGGTTGGAATAATGTTTCGGTTTATGAGATAGAAGCCTATGCCCAGCTTCCTGAAAATATGGCAAGATATGCAGTTCCGACGGCTGAGAGTAATGAACTTGCGAATCTTGTGCCGGAGTTGGCGGCAGACGGAGACAGGCGGACGAAATGGGGATCGGCAGAAAAACAGGAAGGGCAGTCCTCATGGTTTCAGCTTCAATGGGCGGAAGCGCAGCCTGTCCGTAATATTTATATTTTATGGGAACGGAGAAATGTAGAAGGATATAGAATTCAAACTTCAGAGAATGGGACAGATTGGGTAGATGCGTATGAAAATGAGACATATCCGTCTGCTAATGATGATTATATTACTTTGGATCAGACTGTAACGGTGAAATATCTTCGTTTATATATGGATAAAATACATAATGCAAGCGCTGACCCAGAAGAAACGAGTTGGCTGACGGCGTGTTTGTTTGAATTTCAGGCATATGGAGAAGGATCGGAAGAATGGAATAATTTATCCAAGATAAATCTTGCTTTATCCGCGACGGCATCCGCTTCCAGCTCGGAAACCGGCAATGGGCCTGCTAAGATGAATGACGGGTCAAGGGACAGCCGATGGGCGCATCCGCAGGCTTCGAGCTCATGGGCGAAACTGGAATGGAATAAAAAGCAGACGATTCAGGAATTCCGCATTGTTTGGGAAAGGTTAAGCGCAAAGTCATTTTATCTGGAGACGTCAGAAAATGGAACGGACTGGGAAAAAATTACAAAGACATTTTCAACGCCAACGAGCGCAAATTTTGAGATAAAACTGTCGAAACCTGTAACGGCAAAATTCCTCCGGTTAAATGTGGCGGAAATTGAAGCTTTGGGCGGCTGGCGGGCAGTGTCCATTTTTGAATTCGAAGTATATGCCGCCGGAGGAATGACGCATGAAGAAGGCGCGCAGGAGATCAATGGTGATTTGGAAGGCATAGAAGCGGAGATTGCAAAATTGGAAGCGCCGGAAGTGGCAGAAGGAGACACGTCAATTTATATGCCGGAGATTGAAGATGTGGCGGTACGTTTTTGCGCGGATTATGAACAAGTTATTTCAGAAGACGGCGCGATTTACGCTCCATTGGAAGAAAAAACGGTAAAAGGGTTTTATGAACTGACGGAAGAAAACGGCGCAGCGCATAAAAGTAAAGAATTTACAGTTGTAGTTCCGGGACAGCATACAGAAGCGGAAGGCGCGAATGAAAAGCCGCCTGTGATACCGGAGCTTCAGGAATGGCATGGTTTGACTGGAGAGTTTCTTTGCGGGGCTGCCAGCCAGATTATAGTAAATGACGGGGAATTATTGGAAACTGCAAATGAGTTTGCAAAAGACTTTAAAGAAATGACTGGGTTTGAGCTTTTGGTGTTGGATAACGCAAATGGCAATACAACTCCAACGGCAGGAGATTTTTGCCTGTCGCTTACAGAGGAGAGACAAGGTCTTGGAAAAGAAGGCTATACGTTAGACATTGGGGATTATATTACGATAGAAGCGGAAAATCCTGTAGGGGCGTATTGGTCAACCAGAACCATTCTTCAGATTGTAAAGCAGACAGGCGGCATTGTACCGAAAGGAAAAGTCAGGGACTATCCGAAATATGAAGTGCGCGCGTTTATGCTTGATGTAGGCAGAAAGCCGATTACGATGGAGTCGGTAAAGCAGTATGCCGACAATATGGCATGGTATAAGATGAACAGCTTCCAGCTCCATTTAAGCGACAACTTAATATTTACGAGAGATTATGCGACTGAGGAGGAAGCGATTGAGAAAGCGTATGCGGGATTTCGGCTGGAATCTGACAATATAGGGCCGACAACTGGAAAATCCGCCACTTCGGAAGACCTGTATTATACAAAAGATGAGTTTCGCTCATTTATAGAGGAAAGCAGGGGAAAAGGCATTGACGTTGTGCCGGAATTTGATATGCCGGCTCATGCGCTGCCATTTACTAGGGCGTTTCCGGAATATATGACGCTTGGAGGAAACAATGGGCCAAAAGGATATTTAATTGAAGAAATAGATCTTTCAAAAGAAGGGGCGACAGACTGGGCGAAAAGCATATGGCAGGAATATATGGAAGGAGAAACCCCGGTTTTTGACCAAGACGTTACGATACACATTGGAACAGATGAATTTCATAGATCTGGAGGAAACGAGAGTTTCCGTAAGTTTTCGGACGACATGATTAAGTTTGTACAGGGAACTGGCAGAACGGTGCGGATGTGGGGAAGCCTTTCCAATAAATCGGGGACTACTCCGGTTGCTTCGGAAGGGGTTCAGCTAAATATCTGGGAAACTAGCTACTCAGATCCGAAAAATATGTACCAGTTAGGCTATGATCTGATCAACACATTAAATACAGAAGGGCTTTATATCGTCCCAAGTGGAACGGGAGTCCGTGGAAATTCTTATTCGGACTATCTTAGCCCGACGCATCTTTATAATAATTTCAAGCCAAATAAATTTGGGAATTTTACACTGGAAGCCGGAGACGATCAAATGCTTGGCGCTTGTTATGCGATGTGGCATGATTATATAGACACGAGGGCGAATGGAATTTCGGAATATGATTCTTTTGACCGTTTCTTTGAGCCGCTGCCATATATGAGCGCAAAACTCTGGGGAGAAGCGGAAGACAGGAACTATGCGGAATTTACAAATCTTGTGGAGCAGACGGCAACGGCTCCGGGGACGACGATTTATGGAGAAACGAAATCGGCGTCATCTGAGATTGCGGAGTACAAATTTGATTCGGACATGAAAACAGACGAAAGCGCCAACGGCTATGATTTGACGGAAGCGCAAAACGTCGGGGAGACAACGGTTACGGGCGGAAAAGCGCTTCAGTTAAAAGGCGGGAAAAGTTATGTGGAAACTCCATTGGATAACATTGGACCGAATGCCGTTTTGGAAATGAGAGTAAAAATGGACGCAGACGCTGCGGGCGAGCAGATTCTATGCGAATCGAAATTGGAGTTTGGAGCGTATGGAACGTATGCGTTTAAAGCTTCTCAAATCAATACGGGCAAGGTTGGGTTTTCTAGGGAGGGTTATCACTACTCCTTTGATTACACATTGCCGAAGAATGAATGGCATACGCTTGAATTCCACGGGGGACAAAACAATGTTGCGCTATATGTAGATGGGGATCTGGTGGATTCTAATCCGGATATTTATTTTGAAAACCGGCCGACCGCAGAATTAAGCGAAGTCATTACGCAGCGCGGCACCAAAAAAGTTTCAACGATGCGCGTTCCTTTTGGAAGGATTGGAAGTAAGACGAATAGTTTTAAAGGGGAAATTGACTTTGTGGCTGTTTCATCGTCAAAAAGGATTTCCGGCAATTATGGCAAGATTTCAAGAGAGGGCTGGACTACGGCAGCCTGCAGTGTCCATACAGAAGGACCTATCAATAATGCGATTGATGGATCGAACGATACCTATTGGCATCAAAATTGGTCGTCAGACACTTCACTTGGAACGGAAACGACTATCCACCCAGAAGGCGCGCACTGGTATGAAGTGACGCTGCCAGAGGCCCAGACAGTTGCAAGGCTGACATATCTGCCAAGACAGAATAATGTAAACGGCAGAATTTTTGAATACAGTATTGTAGTGGAGAAAGAAGACGGAACGAAAGAAACAGTGGCGGATCATCAGACATGGGCGGAAGACACGTCACTAAAAACAGCAGATTTTTCACCGGTTAGGGCGAAAAAAGTAAAATTATTGGTACATAGATCAGGGGGCAGCCATGCCACGATTGCAGAATTGAATTTATACGGGGATACTAGCGTAAACGGTCTTAAAACAACTTTGTCAGCATCTGTGGAAAGTTACAGAGATTACAAAGCGGCTGATTATACTGAATTGTCATGGGACCGGTTTAGTGAAGCTTATGAGATGGCATGTGAGCTATTGGAAATAAATAGCGATGTGTCAGAAGATTATATTGCGGCGTATGAGAGGTTAGAAGACGCGGCATCGGGGCTTGTCCAAAGATCGACGGACCGCAGGCTGTTTGATTTGATAAAAGAAGGCGGACAAAAGAAAGCGGAAGATTACGCCAAAACAGGATATGACGCATACAAGATAAAAGTTGATGCGGCAAAAGCCCTTGCTGACAATGCGTCGGAGGAAGATAAAAAAACGGCTGCAGATGAAATTGAAACAGCAAAAGAAACCCTTGTGTATATCGGTGAATTGCGCAGGGTGAAAGAAGAAGCGGAAGGTAAGAATCTGGAAGACTATGTTCAAGATGAAAATCTTACCGCGTTCCAGACCGCAATTACGGCGGCAGAAACCGTGATAAACAATGCAGATGCGACAGTGGCAGAAGTAGAGGAAGCCCTTCATAATTTGAGGGAGGCAGAGAAAAAACTTGTCATTGATGCCTTAGCAGTCAAACGGAAAGAACTGTTAAGGGAAGTGGAGAAGGCGCAACAGAAATTAGAAGAAATAGACAGAGCAGAGTATACGGAAGCTTCTTTGAAAGAATTAGAGGACGCCATTTTGGCAGCCGGGCAGGAAGTGGAGAAGGACGATACGACAGAAGCAAGATTACAGGAGCTGTTGGATGCCCTTTTAGCGGTAGAATTGGTTACGAAGCTGGATGAAAAGAAAGCGGAATTAGATGCCGCAGTGAAAGCCAAAGAAGCTGAGTTGGCAGAAATCAACCGTGAAGAATACACGGCGTCTTCGATACGGGCATTGGAAACGGCAATCGCGGAAGCGAAAGCGGAATTAAATAAGACGGATACGACGGTAGCGGCGTTGACTGAGAAACTGGAAGCGCTAGATGTGACGCTGGAGCGGAAAGATCCGAATTTGCCGGCCAAGAAAGAAGAACTGCAGACAGAGATAGAAAAAGCAGAGCAGAAACTGGAAGGCTGGCGAAGGGGAGCGTATACGGAAGCTTCTGTAGCGGCATTAGAAGCGGCAATCGCGGAAGCGAGAGCGGAACTGGACAAAGAGGAAACGACAACGGCGATATTGCAAGAGAAGAAGGAAGCGTTAAACGTAACGTTAGAGCCAAAAGATGCGGAAGTGTTTGCGGCAAAAGAAGGCTTGGAAACAGCTATAACGGAAGTGGAAGAATGGCTAAAAGAGATTAACCCGTCAGATTATACGGAAGAATCGGTAGCGGCATTGGAGAGCGCAATCGCGGAGGCGAAAGCGGAACTGGAGAAAACCGGAGCGACGACAGATACGATAGCGGCAAAATTAGAAGCGCTGAATGTGGGGCTTACGCCGAAAGATCCGGATTTGGCGGCAAAGAAGGACGAACTGCGGGCAGAAGTAAAGGAAGCAGAGAAAAAACTGGAAGGCTGGCGGAAGGAAGCGTATACGGAAAGTTCGGTAGCGGAACTGGAAGCGGCGATCGCGGAAGCGAAAGCGGAACTGGAGAAATCGGATACGACAACGGCGAAATTGCAAGAAAAGCTGGATGCGTTAAAGGAAAAGACGCTTACGCCAAAAGATCCGGAAGTGTTTGCGGCAAAAGAAGGCTTGGAGGTAGCGGTAACGGAAGCGGAAGAAAAGCTAAAAGAGATTAACAGGCAGGATTATACAAAAGAATCCGTAGAGGCGCTGGAAATGGCGGTTGAAGAAGCGAAAGCGTTGCTGGAAACCGGTTCTTTAGATAAGATAAAAGCGGCTCTTGCAAAATTGCAGGGAATCAGGCTTGAAACTCCGGCGGAAGTATCGAAAAAACAAGTTCTTCAACAAACGATCAACACGGCTAAGAATGAATTAAAAAATAGTAAGTATACGTCTGCCACACTAAATATTTTACAGGGAGCGATTACATCTGCAGAAAATTTAATTAAAAAAGGAGGATCTGTGGAAGAATTGCAGAAAGCCATTGATAAAATTGCAGCCGCAAAGAAAGGTTTGAAGTTTATTGAATATCAGGTTGTATTTAACAGCCATGGCGGTTCACCCGTAAAAACGAAGCCCGTTGTGATAGGAAAGAAGGTTACTGAACCGGCAAAACCAAAACGCGCAGGATATAATTTTGACGGCTGGTATTTAGAAGCTACCTATAAAACGAAGTACAATTTTTCGCGCGCGGTAACAAAGAGTTTTACGCTTCATGCAAAATGGAGCAAAATTGAGACGGAAACGCCGAAGTTTGGAGATGACGCGACGCATACGGATCAGAAAGAAAAGATTACCTATAAAGTGGTGAGCGCATCAAAGAAAACGGCAATGGTTGTAAAGGGCCTGAATAAAAATGCAAAGAGTGTCCGTATACCGGCGAGCGTCACAATAGAAGGAACCGTATGTAAAGTGATCAAAATTGGAAAAGACGCATTTAAAGGGTATGGAAAACTTACAAAAGTGACCTTGGATAAAAACATTCAAATGATTGATAAAAATGCTTTTCTAAACTGTAAGAAATTAAAAACAATCACATTAAAAGGCAAGGCATTAAAAACAGTGAAAAGCAAAGCATTTAAGAACACTGCCAAAAATCTCAAAGTAAAGGCGCCAAAAGGAATGAAAAAAGCGCAGAAAAAGAAATTGTTAAGGATTTTGAAAAAAGGCGGCAACAAGAAGATAAAAGTAGTATAATATAAAAAATGTCCGGCAGGGAGTTTGGGTTCCCTGCCGGATATTTTTTTCTGAAAAACAAAATATATTATTTTATTGTCCGGATATAAATGGAAATTTGGAAGCGCCAAGCTAGAATGGCATGGAAGCTGTAGTCTTTTATGCCAATGTTCAAGGAAATAAACTTGATGGCTGCTATGGGTTTTGTTATAATAAAATTGTCTCTAAAATGTTAAACATTGATGATAAAGGAGGATAAGAGATGAAAACACGAAAGATGACGGCCCTGTTACTTGCAGGCGCTATGTTCTTGGGAGGAGGATTTGCTGTCCCGCAAACTGTAAAGGCGGCAGATAATCCTGTTTCAAGCCGCGTTCAGACTTTGATAGAAGGTATGTCTGTCCGGCAGAAGATTACCCAGATGATGATGCCGGATTTCCGGTTTTGGGACGAGGACTTGACAGATGATAAAGAAAAGGTAGGCGTGACAGAGCTGAATGGCCAGATTCAGAAAATTGTAGAAGATTATGATTTTGGCGGCGTAATTTTATTTGCGCAGAACGTAACTGGCACAGAGCAGACGCTGAATTTGACGAAGCAGTATCAGGCGGCGGCTACAAAGGAGAATGGGATTCCGCTCTTGATCGGCATCGATCAGGAAGGCGGAAGCGTATACCGTTTGGGAACCGGCACAGCGCTTCCCGGAAATATGGCGGTTGGCGCGACAGGAAGTGAAGACTATGCAAAAAAAGCAGGTCAGATTATAGGACGGGAACTGAGTTCTTTGGGCATCAACTGTAACTTTGCGCCTGCTGTCGACGTAAATAACAATCCAAATAACCCAGTTATTGGATTGCGTTCTTTTTCCGATGATCCACAGACAGTAGCGAAACTTGGAGTTGCCATGATTGAGGGAATGAACGAGTATAACATCGCTACTTCTGCGAAGCATTTTCTTGGGCATGGAGATACTGCGACAGATTCCCATGTGGGACTTCAGTTGTTGACAAGAGCCGGGAAGAATTGGAAAAAATGGAACTGATTCCATTCCGCGCGGCAATGGCGGCAGGCTCAGACATGTTTATGACTGCCCATATCATTTATCCGCAGATAGACAATACAAAAGTGATCTCCGAAAAGAACGGGGAAGAAGTCAGCATTCCGGCAACGCTGTCCAAAAAGATTTTGACGGATCTGGTACGCAACGATATGAAATATGACGGCATCTTGATTACCGACGCAATGAATATGGCGGGGGTTTCTGAAAATTTCGGACAGGTGGAAGCTTCTATTATGGCAATTCAGGCAGGAATCGACATTCTTTTAATGCCTTGCCAGTTATATAATCTGGAAGAACTCAATGATTTGGATACAATTATTGACGGAATTGAACAAGCGGTGGCAGAAGGCAAAATTACGGAAGACCGTTTAAATGAATCCTGCCAAAGAATCCTTAGTTTGAAAGAAAGACGTGGAATTTTAGATTATGACGCTTCTAAATTGACAAAAGAAAACGCCTTAGCGCAAGTAGGTTCCGCAGAGAACAGAGCCATTGAGAGAGAAATGTCAACGGCGGCGGTGACGGTTGTCAAAAACCAGAACAACGTTCTTCCGTTGTCTTTAAATGAAAACAGTAAGGTGTTGTTTTTAGCTCCATATGCCAATGAGCTTCCATGTCTTGCAATGGGCTGGACGCGCGCAAGGCAGGCCCTCATTGCGCCAAAAGGGGCAGAGTGTAAGACGATACGTTTTAACAAAGAATCAACGGTAGCCACAGAAGAAATTGCAAATGCGCTTAAATGGGCGGATACTGTGATTGTTAATTCAGAGGTAAGCAGCGCAAATGGAATGAAAATGTCTAGCTGGCTGACAAAATTCCCGACGGATATTTCCGCTTATTGCAAACAGAACAATAAGAAATCTATTATTTTAAGCGTAGATAAACCATATGACGTACAGCATTACGCAGATGCGGATGCAGTGCTTGCAGTGTATGGCTGTAAAGGTTCAAGCGCAGACCCGACGGAAGTTTTAACGGAGGGGATTACTTCGACGGACGTTGCGTTTGGCCCGAACATTACGGCAGGCGTAGAAGTGGCGTTAGGCGTAACAGGCGCATCTGGGAAACTTCCGGTTCAGATTAATGAATTTAAGGAAGATACGGGAACTTATACAGACAAAGTGATTTATAACCGTGGGTTTGGAATCACATACGATGCGTTAGAAGCGCCATACCAAAAAGCGGTGGAAATGATTTCGCAGATTGGCGAAGTGGCTTTAACGCCGGAGTGTGAAAACAAAATCAATGCGGCAATGGAATACTATAATACTTTAGATGACGAAAATAAAGCGATGGTAGATTATCCTTCTTTATTACAATCTATGATACAGCTTCAAGCTTTAAAGACGGATAAAGCAAACAGCGATGCGCAAAAGATTCAGGAAGCTTTAAACCAATCGAATGCAAATGCCGCGCAGTTACAGACGCAGCTTGCAGAAGCGCAGGCGCAGGCGCAAGCTTCCGCTGCTGCGGCAGAGCAGGCGAAAAAAGAGTTAGAAGAATACAAAGCGGCTTCTGCTGCGAATCCGAAAATTACCGCGAAGAAAAAATATACGGTAAAGAAAGGCAAGACGGTTAAGATGAAGGCAACTGTTTCGGATAACAGTAAACTTACTTATAAGTCAGCTAATAAGAAGATTGCGAAAGTTTCTTCAAAAGGCGTGATTAAAGGTGTAAAGAAAGGCAATACAACGATTACCATTAAATCCGCCAGTGGCGCGAAGAAAAAAGTAAAAGTAGTTGTAAAATAATATATAGAAAAGTCCGGTAAGGGAAACCTTACCGGGCTTTTTTTGTGTAAAAAACTTTTTGCGGGATAGCGAAACCGAACAGGATGCCAATGGAAATCGCTCCGGCGATTTGAAAGGTTTCGACGCTTTTTGCGGCAAACATACGCATATCGTTCATAATGAAGTAGTAGGATGCGTAATAAATCCCAGCTCCGGGCACGAGAGTGAAAATTCCGGTCACGAGGTAAAGCGTGGCAGGGTTTTTCCGTATGGAGGCGAATAGGCGGGAAAGGATTGTAAGGAAAAAAGCGGCGAATAGGGAGGCGAAAACTTCACCAATCGAAAGCCGGCAGAACAAAAGATAACTGATCCAGCCGACGCCGCCTGAAAAAGAGCTGAAAAAGAACTGTTCTTTTGGAACTCCGAACAGGACGGCAAAAGATGCGGCTGCCGTCATGGCTAATAGGAACTGCAAAATCATAAAATAAGCTCACCTCCTGAAAAATGCCGATAGATTACGATAATAAAGCCGACGCCCACGGCGATGCACATAGCAGTTAAAAGCGCATCCAGTAAGTGGATCGCGCCGGACAGGTAATCCCCGTTAAATAAGTCGCGGATAGAAGTCGTTAAGGCAATGCCCGGAAGCAGGGGGACGATGCCGCCGATGACAATTTTATCGTAATGGACGGGAAGGGAGAGATAAAAAATCAAAAAACTGGCCGCGGTTAAAAAGGCGCTTCCGATCATATTTGTCAGAAATTTTGAGGCGTTTTGCTTTTCCTGACGGATTCGAAAGCATTGCAGAAGAAAACCTAGGGGAAAGGCGCAGACGGAGTCGGGAAAATCTCCGCCAAAGATGGAGCAAAAGCAGGCGCATCCAATGCCGCAGGAAATTCCCTGTATCAAAGGTTTTGGCGTTGGGAGGGATTTACAGACATTTAACCGTTCCCATGCTTCGGTTTCGTTATATTTATGCGCGCAGATTTCACGGGACAGTTGATTGATGGCGGCGATTTTCCCAAGGTGGATTTCCCCGATTTGCGTCTGCCGGATTAGGCAAAATCCAGTTTCGTTTTCTTCGATGCTTGCAAAAATGCCGTTAGACAGTACATAAACGCCGTATTGTTCAATCTGGAATGCATCTAATATGTGTTTTATGGTATCTTCGACACGATAAATTTCACCGCCGCAGTGTAAGAGCGTATTTCCGAGTTCGACGGCGAGTTTTAAAATTTCTTTGCTGTCGGTCATGGCGCAACAAGGCTCCTTTCGGTTGCTTTTTCTAACAGTTTTGCATAAATTTTGAAAAAAGATACATACTATTTTCCATAAAATTTCTAGGATAAAGGAAGTGGGAGCATGAATCGCAGAACGTATCGTATTTGTTTAATTGTTATGATTATTGCAGCAATTTGCACAGGGGTTTTTTATTACAGGTTTTTGCAGAAAAAAGAATTAGATCCAAGGGACGGGATTTTTGTAGAGGAGTTTTTTTCGGAGAATGGCGTGGGGAGTGAAGTTATATGAGCGTAAATGACGAAACCATCTATATTAAAATAGAGCGGAATGTCTTAGTATATGGCAGGAGGGTCGTTTTGGGAGACATTGCGTCTTTGACATGTTCGAATGAAGCGATGCTCAGGCAGGTGAAACAGAAAAAAATTTATTCCTTTCGGGATTTAGATGAAAAGAAGAATGTGGAGCGCGCTATTTTTTCCATATTGAAAGTTGTGGAGTTAATCCATGAGGATTATCCGAATGCAGAAATTCAAAATGAGGGCGAAGCGGATTTTATCATTGAATATATCAAAGATCCAAAGCCAAACGTTTGGGTGACATATTTGAAAATTGCAATTCTTTCGCTTGTCATGTTTTTTGGCGGGGCGTTTACGATTATGTCGTTTAATAATGACATTGGGATTACGGAACTGTTTGGAAAGTTTTATGTTCAGGTTATGGGGGAGGAGTCGGGCGGGTTTACGGAACTTGAAATTAGCTACTGCATAGGGCTTTCGATCGGGATCTTAGTGTTTTTTAATCATTTCGGCAAAAAGAAAATTACGCCGGACCCGACGCCGATTCAAGTCCAGCTCCGCAAGTATGAGCAGGATGTAGATGATATTTACATTGAAAATTCTGGAAGGGGTGGAAAAGAAATCGATGTGGATTGAGCATACTTTGTTAGGGGCGTTTGGGTTTATCTGTGGAATTGCAGTGGCGGGCGGAACATTTGCGTTGATTGTCGGGATTAGTGTGGCGCCCCGCATTACGTTTATGAGCAAGACGGCAAAAGAAGTGATGTATTATGAGAATATAATTATTCTGGGCGGGATTTTGGGCAATATAGTGACGGTGTTTCCGAAACTTCCCATTCCGTTTGGAAGTCCGATGCTGGTATTGTTCGGGCTAGGATGCGGGGTTCAGGTTGGGTGCCTTGTGATGGCGTTAGCGGAGATTATGAATGTGTTTCCGATTATGTTTCGAAGGCTGGGGCTAAAAATAGGAATGTCAGTTGTAATTACGGCGATGGCGGCTGGGAAGGTCGTAGGAGGGTTGTGGTACTTTTTTCAGGGGATAGGGGAATAACGCGCTAGTCTGTTTTTTTGGGGTATTTATGGAGAAGGCGTTTGGAATTGACGATCCGGCGGGGGTAGGGTAGAATAGTTTATAGTTCGTTTAGAGACATGGAGCAGAATAGTTTATAATCCGTTTAGAGACAGATAGGGGGATAGGGCGGCATGGTGACATTGACGGCTAGGCAGAGCGTGATCTTGAAGTGTAATATGAAGGCATCCATTCTGCTTGGGAATTATGAGTTTTATTATGGTGCGGGATTGTTTGCCAAAATTGCCGGAGTGGAAGTATCTTTGGAATTTCGTCCAAAAGAGCTGTATGACGGGATTAAAGAAAAATTGGAAGAATTTAAAAGTGGAGATGAACGGGAAAATTATCTGGCGCAGCTTTTGAAAGGATACCGTCCGAATGATTCTTATGACGGGCAGATGAAGGAGCTATTGGCATGGGGGCTTTCGGAGGAGAAAATGTGGCAGGCGCATTAAAAGGAAAGGCAGGTTTGTTATGGCAAAGGAAAAGAAAATAAGTCCGCAGAAAGCGGAGGAGCAGAAGGCGTATAATGATTATGTGAAAGAGGTGACGCCGATGCATTCGCTGCCAAAAAATATGGCGAAGGCGTTTGTAACGGGCGGGCTGATTTGCGTGATTGGACAGGCAATTTTGCAGTATTGCAGCAGCCTTGGGTTTGATAAGGACACGGCTGGAAGCTGGTGCAGTTTGGTTTTGGTGCTGTTAAGCGTAATATTTACTGGTTTTAATCTGTATCCGAAATTGGCAGTATTTGGCGGAGCCGGGGCTTTGGTGCCGATTACGGGGTTTGCCAATTCAGTGACGGCGCCTTGTATCGAGTTTAAGAAAGAAGGTCAGGTCTTTGGAATTGGGTGTAAAATTTTTACGATTGCAGGCCCTGTCATTTTATATGGTATTTTTAGTTCATGGGCGTTAGGCCTGATTTATTGGGGCTTAAAAATGTTTGGCGTTTTTTAAATTCCAGAAAAGAGAGCGTCAGCAGAAAGTGGCGGGAATGCGCAGCCATTTTTGCTGGCGTTTTTGCGTCGGGGAAAAGAAGAATTATGTTTTTCAGTTTATGTTTCAGAAGATAAAAATCTTGATTTTTTTATTTTCATAGTTCATAATAAAAATATGCGGTTTATACAATATTTGGAAAGAGGACGGGGGCGGCATTGGCTTTCCTTGTCATTCTCGTTTTGTCATGCGTATTGTGGATAGGTTTCCCGCTTTTCCATTGTGGGGATTTTATCGCGTTTTATGAGCGTGGGATTGTGTACTGCAAGAGGAAGTGGACATTAGAGGAATTAGGTGAAATATCTTTTTTGGACGTAAGGACAAACTACTCGTTTTTTACAAGGACTTATATGCGGACGGCGGTCAGGGATTTTAACCTGACTTATATAAAAGATGGCAAGAAAAATTATAACCGGGCTTATTTTGAAGCTTTGTAACCAAGACAAAAGAAAGTGAGAGACATAGAATGAATCAGTATATTATTTACGGGGCTGTAGGGTTAGTTGTATTATTTGTCATTGTATACGTTAAAATGACGATCGATGAAAAAAAAGGCGCGGACAGTGAAGAAAAGCGTAAAATCAAGGAGATTGTAAAAAGGGCAGTGCCAAATGGCGTATCGTATACGGCGGCTTACGGCACGACGGAAGATTTTGAAATTGGCGGCGGCGGCAGGAGGATTACGACGACAACGACATACCGTTATTTTGCAGTTGCATTTCAGTCTCAGGAGTTCTATTTAGTTCCGTTGTCATTTGACGGCGGGGACATTAGCTATAGTGAACCTCTGCATTATACGGCTGACAGCTTTGGAATGGCAGAAGCGGGAAAAGGGATGCTGACCTTGTATGATAAGGACAGAAGACGTATGTTTACGCTCTTTGTTGTGGAAAGCAACACAAAAGACGATAAATACCATCCGGTTAATATTCAGCAAAAAGAAGAAGCGGAATTATTTGGGCAGTTTTCCCAGACGCTTATGCAGAACGTAAATGCCGTTAATGGAATTACAGACTTAAAATCGGCGAAAAAAGAGGCCGGAAGAATGAAATAGGAGGAATGCAGATGGATTTATTTCCTTATTTGAAAAGCCTAGTGGATATGGACAGGAGCGCAGTCGTTTTATGTGAGATTGGGCATAAGATTATTTATATGAATCCGGCGGCAGTCCGCCGCTACGCCAAATCCGGCGGGAATGCGCTTCTTGGCAAAAGCCTTTTGGACTGCCATCATGCCATTTCCCGTGAAAAGATACAAAAGACAGTCAGATGGTTCCAAAAGGATAGAAACCATAATATCATGTATACTTTTTATAATGAAAAGGAAAATAAAGATGTTTATATGGTGGCGCTTCGCGATGAAGATGGGGAATTGATTGGCTATTATGAGAAACATGAATATCGGAATGCGGAAACTGCGACGCCATATCATGGAATAGATGAGGTGTCTGCTTATGAGTGATACATTAGAGATGTCAGTTTCCCAGATTTTTAGAAAAAATGGAGAGAAATACGCATTTGTTTCTTTTACGGATGGAAAAAGGAAGGCGGAAGGGAAGATTCCCAGCTGCAAAATTATCTCAAGCGAAGGGTTTTCAGACGAGGAAATCGCTCATCTGGAACGTTATATGGATCAGGAAATTATTACATTAAAAAATATGGCGGTTGGCGTAAATGTAATGGATGCATTTATGAAATAACGGCATTTTGCAGCAGTCCCGTTTTTTGTGTTAAAAACCTTTCTGTATGGACATACTATCCTATAAAGAAAATCAGGAGGTTATTAAAATGCTAGAGTATTCGATGCTGTATCCGAAAGCAACGCAGACAAGACGGGCCATATCTTTAGACGGCATGTGGAAATTTTGCTTAGATAAGGAGGGGACTGGAGAAGAAAAACATTTTCCTGACGGTATTTTGGGAAAAGACGTTATTCCGGTGCCTGCAAGTTTTCAGGATTTTTATACGGAAAAAGAAACGCGCGAATTTACCGGAGACGTCTGGTATGAAAAAGAAGTCTTTGTGCCGGAGGAATGGAAAGGAAAAAAGGTTTTCTTAAGATTTGGCGCGGCGACGCATCGGGCGGCTGTTTTTGTAAACGGAAGGAAAATTACGGAGCATGAAGGCGGTTTTCTGCCGTTTTTAGCCGATATTACGGAAACGGCCTGTTATAATGCGTTTAATAAAGTAGTGGTAAAAGTCAATAATGAACTGACTGTGACAAATATCCCCTGCGGGGAAACAATTACATTGCCTGATGGCCGGAAGATGAGTAAACCATATTTTGACTTTTTTAATTATTCCGGTTTACAGCGTTCTGTATATTTGATTGCAGTTCCAACGGAATATGTCTTTGACTTTGACCTGACATATCAAATTTCCGGCAGGACTGCGGAGATTTCGTATGACATACAAACGACGGGCGGGCATGACGTGAGTGTGTCTTTATTGGACGAGGACGGTAAAGAGGCGGCATCGGCAAAGGGGAAACACGGCGCGCTCGAAGTAAAGGATGCGCATCTTTGGCAGGTTCGGAATGCTTATTTGTACCGGTTTATTGTCCGCATATCTGACGGCGGCAATTTAATTGACGAATATGAGCAAGAAATTGGGATTCGGACAGTGGAAGTCAAAGGCGCCTCAATTCTATTAAATGGCAGTCCGGTGTATCTAAAGGGATTTGGGAAGCATGAGGACAGCGACATTGTGGGGCGCGGATTTCATATTGGCGTTATGAAACGGGATTTTGAGCTGATGAAATGGATTGGCGCCAATTCTTTTCGGACTGCCCATTATCCGTACAGTGAAGAAATTTATCAGATGGCGGATAGGGAAGGTTTTTTGGTCATTGACGAGGTGGCGGCAGTCGGCCTGTTTGAGAGCCTGATGAATTTTATGGAGGCGAACACAGGGAAGAAAACAGCTTTCTTTGAAAAAGAAACGACGCCGGTTTTATTAAAAGCGCACAAAAAGGCGATCGAAGAAATGATTGCCCGCGATAAAAACCACCCCTGCGTCATTGCTTGGAGCCTGTTAAATGAGCCGGATACGAGCAATGAAGCGGCTGTCCCTTATTTTAAAGAAGTGTTTGGGATTGCGCATGAACTGGATAAACAGAAACGGCCAAGAACATTTGCGCTGATTATGAACTCTGTCCCTGATGTGTGCAAATGCTATCAATTCAGCGACATTATCGCGCTGAACCGTTATTATGGCTGGTATGTCAAGGGCGGGTACGAAATTTCGGAGGCAGAACAGTTATTCCGGAAAGAACTGGATGCGTGGAAAGCATTAAATTTGGACAAACCATTTGTGTTTACGGAATATGGGGCGGATACGCTTGGGACAGAGCATAAGCTTCCGTCTGTCATGTGGAGCCAAGAATATCAGGACGAGTATTTGAAAATGACGAATGAAGTGTTTGACTCTTATGCGTTTATTAAAGGAGAGCAGATTTGGAATTTTGCGGATTTCCAGACGACAGAGGGAATCTTGCGTGTAAACGGGAATAAAAAGGGCGTGTTTACCAGACAGCGCCAGCCAAAGGATGCGGCGTATCTTCTGAAAAAACGATGGACGAAACTGCCTTTGGATTATAAGGGATAATATGGGGAAATACTGCGGAACGTTTAGAAATTCCGCAGTATTTTCATTACGCCGTCATTGTCGTTGGAATCGGCGGTATATTTGGCAATCGCTTTTAAATCTGGGTGTCCGTTTGCCATGCAGTAGCTTTCCTCACAGCATCGAAGCAGGTCTGCATCGTTTAGATAATCCCCAAACGCCATGCAGTCTTTTGGGGAAATGCCATATGCCTGCTGCGCCACTGTAACGGCGCTTCCTTTGCTGACCGTTTTGTTCGAAACGTCAATCCAGCTATCGCCGGATAAAACGGCTGACAGATGGGAAGGAATGTCAGAAAAATAATTCATGGCAGCTTCCGCCTGTTTCTTTTCGACATAGAAGGCAATTTTTACAACAGCGTCATTTTGGGAAGCCTTGATTAAGTCTGTGGTTTGGGTTAATCGGGCATAGTAAATGTCTGCCTCTTTCCTTATGGATTCTTTTACAGGCATTATGTAGGCGGACTTTGCGCCGCAAAGAATAGGCGTTAAGCCTGAAAGATGACGGGTGGCTTTTAGGCAGGTTTCTACGTCGGATTTTTTCATTTCGTTGCTGTAAAGGATTTGATCCTTTTCAAAAACCAGCCCGCCGTTTTCCGCGATAAAAATAAGGCTGTCTTTTACGGGGACAAAATCTTTGACAAGCGTATCGTATTGCCTTCCGCTGGCTATTACGGTTTTGACGTCCGAATGGCGTTTCACCCAGTCTATAAAATCTTTTGGTAAATTTTTTCTGCTGTCAAGCAGGGTTCCGTCCATGTCTAGGGCAATTAATTTTGGAGTCATTTTTAATCTTCCTTTCATTTTTGGGTTGTACAATATTATAACACAAAAATCTTAAAAAGGAGGAGAGCTTTTTAAACAGGGACAAATGTTTGAATAAATGTCTGGGAAAATTCTGGAGTGTGGTTTCTGTTAAAATGCAGACATGTATTTCCAGTTAATAGGAATTGAAATAATAATTATTTGTGCTATAATTAACTTCGTATACTAAAATATTGGAGGAAGGCAATGAGAAAAATAAAATTGTTGGCGGCGTTTTTTTTATCGGCTGTGATGATACTTGTTTCCGGAGCGGACAGCATACGGGCGGATACGTTTTTTTCGCAGTTGTTCCGCGGCGCGTCTAAGAGTTCGGATTTAGTTGTGGTGTTAGATGCGGGGCATGGCGGAAGCGATTCAGGCGCTGTGGGCAACCGTTTGATGGAAAAAATCCTTACCTTGAAAATTGCGCAATATTGCAAAGCGGAGTTGGAGCAGTATAATGGCGTAAAGGTATATATGACCCGTAAAAACGATACGTTTGTCGGTTTGGATCAGCGTATTTCGATTGCATCTGTCGTGAAGGCAGATGTGTTTGTCAGCCTGCACATTAATTCGGCTGTGTCATCGTCTGCCACAGGCGCGGAAGTTTTTTATCCTAATTCGAATTACAGGCCTGCGCTCAGCGTACAGGGGAAACGTCTTGCCAGCGCGATCCAAAAGAACCTGACTTCGCTCGGCCTTCGCAACAGGGGGCTGAAAACGGCAAATTCCATGATTGGATCTTCTTATCCGGACGGGTCGCTGGCAGATTATTATGCAGTGATACGGGGCGCGAAAAAGGCGGGTTTTCCGGGGATTATTGTAGAACATGCTTTTATTTCGAATGCATCTGATGCGAAAACGTTCTTAAACACAAACTCGCAGCTTAAAAAGCTAGGCGTAGCGGATGCAAAAGGAATTGCCGCATGTTATGGACTGAAAAAGACTCAGGAGGATTCCGGCGTTTTAAAGAAGACCAGTCTGACAAAGGCAGTCGGCAGTTCTTCTACAAGCGTTACGTTACAATGGAAAAAGGTAAGTGGAGCGGGCGGATATGAGATTTTCCGCAGTTCGTCGAAAAACGGTGAGTACCGGCAGATTGCAACGGTAAAAAAATCGTCTTCAGTTACATACAAAGATAAGTCCGTAAAAGGCGGGAAGACTTATTATTATAAGGTTCGTCCCTACCGGGTAGTTTCAGGCGTGAAGGAAACGGCCGATCTTAGTGTGGCACAGAGCGTTAAGACGTTGAAGAAACCTGTCGTCCAAGTGAAAAAGAAGTCTTCCACGAGGGCGAATGTCAGTTGGAAAGAAGTGAAAGGGGCGGTAAAATATGAGGTTTACCGCAGTACGGCTAAGAATGGAAAATATAAGAAAATCGCTTCTGTTCAGGAGTTGACTTCTTATAGAGATATGAACCGGAAAGCGGGAAGGGCTTATTTTTATAAAGTCCGCGCAGTTTCCAATGGGTTAAAGGGCAGCACAGTCAGCTCTTACAGTTCTGCAAAGTAGGGCTGCCCTTTATTGTTTCCGGCGCAGGATTTGTTCAAAAATCAGGCCGGCTCCCATCCAGAGCGGGAAGTAGTCCAGACGGATTAAGCCGTTTATATTTAGTTTGGCCCCGCTGTAATCCCATGGGCAGAGTTTTCGTTTTTTGAGGAAGCTTCCGCTTATATATTCAAAAGAAAGTATGCCTGCCCCATAAATTCCGCCACGGAACAGTGGCGGAAATTTTTTTAGGAGGGGGTATGTTTCCCCAATAATGGACGCCATTCCATAGATGGGAAACATCCAGATGGAAGTGTTTCCGGTCAGCGTAAAGTCTTTTTTCCGAAATGAGCCCAAGGAAGTATAAATGATTTCCATACACCATCCGGTCAGCCCGCAGATGGCAAAATTTTTTTCAATCCGATGTCTTTTCATGCTTGTTATTCTGTGCAGAAGCAGAAAAATTATTCACGGAAATTTTCAGGCATAAAAGGGCGGAATTTGCATAAAATTTATTAATCAGGGGAATCGGAGGAATCAATATGAGCACAAAGACAAAAATCGTAGTTCTTCATATGAAAGAGATGATTTATACGCTGGTATTTGCCGGACTTGGGATATTACTCATTCTGCTGCTAATTTTTATGTTTCTTCCCAGACAAAAAGATGCATCTTCGGAAACTATGAAATATGTCGCAGGTGTGTACACATCTACGATACAGTTAAATGATAATACCATGGATGTTCAGGTGGCAGTGGACGAAGACCGGATTAATTCTGTTTCACTTGTCAATTTAGACGAAACAGTGGCGACGATGTATCCGCTGATGGAGCCGGCGGTGGAAAGCCTTGCAGAGCAGATTATTACGAAACAGTCGACGGAGAATATTACATACAGCGGGGAGAATCAGTATACGTCGATGGTGATTTTGAATGCGGTGAATGATGCGTTAGAGAAAGCGGCGGTGGAATAGGCTGTTCAAATGGAAAACCCCAAATTGGCGGATTGCGCATGCTCCGGCAATTTGGGGTTTTGGCGTTTAAGAATTGGCGTCTGCGCTTAAGCCGGAAATGTAATCGTTTAGGGCGTCCATTTTAATCTCGGTCATAGTGGCGGGACGCGAGGACTCCCATTTGGCATATCCGGAATAGCCAATCCAGCCGATCAGCGCAAGGCAGACAATCGCTCCTGCCATGCGGGCGGCAAATGATTTCGCTTTTTCTTTTTTCATTATTTTTTTGCGGTTTTCCTTTTCTTTTTTATAACGGTCTACTTTTTCCTGACTCATCGTTTATCTCCTTAATGAAAGATTTTTTTGTATTATACAATAAGCGGCAGAAATTGTAAAGCCTGTCGTCTGCATATTGATTTCCGTGTTTCTTATTGCAATTCCGGTTAAAATTCGTTACAATAAACCAGAAGACAACAGTGGCCCATAACAAGGAGGTTTCTATAAGTTGTGCAGATAAACTATTTGTAGAAATGTGCGAAGACATACTAGAAAACGGCGTCAGCGCGGAAGGGGAAAAGCTCGCCCGAAATGGAGACGGAAAAAGCGCGTATACAATTAAAAAATTTTGCGTGGTAAACTGTTACGATTTAAGGAAGGAATTTCCTGCCCTTACGCTGCGGCGGACTGCCATTAAAAGCTGTACGGACGAGCTTTTATGGAATTGGCAGAAAAATCGAACAATTTCCATGAGTTAAACAGCGGCATTTGGGATGCATGGGAGGATAAGGAAGGCTCGATCGGAAAAGCATGAGATGAATCTGTATCCTTGCGCATACAGCGTGACGTTTAATGTGACATAGGAAAAAGACGGGGGAGCTTGTGCATGTGATTGCAGATGCGCATATTTATGACAGGCATATCCCAATCGTAAAGGAATTACTTAAAAGGGAGCAGCATCCTGCCCCCCCAAAAATTTTGGATCAATCCGGAAATTACAGATTTTTATAAATTTACGACAGACGATATCCGATTAGAAAATTATGTGACCGGTCCGCGGGTAAAGCAAATTCCGGTCGCAGTCTAAGGAGGGCATTATGAAACTTATCGCATCCGCTGACAAAAACTGGGCAATCGGAAAAGACAATAAATTATTAGTCCGTATCCCAAACGATATGAAATTTTTCCGCGAAATGACTACGGGACATGTCATTGTGATGGGCAGAAAGACATTGGAAAGTTTTCCAAACGGGCTTCCCCTGAAAAACAGGACGAATCTTGTGTTGTCAAAAAACCCTGCCTATCAGGTGAAAGGAGCCATAGCCGTCCATTCGAAAGAAGAACTTGAAACGGCGCTAAAACCGTATAAAAGTGAGGATATTTATGTGATTGGCGGCGAGAGCATATACTGTATGCTTTTGGATGCGTGCGACACGGCGTATATTACAAAAATTGACTATGCGTATGAAGCGGATTCCTATTTTCCCAATTTGGACGAACGGGCGGATTGGGAGCTTGTGGAAGAAAGTGAAGAACAGACTTATTTTGATTTGGAATACCGCTTTTTCACATACAAAAGGAAAGATTAGTAGGAGGCAGGCTTGCAATGGATATAACGGGAAGGAAATTATTTGTACGCGCCTTATTGGAAGAAGGCGTTGACACGATATTTGGATATCCGGGCGGTATGGTTACGGATCTTATGGACGAATTGTATAAGCAGGAGGAAATCCGCGTTGTGCTGCCGCGTCATGAGCAGGCGCTGATCCACGAAGCGGAGGGCTATGCGAAAGCGACTGGAAAAGTCGGGGTCTGCCTTGTCACAAGCGGTCCGGGCGCGACTAATACGATTACAGGGCTTGCAGATGCGCATTATGACAATATTCCGCTTGTGTGTTTTACTGGGCAGGTTCCTTTGAATTTAATTGGAAATGACGCGTTTCAGGAGGTCGACATTGTAGGCATGACAAGGAGCGTGACAAAATACGGCGTAACGGTCCGCAGCCGCAAAGAATTAGGCAGGATTATTAAAATGGCGTTCCATATTGCAAGAACCGGAAAGCCGGGGCCGGTTCTTGTTGACATACCGAAAGACATTCAGGTTCAGGCGGGAGACGCCAATTATCCGTCCTCGATTCATATACGCGGCTATAAACCGAGTGAAGGCGTACATGTCGGCCAGTTGAAAAAGGCGTATAAATTATTGAAATCTGCGCATAAGCCGCTGATTTTAGCAGGCGGCGGCGTTTTGTTAGGCGGGGCGAGCGCCCAGCTTTTGCAACTGGTTGAGATAATGAAAATCCCAGTCGTTACGACCGTTATGGGAAAAGGCGCGCTGCCAAACGATCATCCGTATTACATTGGCAACAGCGGAATGCACGGAAAATATGCGGCGAACATCGCAGTCAGTGAATGTGACGTGCTCTTTTCCATCGGAACGCGTTTTAATGACCGCATTACCGGAGATTTAAACGAATTTGCCCCGAAGGCAAAAATCGTGCATATAGATATTGACACGGCGGCGATTTCCAGAAATGTTGTCGTAGATGTGCCGATTGTGGCGGATGCAAAATTGGCGCTGGAAAAATTAATAGAATGGGCGGAGCCGAAAAACACGAAAAACTGGCTGGAAGAAATTCGGGCATGGGATAGGGAAAACCCGCTTCAAATGCGGCGGGACAAAGGCATGACCCCGCAGATGATTATGGAAGCCGTCAACAGGGAATTCGATTCCTGCATTATTACGACAGACGTCGGCCAGCATCAGATGTGGGCGACCCAGTATTTGAAATTTGGCGGGGCGAAAAAGTTTATTACGTCGGGCGGCCTTGGGACGATGGGATTTGGCTTTCCGGCGGCTCTCGGCGCGAAAATCGGCTGTCCGGACGAACAGGTTCTCTGCATTACGGGCGACGGCGGATTTCAGATGAATATGCAGGAAATGGCGACGGCCATTACGGAAGGGGCGCCTGTCATTGTTTGTCTGTTAAATAACCAGTATCTTGGCATGGTCCGCCAGATGCAGCAGCTTTTTTATGGAAAGCGCTATGAAGCGACCTGCCTGCGCCGCAGAATTGACTGTCCGGCAAATTGCAAAGGCAAAAACGAAGCCTGCCCGCCGTATTTGCCGGATTTCATGCAGTTTGCAAAGGCGTATGGCGCGCATGGCATCCGCGTCGAGCGGGAAGAGGACATTGCGGCGGCGATAAAAGAAGCGAAAACTTATACGGATGCGCCGACAATTATAGAATTTCTGATTTCCAGTGATGAACTCGTCCTCCCCATGGTTCAGGGTGGAAATCCCATGAATAAAATGATATTGAAGTAGGAGGGGTGGGAGATGAAAAACAGATGGATTGCGCTTTATGTAGAAAACGATGTAGGCGTATTGGCAAAGGTTTCCGGTTTATTTTCCGGAAAATCCTATAATCTGCAAAGCCTTACCGTGGGGACCACAGAAGATGAAACCGTTTCCCGCATGACGATTTGCGTCGCAAGCGACGACGTCACGTTTGAGCAGATTAAAAAACAGCTAAACCGAATGGTGGAAGTGATAAAAGTGATTGATTTGACAAACGTGCCCCTGCATATGAAGGAGATTTTGTTTGCGAAAATTTTAAACTGTTCGATAGCGGATAAAGAAGAAGCATTTCAGATTGCGCAGGTATTTGACGTTCAGGTTGCGGACATCGGAAAAGACAGCGTGCTCTTAGAATGTAAGCTGACGGAACGGCGGAATAATGAATTGATTGCGCTTTTACGAAGCAAATTTAAGAATATAGAAGTGGTGCGCGGCGGAGCGGTGGCGATTGAATCCATAAGCGCGTCGTGCAGATAAAAGAGCGGTGGCAAAATAAAGCTTATATACAATATATGGCATTAAATCAGGCGGTTTAATGCCATATATTATATACGCGGCTATTTTGCGGCAGCTCTTTTTTATCGTGCGTAAGCTTGTATGATTTCCCCTGCATACATTGTATGGAAATCCCCTTTTTTATAATGGGCAGGCTCAATTTCCGGATCTAGGAAACTGTCAGGCGTAAGCTTGGCGGCGGATAATTTCCGGCAGGTAAAAATAAGGTTGCCTTCGTCAATAAATGGCGTCTGGTCTAAATAATTAAAGTGTATGTGCGCCATTTTCAATTTATCCTCACGCGAACCGGAGACAGTGCCCAGATACATTAAAGTAGAGCGGCTAAATTCTTTTGGGAAAAAAGTTAAGGAAAACGTTTCGCATGAATCTATAAATTGCTTTGTATAGCGGGAGTCGCGGACAAAAACATAACAGACATTTTTGCCCCAAAGAACGCCCATGCCGCCCCAACTGACTGTCATTACATTTGCTTTTTGCCCGGTTCCGGCAGACAATGCCGCCCAGTTTTTGCCAATCAGGGTGAAGGGGTTAAATTCTAGCAGTTCCAGTGGATAAGGTTGGAATGTGTGCATTTTGTTTACCTCCAATAATTTATTTTTTATATTTTTTTTCAATGGTAAGGGTGTAGACAGCCATAGCCAGAATGCTTTCCGCCATCAAACCAAAAATAGTAAATAAAACCCATGGAGAGTTTGGCCCAGTGAGCAGTGGGATTCCTAAAAGGATCGTTACAATGCCAAAAATGCAGAACAGTTTTGCGACAGCATGATTATATTTTGAAATGTCTGTAACCTCAAAGACGTTTGCATTTGCCCAGAATCCCACAGGCTTCACCGAAACCCATGCGTATGCGGCAAACCCGAAAAACATACTGCCAAACATACACCAGATTAGAAAACTGATTGTTCCGCTATCCATCACGGTTCCTCCTTTCAATATTGTAAGTTGTGTAATTATGATAAACAATTTTTTGCTGTAAGTCAATCTGAAAAGCAGTGGGATGCGGTTGGGAAAGGCAGTTTGTCGGATAATAAGAAAGAAATTCTTAATTCCATGAACGGAGAAAAGACGAAGACGGCGGATTGTTTAAAAACATTGATTTTATAAAGTATGTTCGTCTCTTAAGGGTTTCTTAAAGATTTTCCATCTTTTATATTCATAACTCAAACTTCGCACTTGAATAAGTACCTATGCACCTTGAAAATTCAATAATAACTGACATAAAAATAGCATGAAACCGTCTGGTTTTGATATAATTGAGTTGTTCAGAAACAAT